>FSTQ01000154.1_pt1 | contig 40491 bp, 31 predicted proteins | sample 1637281 | NCBI WGS metagenome assembly FSTQ01 (sample SAMEA3914818, study PRJEB12502) | metagenome | biome: forest; material: soil | place: Canada | collected 2010-06-26 | depth 0.1 m
ATCGAGGGCTGCCTCGAGCTCCTCTCCCGGCTCAATGCGCGGCTCATTGAGGATCCGTGGCGTCCGCTCCGCGGGGAGGCGGCGCGCCGTGCGCTCGCCGCGCGCGCAGCGGTCGCGGTGGTGCTCGAGGGCGCGCTCGAGCGGACGAGCACCGGCTTCGCCCTCGACGGCGTGGAGCTGGTGGGGCTCCCGGCGGGCCTCGAAGGGCTCGAGGGGCTGCGTCACCGCGTCGAGGGTTGGCTCCGTCCGGCGGGCAGAGCTGGGGTCGCCCTCGAGGTGTTCGCGCTCGAGGCGATGCGCATCTCGCGGACGACGCGCCTCGCCGGCCGCGACGCGCGCTCGTACCGCAGCGCCAGGCCGAGCGAACAGGCCGGCGAGACGCAGGCGTGGGTCGACGCGCTCCATGGATCGTTCGGCGAGCGCGAGGCGGCGGCGTTCGTCTTCGGCGCCGGCCGCGACGCGGAGGAGGCGCTCGCCGAGGTGCGCGCCCTCTGGATGCGCTTCCTCGGCGTGGATCGCGCCGAGGCGCCGTTTCTGCTGTGGGACGACGCGCCGCCGCCCGAGGCCCTACCCCGAGATGTCAATCGTTGGCCGATCGATCGAGACTCCACGGACTTCCTCGACGCGATCGAGCGACGCCTGGCCGAGGCCGTCGCGAACGTCCCCGGAAGGAACCGCGTGCCCTGGGGCCGCTGCGTGCTCGTGCTGGATCCAGCCGCGCCGGGCCTCAGCATGATCCAGCGCGGCATGCACCGCGTGCTCGTGGTGCGCGGCGGGCACGTCGAGATCGTCGCCCAGGAGTCCACGCCCACGATCGATCACGCCTTCCCGCCGGACGCGACGCTCTTCATCGTCGCGCGTCCCGGCGGGCGGGGCGATGCCGCGGCGCTCGATCCCGCGGCGCTCGATGAAGCGGCGCGCCTCGCCGATCCCGAGGCCATGGCCCTCCGTCTGGCGGAGCTCTCTGCGCGAGGCGAGAGATCTCCCTGGGCTCTCTTCTGGCTGGGGTCAGAGGCGCCCGCTACCGATCGGAAGCGCGCTCTTTCCCCTTCGATCTCCGTCTTCGCGAAGCGCGACGCTCTCGTGCGCGAGGGCGTGCTGCCGAAGGGCGCGGGTCGTCTATCGCCCGACGAGGCGCACGCGCTGCGGCTTGAGGTGTGGGGGACGATCGACGGGCGCTACGCTGACGCCGGGCACTTCGAGTCTCCCCGCTTCGAGGGAATCCACCTCGACGAGCTCCGAGGCGCGCTGCCGCCCGAGGACGACCGGAGTTACCGCGTCGAAGGGTGGGTGAAGCCCGGCAGTCCGTACTCGTTCCCCACGATGATTCCGCGGGTCATCGAGGCGCTCCACGCCGCGCCCGCCCGCGCGTTCGGTGAGCTGCGTGTCTCCGCGTTTCGCGGAGGTGAGGGCGCGAGCGCCCCGTCGCCCTACGCCCGTGTCGACGTCCTGGCCATCCCCGACGAAGGAGGATTGACCCTCGCCTCCATCGTCACCGGCCCGGGCGAGCAGCGCGCGCAGGAGCGCTGTCGCGCGGCGCTCCGGTCTCTCCGCGCGGATGGCAAGACGCCCTCGCTCTTCCTCCTCGGCGACGACGTCGACGGCCCGCTCGATCCACCGCTCGGCGCGGAGCCTCCATCCCCCGAGGCGCGTGAGCTCGACGCGATCGCCGCGCGAGCTCATCGACGCGTGCTCGCGGCCCTCGCGCCCTCCTGGCCCGACGCGCTCGCGGTCGCGCGCTTCGCCGCGGGGCGGGTCACCTTCTCGCGAGGACCGAACAGCCGCGTGTGGCGCCTGTCGGCTGGAGAGGATGTCCACGAAGTCCAGGAGGCCTCGGCGCGTTTCGAGCCCGGGGACACGCTCCTCGTCGCCTCCGGCGAGATCGAATGGCCTCCCCTGGAGACGGTCCTGAGGCATGGCCTGCAGGCCCTCGTCGACGCCATGCACCGCCTCGCTCACCCGTGGGGGCTCTTTGCGGTCGAGCGCCTCGCTCCCCTCTGACGTCGCGCACAACGGGGCCGGCCCCTGGTAGCCTCCGCCGCGCCGCCGACCGATCGGCGGAGACGAACGGAGAAAAGAGGCACCACCATGGCTATCGTTCTGCACCACCACCCCTTCTCGCGCGCCGCCAACACCGTGTGGATGCTCGAGGAAGTCGGCGTCGAGTACGAGCTCAAGTTCGTCGACATCATGTCCGGCGAGCAGAAGAAGGAGGACGTCACCAGGCTCAACCCGATGGGCAAGCTCCCCTTGCTCGTCGACGGCGACACCGTTATCACCGAATCCGCGGCGATCGGCCTCTACCTCGCGGATCGTTATGCTTCGGGCCGCCTCGCGCCGAAGCTCGACGACGCGGCGCGCGGCACCTATTTTCGCTGGTCGCTCTTCGCCCCCTCGGTCATCGAGCCCGGCTCGATGGCCAGGGCCGGCAAGTGGGAGTTCCGCTCCGTCGCCGCCGGTTGGGGCAGCTACGACGACATGATCACGACGATGGAATCGGCCATTTCTGGCCGTGACTTCGTCCTCGGCAAGGAGTTCTCGATGGCCGACCTCATCTTCGGCGGCACCATCGCGTACATGCTCGATTTCAAGATGCTCGAGCCGCGCCCGAGCTTCACCGGATATGCCGAGAGGATCAGAGCCCGCCCGGCGTACGCGCGGAGCCTGGCGCGCAACCAAGCCGTGATGGCCGAGCGCGGCATCAAGATGCCTGGCTAATCGGCCTCTCGGGATCCCTGGGGCGTTTCAGGGCAACAGCGCGATCCCGAACCCGATCTCGCTGCCATAAAACCTCGGGAAATCGATCCCCCGCCCGTGCGAGCTCGAGTACGAAAGGTAAGGGCTCCAGATCCCGCCGCCCGCGCCCACCAGATCCACGCCGAGGTGCACGATCTCGTAGCGGAGCGGCGTCCTTTCGAGCCCGAAGCGGAACCCGTGATCCTGCGCGACGAAATCGTTCGCGAGCAGCTCGTAGTACGCCGAGGCGAACGGGCGCACTCCATCGCTGACCCGCACCGTGAGGCGCGCCTCGGCGAGGACAGCGGCGCGCAGCGCGCGGATGGATCCGGGATCAATCGCCCCTGGGAACAGGCGTGCTCCGAGCGCCGACTGCGCGGTGAGCCGACCTCGAAGGAGGGGTTGGCGGTACACGGCGCGGAGCTTCACGTACTCGTAGGAGCTGAAATTCCCGTTGTCGAGCGAGGGGTAGATCGAGCCCTGGCCGGGCAGGAACGATTGCGGGGCGAGGTACTGGGCGACATATCCTTGCTCGTTCGCCGCGTGATCGCTCTCATGGAACCAGCCGACAGCGAGGTAGAGCCGTCCTCCGGGCGGCAGGAGCGCGCGAGCCAGGGCTGGGCTCTCGGCGAGCACCTCGAAGCCCACGTTGGCTCGATACGACTCCCAGGGCACCGGCTCGCCGTGGTCGAAATTGATGAGCTCGATGAACCCGTCGAGCGCCAGCCCGAGCCGCAGCCGGTCGGACTCGACGCCGGCGAGCACGACGCCGGCGCCGGCCATCGCCTTCCAGCGGCCGCCGTGGAGGCCATAGCGCAGCGAGGGTTGATCGGGATCCGCCCGGGGCTCGTCGGGGATGAAGCGGTGGGCAGTTACCAGCGTCTGGACATGCCAGGTGGGCGCTCCCGCGGCCTCCTCGGCGCTGACCGGCGACCCGGACACCAGGACGGCGGCCGCATACGCCGCGCTTGCCGCGCGCAGGCGTGAGCCCCGGCAGAAGCGCGCGAGGCCCACGCTGGCCGCGCTCGTGAGGTCCGTCGGCCAGGGCTCTTCGCGTACGTTGCGCAACTCGACGGGCACGATAGCTCCAGTGCTTCAGATAGTCTATTTTTCGAGGCGGGCAGCGCGAAGCTGCGAGCGCGACGCGATCACGCCTAAAAGGCGTTGCAGCGGAGAACGAGGAGGCAGAATCAAGGCCAATATCCGCGCCAAGAATTGCGGCGCACGTTGGCCTTCGCCACGATGCCCGACATTCACTAACCCCGCGACAAACTCTGCCGATCTCGCTCTCGACCTCCCGGAGAGACGAGCCGATCGCCGATCGCTCTCCGATTCACGGGGCGCGATCGCGTCCTGCTGGCTCCGTCGGCCCCGGCGATCGTATCCTCCGCCGCGCATGAGAATCCTCATCACCGGGAGCGCGGGTCACCTCGGCGAGGCGCTCGTCCGCCGACTCCAGGCGGAGGGGCACGAGCCGCTCGGGCTCGACCTCCTCGCCTCGCCGTTCACGAGCGTGGTCGGGTCGATCGTCGACCGTGCCCTCGTGCGTCGGTGCCTCGAAGGCGTCGAGGCGGTCGTCCACGCGGCCACGCTCCACAAGCCGCACGTGGCGACGCACACGCGCCAGCAGTTCGTCGACACCAACGTCACGGGGACACTGACCCTCCTGGAGGAGGCCGTCGCCGCGGGCGTCGGGCGGTTCGTCTTCACGAGCACGACGAGCGCCTTTGGACGCGCGCTCTCGCCGCCGCCGGGGGCTCCTGCGGCCTGGATCACGGAGGACGTCGCGCCCGTCCCGCGCAACGTCTACGGAGCCACCAAGACCGCTGCCGAGGATCTTTGCCAGCTCGTCTCACGCGACCATGGCCTGCCCTGCGTCGTTCTCCGCACCTCGCGCTTCTTCCCCGAGCCGGATGACGACGCCGAGGTTCGCGACGCTTATGAGGATGGGAATCTCAAGGCAAACGAGCTTCTCTACCGCCGCGTCGAGATCGAGGACGCCGTCGCCGCCCATCTCCTCGCGATCGAGCGGGCCCCCGCGCTCGGCTTCCGGAAGTACGTGATCAGCGCCACGACCCCCTTCACACGCGACGATCTGGCCGAGCTGCGTGAGGATGCGCCCCGGGTCGTGGCTCGCCTGTTCCCCGCGTATGCCGAGATCTACCGGCAGCGCGGCTGGCGCATGTTCCCCGGGATCGGGCGTGTCTACGTCAACGCCCGGGCGCGCGACGAGCTGGGGTGGCGGCCGCGCTGGGACTTCGGGCGCGTCCTCGAGCACCTGGCTCGCGGGGAGGAGCCACGGAGCGAGCTGGCGCGCGCCGTCGGATCGAAGGGGTATCACGCGGGGGCGTCCCTCGGAGCGCGTTACCCGAGCTGATCATCCTATGGCGCGCGCAGGGTAGGAGATGCAGTGAAGGCGCGCCGCGCGGGGTACCGCTCTGCGAACGATGGGTCGAGTCGAGCGGCTTCGCTTGATGCGTCACCTGCGACGGTGGCGTGCCGCTTCGTTGACCGAGCAGACCAGCACCAGTACAGGCGCCTCATGCTTCTTCCGGTAAGGTCCTCCGCGCTTCTCTTCTCGCTCCTGGCTCTCTCGGGAGGCTGCGGGCCGACCCCGCCGGCCGCCGCGAGCGCGCCGCTGCTCCCGCTCCCCGCGCCGCCCACCGCCGTCGCGATGCCCACCGCTGCGGCGCCGGCCGCCGGCAAGGACCTGCCTCCGGACACCGAGATCGTCCAGCTCATCGACCAATGCGTCCTCACCAAGGGCGGGCGCGTGCTCTGCTGGGGGCAGTTTGCGTTTCCCGGTGAGCAGCCGGGGAAGGTCACATATGCGCCGCGCCCCATCGAGGGACTTCCCCCGGTTCGCCGTATCGGTTGGCTGGAGAGCAACCTCGTTATCGTGACCGCCGACGGCCGCACGCTGCGGCTCCCCTCCCGAGCGGACTCGGTAAACGCCGTCCAGCCCGTCGCGATCCCTGCCCCCGAGGAGTTCGCGTCGTCCACGGCGCGGCTGCCCGACGGCCGCGTGTGGGAGTTCTCCTCTACCGTGCCGCATCAGGTCGACGTGCCGCCCATCCGCAAGCTATTCCCGCCCTTCAATTGCGGCGCGGCCGAGGACGGCAACGCCTACTGTTGGGGCAACGCGGAGTTCGTCAAGCGCGTGGTGGGTACAGGAGAGGGAGAGAGACGCGTCCGGCTCTCGCTGCCGCGAGGGCGCATCACGAGCGGCGTGGGGTTCTGGGAGGGCGGGGGAGGAAGCTCCAGACTGCACACCTGCGCGGTCTACGAGGACCACACGGTCCGCTGCACGCATCCTCCCACGCAGGCAGTACTCGCGAAGTGGGGCGAGATTCGCCAGCTCGCGCAGCTCGGGGGGACCCTCTGCGCGGTCCTCGCGAACGGGAAAGTGCGCTGCCACGTCACCAAGGAGGCAGCTCGACCGGCGGATCAAGATCGGTTGACCTGGCACGATTCGGAGCTATTCGGTCCCGCCCTCGACAAGCTCGAAGGTGTGGAGGAGCTCGCCGGGTGGATAGGGCACATGTGCGCTCGTTATGGCGGCAAGGTGGCCTGCTGGGGCGAGCATCAGAAGGTGGGCGACGGGGAAGATCCGGTGTTGTCTGCCCCGGTCCTGGTGAAGGGCCTGCCCCATCTGGTGTCCCTCGACGCAGTCGCCAACGCGAAGGATCATTGCGGGCTCGACGCCGAGGGGCGCGCCCATTGTTTCCGCAGCGACGCCCGCGTCCCAGGGCCCTTCGAGCTTCCGCTGCCCGAGCCGGCCGCGCGCTTCGTCGGGTCGTCGGGGTACGGGTGTATGAAGGGATCAAAGAGCGGAAAGTGGTATTGCCGTTCGGTCGGCTTCATCCGGGGCACGGCGCCGACTGATTTTGCGCCGCTGCTCGATCCGGGGGGCCGGCCCATCGTCGACCTCACGGCCATCGGCCTCAGGATGGTGTCGTCGATCAACGTGGCGCTGCCGGATCAGACGTGGGGCACGTTTGCCGTGCACATGGGCGAGCAGCCTCTCCGGCTCACGTCCCGCGGGAAGCTTCCCGCGGCCCCGAAAGGGGAGCGCGCGCTCCTGGGCCAGTGCTTCGCGGGGAGCGATGGAACACTGTATTACGACATGGGAAAGACGTGGGGGACGAAGAAAGGGTTCGCGCGGATCGTGACGATGGCGGGGTGTGCGTTCCAATCGTCGAACACCGGTGCGGACTGCGGGCTCGACGAGGCAGGGGCAGTGTGGTGCTCCAGCAGGGGCGGCGAGCCGCGGCGGGAAGCCGAAGGGGTCGCGGATCTGTCGCACGATTGCTATGTGACCAAGGCGGGAGCGGCGTATTGCTTGGGGTCGAATGGGGAGCTGCCGTTCACGAAGGTGGAGGGGCTGCCCGAGGTGGCGCGAGCGGTGGAGAAGTGCGCGCTGTCGAAGGGAGGAGAGGTGTATTGCTGGGGGGATCGGTACAATGCGGGGAGTCTGGGGACGTTCAGGGCCGAGCCGAAGGAGCTGAAATTTTCGGAGGTGAAGCGGTGAGGGGCGGCGAGATTCGGGGCCGGAGCCGTTCATGACGCGACGAATCGGCGTGGCCGCTCTGGCCGTGGCCCTCTTGGGGTGCTTCCCGCCTCCGGCGCCCCGCCGGGTTGGATCGCCGCGCGATCGCGTCGAGAGCCTCTGGGACTTCGCGCCTGCGGACGCCTCGCTGGGCGCGGTCTTTCACGAGCGAGGCTTCTCGCGCGCCCTCGCGATGTGGGCCTCGCTCAGCGAGCACGCGACCGCGCGGCCCGGAAAAGCGAAGGCGCATGACCACGAAGACCCGCCCACGAAAGACACCTTGCCCCCGTTCGAGACCGCCGCCGATTGGGCCCGCGCCGGGCTCGACCCGTCGCTCGAGGCCGCGGTCTTCACCTGGCCGGATCCCGATCGAGGTGCCTTGATCGTCGTCCCCGTGCGCGATCGTGCCCTGTTTCGAACCGCGTTCCGGGGGCAAAAGCGGCTCGCTGGCGCGCGCGAGGTTGATGAGCTGATCAACGGATACGCGTGCACGCTCGTCGTCGAGCGGATGGTCTGTGCGAAGTCGATCGCCGACATCGACGCTGCAGCGGCGGCGCACTCTTCCCCGATAACGTACCGCGGCGAGCACCTCGGGCCTGACGATACGGGAGATGTGGAGATCGTGGCCACCAGGGCGGCGCCGCAGGTTGCCGAGATGGAGAAGAGAGCAAAGGAATACGGCACGTTCTCGGGAGTCGTGACCTCCGTTCGGCTGCGCGACGACGGCGTGACCCTCCGTGTTCACGCCATGGGTGAGATGGTGACGCCGCTCGCCCGCGCTTTTGCGGGCTCCGCGCCGGCAAGCAACCAACCGTCCGCCGCGGGCGCCCCGAGCGTGATCCGGCTCCACTTCGATCCTGTCACCGTCGCGGCCGAGGCGAAGACGATGGACGACGCCGAGAGACACGACCTCTTCGAGCAGCTCACGGGTGATCTCGAGATGACGACCTCGGGACACGGGCTCTTCGGCGCCTACGCCACGATAGGGATCAAGGACGACGCGCGCATGCTCGGCTACATCAAGGAGAAGTGCCGCGAAGCCGGCGGGTTCAAGGTTGGCTCCACCTTTCAAAAGGTCACGGTGACGGAGCGCGGCTGCTCGGCCCTGTTCGATCCAAAGCTGGTGCTGATCTCGGTGCTCAACGAGCCTGTGCCGATCTCGTTCGAGGTCGAGGGTGGCAAGCTCGTGTTCAGCGCGGGAGGCGCGCGCGCTCCCTCGGTAGAAGAGCGAACCACGGCGGGAGTCGTGCCCGAGAGCGACGCGGCCTTTGCGCTCACCGACACCGAGGCGCTGGTCGCGTTCACGCAGAGCCCCTTTATCGGGCCGGACGTCGGGGCAGGGGAGGCGCTGAAGAAGGTGTCTTCGCTGGTCACCGACGAGGCGGCCGAGAGGCTCGACGCGTTCAACGATATCGGGGCGCACATCGCGCAAGCCTTCATCGCCGGCCGCGTCGAGGAGGGCGGCGTCGTGGTCACGGCGGGCTTCACGACCTTCGCCGGCGATCCGCCCGAGGTCCGCGCGGCCTATGACGGCGCCCTCGAGGCGCGCGCCGCCGGGGACGTGGTCGGCTATCGCGGTCGCCTCACCGAGATCGAGCGCAAGTATCCGCGGTCGCTCGCTGGCCGGAGAGGGGCTATCGTCCGGAGGGCGGGGCCGTTCCTGGGCGCGGGCACCCTTGGCTTCACGTCGCTCGGAGTGTGGCTCGACGCGCTGGACTCGGTGATCGACTTGAAGAAGACGAAGTAACCCGGCGCGATCGCGTTGCAGAACCCAGGGCTTGGTGATAAGGTCGGCGCTCCGCAAGGGGAGTAGTTCCGCCACCCGGGGTGGCGAGGGGCGATCGACACACTGGCCTCACGGCCCGGTCCCCCACCTCACTGATGAGGCGAACGAGACCTTCGACCAGGATTCTGCCTGGCCGAGGTCTTGTGTCTTGTCGACACCCGATGCTCGGCCACACCGAGGTGCCGAGTGTCCCGTAAATTTTGGAAGATTGGCCTGGTTCTGGCCGTGGCTGCGCCGAGCGTGCTGGCGCGGATGACGGGCACCGAGCTTCCTCCGCTGGCAGCCATGCTCACCTTTGGCGCCGGTGTCGTCGCCGCCTCGTTCCTGCTCGCGTGGGCGGCGGAGGTCGCCCAGCTCGACGTCTCGGCGAGCTTTGCCACGGCGCTCCTCGCCCTCGTCGCCGTGCTCCCGGAGTATGCGGTCGACCTGTATTTCTCGTTCACCGCCGGCCACCGCCCCGAGTACGCCCCGTACGCCGCGGCGAACATGACCGGGAGCAATCGGCTCCTCGTCGGCGTCGGCTGGCCCCTGGTCGCTCTCCTCTTTGCGATCACGGCGCGCCGTCGAAAGCTGTCGACGGCGACAATCACGCTCCGGCCGCAGCGCCGTCTCGAGCTGGCGTTCCTCGCCTTGGCCAGCTTCTATGCGTTCATCATCCCCTTCAAAGGCACGTTGCACGTCGTCGATTCGGGGATCTTGCTCTGCCTCTTCGGCGCCTACCTGTGGCGCACCGGGCAGCAGGAGCGCGAAGAGCCGGAGCTCCACGGGATGCCGGCCGAGCTCGCGCGGCTTCCGCAGGCGATCCGGCGAGGCCTCGTGGTGGGCTTCTTCGTCTTCGCCGCGCTGGTCATCGGGCTTGCAGCCAAGCCCTTCGCTGACGCCCTGGTCAGCGGCGGTCGTCAGCTCGGCATCGACGAGTTCCTCCTCGTGCAGTGGCTCGCTCCGCTCTCGTCCGAGGCGCCCGAGCTGCTGGTCGCCGGGATCCTCGCGCTTCACGGTCACCACGACGCGGCGCTGGGCACGCTGCTCTCTTCCAAGGTCAACCAGTGGACGCTCCTCGTCGGGAGCCTCCCGATCGCGCACGCGATCGGCGGCGGAGGGCTCGCGCTCCACCTCGACGCCCGGCAAAACGAGGAGTTCCTGCTCACCGCCGGGCAGGCGTTCTTCGCGGTCGCGCTCCTCCTCCGTCTTCGCCTCCGTCCGCGCGACGCTGCCCTGCTCTTCGCGGCCTTCGCCTTGCAGCTCTTCGTGCCCCAGCCCGCGATACGCAGCGTGTTCGCCGCAGTCTACATCGTCCTCGGCCTCGGCCTCTTCATCCAGCAGCGGCGCGAGATCGCGCCCCTCGCCCGCGCGCTCGTGCGTGAGCCGGTGGTCGAGGCTGCGTCGTGAGCGGCGATTGAGCGAACGTGGAGCGTCGGCGTTCGCCGGACGTGTCGGCGCGGATCGTGGCGCGCCCGGCCCTCTCACCACGGGAACACATGATGGAAGAGCTCGGCGCGACTGGAGACGCCGCGCTTCACGCCGCCGGGTCGCTGCCCTTGGCGGAGTCGTGATCGAGCCGGCGCAGCGCCGAGAGGAGACTGCCGCCGACGCGCCCGTCTTCGCCGAAGAAGCGCGACTGCACATCGATGACCGCGGGGAGCGCGCGGCGCAAGGCGCTCAGCCCGGCCGCCGTGATCTTCACGTGCTTGGCGCGGCGGTCGGACTTGCTGGACACGCGGGCAATGAGGCCCTTGCTCTCCAGCGTCTTCAGCATCTGAGAGATCTGCATCGGGTGGATGTCCCCGAACCGCGCGATCTCGGACTGCGTCACCTGCTCACTGGACCGACCGAGCCACGCGGCTTGAATGAGCGTCTCGAACTGAAGATGGGTCAGCTCGAGCGGCTCGAGCGCGCGGTCCATCTCACGCACGTACCGATGCACCACGCGCCACAGTAAAAAGCCGACGGCGTTCTCCGGGGCCCCCAGAGAAGCTTCGTCGAAGAGCTGCCGCAGCGCCTGTTCATTCCGAGCCATCCGGCGAGAATGTAGCCGCAGCGCGACCCAGCGTGCCCCGATTTTCTTTGATAGTAAATGCATTTACTATTTGCGACTCGGTGCTATTCTCTGGAGAGCGCGCGAGGCGCCGCGAGGAGCAGCCAGACATGATTCTGATCACCGGAGCCACCGGACACCTGGGACAGGCTGTCGTCGAGCAGCTGACGCAAAAAACCGCGCCCGACCGGGTCATCGCGTTCGTGCGCGACGAGAGCAAGAGCGCGTCCCTGAAGGCCAGCGGGGTGAGGCTCTGCGTGGGCAGCTACGACGACGTGCCCTCGCTCGAGCGGGCCATGCGCGGCGTCGAGAAGGTGCTGCTGATTTCCGGGACGGAGCCGGATCGCATCAAGCAGCATCAAAACGTGGTCGATACCGCGAAGAAGGCCGGGGTGCGCTTGATCGCCTACACCAGTCGGGTGGTGAAGGGCCAGGACACCTCCAAGAACCCGCTGATGGAAGGCCACTTCGCGACCGAGCACTACATCCAGCAGAGCGGCATGAGCTACGCGCTGCTCCGCAATGCCTTGTACATGGACGTCATTCCGCGGTTCGTCGGAGCAGAGAAGGTGTTCGAGACCGGCATTCACTTGCCGACGGGAAGCGGCAAGGTCTCCTATGCGCTGCGCCGCGAGCTCGGCGAGGCGACCGCCAACCTGCTCGCCGGCGATCGCATCGAGAGCGGGATTCACGAGCTCACCGCGCACGAAGCGTGGTCCTATCAGGACGTGGCCGACGCGCTGACCGAGCTCTCGGGCAAGAAGGTCGAGTACACTCCCGTGGAAGAGGCGGCCTTCGCGGCGACGATGCGTGAGCGCGGCGTGCCCGAGGCCGTGATTCAGCGCTCGGTCGACTTCCACCGTGAAGTCCGCAACGGCCTCCTCGACGAGGTGAGCCCCGAGATGGAACGGTGGCTCGGACGCCGACCTGCGTCGCTGAAAGACGGGCTGCGTACGCTGTTCGAAGTGTGACGGCCTCGACGGTGAGCTGTTCGCTCGAGCGAGCTACGTGGCGTGGGTGGTCCTGATGAACCGAACCTGCCCACGCAACCAATAAGCTCACGCCGTAGCGGATCGCCGTGCACTTACCGCAGGCTCGGTCAGGGCGCCGGAGGAAGCGCGCTCCAGAACTTCCAGAACCCCTGACCAGAGTAATCGGGGCCGCCTTGCGGGTGACCGCTCGTGTGGCCGTCGTCGATGGCGCACCAGACGACAGGATAGGCCGCGGGGCACCCCGTGTACTTCACGCAGTCGGGATAGTCCTTGTCCCAGGGGGTGTTGTCCGAGCCGACGCACCCGTTCCGCTTCAGGATGTCATCGCGCGCCGCCGCCGATCCATAGCCGTTGTCCACGGGCGTGGTGAGGGGGCCAATCGGGTTCGTGGTGTCGTGGATCCCGGCCACCATCATGGCGGCGACCGGGAGCTCCGAGCATGCGGGCCGCACGACGCGCAGCCCGCCGGCGGCGGTGCCGATCCCGCGGATGACGCCAGCGCGCGCGCAGCCGAGCATGAACGTCTCCCACGCGCCGCTGCTGAACCCGTCGACGAAGATCCTCCCGGTGTCGACGCAATAGTGAGCCTCGACCTCCTTGAGCACGGCGTCGAAATAGGGCAGATCGGGCGTGTTCACGTAGTCGTCTTCAAAGCACGCTCCGCCGCTGTAGACGTAGCTCAGCCCGATCTGGATCGCTTCGTCTTGCCCGTTGGGCAGCGCGGTCAGCCCTCCGTTGTTCCCGCTCAGCGCGTCGCCGCCGCACCCGCCGCCGCCCATGCTGACCGGGTAGGCCTTGCTCGGATCGTAGTTCGCGGGCAGCCGCACGAAGTAGTTGCGATGCGTCCACGTGTAGGGCGCGAGGCTCGGCTGGGGGGGATGCGCGGCGATGAACTCGGGATCGACCCCGGTCACTTCGATGTCGTGCTTGATGAATTTCTCGGAGGTATCCTCGCCGGGCGCCGCCGCGCCACAGGCCATGCTCGGACCGCGGGGCACGTCCAGATGACCGCTGTCACCCCCTGTGCCGGTGCTGCCGCTCGCGCCGGTGCTGCCGCCTTCGCTGCCTCCGCCGCCTGTCGTGGAAGAGGAGCTCCCCGAGCTCGCAGCGCCCGACGGGGCCTCAGGATCGCTGGAACAGGCGCCGAGCAAGCCAAGGCCGGCGAGCGGGATGATGCACACAGTAACGTATCTGGCGAACATGGAAGGATCTCCTCTGGGGGGCGAGCCCCTCGCCAGCCTCGTCGAGCGGAGGTGCGAAGGACGCGAACGCGCGCGGCAATAGGGCTAGAGCCAGTGACTCAGCCCACGCTCCGAGCGCGGTCGATGAGCCCAAGTAGATCGACGCGCCAGAACGGCTCACCTGGAGTGACGATTTGATCAGAGCAGCAAATTCAATGCTAGCTCTGCACGATTGGCTCGCTCGCTTCGGTCTGTGCACCTGCCCTGTCGGGTAATCGACTCGGGATCCGAGTGTCCACGGCGTGGATGACGCGGCGCTCCGGCCTGGGGTCGACGCGCTGCTCGATGCGCACCTGCCGGCCTGGCGCGAGCAGGCGAGCCTCGGCGCGGGGCCCGGCGGCGGCGTGTCCAGGGTAGGCGACTGCATCGAGTGGTCCTACCACCACCATCGTCGGCGCCCGCTCGAGTGGTCCTACCACCACCATCGTCGGCGCTCGCGTTTGAATTGAGATCCCAGACGGCCGCGATTGCTGCATAGTGAGGCTTCACCGGAGCGGGACAGGATCGAGCCGAGGCAGATTTTTGGCATGCGGCAGTCTGATCCAGGCCGTGCAGCAGAACGACCAGAGACGCAAGGTGTAGAAGGAGCAAGACATGGTGCATGTTCGTAATCTGATCCTGGTGAGCATGCTTGTCGCAGGATTGTTGGTGAGCTGTAGCGACGAAGGGTCGGGGTCTACCAGCTCGGGTACCGCCGACAGCACGGGCTCGTCGAGCACCAGCTCATCCTCGAGCTCGAGCGCGGGCGGCTCTTCGAGCTCGAGCAGCTCCTCCAGCTCGAGCAGCTCGTCCGGCGGCGGCGCCGGAAGCTGCACCGGAGCCGAATGGTTCTGTGATGATTTCGAGAGCGGCACCACGAGCGCGTGGACGCTCTTGCCGAGCGGCGGCGCGCCCACGATCGGCACAGCCAACGGCAACGTCTCCATCAAGGCGGAAGGCAACAATCAGTTCCTGCAATACGACGCTGGCACCAGCAAGGGCGTCGTCGCGGAGGTCAACGCAGCGGACTTTGCGGCGGTGACCGCCAAGGCGACGGCCGACTACTACGTCGAGGCGCGCATCAGGCCGATCAACAACACCACGACCAACAAGTTCATCTGCTTGCTGGGCCGCTATGTCGACCCGAACAACTGGAACGGCGCATGCCTGAACGTGCAGAACAGCGCCAGCGGCAAGGTCGAGTTCCACAAGGCCACGACGGCGGGCGGCTGGAACCGCACCAAACAGTTCAGCCCCAGTCGGTCCATTCTGGTCGATGTCTGGTACAAGCTGCGCCTCGAGATGGTTGGCTCTGCGATGACCCTGTACATCGACGACGAGCTGGTCGGTACGCAAGTCGACACCAGCAACACGGCCGCCGGGAAGATCGGCATCTGGCTGGACAACCGCTCCTTCGCCATCGACGATATTGCCGTGGGCGACGCCAAGATCAAGCCGGTGCTCCTCTCGGCCAGCCCTGCTTCGGCCTGGAATGCCGAGGTTGGCGACGCCGATCACGCGATCGCCGTGACGGCCACCAAGTCTGACTCCACGGTGGATACGTACACGGCCATTTCCAGCGATCCTGGCGTGGTCAGCCTCACCAGCGTCCCCACGTCGACCGGCGGAACGACGACGCTGAAGGCCGTCGGCGTCGGCGCGGCGACCATCACCTTCACCAGCGGTTCGAAGCCCACGCTGACGAAGACGATCGCCGCCACGATCGCCCCCGCGTTCGTGATGCCCACCGCGACCTATGGCGCGATCAGCGCCGCGACCGCGCCGGCGGCGGGCGACAGCGCTGCGTACGTCGACGAGACTCTGGCGCTGACCTTCGACACTGCGCCCGAGATCGGCGCCGCCGGCTCCGTGCGCATTTTCAAGTCCAGCGACGACAGCCTGGTCGACACCATCAAGCTGAGCGGCGAAACCGATGCTGTCGGCCCGGCGGTCGGCGGTTACTACCGCGGGCTCAGCATGCCCAGGGTCAAAGTCAGCGGCAACAAGCTGCGGATCACGCCGCACATCGGCAAGCTTCAGTACGCTACTCAATACTACGTCGCCGTCGCTGCCGGTGTCGTCACCAACGGCGCCAAGCTCAACGGCACGAGCTTCACCGGCATCGGCAAGCTGGGCAACTGGAGCTTCACCACCAGGGCTGCCCCGGCGGCCAGCCTCACCACGCTGAACGTCGACGACGACGGCACGGCCGCAGATTTTCGCAGCGTGCAGGGCGCGATCAACTACGTGATGGCCAACGTGGCAGTTGCTACGGCAGCGACCATCGAAGTCAAGGATGGCACGTACGATGAGCTGCTCTATGTGCGCGGCAAGGACAACCTGACCATCCATGGACAGAGCCGCGCCGGCACCGTCATCGCGTCACAGAACTACGACGGCCTCAATACAGGCTCGGGCGCCGGTACGGCGTCCCCCGGAGCGAGCGCCGGCGGTGGCCGCGCGGTGTTCCTGGTCGAAAGCTCCGACCTCCTGGTGCTCGACAACCTCACGCTGGAGAACACCTTCGTCAAGCTCGCGGGCGCCTCCGGCACGCAAGCGGAGGTCATCTACTTCAACGGCAACGCTCAGCGCTTGATCGCGAAGAACGTGAACCTCATCAGCCGTCAGGACACGGTCCAGGTGAACGGCTACGCCTGGTTCTACAATGACTTGATCGCCGGTGACGTGGACTTCATCTGGGGCTCGGCCAAGGCAGCGCTCTTCGAGGGCAGCGAGATCCGTACGCGGGTGGACTCGTCCGCTCCGAGCAAGGGCGGCTACCTCGTTCAGGCCCGTGTCGGCGCCGCCACCGACAAGGGGTATGTGTTCCTCAACAGCTCGCTGACGCGTGAAGTCGGCGTGCCGGACGGCGCGTCCTCGCTGGCCCGCAGCGCAGGCAGCGCCGTCCAGTTCGACAATGTGGTGTTCGCCAACTGCAAGATGGATGTGCACATTGCACCGACCGGCTGGTATCTCACTCCGCTCCCCAACCCCGCGACGGCGACCGCCACCAGCGGCTGGCGTGAATACGGCAGCACGAAGCTCGACGGAACGACCCTCGACACCAGCGCCCGCGTCAGCAACGCGCATACGCTGAGCGCCGCCGAGGCGGCCCCGTTCCTGACGCGCGCTCAGGTGTTCTCGGCCATCAGCTGGGATCCCGCGCCGTGATCGGCATCCACCGAGGGCGAGCATAACGCCTGGGCGGTCGTACAGGAACAGAGCGATACGAAGACCAGGCATCTCCCTCGGCACTGTATCCTGGTGCACGGCGTAACTGTATCCTGGTATACGCTGGAATCGAGGCCGGTGAGAGAGAATCGATCCGACCACGCGCCGCCCTCGGGTCTCGACCCAAGGCCGTATCTCGGCGCCGCGGTCGGGACACGAGCCGAGCGCGCGCACGCGCTCAACGATGCAGCGCGTGCACAGCCCCCGTCACCAGCGCGATGGGCACCACGTAGATCGTCGCCCACAGCGCGCCCCACCCGAGCGACTTTCCGAGGCTCCCTTCGCAGCCGTGCCAGTCGTTGGCCACGCGCCCGATCGCGCGCATGAAGGCCCAGTACATCACCAGGAACACCACCGGCATCGCCAGCTCGACGGCGACCCACGCCGCGCCGAACGCCACTGCCATCCCCACGCCGACCACGATCGCGACCAGGCACCCTTCGCCGTCGAGGCCGCCCGAGCAGCCGTCAGCGAGGTTGAGCGAGGCGCACCCGGACGACGCGCCGCTGTCGCCCTCCTTCGCCTTGCCCTCCCCCTTTGCCTTGCCGTCCGCGGGCGGCGACGAGGGCCGATCCCAGGGCGCGAAGTAGACGAAGTCGTCGCGGATGCGGAAGCCGCGGTAGAGCAGGACCGAGAGCACACCGAGCAGGATCGCCCACCAGAGCGCGAGTACCAGCTCGGCCTCGATCCAGCGCGGGAGCTTCAGCGACGCGGGCAGGAGTACGGCCGAAGCGACGAGGCTCGCGCCCACGACCAGCGCGGTAGCCTGCCCGGAGATGCGCGGCGCGGCGGCGAGCAGGACGCGGCGGGCCTGGGCGCGGAAAGGGCTGCCCTTGCCCATGACGATCTCCTCGGTGGCCTCCTCGCCGGGATCGCGGTTCTCGACCCGAGGGCGCTTCTCGTCGCTGCCCGAGAGCGCGATGAACGCGGCCACGACGACGGCGGCGAGGACGCCGAGGACCAGGACGCCGGTCGTCTCGTCCCCGAGCGCGTTGCGGCGCGACAGCCAGAAGCCGCCGCCCAGGCTGATGGCCAGGAACGAGACGGCGAGCGAGGCGCGGCGCGCGGGGCGCGTGGAGGCCTCGTAGGCGCAGCGCACGCACGCGGGGCGGGCGTCCATGCGGAAGCGAAAGCACGTGTCGCAGAGCGGGCGATGGCAGGTCGCGCAGGCCGCGAGGGCAGGGGTCTCCGGGTGATCGCGGCAAGCGGGGGAGGATGCGATTGCGGCAGGCACGAGGGGGAGCGCATCGCGTCGGCGCGGGGGCGCGCGAGGATCGCGCGATGGCGACTCGTCCCAAAGCGCGCTGTCTCCCCGGGGCGATAAGCGATGGGCTGGCGCTCGCCGGCAAACCTCGATACATCTGGGTCATGCTTAAAGTAAAACGGTTACCCTCGTACAAGCTCCTCGTGGCCTCGGTCGGCGTCGCCTCGATCACGTACTCGCACGCCGGGTGCTTTGCTTCGAACCTGATGATCGCGCCTGGAGACTACACCACCGGCACAGGCGCAGGCGGCAGCGGGGGAGCAGGCGGCTCCACCGCGACTGGCCTGAGCACGACGACGAACAGCAGCACCACGGGGAACGGCGGCGGCGGTGGGGCAGGCGGCTCGACCAGCTCGACCAGCTCGACCGGCTCGACCAGCTCGACTGGAACCAGCGGCGCGGGCGGCGCGGGCGGGAAGTGAGCTCGTGACTATCGAACGCTTCGAGCTGGAGATGCTCGGCGGCGCGGTGGAGCGCCGCTATCGCAAGGCGCGCCCCGAGGTCGAGCAGATGCCCTGGGGCACGCTTTGCCACCTGGCCATTCCGGACGACGTGCGCGTGGCGGCGCGCCACGCGTGGACGGGCGCCTCGTTTCAGGAGCACCGCACCGCCGTGGCGTGCGCCATGACGCTCCAGGCGCTCCTCGACGCGCGCGCGCCGCTCGACCTCGTCGCCCTCGCCGCGCGCTTCCCGCTCGACGAGCTGGTGCACGTCGAGCTGTGCGCGCGCATGGCGATGGAGGTGGGTGGAGGCACCGAGATCCTCCACCACCCGGATCAGCTCTGCGAAGACGCGCCGGCGGGTCTGCGGCCGCTGGTCCGCGCCGCGGATCTGGTGGTGCGTTATTTCTGCGTCAGCGAGGCGCTGTCGATTCCTCTCCTGCGCCGCATCTGGAAGGGAGCAACGCACCCTCTGCCGCGCGCGGTGCTGGGCCGCATCGTCAAGGACGAGGCCGCGCACGGCACCTTCGGCTGGATGTTCCTCGACTGGGCCTTACCGAGCCTCGAGCCGGACGAGATCGGGCAGGTGGGGCGCGCCGCCGATCTCGCCATCGCCGCGATCCGCGAGAACTGGGACGATTTGCGGAGGCGGCCTGTCGTGCCCAAGAGCGACGCTCACCCGCTCGCGTGGATGCAGACCGACGCCTACCTCGAGCTCGCCCATCGATCGATGCAAGAGCACGTGATCCAGCCGCTCCTCGCCCGAGAAATCCCCCTCTCCGAGGCCTCGCTCGCCGATCATCGCTCGATCTCGTAGAGCAGCTCCTCCCGCACCGGAGGCCTCCACCGATCCTCCGGGATCACCGATATCCACACGCGATAGAAGCGGATCCTCCGCGCGCCGCTGGCCACCTCGCGGACACGCTCGTCCTCGGCGAGGGCCCGCCAGTAGCTCTCGAGGCGCGCGCGTTGATCTCCGCGGGACATCAAGCTCCACATGAGCGCCCACAAGCGCTGCCGCTGATCGGTGACGATCGGCGCGGCCTCGAGCGGTATTCGCGCGCCGTCGTCGCGCACCGCCTCGACCCGCAGCGCGGGCATCTCGGTCCCAGCGAGGTTCTGGAAGGTCGGGTAACAGGCAAAGGGCCAGTCGTCGACGCGCCCCCGCGCCCCGGCAAGCACGCTCCCGGCGACGAGGATCGCGCCCACCCCGAGCGCCGGAAGCGTGCGCGCGGAGATACAACGCCGATCGAGCGAATCGGGTCTCATCCGCGCCTTCCGCGGCGCGACCCGCGAGCGCGCCGCGGCGACGACGTCGCGCCAGTCGAAGAACATCACGTAAGAGAGCGCGAGCGAGAAGAAGGAGACCCGCAGGAAGATCGCCGTGGCGAGGTGGAACAGCCACGCTCCGCACACCGCAGCGCGGCGGAGCCGACGCGAGAGGAGCGCTGCGCCAAAGCCAAGCTCGAAGCCCACCACCCCGAAGGCGCCGAGCCGGCAGAGCCACGGATACCGATCGACCCGGAGGGCAGGCAGGAAGCCCGCCTGCGCCCATTTCCAGTACATCTGATTGCGGAGGTTATCGCTCGTGATCCAGGCGAGCCCCGAGGCGCGCAGCTTCCAGAGCCCGGGAAAGAAGAAGACAGTCGCCACCAGCGCCCAGGCGAAAGCCAGGGGGATGGCGAAGGCCGGCGATGCCCGCGATCGAGGCCGCCTGCGCCTCCAGGCGTCGATCGAGAGCGCCTCGGCACAGGGGCTCGCGGCGAGCAGCGCGGCGAACCAGACGAGATGATGGTTGTGAGTGACCGGCCCGAAGAGCTGCGGGACGCCGAGGAGGTAGAGCTCCGCGGCAGCCACGACGGTCAACGCGGCGCGGGCGAAGAGGCCGACGAGCGCCGCGAGCGCCCCGGCGACCACGAGGAAGAAGGCAACGTTGGCGAGGAGCGGCGAGGCCGAGGCCGACAGCAAGCCCGAGGCGAGGCCCGAGGGCGCGGCGTGAAGCCCGGTCGGCAGCGTGGCCCAGCGACGAGCGTCGTGGATGTCCGGAGCGAGGAGGATCGCGGCGGCCACGGCGACGCGGAGCACCGCGAGGTTCTCCGCGTGCCCGAAGGTCGCGACGAAGCGCAGCCAGCCTTTTTGCGCGCGCGCGATCACGGCGCGGAGACTATCCGGTCCACGAGTACGGCGAAACCAGCAGCTCCGAGGGCATCCCTCCGACGGCGAAGGCCCTATGCGCTGCAGGGTCGCGGCGTCACAGCCAGCATGAGGATCACTTGGGCGGCACGATGGTGGACTGGCACTCGAACGACACCTTCACGCTCGATTTCCCGTCGGTCTTGATGATGCCGCAGGGGATGGGGCACAGGTAGACGCGATTGTTCTCGATGTAGAACGTGTCCTTGTCGCACTGACCGACGTTCAGCGCTTGACCGAACTTCTCGTCGCCCGAACCATCGCCCTTGGTGTAGATCACGGCGACCTTGTTCAGATCGAGCATCTGCCCGGCGGGCGGCGCGGGGATATCGAAATCGCAGGCGACGCTGATGTTCGAGACGACGTCGTCGGCAATCTTCTGGAACACCACGTCGTAACCGGTGAACTGGCAAATCGGAAAGCGCAGGCCGCCGGTGCGGATGCTCAGATCCTGGTAGGCCGGACCGGCGTTCGTCACGCTGTCGCCGTTGCCGGTGCAGATGCCCAGCTTCACCGGCTCTGCCGGCAGGTAAGGAGCCGTCGCGGGGCTCTTTTCTGGAATACCGATGATGCTGTGCCAGGTGAAGTTGAGGATCGACGTCTTGGGAGCCTGCGCGTTGTAGGTGCCGAGCTCGGGCGCCTTGGCGGTCAGCTTCTGGATGAAGGCGTCCGAGGTCGCGATGTCCGGATCCGTGGCCGTGTCGTCATCCGTCATGACGAGGAACACCTTCTTGGCGCCGTCACGCAGCCACTCGGACCAACCCAGGAGAGCAAGGCCCGTATTCGTGCTCGCGTTGGGCGAGATATCCGGCGTGTCGTAATCGTTGACGATGCGCTCGAAGGAGTTGGTGCTCTCGATCTTGTCGTTGAACTGGAAGAACCGCGGCCCGAAGATCGGCTTCGGGACCTTGAGGGAGCTGCCGAGAGGGGGGCACATCGGCACCCCGCTCAGCGGAGCCTCCACGCAGATCGATGTGCTCGACTCGCCCGAGGCCGCGCGCGCCGCCTTTCGGTGGCGTGAGAGCAAGATAAGGCGGTAGTCGACGCCGCTCGACTCGAGGATCGCGGCGAAGTTCTTGTTGATGTTGTCTTCGACGGCTTGAAGCTCATCGTGCATGCTCCCCGAGTTGTCGAGGACGAGGATGATGTCCACAGGGACCTTCGTCAGCGTCGCCTGCGCCGACGTCGCCGCGCAGGCATCCGCGACGTCGCCGGGGCCGGTGCCGGCGACGGTGGTGAGATCCGGCCCCCCGCCGGAGCCGGTGATGCCGCCGGCGCCGCTGGTGGTGCTGGGGTTCAGGAATCCACCAGCGCCGCCGGAGTCGGTGACCGGAGCGCTGGAGCTGCTGGCGGAAGACGCGCTGCACGCGCTGAAGGCGAGAGCGGTAGCAGACGACAGCGTCGCCGCGACAAGAAGAGAGCTTGCGAAAGATCGAGCGCGAAGTGCCATGACGTAGCCTCCTGAAGGTAGTGCGTAAGGAGCACGCTCTTCACGCGTGCCGTCAGATCGCGTGCAGAGCGCAGAGCGCCGGGCACAAGCTCGCATCACCGGCCCGCGGACACCCGGCGCGCCTGCCTTGCCGGGGCGCCCACATGCAGCAAGCACGCAGGCCCCCGAGTGCCTTGGTACGCTTCCGTCTCCCCGGATCGGCTCGGTCGCTCTGTCGGGCGCCGCTTCCGCCCTCACGTCTTCAGCAAGCAGGAAACGCTAGAATGTTGGCCGCCGCAAGGCCTTTAACGGGAGCGTCAGGAGAAATCTGGAGACCCGTTTGCCGCAACGCGTCTTCTTTCCCGTCTCCCAGCGTCGCCGCGCGGGTGTGACCGATGGTGGTCCGACCACTTTCAGCGCGCCTGCTACGCTCGGTCCGCCGCGCTGCCGTGACGCAGGGCTGCGCGATGGTGGTCCGACCACTTCTCGACGCCGCCGGGTCGTTCGGCGCACTGCGGCGTCATGACGCAGCACGGTGCGATGGTGGTCCGACCACTTTTCGACGCCGATGCCATGCCCGGCCTGCTGCGGCGTCGTGACGCAGGCCTGCGCGATGGTGGTCCGACCACTTCTCGGCGCGGACGCCGCCGTCGATGTACAGCACCGGCGGCTCGCGACCGCCGCAGCTCCTTCTGCTCGAGCGCAGGGAGCGAATCAGAACGGCGAGGCGGGCGACGGGAACGCTTCGAAGGCCGCGCTGCAGTCGATGGGCGGCGGGGTCTCGGTCCGCTCGTCCGTGATCTTCACGGTCGCGCCCGCGGGCATCGTGAAGCTCACCGGGCCGGGGCCGAACGTGAACTGCGCATTGGACACCGGCGGCGGACCGCCGTTGTGAGCGGACGTGACGACCGTGGGAGCGTCGTCGAAGACCACGTTGTCCAGCCGCATCTCGAGCGGGTGGATGATGTTGTTCGACGAGTAGCCGTTGAACGTGACCTTGCCGCTGTTGTAGGCCGACCCGGGAAAATTCACGTAGTGATAGCCGCTGATGGTGATGTCGTGGAAGTTCGGAGCCGACGCGAACGTCGACACCGAGCTGTAATACGGGTCGAACACCATCGCGTCCTTGGTGCGGCGCGCGCACACGCTCTTGTAGACGACGTTCTTGACCTCGCCGCCCTTGGTGCCGTCCGACTTGATGCGCAGGCCCACCACTCCATTGCCGTCGTGGCCGTCGGTCGCCAGGTCCCACACCTTGATGTTGTCGACTCCGGCGTCCGTCTCGCTCCCGATCGACATGCCGTGCCCGTAGTAGAAATGATTGTGACCATAGAGCTGGTTGGTGGAGACCGGCGCGCCGCTCGACTTGATCGCGACGTTGTCGTCCCCGGTGCTGATATAGGAGTACGCCAGCGTCACGTCGGAGGACGTTCCAGGGTCGAATCCGTCGGTGTTCTTGACGACCTCCGGGTAGAAGCAGGTGCTCGGCACCATCGTCTTCGTCGGCGTCGGGAACGTCCCCGCTGCGCAGGTGTAGCCCGGGTTGGCATAGGCCAGAGAGGGCGTCAAAAGCTTCACCCCCCAGGCGGTGAAGCCTTTCACGCCGCTCGTGACGACGTGGAACTTGGGGCTGTTCTGGATGTTAATGCGGTAGAGCGTGAAGCCGCTGCCGCCGCTGACCTGAAGCATCCTCGGGTTGTTCTGGTCCAGCGCGGGGCTGGCCTTGCTCTGCATGGCCAGGTCCCACCACGTCATCAGGTTCGCGCGGTGTCCCGAGGTCATGACGCTGCCGCCGCGCCCGTCGAGGGTGCCGTCGCCCACGATGCCACTACCAACGGTGCCGCTCGCGGTGATCCAGGCGATGCAGGCGCTGCCCCCCGAGCTCAGCGCGTCGCCGCAGTTGCCGGTGCCGTTGTCGTAGTCCAGCGGGCTGCGCGAAGCGAACACGGTCACGCCGGCATCCACCCAGAGCGTCACCCCCGATTTGAGGGTCAGGCGGCCAGCCAGGAAAGCGTTGTTCGCGCCGCTGGTCACCAGCTTGACCGCCTGGCCGGGGGGACAGGCGTTGATCGTCTCCTGGAGAATCTTCCTATCGGGCTGTGAGTTGGCCGGATCGGCGTCCAGCGCGTCCGGCAGGCGGCCGCCCGTTTGCTGTCGGGTTGCGCTCAACGTGCTGCAGACGACCGAGGGCAGCTTCGGTTCAGCCGGCAGCAACGAATCGAAGTCCGTCACCACGGGGCCGCCGCCGACGCCGGTGCTACTGCCGCTGCCGGCGCTGCTGCTGCTCGTGCCGGCGCCGCCGCCGCTGCCACCGCCACCGCCACCGCCTCCGCCGGTGCTCGAGCTGGAGGTCGCGCTGCTGCTCGTCCCGGAGCTGACAGAAGCGTCCGTCGTGGAAGTGGTCTGACCACCAACGCCCACGCTGTCACCCCCACCCCCGCAAGCGGCGAGCGCGTCGACGCACGACATCACCGCGAATCCGTGTGTAACACGCGACATCTCAGTCTCCTCCAGTCAGAATTTTTGACGCACTGCGGCCAGTGACGGCGCCGCGCCATTTGCTGGACTATCTCAGTTTTCGGAGAAGATCAATGTCGCCGCTCAGGAGCCCGACAGGCCGATCTCGAAGCGCCGTAGTTGCGCTTCGAGATCGGCAATCCTCCGATCCCGCTCTGCCAGCGCCTCCGCCACGTCGTCAGCCGCCAGTAGCTGCGGGATGTGCTGCGGGCAGTTGGCGTCCCAGGCCGAGACGCGGATGACGAACGCTCGCTCCGGTCGCGCGTCGTAGCCAGCCGGCGAGAGCCGCGCGAGCAGCGCGGGATCGTCCTCGACCACCGTCGCTTCACCCCAGATCTTGATGCGACGCTGGTGCGCATAGTCCATGAGGAAAATGTGCACCTTCGGGTTGTCCACGAGGTTGCCCATCGAGATGTACTGGCGGTTCCCGCGAAAGTCCGCAAAGCCGACGGTCGCCTCGTCCAGCACCCGCAGAAAGCCCTTCGGCCCGCCGCGGTGCTGGATGTACGGTTGCCCCTCGGCGTTCGCCGTCGCCAGAAAGAAGCTGTTCTGCTCGGCGAGGAAGGCGGCCAGCTCCGGGGTGATCTCCGTGCTCCATCCAGCGCCCTTCTCCATGCGAGAATAGGCCTGACGCGATCCCTTGCGGGTCTGAATCGCCTTGACGGACGGGGTGAACGCAACGTCGCTTGGAAAGGTCCTGGTGGTTTGCATACTGCCTCCTCGGAGATCGAGTCGAGCAAAGGGTGCTGGTCTCCTCGCGTGGTGGACGACGACCGGGAAATCGATCTCGGTCTTCGCCACCTCGTTGACGTGGTTGGTCAGCTCGCCCATCGCCCCGAGAACATGCGCTGTCCCGCGAGCATCAACAATCGCGGGGCTTGACACTTCACCATTGCATATTGTGCAATAATGCGATGGATCGTCTCGAAGCCATGGGCGTCTTCGTCGCCGTCGCCGATCTCCGCGGCTTTGCCCCGGCGGCGCGTCGCCTCGGCCTCTCCCCGTCGGCGGTGACTCGCCTCGTCGCCGCGCTCGAGGAGAGGCTGGGCGCCCGCCTGCTCCAGCGCACGACCCGATCGGTGACGCTGACGGACGCCGGCGCTCGGTACCTCGAGCGCGCGCGTCGGATCCTGGCCGACGTCGCCGAGGCGGAGGACACCGCGCAGGCCGAGCGCACCGTCCCGACCGGTCGCTTCGCCCTGACGGCGCCCAACGTCTTTGGCCGCCTCCACGTCGCGCCGGCGATGTCATCGTTCCTCGGCCGCCACCCGGCCGTCCTCGGCGAGCTGACGCTGGCCGACCGCCTCTCCAACCTCGTCGAGGAGGGGATCGACGCGGCGGTGCGGATTGGTGTCCTCGAAGACTCGAGTCAGGTGGCTTCACGCGTCGGCGCGACGCGCAGAGTCGTGGTCGCCGCGCCGAAGTACCTCGCGCGCCACAAGAAGCTGCGCTCCCCCGACGACGTTGCCGCACACGACATCGTCCAGTGTACAGCCATGCATCCTGCGCCCGAGTGGCGCTTCACCCGCGATGACCACGAGATCCGGACACCCTTCGTCCCGCACTATGTCACCAACAGCGCCGACGCGGCGATCGGGCACGCAGAGCGCGGCTTCGGCCTGACGATGGTGCTCGCGTATCAGGTCGTGGAGGCCGTGCGCGCGGGGAAGCTCCGCGTGCTCCTCGCCGATTTCGAGCCGCCGCCCGTGCCGATCCAGCTCGTCTATCCGAGCACGCGGCTGCTCTCGGCCAAGGTCCGGGCCTTCCTTGATTACATCAAGTCGACGTGCGACTGGCAGTTCGTCGATCTCGGCTCTTCTTCGGCACTCTAAGAGCCTATCCCGGTGGGTCGGACCGAGCCGGGCGGTCGAGCTGCAAGCCGCGCTAGGCGCGACGAGGAAGCCTACTAAAAGTAGGCTGACGAGGAGCAACGACGCGATGCGCCGCAGATCGGCCGCCCGGCGACGGGAGACCCACCGGGATAGGCTCTATGCGTTGGCGAGAAGGACCAGCGCAATCGCGATCGCGGCCGGCGTCGCCTGCAAGAACAAGATCTTGCGCGACACCGTCGCCGCGCCGTAGACGCCGGCCACCACGACGCAGCCGAGGAAGAAGAGCCGGAGATGGAGCGCCTCGCGCGCGTCGCTCGCGGCGATCGACCAGAGCAGCCCGGCGGCGAGGAAGCCGTTGTAGAGCCCCTGGTTCTTGGCGAGCACGGCCGTCCCGTCGGCCTGCGCCTGCGTGTTGCCGAACGCGCGCAGCCCGGCCGGCTTGGTCCAGAGGAACATCTCGAGGACCAGGAAATAGATGTGCTCGACGGCCACGAGGGCGATGAGCGCGAGCGACGCGATGTGCATGACGACTCCTTGCAATGGGCGCCTCTCTGCGAGGCTTCGAGAGCGAGATCGAGATCGAGATCGAGATCGAGAATCGATCAGTCGGAGAGCACCGAAGGGGTGCGGGCGCGGAGCAGCTCGCGCAGGGCGAGGGCGATGGACGCGGGCGCGGCGTAGTCGGGGTGGCCGCGGTAAATCTGCACGGTGGCGTGGAGCTCCTCGAGCTCGCGCAGCTTTGGCAGCAGCGATCGCGCGTCGACGAGCCGCTCGGGGTGGCCGGCGAAGAGCGGCTTGTTCGCGTCGATGCTTCCCTTCTCGAGCGCGGGGCCGATCTGCTTGGAGCAGCGGCACGCGGCCTCCTCGTTCACGAGGCCGCAGCGCTGCTCCATGAACGCGCGCATCCTCGCGCGGGCCCGCGAGAGGCGTTTTCGATAGGTCACCGGCGGCGTGTCGGTGAGCTCGGCGCCCTCGTCCCCGGAGAAATCGAGGATCTCACCCACGATGTACGCCAACCGATGTGGGCGATCGAGGCAGAGCAACATCCCGAGCGTGCACCCGAGCTTGACCTCTTGCGCGAGGAGGTCGTGGTCCGGGCTCGTGAAGGCGCGGGGCTCGCGCGCGGAGCCCTCGATCGCGAACTCCTCGCCGAGCGCTTCGAAGCTGACGCGGCGCCGCTCGGCGCGGCTCGCGCGGATCGTGAGCAGGTGATTGGAGGCGACGCGATAACACCACGTGCGGAAGGCGCTCTCGCCGCGGAACGAGCCGAGGTGCGTGATGATCTTGATCAGGATCTCCTGCGTCGCGTCCGCCGCGTCCTGCGGGTGCCAGAGCATGCGCAGCGAGAGGCCATAGACGTCGTCCTGGACCGCGCGCACCAGCGCCTCGAGCGCGTCGCGGCTGCCGCCGAGCGCTCGCTCGACGAGATCGTCCAGTGCTGTTGCCGTGCCCATCGCCTACCTCGTCGCGTCGCGCCCGATCGTAGGGCGGCGCGTGATCAGGATCGGCGTTTGGACTGGCGGCGGGGGCCTCGTGTGACCGATCGGCGACGATTTTCTTGAAATCGTGAGCCGCGCGACGTGCGGCCCAGCGCGGTGCGACGGCTGCTTCAGGATCACCTCGAGCAGCTTCGGTCGAGAGGAACGGCGACGCGTCGTCGGGTTTCGTCTTCATCGTCCGCTTCTTCCTGGCGTGTGGCGAGCGCGGCGCGAACGCGCAGGACAGCAGCAGGATCGGCGTCGCCTGCCGCCTCGACACCCATCGTGGTCGCGAGGGCATTGGCGGGCTCGGGGACGGCGGACGGGGCTGGTGCGCGCGGCGTCGGCGTCCCCCATATCAGCGTCCCGCTGCGCTTCGTCGCGAGCGCGGCGGCGAACGAAGACGCCATCTGTTGCGCCGAGTGGAAGCGCGCGTCGGGCGCGCGCGAGAAGGCGCGCTCGAAGAAGCCGTCGATTGCCGGCGAGAGACGCCCGACGTACTTCGAAGGAGGCGTGATCGGATCCTGGCAGATGGAGAGGACCAGGTCGACCTGCGTGGCGCCCTGGAAAGGGTGCTTTCCGGTGAGCAGTCGATACACGATCACCGCGAGCGACCAGAGGTCGGCGCGGTGGTCCACCGTGGCTTCCCCGAGGGCCTGCTCCGGAGCCATGTACATGACCGTCCCGAGCATGGTGTCCTGATGGGTCGCGGACCGGCCGTCTCGCTCGTCCGAGCAAGCCACGCCGAAGTCGATGAGCTTCACCATCTCCTCGCCCCCGACGAGGGAGAGGAAGACATTCGCCGGCTTCAGATCTCGATGGATGATCCCCCCGGCGTGGACGACGTCGAGCCCCTTGGCGATCTGGTCGAGCACCTTCGCCACGGTGGTCGCCGAAAGGCGCCCCTCGCGCGCGAGGCGGACGCCCAGATCCTCCCCCTCCAGGAGCTCCATCACCATGTAGGCGTTGCCGCCGTCGATGCCGTAGTCGTAGGTCTGGACGACATGAGGGCTCCGGATCTGCGCCGCCGCGCGGGCCTCCTGCTCGAAGCGGACGCTGGCCTCCTCGAACCGCGCGGACCCTGTATCGATGATGAACTTGACCGCGACCTCGCGCTGGAGCGTCAGATCGAAGGCAACCCACAAGACGCCCATTCCGCCACGGGCAAGCTCGTGATCGAGGCGATACTTGCCGGCAATGATCCGGCCCGGTTGGAGTGAAAGCACGGCAACTCTCTCCCTGGGAATCGGAGCGAACGAGCCGCGAACGAGGACCCTTTACGGACGACCGGTGCTCGGCGTTCGGGAGGGCGCTTCGTCTGCTCTCGCCGCGATTCCCGGTCACGAAGGGTGTGGTCGCAAACCCCCGCCCAATCGCCGGATTTCCGCGATCTCTATTGGTCCGAACTGCCATTGACAGTGCGTGATAGCGAATTTGATGTCAACAGGAATTCGACGCGCACAGCTATGAGTCTAGATACATTCAATGGCAAATTGAGCCGACGGCACGATAAATCTCGTCGAGCTGTTTCTCATCGTCGGGCAATGCAAAGCACCTGTACCAATGGTCAGGATTGGGGCTCACTCGTTGTCGCTCGGGGGGGCCTGGCCGGGTGATCGGGGAGATCGCACCCTGTGCGATCTCCCCGATCACCCCCTGTGCACCGGCTCCGTGGATCTCTGCGCAAAAGCGCAGGCCGGCGGGTGGCGCGCACCTTGCTCCAGTGCCCCGCGTCCCCAGCGACGTGAAGAGTCGTAGTTCACGGGAGCCCCGATTACCGGATCCCGACCATCCCCCAAGGCACGAGGAGCGAAGTTATGAAAATGACCGCATACCACACTGGAGTGTTTTTCGCGCTGGCCGGAGTGACGCTCATCGCCTGCGGGATCGACGCCCCGGCGCCGGGGGACCTCTCGGAGAGCGGGGAAGACGCGCTCACGGCCTGCTCGACGAGCGTCACCACCAACACCTATGATGGCCCGAACGCCTGGGGAACGATCAAGATCAAGAACACCAGCGCGACGACGATGACGAGCCCGAAGATCTCCTTCAAGGTGCCGAGCGGCGTGACGTGCGACTACGACGCGTCGGGCTGGAAGCACACGCAGAGCGGCACCACGTGCACGTATTCGCGGAAGACGAGCCTGACAATCGCTCCGGGGGCGACGTACACGTTCAACTACTCCACGGACACCGTGACCTCGTTCACCGCGTCTGCCGTCACCATCACCGATCCCAGCTGCACCAGCAGCGGCACGACCAGCGGCAGCGGCGGCACCAGCAGCACGACCGGCAGCAGCACGACCAGCGGCAGCGGCGGCGCGAGCACCAGCAGCACGACCAGCGGCGGCACGGCCAGCAGCACCGGGAGCGGTGATCCGCCGGGCCTCGTGTGGCACAAGGCCAGCTTGACAGAGTTCGAGTCCTACCCCGATCCCGGCAGCGAGGAGTGCATCGAGTACAACGGGTGCGCCTACGTGGGTGAGTTTGCGTTCGTCGACGGGAAAAAATCGGAGAGCTGGGTACAGTTGCACAACATCGCCGCGGTGCACTCCAAGGACGGGAACCAGTACAAGCTCAAGACGCTGCGCCTCAAGAAGAACGGTAAGCAGATCGACGTCGTCGTGTACGACGAGTGCTCCGACTCCGATTGCAGCGGCTGCTGCACCCAGAACGCCCAGCCCTCGGGCTTCTTGATCGACATCGAGAAGTACACCGCTCAGCGGTTCGGGGGCGCGGACGGCCAGGTGGACTGGGCGTGCCTCGACTGTAACTGACCCCCTGGCACCGCTGACGATGTGCTGATCGCCTCCGCGACCGAGGAGATGGACATTCACCAGTCGTGCAAGGGACGACCGCTGCCGTCAGGGAGCGACGATACCGCCAAGATCTCCCGTGATCTGCCCGTCGCGGATGGGCACGCATTCAGGAGGAGGCTCGGAGACGAAGTCCATCCCTCGCGCTCGGGCGGTCTCGATGAAGCGCTCCAGCTGCGCCAGACAGGCGCCGGGAACGTCGTGCAGGACGACGACGGAGTGCGGCTGACAAACTTCATCCGCTCGCCCGACGGCGTGCGGATCGCCGTGGACGAGGCCGGGGCTCCACAGGGCACACCGGTCGTGTTCATCCATGGTATCGCCCAGAGTCGCCACGTCTGGCGGGGCGTGCTCACCGGGCCGCTCGCGGCAGACCTCCGGCTCGTGGCGATCGATCTCCGCGGTCACGGCGACTCGGACCACCCCGAGGGGGACGCGGCCTACGCCGGCGGAGATCGCCTGGGCGGGGATCTCCACGCCGTCTGCGCGGCGCTCGGCCTCTCTCGACCAATCGTCGTCGCCTGGTCGTACGGTGGCGTGGTCGTGGGAGAGTACCTGCGCTCGCACGGCGCCAAGGGCCTTGGCGCGATCCTCTTCGCCGCCGCCGCAGTGAAGGTCGGCAAGCCGGCAAAGGCGCTGTTCGGCCCGGCCATGCTCACGAATGGACGAGCCCTCATGTCCGAGGATCCGGCCACGTACGAGGCCGGCGCGCGAGCCTTCCTCGGCGCGTGCGCCGCGGGCCCGATCGACGCTTCCTTCCTTGAACGGAGCGTATCCGAGATGATGCGCGTCCCCGCGCACGTGCGCCGCGCCTTGCTGGGGCGAAGCGAGGACTACTCGGCAGAGCTCTCCCGCTGCGCCCTGCCGGCGGCGACGCTCCATGGCGCGCTCGATCCCGTGATCCTCCCCGAAATGAGCGAGCAGATTGCCGCGCTCATCCCGGGTACGGAGAGCACGCTGCTCCCCAACGACGGACACGTGGCCTTCGTCGAGGCGCCCGACGCGTTCCTCTCCGCGATCCGCGCGCTCGTCGCGCGCCGCGCCGCCGCGCTCGACGCTACGCCAATCAGCACGTGAATATCACAGCCCCGCCATGACAGGCGGGCTCGCAGCCGTCCCGGCGAACATCGCCCGGCTGCTGAGCATGCGCGTGCCCTCGCGTCTCCGTCTCTCCGAGCTCCTTTTCCTGGCCGCCTCGAGCGAGGAGGCGTGCCGCAACGGAGAGACCGATCCGACCCGGCGAGTCACGGCCCGTCGATGGTGATGCCGAAGGCCGCGCTCGTGACTGTGAAGGCGTCGACGACCACGTAATAGGTCGTGCCGGCGACACCCGAGAAGGTTACGGTCTCCGGAGCGCCGCTTCCTTCCTGATCCGCCCATGCAATGCACTGCGTGTCCAGCGCGGTGCAATCCGTCGTCACGTACACCACGGGGTCGCCCGCGCTCGGCGTGACCTTGACGGAGTAGATCCCGTCCTGCTGGGCCACGAACGCATACGCGACATCCTGGCTGCCCTCACCGACGCGCTTCGGCGCGTTGCAAGAGCCCCCCGCTTCGAGGTGATAGGAGTCGAGCGCTGCGACGGTGCCTTGCGCCACGAAAGGAAGGCTGGGCGCGACGATGGCCGTGCTGCAAAACTCTCCGGGCTCGCCGGCGGAGCACGCGCCCGGCGCGTCGCACTTCTCGCCGATCAGCGTGAACGTCCCCGATTGGTTCGAGTTGCCGTCGACGATGACGTACGCGGTCTGGTTCGCGGCTACTTCGAAGACGACCTGCTCGCGGAGCGTGAAGCCCTCGTAGCCGGCCTCCACGCACGACAGGATGTCAGCGCAATCGGTCACGACGTAGAGCGCCGAGAGCATGTTCGCTTGCGTGACCTCGAAGTGATACGTCGTGTTCTTGGCGGGGTGCACGGCAAAGACGCGATCGGGCGCGTCGATCCCGAGGTATCCGTCGATGCCGTTGCCTGGACAAGCCCACCACGCGGTGGCGTCGTTGCCGAAGCCCGCCGTCGTCCCGGAGAAGACGAACGGGAACGTGTTGACCGCGATCGCGTTCGCGCACGAGTCGCCGACTTGACCGGGGGTCACGCAATGACCGGAGCCATCGCACGTGAGGCTGCCAGCGCAGCCACCACACATCCCCCCGCAGCCGTCGGGCCCGCAAGCCTTGCCGTTGCAGTCGGGCAGGCACACGCAGGTCCCCTGGTTCGAGCAGACGCCGTTGAACAGGGGCAAGCACTCTCCGCATTGCTTGCCGCAGCCGTCGGAGCCGCAGGCTTTGCCCTGGCATTGCGGGACGCAATCGGTGACGTCGAGCTGGTACGCGCCCCCGTCGACGCCGTCGCCGTCGACGATGATGAAGTAGTTTTGCCCGACGACCACGTCCGCGTAGATCGGTCCGAGCTCTGAGCCGATCGCGTAGACGCCGACCTCGCACGTGTACTTCGGGTTCTTGCAGTCGGTGACCACGTAGACGGCGGCGTCGAAGCTCGCCTTCGTGAGCGAGATCCCGATCACGCCGTCTTTCGTAGCCTGATAGCGATAGGCTGCGTCCGGCGCATAGAGCCCGAGGTCCGAGGCTTGACCGCATGCGTTTTGAGGCGCCGCATAGTCATTCTGAAGCCCCATCGTGGAGCCGACGTGCGAGTACGGCAGCGTGATGCTCGGGAGGTTTTCGCACGTGTCCGCCTCGAGAGGCGGCGTGATGCACATCCCCGCGCCGCAAATCTCGCCAGGCTGGCACGCTCCGCACGTGCCGCCGCAACCGTCATCCCCGCAGACCTTACCCGCGCACGACGGCGTGCAGCACCCCTGGATGGCGAAGCCGACGCACGCGCCGACGAGGCAATAATCGCCCTGCGTGCAAGGGTCCTTGTCGTCGCAGTCACCGCTCGCGTCGGTGATCACGCAAGCGTGCAGGTCCGCGTCGCAGTGCGCCTCGTGGCAAGCATCCGCGAGGTCGGAGCAGTCCGTCGGCTGTCCTTGCTCGTCGGTGCATGCGCCCGGGTGGCCGCCCGCACCGGTAGAGCTCGCGCTCGACGCGCTCGACGCGCTCGACGCGCTCGACACCGCGCCTGCGTCGGCCGAGGACGAGCTCCCTCCCGCCGCTTCGTTGAGAGGGTCGTTCGAGTCGCACGCGGCGGAAGCCAGGAGCATCGCCACGAGCGCGAGCGCGCGAGCGGGAGGCTGGAGAAAGCATAGTCGTCCAGGAAAGCCTGCATTCATAGGGACTCCGTTCGTACAGTCACGCTATCCGCGAGCAGGCTTCGCGGTCCTTAATCGCGCCTTATTCTGCGCGCCGAACGCGCGATCGCCGGATGGAACCCGCAAGAAGTCAGCGGGTGCGCGCGGCGTCGCGCCAGAGGACGAGGAAGGTGATCGCGACGGCGATCGCACCGAAAGAGGGCGTGGCGAGGCGCAGCGTCGGTTTTGAGCCCGCCTGGCGTGAGAGCTGGTGTACGCATGTCTTCGGAGAGGACTGGAGGAAAGCAGATGAACCGATGGATAGCTGTCGCCGGCTGGGCTCTGGTGTCGTTGCTCGGCGCCTCGGCGCTCGGCACCCTCGCGCTGCATCGCGGCGAGAGCGTCAACGCGATCTGGATCATCGCCGCGGCGGGCTCGGTCTACGCGATCGCCTACCGCTTCTACAGCCGCTTCATCGCCGAGCGCGTGCTGCAGCTCGATCCCGCCCGGCCCACCCCGGCGGTCACCCACAACGATGGGCTCGACTACGTGCCCACCAACAAGTGGGTGCTGTTCGGCCACCACTTTGCGGCGATCGCCGGCGCCGGCCCGCTGGTGGGTCCGGTGCTCGCCGCGCAGATGGGTTACCTGCCCGGCACGCTGTGGATCCTCGCGGGCGTGGTCTTCGCCGGCGGGGTGCAGGACTTCGTCATTCTGCTGATCTCCGCGCGCCGTGACGGGCGATCGCTCGGCGACGTGATCAAGGACGAGATGGGCAGCGCCGCCGGCCTGGTGGCCATGTTCGGCATCCTGCTGATCATGATCATCCTGCTCGCGGTGCTCGCGCTCGTCGTGGTCAAGGCGCTGGCCGAGAGCCCCTGGGGCACGTTCACGGTCTTCGCGACGATACCGATCGCGCTCTTCATGGGCCTCTACACCCGCTACCTCCGCAAAGGCCGCATCGGCGAGGTCTCGGTGATCGGCTTCGTGCTGCTGATCGCGTCCATTCACTACGGAGAGAGCGTCGCCCACAGCCCGGTGTGGGGCCCGATCTTCACCTTCGAGGGCAAGCACCTCGCGCTGATCTTGATTGGCTATGGTTTCGTCGCATCTGTGCTGCCCGTGTGGCTCTTGCTCGCGCCGCGCGACTACCTCTCCACGTTCCTGAAGATGGGCACGATCACCGCGCTCGCGCTCGGCATCGTCATCGCGATGCCCGCCCTCAAGATGCCGGCCGTGAGCCCCTTCATCGACGGGAGCGGCCCGGTGTTCTCGGGCAGCCTGTTCCCCTTTCTGTTCATCACCATCGCGTGCGGCGCTGTCTCGGGCTTCCACGCGCTGATCGCCTCGGGGACCACCCCGAAGATGCTCGAAAACGAGGGGCAAGCCCGCTTCATCGCCTACGGCGCGATGCTGGCCGAGTCCTTCGTGGCGATCATGGCCCTGATCGCCGCCTCGGTGCTCGAGCCCGGGGTGTACTTCGCGCTCAACAGCCCTCCGGCGCTGATCGGCAAGACGGTGGAGAGCGCGGCCGCCGCGATCTCCCAGTGGGGCTTCGTGGTGACGCCGGAGCTGCTGGCCGAGACCGCGCGCCAGATCGGCGAGCCGAGCGTCCTCTCGCGCGCCGGCGGGGCACCCACGCTCGCTGTGGGCATGGCGCACATCCTCTCGACCGCCGTCGGCAGCCAGGGAATGATGGCCTTCTGGTACCACTTCGCGATCCTCTTCGAGGCCCTGTTCATCCTGACGACGGTCGACGCCGGCACCCGCGTCGGACGCTTCATGATTCAAGAGCTGCTGGGCGCGTTCCACGCGCCGTTGAAGCGGACCGACTCCTGGTTTGCCAACCTCCTCGCCACCTTCCTCTGCGTCTCTGCCTGGGGCTATTTCCTCTACCAGGGGGTGAGTGATCCTCTCGGTGGGATCAACACCCTGTGGCCCCTCTTCGGGATCTCGAATCAGATGCTCGCCGCCATCGCGCTCATCCTCGCCAGCACCGTGCTCGTCAAGATGAAGCGCGAGCGCTATGCCTGGGTGACGCTGATCCCGACTGCGTGGCTGCTGATCTGCACGCTCACCGCCAGCTACCAGAAGCTCTTCCACTCGAACCCGAGGATTGGCTTCCTCGCCCACGCGCGGCTCTTCTCGGAGGCCGCCGCCCGGGGTGAGGTGGTGGCCCCCGCGAAGAACGTGGAGCAGATGCGCCAGATCATCTTCAACGACCGCGTCGACGCCGCGCTGACCACGCTGTTCGTGGGCGTGGTGCTGGTGATGCTGGTGTTCGCCGTGAGCGTCGCCCGCCGCGCGCTCGCCAACCCGCTGCCGACCGCCCAGGAAGAGCCCGTGGGGAGCAAGGCCCATGTCTAGAGCGAAGCTGTTCATCGAGCGCGTCGTGCAGACCGCGCGGCTGATGTGTGGAGTGCCGGACTACGACACGTACGTCGCTCACGTTCGCGCGCAGCACCCCGACCGGGTGGTGATGAGCTACGAGGAGTTCTTCCAGGAGCGACAGGCGGCGCGCTACGGAGGAGGAAAGGGGCGATTCCGGTGCTGCTGAAGCGGATCGCGCCCTGGCTGATGGCCGCTATCCTGCCGGTCGGTGCGGCGGGTGAAAGCCAATCACCAGGGCTCGGGGCCGCTCTCTTCGATGAATGTGCCGCTCGGACCGCTCGCGTCCAGCGTGGCCACGCGCACTACCACGCGCGCCCCCTGGGAGGGCGGCTGCGTCCCGGTGTGCCCGTTGAGATCCGTCGCGTTGAACCCCGGGTCGACGGCGTTGACCTTGATCGGCGTCTTGCGTAGCTCGTTGGCCAGAGCGATCGTCAGCGCGTTGAGCGCCGACTTCGAAGAGCTGTAGGCGAAGACTGGCCAGCGCGAGAGCCCGCTCGTGGGATCGGCCTGCTTCGTCAGCGATCCGAGGCCGCTGCTCACCATCACGATGCGCGCCGCGGCCGCTGCGCGCAGCAGCGGCATGAACCCCTGGGTCACGCGCAGGGGACCGTAGAGGTTCACCTCGTACGTCGCGCGCACGGTGGCGAGGTCGATCGTGCTCGGCACCCGGTCCTCCGCCGCGATGGCGATCGCCGCGTTGTTCACCAGGACGTCGAGCCTCGTCGTCTCGGCCGACAGCGCGGTGACCGCCTTGCGGACGCTCTCGTCGTCGGCGACGTCGAGCGCGAGGAAGCGCACGTCGCCGTCCTGCTTCCGCAGCTCCGCGGCCGCGGCTTCGCCCCGCCCGGCGTCGCGGCAGCCGATCCACACCACGTAGCCGAGCTGCGCCAGCTGCCGCGCCGTCTCGAAGCCAATCCCCTTGTTGCCGCCCGTCACGAGCGCTGTCTTCTTCTCGCTGATCATCTCTCGACCTCCGTTGCCGTCGGTTGTAGGCCTTTGCGGTGGGACGATCCATGATGGATCGTCCGCATTTCATCACAGATCGTCCAGAGGTGACCCATGGCGACGACGCAGACGACCAGCGAACACGCGAGCAAGGCGACAGTCGATCCGATCGCCGACGTGATCGCGCTCCTGCGTCCCCGGGCGGTGATCTCGGCGAGCCTGCAGGCAAACGGCCCTTGGGGTATTCGCTTCGAAGGGTATCCGCACGTGAAATTCGGGACGATCGTCGAGGGGCATTGCTGGATCGCGCTCGACGGCGTGGCCACACCTGTCCTGCTCAACGCGGGGGACTTCTACCTGCTCGGCAACCCGCCGTCGTACTTCATGGCGAGTGATCTCGACGTCCCTCTGCGCCCCGCCAAGCCGATCTTCGCCGCGGCGCGGGAGGGTGTCATTCGCGTCGGCGCGGGGCGGCGCTCTGCCGAGGCGACTCACATCGTCGGCGGCCATTTCGCCTTCGACGAGCACAACGCCTCCTTGTTGCTCGAGGTCTTGCCCCCCTTGCTCCGGGTCCGCACGGACACGCCCGAAGCGAGGAGGCTCGGGATCTTGAACGAGCTGCTCGCAGCGGAGGTGGCCGGGGACCTGCCCGGGCGATCGCTGGTCCTCGATCGGCTCGCGCAGATCCTCCTCGTGCATGCGCTGCGGGCTCACGGCACGGATCAAACAAGGCGCGGCGCGGGCTGGCTCGGCGCGCTCGCGGATCCCCAGATCGGCGGCGCGCTCCGCCGGATGCACGCGGACGTGGCCCGCCGCTGGAAGCTCGAGGAGCTCGCCGCCTCGGCGGGCATGTCGCGCTCGGCCTTCGCCCTTCGGTTCAAGGCGACCGTCGGCACCGCCCCGCTCGACTATCTCATCCAGTGGCGCATGAAGCTCGCGCGAGATGCCTTGCGGCACGGGACGAAGTCGATAGCGGAGCTCGCGTTCGCGGTCGGCTACGAGTCGGAGAGCGCGTTCAGCACGGCGTTCCGGCGCGTGGTCGGAAAGGCGCCAAAGCCCTATCGCCTCGAAGCGCGGGAGTCGGCCAGGTCCGCCGAGTAAAGCTCTCCACAGGCGTGGAGCTCACCGAGACTCACGGCCTTGTATCACCTGAGGCCACCACCGAGAACACGTGCGACCGCCTCGTGCTGCTGCCGAGCTGAAGCTGGCCATAGCGGAGACGCCAATCGTAGCTCACGGCGAGGTTGTACGGTTTGCCGCCTTCGAGCGCCGCGCCTTCGGGAGCGCCGAGGGCGCCGACGGTCGCCTCGGTGCGCGCTGCGTCGTTCTCCCAGAAAGACCAGCGCTTCTCGGTGCCCGAGGCGATCGGCGTGGTGATGGTCGCCGCGAGCACGGTCGTCCCGAAGGGCTTCTCGCCGATCCAGCTCGGGGCTCTCCAGCGGAGCGTCGGCCGGCTCGACACGACGGCGCCGCTCGCCGGCGCGAGGATCTCGGGCAGCGCCTCGAAATGGAGGGTCGGCACGAGCACCTCGGCCTCGCCGGAGCGACCGTCGGTGTAGGTCCATTGGATCCTGTAGGCGCCGCTCTCCATCGCGAACGGGGCGCTCGCGGAGTGGAGGTAGAAGTACGGCTTGCCGAGCTCGACGCCGGACTCGAAGTAGCCAACCGCTGCGACCTTGGACGCGAGGAGGTGCCTGTCCGGGAGCCGGACGAGCTCGAGGTGGCTCACCTCGACGCCGGCTTCGAGGCCGCCGTTCAGGATCGCGATGTAGGAGGGTATTCCGTCGTTTTCGGCGTGCTGGAAGAGGAGGCGCACCCACGTCATGCCGGCGGGGATGTCAAAGCCGGTATCGAGGTGGCCCCGGCCCTCGGCGAGCGCGGTGTCGACGAGCGCGATCGCGTTCGCCCGCGCGAGCTCATCGGTGTCGGCGTCTTCGAGGACGTTCAGGAGCTCGCGGGTCATCACCCGTTGTTGCCCCGCGATGTACGCGCGATGCGCGCGATCGAGGCCGCTCCGCGCGCGGTCGGGCGCCGACGCCCCGTTGACGTCGGCGGTGGCGACGAGCGTGTCGTCGTTGCGGCGCTGGCAGGCGCAGAGAGAGCCGAGGAGCAGAATCAAGAGCGCGGTCTTCAAGGCGTGGTCCTTCCGGTGCTGGCGGCGGCTGCCGCTTCGAGGGGTCGGACACTGCTCTGTTCGGCGGGTCGGGTTGTCATCGGCTCGTCAAGTCTTCTTCAATTCGTGGGCGTCGGCGGTATCGACCGTGAACCGGTAGCCCACGCCGCGCACGGTCACGAAGTGCTCGGAGGCCGTCTTCTGGCGGAGCGAAAAGACGTGCGTGTCCACGGTCCGCGTCGTCGGGTAGGCGTCGTAGCCCCACACCTGGTTCAAGAGCTCTTCGCGCGAGAAGACGCGGCCTCGTTCACGCACGAAGAGGTGCAAGAGATCGAACTCGAGCTTGGTCAAGACGAGCTGGACGCTGCGGTAGGTCGCCGTGCGGCCCTCGAGATCAATCGCGAACGGGCCTGCGACGCTGGGCGAGCGAGTCGAGCTCCGGGACCTCGCCGCATTCGAACCGAGCTCGGCGCGCTCGGCTCGCCGGCTGCGGAGCTGGACATGAAGGCGCGCGAGCAGCTCGCGTGGTTCGAAGGGCTTCGTCACGTAGTCAGCGGCCCCCGACTCCAGGCCGACGACGCGATCGGCGAGTTCGGTGCGCGCCGTGAGGAAGACGACGGGGCTGTGCAGGGGCATCGCGGTGAGCTCGCGGAGCAGGTCCATCCCCTCGCCGTCCGGCAGCATCCAGTCGAGGACGATCACGCCGAACTCCGTCGCGTCGAGCGCGCGGCGCGCGGCGGCCAGGGTCATCACATGCTCCACCTCGAACCCCTTCGGCTCGAGGTAGTCGATGACGCCGCGGGCGACGGACGCGTCGTCCTCGACGAGCAGGATCCGCGGCCGCCCAGGGATCGCAGTCATTCGGCGCCTCGCGGAACCCGGAAAGCGAAGCGCGTCGGATCCTTCGAGACCTCGAGCCGGCTGCCCATCGACGCGACCGCGTGGTGGGCGAGATAGAGCCCGAGGCCGAGGCCGCCGACGCTCACGAACGCGGCGCCGAGCGATCGGATCGCCGCGTCGGGGAGCTCGCCGGCGTCCGAGACCTCGAAGCGGAGCGCGCGCGCGTCGATCGCTGCGCGCACGCAATATGGCGGCTTCCCGTGCTGCACGGCGTTGCGGACGAGGTTCCGCAGGACGAGCGCCGACGAGCCGATCGGGAGCGAGGCGGGCGTGTCCGGCGCCTCGATCATGACGGGCACGTCCGTCGCCTCGGCCGCGACGGCCTCGAGGAAGGCCCGAAGCGACGCCACGGGGCGCACGGGCTCTCCGCGCGCGGCGTCGGAGCGGAGGTAGACGGCGCTCGCTTCGACGATGCGCTGCAGCCGCGCGACGTCGCGCG
>FSTQ01000165.1_pt1 | contig 40464 bp, 37 predicted proteins | sample 1637281 | NCBI WGS metagenome assembly FSTQ01 (sample SAMEA3914818, study PRJEB12502) | metagenome | biome: forest; material: soil | place: Canada | collected 2010-06-26 | depth 0.1 m
GCCGGCGAGACCAAGACCGCCGCGGTGAAGTTCAACTGAGCCCGCTGCTGGGGCCGCCACCGGCCCCGGCTCCTTCCCCCCCACGACATCATCACCTGCCTCGAGAGCGCGTCGATCGCGCTCTCGAGGAGTCCGCGCTCGCTGCGCGTCGCCGCGAGCGCCCCTCGTTGCGCGTCGCCTCGAGGGGCTCCGCGCGCGCTACTCGGCGCGCTTCGGAGCCTGGCGCTCGGCCCACGATCGCCACGAGAAGGCGCAGGCGGGATCGCCGTCGTGGCCGGGGCCGGCGCACCGGGCCGGCTCTACGGGCGGGCCGAGCAGGAGCATCGTGCTCTTGGAGACGAAGGGGAGATCGCGCCGCCACAGCTCGACGCGCTTCTTCTCGAGGTTGATCGAGGTCTCCTTCTGCTCTTCGCTCAGCAGCTTGCCGAGCTCGCGGAGCAGGCGCTCCTTGAGCTCGGCGTCGTCGGTGACGGCGAGGGCGCGGAGGCGCAGCCGGATCTCGGCGTCACGCTGCCCGGCGCGGTGAAAGATGCCGGCGGCGCCGAGCGTCTGCCACGTGAGGCTGGCGTTCTCGCCGCCGAGCTCCGCCGCGCGCGCCAGCATCTGCGCGCCGTCGAGGCGCCACCGCTGCTGCTCCTGCTCGTCGGTGAGGTACGAGCTCGGCGCGATGAACCCCACGAACTGCCCCAGCGTCAGCCAGATCTCTCCGTCGAGCGGCAGCTCGCGCGTGCCGCGCTCCATCACCGCGCGCGCCTTCACGACTTCGTCGTGCGACGGCTCGAAGCCCTGGAACGTGAAGAGCGCGTCGGCGAGGACGTACGGCGGGCGAAACGTGGGCTCGAGCTCGTTGATGCTGTCGAGGAAGAGCGAGAGGTTCTCGAAGCGCCGCTTCTCGAAGGTGTGAAGCCCCTGCGAGACGAGCACGTGCGACCAGAGCAGGTCGACCGCCGCCGAGCGGTAGCCGAGCGAGAGCGTCACCACCTGATCCGGCGGCGGCAGCACGTAGACGTCGGACTCTTCCTTGACGCGGTGGTGGATGTCGGCGAGCGAGCCGCGCACCGCGCTCACCGCGGCGGCGGAGGCCAGCACCAGCCCGAGCGTGACGAGCTTGGCGTTCACGTCACTCGACCTCGCGATCGATGAACATCCCCGGGAGGATCCGCGCGGGCTTCCCCGGCGCGCGCTCGCCCCGCACCTCGAACGTGGACAGCGTCCCGTCGCCGTCGAGATCCCCGTGGGCGCTGGCGGTGAAGCGCATCGTCTGCGTCGCGGCCTCGGTCTCGCTGTCGAACTTGAACGAGAAGGCGTGGGCCTCGGTGAAGCGAAAATCGAGCGAGCGCCAGGTGAGGTGCTCCCACGCGTCGACCGGATCGACGCTGCGCACCCCGCGCGGCACCTGGGCCGGCGTCAGCGGCGCGGGCGGCGGAAAGCTGATCTCCTGAGCGTGGCTCTGGGCGTAGGCGACGGCGCTCGTCACCATCCGGTCGAGCCCCTCGACGGGCTCGCTCAGCTTCGAGGCGCTGAGGTTCCTGAAAAATGCGGGCACCGTGACGGCGAGGGTGCTGCCGCCCACCGCGAAGATGGCGGCGAGCTCCAGCGCGCTCCGGGAGGACAGCCACATGCGGGGGGTCTTAGCGCAGAAAGGGCCGCGCGGGGGCCACGATCAAGGCCGCTCCAGCGCGCGGCGCGCCCGTCAATCGAACTCGTTGTTGACCCAGACCTGGCTCGACAGGCGGAGCTGGCGCGTGGTCAGGTTCGCCTCCCCCGTGCGGGCGAACTGGCTGAACGCGGCGCCGTCGCCGTCGAGATCGCCCTGCGCCGAGGCCTCGAAGCTCTCCTGGCTCGTCGCGCCGGCGGGGTTGCTGCTGAACTTCAGCGACGCTTTGCGATAACCGAGCTGATAATACGTGGGCGAGCTCGACGAGAACTTGAGGCACGGCCAACCGTTGCCCGCATCACCGAGGTTGTAGTCGGCGGTGTGGTCGCTGTTCGGCTGATACTTCGTCCCTTTGACGTCGGCCATGGAGGAGGGGATATCCTGCGTGGCCGTGCCGCAGAGAGCGTGGCTCGCGGCCTGTGCGACGTTACCCTCTCCCACCAGCTCGGAGATCACGGTCTCGCGCTCGTAAGAAGCCTGCGCGCACCTGGCGATGGCGCCCACCCCCTCCTTGGCCTCTGCGGTCTTGGTGGCGGCGAGGTACCGGCGCACTCCATAGATTGCCAGAGATGCCAGCACGCCGATGATCGCCACGACGATCATCAGCTCGACCAGCGTGAACCCCCGTTTATTCGCTGTACGATCACGCATGTTCATCGAAAGCCTCGGGCTCGCGGGACTCTTCCACACGGCGATAGGCCGGCCCTGCAACAGCCACCTTTGAAAGAGGCTGTTTGCCTGCCTCTCCAGACGGAGGTGGCTCGTGGACCTGATATTGACTGGTAACGAAGAGAAAGGAGCTGCACCAGGCGGGAAGGTGAGCTCCCGCCTGGTGCACGACCGTGCGATCACGCCATCAGCTCGCTCGCGCGAACCTGGTGGACTCGATCAATCGAACTCGTTCTCGACGTAGATCTGCGAGGCGAGCCGGATCGTCTTCGAGGTCGGGTTGACGATACCCGTGCGGGCGAACCAGCTGAAGGTCACGCCGTCACCGTCGAGATCGCCCTCGGCCGAGGCCTCGAAGCTCTCCGTGCCAGTCGCCTTGGCGGTGTTGTTGACCGCCAGGTTGGTGCCGCCTGCGTTGTAGCCGTACACGTAGTACTGGGGCGAGTTCATCGTGAACTTCAGGCACTTCCAGCCGGCGGTCGAGCTACCGTCGTTGTAGTCCACGCCAACCGTGGTGCTGTCCGGCTGGTACTTCTTGCCAGCGACCATGCCGACGGACGTGGGCACTGTCTTCGCCGCGGAGGCACACAGCTGGTGGCTGGCGGCGAGTGTCGACGCACCTTCGCCGACGAGCTGCGAGTCCGCAGTCTCTCGCTCGTACGAGGCCTGAGCGCCGCTGGAGATGGCGCCGATGGTGTTCTTGGCCTCTGCTGTCTTGGCGGAGGCGAGGTAGCGGCGGACGCCGTAGATGGCGAGGGCCGCGAGGACGCCGATGATGGCGACGACGATCATGAGCTCGACGAGGGTGAAGCCTCGCTTGTCGAATCGCTTGTATGCGCGCATGGGTAGATCTCCGTTGTTCGTTGAGCCCGGCTGGTAAAGCAATCTCCGCGGGGGCCGGGCGCACTGCATCCCGCAATTCGTGATCTTCGAGCGCGCTTTGCGCGCCTTCTAACAGCCACGCTCCAGGCCGAGCCTGGGGCGGCTACTGGTCGTCGTTCTCTCCGTAGATTTCGCCGCTGAGCGACGAGGAGATGAACAACACCACCCTGGAGCCGGAGGACCGCTGATTGGCAGCCTGGACGACGTACCAGGGGATACCGGCGTTGATCACCGGCCAGACCGGTGGAGTGGTGAACCCGACAGGCGCCGGCGGCGCGGTCGGTCCGATACCGGCGACGACGGCATAACCGAAGCGCACCGGCCCGTCTGCGGCGACGTTGAGCAGCTGCCAACCATTGGTGGGGTTGGTGTAGCGAACGTCACCCGATTGAACCCAGGACCACTTCTTGTCGTCTTGAGTGACCGTGGGGTTGTTCGGGTAATAGTTCGTGAGCGTCCCCGAGACGTTCAGGTAAACGAGCATCTCGGACTTGTAGGACTCTTCTCCGGCGCGGATCCCCTGGATCATCGCCTTGGCCTCGGAGGCCTGAGCGGAGTTGAGGTACCTCCGATATCCCACGATGGCCAGCGCGGCCATGACACCGATCATCGCCACGACGATCATCAGCTCGGCGAGGGTGAAGCCTCGCTGCCAGGATCGAAGGGTGGGTCGGCGTTGCCAGAGCATTCGGAGTGGAGCATCAGCACGCGTCGTGCCATCGATCCGGCAGCGGCAATTGGCGAGGTGCATGCGGCGATCTTCGCACGAAATCCAGATGAGGGGGCAATCTTGCCCACCCGCGTCGCGACGGCGGTGACCAAAATCGTCACCGCTGTCGGCCCTCGGTGACGATTTTGGTCGGCTACGCGGCTTCGCCGTCGTCGTCGTCGGTGCCGGCGACCTCGAGGGCGTGCTTGGCCAGCCGGTAACGCAGCGAGCGGAAGGTGACGCCGAGCAGCTTGGCCGCGGCCTTGCGCACTCCGCCGGTGCGCGCGAGCGCCTGGAGGATGAGGCGCCGCTCGACCTCGCCCAGCACCTCGTCGAGCGCGCAGCCCTCGGGCGGGAGGTCGGCGAGGAGGGGCGCGGGGCTGGCCGAGAGGCCGGACACCGCGGGCGGCAGATCCCCGAGGCCGATCGCCGGGCCCGACGCCAGGGCCACGGCGCGCTCGATCATGTTCTCGAGCTCGCGTACGTTGCCGGGGAAGGCGTAGGTGTCGAGCGCCCGCAGCGCGTCGGGGGTGAGGCCGCGGACGTCCTTGCCGAGCTCGGCGGCGAAGCGGTGGACGAAGCGATCGGCGAGGCGCGACACGTCCTCGGCGCGGTCGCGCAGGGTGGGCAGCTCGATCCGGATCACGTTGAGGCGGTAGTAGAGGTCCTGCCGGAACTTGCCCTCGCGCACGTCGGCCTCGACGTCGCGGTTGGTCGCCGCGAGCACGCGCACGTCGACCGCGATCTCCTGCGCTCCGCCGACGGGGCGGACCTTGCGCTCCTGGAGCACGCGCAGGAGCTTCACCTGGAGCGGCGCCGGCAGCTCGCCGACCTCGTCGAGCAGCACCGTGCCGCCGTCGGCCTCGCGAAAGAGACCGAGCGAGCGCGCCCCCGCGCCGGTGAACGCGCCGCGCTCGTGGCCGAAGAGCTCGCTCTCCATCAGCGCCTCGGGCAGCGCGCCGCAGTTGACGACGACGAAGGGCTTGTCTCCGCGGTCGCTCTGCTGATGGAGCGCGCGCGCCACGCGCTCCTTCCCGGTCCCGCTCTCGCCGGTGATCAACACCGTGGTCCGCGCCTTGGCCACCTTGGTGATGAGCTCGGCGATCCGCTGCATCGCCGGGCTCGTCCCGAGGCTCTCGCGGCCGTCGCTCTCGAGCCGCTCGAGGTGCGCCTTGAGGCGCTGGTTCTCGATGACGATCGAGCCTTTCTCGAGCGCCTTCAGCGCGAGCGCGGCGATCTCCGCGGGCGAGAAGGGCTTGGTGACGAAGTCGTAGGCGCCGCGGCGCATGGCCTCGAGCGCGGCGTCGACGGTGGAGTGCGCCGTCATCACCAGGACCTCGGTGGCCTCGCTCCGCTGCTTGGCGGCGCTGAGCACCTCCAGCCCCGAGCCGTCGGGCATCACCAGGTCGGTGAGGACGAGCGCGAAGGGCGTGGGGCTCTGGCGGATCGCTTCGAGCGCGGTCTTGACGCCGGGGACGGCGACGACCTCGTGGCCCTGGCGGCGGAAAGTGATCTCCAGGACCTTGCGCAGCCCGGGCTCGTCATCGACGACGAGGAGCTTCGGCGCGTTGGACGGGCGGCTCAAAGGCGAGGCCATCAGCGCACGCTATCACGAGCCGCGCGCCTCGATCGCGAGCGCGCTGTGTCAGAGCTTGTCTACCAGGCGTCGCGAGCGTCCCGAGGCTAGGGAGGCCGAGGGAGGCGTGCTTCAGCACGTTGACCGAGGTCGACCGACGACTCGGGGCGCGCAGCAGCCTGGTAGACAAGCTCTCAGTGGCAGACGGAGGAGGCGCCGCTGTCGTTGTTCGAGAGCGGCTCGACCACGAACGCCGTCGGCCCGCTGCTCTCGGTCCCGACGACTTGCGAGACCCAGCCGACGTCACACTCGTCCGCCTTGAGGGTGACGACGAACTTCCCGAGCTGCGTCGTGTCCTCGATCAGGACGCCCTGGTTCTGGGTCTGGTTGAAGACGCTGACGATGGCGCCGGGGATGCACGAGCCGGAGATCGTCCACTGCGACGCCCCGAGCTGCTGGATGCCCTCCACCTCGGGGGGAGGGAGCGGCAGCGTCGGGCTCAAGCACGAGGCTCCGAGCAGAGCGGACGCGGCGGCAAGCGCGAAGGTGAGCAGGTGGCGTCGTCGCATCGAGCCCTCGAGCTAGCACGCACCATGCCTTGGAGCAGCGCGAGGAAAATGCGGCTTTCCCCGGGGAAAAGGCCGCGCGCTCACGTCGAGGATGACAACCAGGTTGGCGCTCAGCGCCCGTCGGTTTGCAGCACGCGGAGCCCGACCCGGCGCGGCGGAGGCGGCATCGGCGTGGCCGCGACGTCAACGTCGTCCACGATGTCCACGAGCTCGCCGACGAGATCGTAGTCGCTGGCCTGGGTGATTTGCACGCGACGGATCTCGCCGGGCCGCACCTCGCCGCCGGAGAGGTAGACCTGGCCGTCGATGTCCGGCGCCTGCCCCGCGTGGCGCCCCATCATCACGTACTCGTGCTCGTCGCTCGTGCCCTCCACCAGGACCTCGACCTCTTTGCCGACGAGGCGCTCGTTCTTGGCGTGAGCGATCGAGCGCTGGAGCTTCATCAGCTTCTTGTAGCGGCTCTCGGCGACGCGCTTCGGCACCTTGGCGTCGAGCTCGAAGCTCTGGCACGAGGGCTCGTCCGAGTAGCGGAAGACGCCGACGCGATCGAACTCGGCCCACTTCACGAACTCGCAGAGCTCTTCGAACTCTTCCTCGGTCTCGCCGGGGTGACCGACGATGAACGCGGTGCGGAAGGTGAGCTCGGGGATCTTCGTCTTGAGGCGCGTCACCACCTGGCGCAGGCGCTCGCCGCCGTGGCCGCGGCGCATCCGCTTCAACATCGCGTCGGCCGCGTGCTGGAGGGGCATGTCGACGTAGGGCACGACGCGCGGGTGGTTGGCCAGCAGATCGACGAGCTCCTCGGTGAGGGCCTCGGGGTACAGGTAGAAGAGGCGCACCCAGTGGAGGCCGGGCACGTCGGCCACGGCGCGCGCGAGCTCGGCGAGATCGGGGCGGGCCTCCTTGGGGAGATCGCGGCCGTAGGCGATGGTGTCCTGCGAGATGAGGTTGATCTCGCGCACGCCGGCGGCGACGAGCCGCGTGACCTCGGCGACGACGTCGGCGATGGGGCGCGAGCGCTGCTTGCCGCGCATCTCCGGGATCACGCAGAAGGAGCAGGTGCGGTTGCAGCCCTCGGCGATCTTCACGTAGGCGCTGCCGCCGGGCGTGGAGAGCGTCCGCGGATCGCCGGCGCGGATTACCCAGTCGGCGGGGTTGCCGACGAGCATGCGCTCCGCCGCGCCGTCGAGGACCTGGCCGAGCTTGAGCATGTCGCTCGAGCCGAGGAAGTGATCGACCTCGGGCATCTCCTGGGCGAGCTCGTCCGGGTGGCGCTGCGAGAGGCAGCCCGCGACGACGAGGCGCTTGCAGGAGCCGTCGGCCTTGAGGCCGGCCATCTCGAAGATGGCGTCGATCGACTCCTTCTTCGCTTCGCCGATGAAGCCGCAGGTGTTGACGACGATGACCTCGGCGTCGGAGGCCTCGTCGACGTGGGTGTAGCCCTTGTTGCGGGCGACGCCGAGCATGACCTCGGAGTCGACCCGGTTCTTCGGGCAGCCGAGGCTGAGGAAGTGAATCGTCTTCGCCTCCTCGATCGCGACCTCCCGCCGCGGCACCGCCGCGGCGCGCTTTCGATCGTCCTTGCCCGTCATTCCACGCCGCTCAGCGCCCACTCTGGCCTCCGTCCTCGAACACCACGCGGCCGTCCGCGATCGTCATCTTGACCCGCCCCTTGAGCGCCGCGCCGAGGAACGGCGTGTTGCGGCTCTTCGAGCGCAGGCGCGCAGGATCGACCGTGAACCCGGCTTCGGGATCCACGAGGACGATCTCGGCCACCGCGCCCTCGCGCAGCGTCGGCGCGGTGAGCCCGACGATCTGCGCCGGCGCGCGGGTGAGCGCGTCGACGAGCCGGGCGAGCGGCAGCGCGCCGCTCCGCACCAGGCCCAGCAGCACGGGGAGCACCAGCTCGAGCCCGATCATCCCCGGCGACGCCTCGGCGAACTCGCAGTCCTTCTCGAGGGTCGAGTGGGGCGCGTGATCGGTGGCGACGGCGTCGATCGTCCCGTCGGCGAGCGCCTCGCGGAGCGCGTCGACGTCGGCCTGCTCGCGCAGCGGCGGGTTGACCTTGCAGGCGGTGTCGTAGCCGAGCACGGCGGCGTCGGTGAGCGTCAGGTGGTGGGGCGTGACCTCGGCGGTGACCTTGATCCCGCGGGCCTTGGCCTCGCGGAGGATGCGCACCGCGCCGAGGGAGGACACGTGCGCGACGTGATAGCGAGCGCCGGTGACCTCGGCGAGGAGCACGTCGCGGGCGACGATGATGTCCTCGGCCACGCGAGGCCAGCCGCGCAGGCCGAGGCGCGTGGAGATCGCCCCCTCGTGCATCTGCGCGCCCTCGGTCAAATCGTGATCTTCGGCGTGCTGGATCACCGGTAAATCAAAGGTCTTGGCGTACTCGAGGGCCCGCCGCATCACCGCGCTCGACATGACGCAGCGGCCGTCGTCCGACACGGCGACGGCGCCCGCCTCGCGCAGATCGGCCATCTCGGTGAGCTGCGCGCCCTTCTGCCCGATGGTGATCGCGCCGATGGGGTGGAGCCGGGGGCCGCCGATCTCGCGCGCCCGCGCCACGATGGCCTCGGTCACGGCGCGCGTGTCGTTGACGGGGCGCGTGTTGGGCATGGCGCAGACGTGGGCGAAGCCGCCCGCCGCCGCCGCCGCGAGGCCCGAGCGAATGTCTTCCTTGTACTCCTGCCCGGGCTCGCGCAGGTGCGCGTGGAGGTCGACGAAGGCCGGCAGCAGCCAGAGCCCGCCCCCGTCGATCACGCGCGCGCCGTCGGCCCGCCGGATCTCGTCGGTCGCCGCGCCCGCGCCGAGGCGGGTGACGGCGCCGCGCTCGATCACGACGTCGACGACGGCGTCGAGCGAGCGCGCCGGGTCGACCGCGCGCGCGCCGGTGATGACGAGGAGATCGAGGGGGCCGCTCATATGGCGGGGCTGCCTAGCACAGGCGCCGCCCCGTGACACGAAGACCCGCGCGGCCCGCGCTGGCAGCGCGCGCGGCCTGTCGTTGACGTCGTACACAATAATTCTCTTTGTTTGACAGTGTTGTCGTGCGAATACGCTGGGCACCATGTCAACGCGCCACGTCAGCGTCCGCCTGTCCGCGGAGACCATCGCCCGCGTCGACGCGCTGGGCCCCTTGTTCTCGACGCCCTATCGCCCCGCCACCCGCTCCGACGTGCTGCGAGCGCTGATCCTCTCGGCCCTCGCGGGCCGAGAGCGCGCGGAGGCAGTCGAGGCCGTCGACCCCGTCGAAGGAGAGCCGGGGGAGGGGCCGAGCGAAAGCTCGAAGCCGGATCCTGCCTGAATCCCGGGCGAATCCTGGATTCGACGGTTATTGCACCGAGATCGATCAGGATGGGTTGCGGAAGTGGGGGTGCCTGATCTATGTTCCGCGTCCCTCGCAGGCCAGACGGCCTGGGCGGGATAGTGGGTACGCGAAGCTGGCGGAATTGGCAGACGCGCTGGATTCAGGTTCCAGTGGGGTAACTCTCGTGGGGGTTCAAGTCCCCCGCTTCGCAATTTTCATTACATTTTTTACTGAGTTCATTAGTCCTCCTGTACTGCGGTAGCTGAGCTGGCTAGGCCCAAAGGTCTAGCCATTTTAGCAACTGACCGGATAGGTCGGCTGCTGGGAATCACCTTGAGGACCCCTCGTGGGGGTCCGCAAGGACCCCACAGGACACGTTGTCCGCGCGCCAATCGTGGATCCCCAATGCCCAAGCGGCGTGTCAGCGGCTCTCGGCAAGCAGCGCGCGCAGCGCCGCCTCATCGCGCTTCGCTCTCGCCGAGAGCGCGCGGATCCCGGTGATGGCCGACGGCGGCACCCGCCGCGCCAGGATCACGCCGTTCTGGCTCTGAAACACGCCGATACCCAGCGCGCCCAGCCGCGCCGCGCTGACCTCGATCATCACATCGACGCTGGCCCGCTTACCGACCTTGCTGTCGAGCGCGTCGGTGAGGTGCACGTGAGTGCGCGCCTGCGGGACGATGCCTTCCCGGGCGATCCCCGGGAGCGCGTTGACCGCCGTTCCGTGCCAGATCGGGCCCTCGCCGGTGAAGGGCTCCCACGAGGCCTCGAGCGCGTCGTGCGTCACTGGCATCCCCTCGGTCGAGTGTCCCTGCGAGGCGCGGATGCGCTCGCCGCGCAGATCGAGGCGTGACTTCGTGTTGAGCTCCACCACGCCGGTGAGCTCGTCGCGCGTGAGGCCGAGGGCGCGGAGCACGTCGGCCACGGCCACCCAGCCGGCCGCGTCCATCGCGATCCCCTCGGACGGCGCGCCGTGCCGGAGGAGCCAGGAGAGCTGCTTGCTGGTGTCGGTGTGTCGATCGCGTCCCATGATGACAGACTCCATTCCTTCGTGGTCGGGGCGGCAGGATGCGCCGCCCGGCCAACATAGGCCCTCGCGGATAATAGAGAACTATTTGTTCTGGATGGGCCATAACATCGCGTTATAGCCTGGCGGGCATGCTCCATCTCGAGTGGCTCGAGGGCTTCACCGTCTTCGCCGAGCACCTGAGCTTCACCGCCGCCGCGAGGGCGCTGCACCTCTCGCAGCCCGCGCTGCACGTGCAGATTGGCAAGCTCAGCGCGGAGCTCGGCGTGCCGCTCTACGTGCGCCATGGCCAGCGGCTCGAGCTCACCGCGGACGGGCGGCGCGTGCTCCTCTTTGCGCGCGAGATGGGCGAGCGCGAGCGCGCCTTCCGCGACGTGCTCCGCGCCGGGGAGAGCCTGCAGCCGGTGGCGCTCGCCGCGGGCGAGGGCTCGTTCCTGTACCTGCTCGGGCCGGCGATCCGCGCCTTCTCCGCCGCCGCGCGCGCGCCGCTGCGGCTGCTCACCCGCGATCTCGACGCCACGCTCGCGGCGGTGCGCTCCGGCGAAGCCCACCTCGGCGTGGCCCCGGTGGAGGGCGCGCCGCAAGGGTTGACGATCGATCACCTCACCGAGGTCGCGCAGGTGCTCGCCGTCCCCGCCGCGCACCCCCTCGCGCGCCGGCGATCGATCAAGCTCCGTGATCTCGAGGGCGCGCGCCTGGTCGTCCCTCCGCCGGGGCGCCCGCACCGCGCGGCGATCACCGCGGCGCTCCTCGCCGCCGGCGTGGCGTGGGAGCCCGCCGTCGAGGCGAGCGGATGGGAGCCCATGCTCCATTTCGTCGCGCTCGGCGTGGGGATCGCCATCGTCAACGCCTGCTGCCGCCTCCCGCGCGGGCTCGTCGCGCGCCCTCTCCCGGAGCTGCCGCGGCGGAGCTACAGCGTGATCCGGCGCCGCGACGCCGTGCTCGAAGGCGTGACCGCGGAGCTCCGGCGGGTGATCCTGGCGCACGCGGCCGCCTGGCAAAGCCGACGGCGCCCGGAGGGGCGTGCGCGATCGGAGGCGCTCGCCTGACGCCTTCGCTCGGGCTTGCGTCATCACAGGTCATGGCGTGCTTCCTCGTTGGGGTTCCGAGGATGCCTGAGCAATGGATATGCTGTCACCGCGCGCGCGCCGACGCGACGCGGCGCTGGAGTGCTTTGATGCGTCCACGCGCTGCTTCGACGCGTCGACGACATTGTCGACGCGTCGAACGCCCGCGTCGTTTGTACGCGCTGTGGTACGGTCCGGCGAGGAGCACGCGGGGTGAAATGGCCAGAGAAGTGATGGCGGACGCCTCGACCGCGAGTGGCCTTCAACGTCTCAGCGGCGTGCCTGCCCCGAGGCGCGCGGCGCTCACCATCCTCTCGCATTCGCTGTCGGACCGCGTGGGGGAGCGGTGCGTGCTCGAAGCGCTCGGCGCCGGCAACGAGGTGGCGCTGGCCCGCAACACGCCCGACTTCGTGAAGCCCGGGCGCGCGCTGGGGATGCCGCTCGCGGATCCCTTCGTGAGCCGCAAGCCCATCCGCCTCGTGCCGCGCGGCGCGGGCCGGATCCAGATCGTCGTCGAGGAGGGTGGCACCTCGGTCGCGTCCGGCGCGCCGATCCAGGGCGCGCTCGAGATCGGCCCGCGCGAGCTCGCGGCCGGTGTGCCGCTCGAGCTCGCCGATCGCGTCGTGCTGCTCCTGCACCTGGTCGAGGCCGACGTGGAGCGCATCACCGAGACGCTGGGCATGGTCGGCGAGAGCGCGGGCGTCCGGGCGGTGCGCGCGCACGTGGAGCGGCTCGCCGATCTCCACGTGCCCGTGCTCCTCCGCGGCGAGACGGGCACGGGCAAAGAGCTGGTCGCGCGCGCCCTCCACGACCACGGTCCTCGCCGCGGCGGCCCCTTCGTCAGCGTGAACCTCGGCGCCGTCCCGCGCGAGCTCGCCGCTGCCGAGCTCTTCGGCGCGCACCGGGGCGCGTACACGGGCGCCACGCGCGATCGCGAGGGCTTCTTCCGCGCGGCGCGCGGGGGCACGCTCTTCCTCGATGAGGTGGGCGAGGCCTCGCCCGAGGTGCAAGCGATGCTCCTCCGCGTGCTGGAGACCGGCGAGATGTACCCGGTAGGTGGGCAGTCGCCGGTGGCCACCGACGTGCGGCTCCTCGCGGCGACGGACGCCGATCTCGACGCGCAGATCCGCGACGGTCGCTTCAAAGCACCTCTGCTCCACCGCCTCGCCGGCTACGAGATCTTGCTGCCACCGCTGCGCGAGCGGCGCGAGGACATCGGGGTGCTCTTCTATCACTTCGCTCGCGAGGAGCTCCAGGCCCTCGGCGAGGCCCACCGCCTCTCGCCCGAGGACCCTCATGCAGAGCCGTGGCTACCCGCTTCGCTCATGGACCGCCTCGTCCGCTTCGGCTGGCCGGGGAACATTCGCCAGCTCCGCAACGTGACTCGACAGCTCGTGATTGGCAGTCGGGGGCGCGCGCAGGTCACGCCCGATGCGCGCCTGGAGGCGGAGCTCGGTGCGGATGTCACGCCGTCGGCGCGCGCCTCGCGCCCGTCGCAAGAGCCGGCGAGCAAGCCGCGGCGGAGGCCGGCGGAGATCGACGAGGCCGCGCTGCTCGCGGCGCTGCGCGAGAGCGCGTGGGACCTGAAGAGGGCCTCGGATCTGCTGGGGATCCCTCGATCGTCGATCTACGATATCATCGAGCGCTGTCCGGGCATCCGCACCGCAGGGGCGCTGAGCGCGGCGGAGATCGAGCGGAGCTACGAGGCGTGCGGGGGTGATCTGGACGCGATGGTGCAGCGGCTCGAGGTGTCGGGGCGGGCGCTGAAGCGGCGGATCAAGGAGCTGGGGCTGGGCGGGAAGCGCGGCTGAGCGGGCGCCTCGACGCGTCGAGACGTGGCGGTCGACGCGTCGAGGCGTCGCTTTGACACCCCCTTTGCGGGGCGGACCGCCCTCGTCAGGGTGGCACGTCAATTGCGATTGCCGTCTCACACGTCACTGGGGCCCGATCCTCGGAGATCTTCCCCGATAGCAAACCCACGAACGCATTTCACTTCAACCCACAAGGAACATTGCCATGCGCTCATTGCGAAATGATTCTACGCCCACGAACTACAACATCAAGCTGGAATCGGACGGATTCAATATCGAGGACATCAATCATGTCCTCGCCGGGGACACCATCACCTTTCTCAACACCAACAGCGAGCCTGTCACGCTGACCTTCCGCCCGGGGCTGCAGGGCCTCTCGAGCGCGACCCTCGAGGCGAATGGAGAGTGGCAGGTGCTCGCGCGTGAGGGCGACGGGGATTACGAGATCGACTTCGGCAGACCAGTTCAAGGCCCCCTCGATGTGATAAAATTGTCGATCAAGATGGGCGGCCGCACCGAGAAGTAACCGAGCGACGCCCTATGGCGCCCCATCGAGAGAGGCCGCAGCGATGGCGGGTGAGCTCGCTACCGCGCCGCCGAGAGCTGCTCCGCCCGCGTGGCCTGGCTCCTCCAGGCGTGCTCGAGGTTGGGGTTGGTCGCGAGGGCGCTCTTGAAATCCTCCGCGGCGCGGCCACCCAGCGCGCGCTGCTCCTCTTGCTCGCGTGTCGCCTGGGCCTGCGCGAGCAAGAGGCTCGCGCGCAAGACCCGCGCCTCCGCCCAATCGGGCCTCGCCTCCAGCACCTGATTCACCAGCGCGAGGCCGCGCCGCGACTGCGGCAGCGGGTCCCGGCCTGACGCCGCTTGCCACGCCGCCCAGACACGGCAAAAGTGCCCAAATGCGAGCCGGGCATCCTGGTCGTCGGGGTCGAGATCAATTGCCTTCTGAAACTCCTCGGCTGCGCTCTCGAAATCCCCGCTCCTGGCCTGTCTCCGGCTGTCCAGGTAGCGCGCCCGTGTCGCGCGCGTCTCGCCGAGGTAGCGATGAGACTGCGTGTGGCTGGGGTTGCGGTGGAGCGCCTCCGCGAGCGCCGCGGTGGCCTCAGCGAGGCTCGGCTGCGGATCGTGCGCGCTCTCTCTCTCGAAATCCGCGAGGAGAGCGTGGACCGTACCCAGGTTGGCCCGCGGAGATGCCTGCTGCGGATTCAGCTCGATCGCCTTCTGGATGAGCGGTATCGCCTCACGCACTGTCGCGCTTGGATCTTCGCCCCGAGCGCGTTGAAAGAGCGCGCGCTGCACGAACACCTGGGTGAGGTTGTTGTGGCTGGCACCCTGCTCCGGCGCGGCGACGATGGCTCGCTCGAAAGCCGCGCGAGCTTGATCGAGGAGCGCCGCCGGATCGCCGCCGCTGTCCCACGCTTCCCGCGCAAGAAGGAGGAACGCGGTCCCGATTCCGTTGTGGAGGTGCGGCATTCCGGGGTTGATCACGAGACCCTCTCGATACCGATCGAGCGCCGCGTTCAGGTCCGGCCTCGCGTCACCGCCATGGGCGCGCTTGCGCTCGGCCATGCCCTCGCGGATCTGGCCTCCATAGTAACAAAGGATCACCAGCCGAGGGTTGAGGGCCCTCGCCTTGTCGAGCGCTGCCCGGGCCCGCTCGAGATCGCCGTCGAGATCCTCACAGCGAGGCTGCGAGGCGCGCATGAAGTACGTGGTGCCGAGGTTGACCCACGCCGGCGTCTGATGATCGTCGATCCGGATGGCGGCGAGATAAGCGTCGACGGCCTTGGCGCGCTTGGTCCGTGAGTCGACCCCAGTCTGATCCTCGTAGTCGGCCCACGTCTGGAAGACCAGGCCGAGGTAGAGGTGATAATCGTAGTCTTGATCTTCGGGGCCCACGCTCGCGAAGATCTCGCTGGCCTTCCGGAGCTCCGCGCTCGGATCCTGGTTGCGCCCCTGGCGAGCTTCTCCCCACTGGTAATGGCTCCTCCCGAGCTCCTGCCGAGCGGCCGCCCTCGCGGGGGCCACCGCGACGGCGCGCTCGGCCGCGGCGATCGCCTTGCCGAGGAGATTGTCCACCGCGCCTCCCTGGTTCGCCACGTGCTCGGCGAAGCGACGGTAAAGCCGCGCCTCGAGGACGAGGGAGTCGTAGCGGTCGGGCGACGCCGCGAGCGCGCGCTCCACGGCCTCCTCGCCGCGCTCGAAGTGGGGTTTGACGTTGCCCTCTCCGTAAAGCTCCATGTGCAACGCCTGGTACTCCAGCTCTCCCATCGCCGAGAGCACCGCGGGCGCGCTCTCGCCGATCGCCGCCGCCGCCGTATAGGCCTTCTGGCCAGCGTCGAAGTCGGCCACGGCTCCCTCCCGGTCACCCCGATCCGAGCGCTGGGTCGCGCGGGCCACGAGGATGTCGCCGCGCAGCGCGGGCGCCTCGTAGAACCACGGTAACCCGCCGCCGAGGGCCTCGAGCTGCTTCAAGGCCTCGTCGAAGCGGTCCTCGTAGAAGGCGACGAGCGCGGCCACGTACTTTCTCGAGGGTACGTCCGCTCCTGCGCTCTCTGCGAGGTACGCGAGCGCCGGATCGCGATAAAGGCGCCTGACCTCCTGTTTCTTCGCCTCGCGCTGCTCCTTGCTCTCGATCCTCTCGGTGTCGAGCAGGTGCTGCCAGTAAAGATGCCCTGTCACGAGCGCCAGCGCGTACGCGGCGCGCGGCTCGCGAAAACCATGCTGCCAGGCCGAGCCGAGGTGCTCCAGCGCTCTCGGTTCGTCGTCGAGCGCGAGATACCCGCGCCCCAGCGCGTACTCGCCCGGCCCCGCCGCGATCGGCCCGGCCCTTCGTATCTCCGCCTCGAGCTCTCCCATCTTCGCCCGGATCTCCGCCTGATCCCCGCGGATGTCGTGCAGCGGGGAGAGCGCCGAATACCGCGCCATCGACTCGATCCGCTCCACGTGCTCGGTGAACCGCCGCGCCAGCCGCTCGCGCTCCGCGGCCTCGCCGCGCGCCTTCAATCCCCAGCCCAGCGCCGAGAGCACCAGCGCCGCCGCGACCGCCGTCGCCGCCGCGGCCCGCCGGTGCTTGGCCAGCCTCTTGCGCAGCCGGTACCAGCGCCCTGCGGCGCGCGCGTGCACCGGGTCACCGCTCAGGAAGCGCTCCAGATCCTCGGCGAGGGCTCGGGCCGAGTCGTAGCGAGCCGAGCGGTCCTTCTCCAGGCACTTGAGGGCGATGGACTCGAGATCCAGCGGGATATCTCGATCCAGCGCGCGCGGCAAAGCCGGCTCCTCGGTCGCGATCCGGCTCAGCACCTCGAGCGCGTTGCTGCCCGAGATGGGCGGCTCGCCCGTGAGAAGGGAATAGAGCGTGGCTCCGAGGCTGTACACGTCGGACCGGCGATCGAGCTGGGTCACCTCGCCGCGGGCCTGCTCGGGCGACATGAAGTGGGGAGTCCCGAGGACAGTGCCTGTCTCGGTGGCCCCGCCCTGGAGCGTGCGCGCGAGGCCGAAGTCCATGACATAGGGCCTGAGCTCCCCATCCTCGGTGCGCTCCACCATGATGTTGGCGGGCTTGAGATCGCGGTGAACGATCCCCTGCCGATGCGCCTCGTGCACGCCGAGCGCGACGTCGCGGAGGATCCGGGCCTTCTGCTCGAACGCGATCCGACTCGCCAGGACGCTGAGGGGCTCCCCGTCGATGTACTCCATGGCGATGAAGACCTGGCCCTGGATCTCGCCGACCTCGTACACCTTGCAGACGCGCTCGTGGCTCACCCGGGCCTGGGCGCGCGCCTCGGTGATGAAGCGTGGGAGCGAGGCCGGATCGTCGCCGCGAACGAACTTGATGGCGACGTTGCGGTGCAGCCGCAGGTCGCGCGCGAGGAACACCATGCCCATGCCGCCCTGGCCGAGGAAGCGTATCGCCTGGTAGCGGTCCCAGCCCGCCACGGGGAAGGCGGGGGTCCCGTCGGCGCGCGCGGCCTCGCCGGCTGCAAGGGCGGTGTCGTCGAGGTCTGCGGCCAGCGCGTCCGGGCGAGCCGCCTGGTCCGCCTGGGCGGGATCGCGGGTGGCCATCTCGTCGGAGTCCGGGGCTTCCTCGCGGCTCGCGCGCAGCGACGCGAGCGTCTCCGAGGAGAGCTTGCCCCGCTCCACGAGCAGATCGAGCGGGCTCCGCAGAGAGCGCGCCGCCTCCTCGCGGAGGGCGATCGCTTCGGTCTTCGTGAGGAGCCCTTCCGCCAAGGCGACGCGCAGCTCCGCCTCGTGGTTCGCTCTCATTTCGGCGAGCGTATCTCTTCCCGGCGCGGGCGTGCATGACGGCTGCGGGCTACGAGGTCGGCTGACGTCGTGAAAATCGCAGCTGTGGAGCCGCCCGTGAAATATGCTCGGGCGACCCGCGATGACGACCAGCGCAACGCCCGACCCCGATCGCTTTGGCCTGATGGATCCCGCGGCGCGCGTCGATCCTTACCCAGCGTATGCGCGGATGCGGCGCGAGGCGCCGGTGTACTTCAGCGAAGGCCACGACGCCTGGCTGCTGACGCGCCATGACGACGTCCTCGCTGCGTTCCGCGATCCGCGCCTCTCGGCGAACCGGGCCGGCGCGTTCGCCAAGCGCCTGCCGCCCGCCACCCTCGAGCTGGTTCGGCCGCTCGTGCAGAACCTGGCGTCGTGGGCGCTGCTGATCGATCCGCCGGATCACACCCGCGTCCGCGCGCTGCTCAACAAAGCCTTCACGCCGCGGCTCATCGAGGGGCTCCGCCCGCGCATCGAGGCCCTGGTCGAGCGGCTCCTCGACGCCGCGGAAGCGGCGGGCACGGGGAGGATGGACGCGATCGCCGATCTGGCCACGCCGCTCCCGGTGATCGTCATCGGCGACATGCTCGGCGTGCCGCGCGAGGACGCCCATCGCCTCAAGGAGTGGTCCGACGCCATCGCGGCCTTCATGGGCGGCCGCCCCTCCCTTTCGGTCGCCGCGCCGGCCGTGCGGAGCATCGTCGAGATGGAGCACTATTTCCGCGCGGCCATCGCCGAGCGGCGGCGCGCTCCGACCAGCGATCTCTTGAGCTCGATGATCGAGGCCGAGGAGCAGGGCACGATCCTGAGCGAGCAGGAGCTGCTCTCGACCTGCGTGATGGTGCTCTTCGGGGGGCACGAGACCACCACCAACCTGATCGGGAACGGCCTCCTCGCGCTGCTCGACCACCCCACCGAGTGGAGCGCGCTGCGGGCCTCTCCGGCGCTCGTCGAAGGCGCGGTGGAGGAGCTGCTCCGCTACGACAGCCCGGTGCAGCGCATGGGCCGTATCGCCCTGGAGGACCTCGAGATCCGCGGCGTCACGCTCCGCAAGGGCGACCGCCTGTTCCTGATGCTGGGCGCGGCCAACCGCGATCCGGCGGTGTTCGCCGATCCCGATCGGCTCGATCTCCACCGCGCCCACGTGCGCCACCTGTCGTTCGGGATGGGAGCGCATTACTGCGTCGGCGCCGCGCTCGGGCGCCTCGAAGCGCAGCTCGCGTTGAGCGCGCTCGCGCGCCGCTTCCCCCGCGTGGCCCGCGCCGAGGGCGAGCTCACCTGGATCGACAACGCCACGGTGCGCGGGGTGAAGTCCATCCCGCTCGTGCTCGACCCCGCGCGCTCCTGACCGGGGGCGCTCGAGGCCCTCGTCGTCCTCGGCTCGCCTCGTGGAAGGAACGGAGCTCGCGCTGGATCTCCGCGGTGATCGCCGTTCTCGCGCCCCTGTCGCGACCCGTGTACGCTGGCGCCGTCGGTGCGCCTGCGCCGCCGTCGCCTTTGCTCATGCCCGCTCCTCCTCGGCCCTCACCCCGACAGTCGGTCGCGTCCGCTCCTGAAGCGTTTGCGCCCGGCGCTGGGCTGGCTGTGCCCAGGCCCGGATCGGCGCCGAGCCTCCAGACCGTGCCTCGGCCCGGGTCGGCGCCGAGCCTCCAGACCGTGCCCAGGCCCGGATCCGCGCCGAGCCTTCAGACCGTGCCCCGGCCCGGATCGGCGCCGAGCCTCGAGCGTTCGCCGTCGCAGCCCGACGCGGCGCCGGTGCCTGCGTCTCCGCCGCTCGTCGCCGATCGCGACTCGCAGATGCGGCGGCTCGTCCCCAGCACGCAGGCGCTCCTCGAGCTCGGCCTCGACGAGACGATCCCGGCGATGATGGCCTTGCCGGTCCCCGAGGCGGAGCAGGTGGAGCGCCTCGGGACGGTGGATATCCTGCCGGACGATCTGCCTCTCGCGAGCGATCCAGCCGCCGCGCCGGCCCGGGCCGCGGTGCACCACGCGCGCCGCTCCGTGGCCGAGATGACGCGGCCCGCGCTCACCGACGAGCCCGCGCCCGCGCCCGCCCTCTACATTCCAGGGGACGTGATCGACGGCAAATACCGGCTCACGCGCATCATCGGTCGCGGCGGGATGGGGGCGGTCTGGCTCGCTCACAACATCCCGCTCGACATGGACGTGGCGGTGAAGCTGATTCGCCGCGACCGCACCGCGCCCGAGGCTCCGGGCCGGCTCCTCCAGGAGGCGCGCGCCGCCGCTCGCCTCAAGCACCCTTCGATCGTGCGCGTCTTCGATTTCGGCGAGTCCGAGCAGGGCGATCCCTTCATCGTCATGGAGCTCCTCAACGGAGAGTCGCTCTCGGCGATCCTCCGCCGCAAGCGGCGCCTCTCGCCCGCCAACGCGGTCCAGACGCTGCTCCCCGTCGCCTCGGCGCTGGCGTCGGCGCACAGCAAGGGGATCGTGCACCGCGATCTCAAGCCCGACAACGTCCTGCTCATCACCGACGAGAGTGGCGCGCTCGTCCCCAAGGTGGTCGACTTCGGGATTGCCAAGCTCCTCCTCTCCAACGATCCCGATCGCGCCTGCACGCTCGCGGGGGAGGTGCTCGGCAGCCCTGACTACATGTCTCCCGAGCAGGCCCGCGGCGCGGACAACGTCGGTGAGGCGACCGATATCTGGGCCTTCTCCGTCGTGCTCTACGAGGCCGTCGCCGGGCGCCGCCCCTTCGTCGGGCCCAACTACAACTCCCTCATCGCCGCGATCCTCACCAACGATCCTCCTCCGATCGCCGAGCTCGGGGATCCCGCGCTCTGGGCGATCCTCCAGCGCGGCCTCACCAAGAACATCGCCCTGCGCTGGACGACGATGCGCGAGCTCGGCGCGGCGCTGGCGCAGTGGGCGGTCGATCACGGGATCGAGGACGACGCCTGCGGTAACCGCATCGCCAAGCAGTGGCTCTCCGGGGCGATGCGCCGCATCTTCACGGTCTACCCCGAGCAGATGGAAGCCTCAGGCGGCGTGCGCCCCGCGGCCGGCGCTCCTGCCAGCGGATCGATGGCGCCGGCCTCCACGCGCACGAGGGCCGCGGGCGGCGCCGGGGCGGTCGTCGACACCGAGAGCTCGCGCCGGGCGCGGAGGCCGGGGGCGAGCTTCTGGATCGGGCTCGTCACGCCGGTGGTGATCGGGATCGGCGTCCTCGGCTACCTGACGCGCGACGCGCTCCTCGCGCGAGCCCGCGCCGTCGATCCGAGCGCCACGCCGGCGGCGCTGTCCGCCCCCGCGGCGGAGGCGCCCCCCGCGGCGACTGGCACTGTCCTGCCGCCTGCCACCGCGGCTCCGGCGGGCGCGGCGGGATCGCCGGGAGAGGCAGCGGCCTCGGCTGCGGCGAGCCCGTCGGCCTCTGCCAGCGCGAAGAACCCCAAGGCGCCCAAGCCGCCGGGCGGCGTCCGCAAGAAGGCCCCTTCGGTTCCGAAGACGATCTCCTTCTGACTGACCACGGCTGAGGCGGATCGGAGAAGCGGGTGCGCTTTTCGTTGACGGTGAGAACAACGTCAACATCCGTCTGCCCGCGCAGCCAGCGGCGTACGATCGTCCACGATGTCCCCGAAAGACCACGTGGCTGTACGCCTCGACAACCCCACCCTCGAGCGGGTCGACTCGCTCAAAGAAGTCCTCTCCACGCCCTGGCACGAGGCGACGCGCTCCGACATTCTCCGCGCCCTCATCCTCACCGGCCTGGAGCAGCTCGAGCAGGAGCACCGCGGCGCGCTGTCGAAGCCGAAAAAGGGCGCGGCAGCGGAGCCGACAGGCGGCGGGGCGCGCCCCAAAGCCAAGAAGAAGACTCCTCCCAAGGGCTGATCTCCTCGCACGGCCTCAGAGCCGCTGCGCTCCTCTGTGGCACGCTCCTCCGTCACCAACGGAGGAGTCGGGAGAGCCTCGTTTTTTTGTTCGGGAACGCTGGGTCGTGTTGGCCAACATCGTTGACGACGTGCTACGCTCCGGGGGTGAAGCGAGCCGTCATCCGTTTGCCGAGTGAAATCGTCGACCGCCTCGACCGATTGGCAGAGCAGCTCTCCGCCGCCATGCCAGGCAAGAAGTTCTCCCGCTCCTCCGTGGTCCGCGTCCTCCTCGCCCGCGGGTTTGGCGCGCTCGCGGCCGATCGCGAGCATCTCGGAGGCGACCTCGCGGGCGAGCCGGTCAAGCGCGGCCGCAAGGCCCGGAGGCCCTCCCCGGCGGGAGCTCTTGCGATCGCGGCCCTTTCGCGCGAGGAATGAGCCCATGAGTGCTCCGAGTCATGCCGCGCACCACTTCGATTGCCGCCTCGTGTGGACCGGCGCCGAAAAGGGCGGAACGACACGCTACGAAGCCTACAGCCGCGAGGCGCGGATCGAGATCGACGGCAAGCCGCCGCTGCCGGTGAGCGCCGCGCCGCCGTTCCTCGGCGACCCCGCGCTCCACAACCCCGAGGATCTGCTCGTGGCCGCGCTCTCCGCGTGCCACTTCCTCAGCTATGCGGCCCTCTGCGCGCGGAGCGGGATCGAGGTCGTCGCCTACGAAGACCGCGCCCAGGGGACGATGGACCGCGTCGACGGCAAGACGCGCTTCACCGAGGTGGTGCTCCGCCCGCGCGTGACCATCGCGGCCGGCGGCGACGTCGAGAAGGCCCACGCGCTCCACGAGCGGGCGCACGCGATCTGCTTCATCGCCAGCTCGGTCAACTTCGAGGTCCGCCACGAGCCGGTGATCACCGTCACCGGAGCGCCGTAAACTGGGCCCTTGTCTTTGTTTCAGGGCACGCTTTCGCGAGGAGAGCTCGCTTGAACCCATCGTCCACCCTCGGCGCCGGACTCGGCCTCGGCGCATGGCTCACCTTGATCGGGTGCGGCCACGGCGCGGGCCCGGCGCCGATTGGATCGGCCTCGGCGCAGCCCGCGGCCTCTGCACCTTCCAGCGCGAGCGCGGCGCCGCTCGGATCTGCGAGCGTCAGCGCGCCGCCCAGCACCGCGCCGGCGGTCGCCTTCGATCCCCCGGCGGGCGCGGGCCCGGTGAGCGAGTTCGCCAGCGCTCGATCCAACAAGCTCTGCAAGGCGCAGACAGCGGAGATCGCCGCGTACCAGAAAGACGGGACGCTGGCGCTCGGCGCACACAAGGGCGGCGTCGGCGCCTCGTGGCTGATCCGCCTCGCCGGGAAGCGCGAGCAGCAGGTCGCGTTCTCCAGCTTCGATCTCGAGGGGAAGCAAGTGGCGCGGCCCCGCGGCGTGGGGCTCGCCGGGGAGGGGGCCCCTCGCATCTTCGGCAGCGGGGCGGGCTTCACGGTGGCGTGGTTCGACGGCAAAGGGCTGGCCTACGCGCGCCCGCGGGTCGATCCGCTCCCTGCGCCGGAGATCGGGCACCTCAGCATGTTCGGCCCCGAGGTCGCCGGGGACGTCGCGCTCTCGTCGACCGACGCGGGCTCGGTGGTGGCGGCGGCGCCCTACGGCGCCGAGAAGAAGCAGCTCGGGCTCTTCCAGTTCTCGCCCGCCGACGAGGCCGCGCCTCCGGTGACGGCGCTCGGCGTCACGCACCACGCGCTCGCCCCGAGCCGGCCCGGCGTGGCCGCGGGGCCCGAAGCGACCTTCGTCGCCTGGTTCGAGGCCGACGGGCGGATCGCCGCCTCGCGCTTCGACGCCAAGGGCAAGGAGAGCGATGCGGCGTGCCTCGTGGCGCCGGCCTCGAGCGACAAGCGGGATCACCTCGCGCTCGCGGCGATGGGCTCCGGCGCCGTGGCGCTGTGGATGGAGGGCGCGGTGATCCGCACGCGCGCGCTCGATGGAGCCGGATGCCCCACCTCGGCGGCGTGGAAGGTCGGGGAGGGGCGCTGGGCGACGATCGCCGCCGCCGGCGACACCCCCGTCGTCGCGTGGTTGACGAGCGATGGGCGTCTGCTCGCCGCCAAGCTCGGACCGAACGCCGCGCCGCCCACGAAGGGGCTCGATGTCGCCGAAGGATCGGCCGATATCAAGGACCCTCCGGCGCTGGCCGCCGCCTCGGGCCGCGTGGCGTTCGGCTGGGCCGAGGCCATGGGCCCCGTGGTCAGCACCCGGCGCCTCGTCCTCCGCGTCGTCGACGGCGCCTGCCTTCCGTAGCCTTCGAGTCTGGCAGCTCTTGCGGGCGCTCGCGCGGCAACGGCGCTAGCATGGCCCGGTGCACGAGACGCCCGACGACGGGGAGCGCCCTTCCACCGACGAGCCGGAGACGATCGCCGATCCTTACGTGATCGGCCCGCTGCGGGGCGCCGTCCCGCCCCCGGCACCACCGCGGCCCGCGCTGAGCGGTCGCCGATCGACGCTGGTGACGGCCGCCCTGGCTCTGGCGCTGGTGCTCTCGTGGGGGACGGGGATCGCGTTCCTGGTGCAGCGCATGATCTGGCCGCCGGGCGCGCCCACCGCGGCTGCCGGCCGTCGAGCGCGCCCGCCGCGCTCCCCCTCGCCGCGCGCGGTGCGGCCGACTCCTTCGCCGCGGGCCGCGGGCCGCGGCTTCGTCATTCCCCGAGCGACGTCGACCCTCGAGCGAGGGGCGATCACCGTGGTCGACGTCGGCGTCGGCGCGAGCTCGCTCGCCGACGAGCTCTCGCGCCAGCGCGACGCCGCGCGGGACGCGCGCGAGACGATGCTGGTGATGACGACGACCTCGGACTGCGGGCCCTGCGACTCGGTCTTCGAGGCGCTGCCCGATGCGCGCATGCAGACCGCGCTCGCCCGCGTGCGACTGGTCCGGGTCTTCGCCGACGTCTTCCGCGACGATCTCGACAGCCTCAAGATCCCGCGCGTCAACTTCCCGGGGTTCTTCGTGCTCGGGCCGGATCTCCGCCCGCGGGATGGAATCGACGGGGGCGAGTGGGACGACGACGTCCCCGAGAACATGGCCCCGGTGCTGGGCGCCTTCGTTCAGGGCACGCTGACGAAGCGCCGCACGCCCTGGCAGGCCCTGCCGAGCGCGGGGATGCGGCTTTAGGGTCCGCGGCGGCCCGTGTAGAGTCGCCGCCATGAAGCGAGCCGGTCAGACCCTCCTCTTCCTTCTGTGCCTCGTGTTCTCGGTGTCGGCCGCCGTCAACGTGCTCGGCGACAACGCCGAGGTCGAGGCCATGGCCAACGCCGTCGCGTGCGCGGGCGAGGGGCCAACCTGTCACCCGCAGACGACGCGGATGGAGCGCACGCCGCTCGCGCAGACGTTCGATCTCGTGACCGCCAAGCACAAGGTCACGGTCCGGTGTGCGCGCTCTCTTCTGCTCGTCGGCGACTACGCCTGCGCGGCCCGCTGAGGCGCGCGTCTCTCGCTCGACCGTGGCCGCGTTGGGCTATGGTCAAGGGATCGATGGCGAAGCAAGCGAGGGCAGGGCGGCACGGCGCGCGCGCGGCGATCCGGATCGGGGCAGCCGCCGCGCTGCTGCTCGTGACGGGGCGCGCGCTCGCCGACGGCGCGCTACCGAGCCCGCCGCCGGCGAGCGCCTCCGAGCAGGACGCGCGCAAGAAGCAGGCGATGACGCTCCACGACGAGGCCCGCGAGCTCCACGCGCAGGGCCGCTACCGCGCCGCCGTGGCCCGCCTCGAGACCGCGCTGGCGCTCGATCCCGAGGGCAAAGAGCTCGTGTACAACCTCGCGCTGATCCACGAGCGCCTCGGCGAGGTCGAGCCGGCGCTGCGCTACTACCAGCGCTACCTCGCGATGGAGACGGCCCCCAAGGAGCGCGAGCGGATCCAGGGCGTGATCCACCGCCTCGAGGGCGCCAGGCCCGATCTCGTCGCCGCCAGGGAGGCCTCGATCCCGCGCCCCGCTCCGCCGCCCGGCCTCAGCGATCGCGCGCGATCGCTCGGCCCCGGGGTGATTGTCTGCGGGGCCGTCGGAGCCGCGGGGCTCCTCACCGGCGTGATCCTCGGCATCAGCGCCCTCGCGCGCAGCCCCGGCGAAGGCGCGATGACCGGCCCCGGCGTCAGCGCCGACGATCTCCTCGCCGACGCCAGGGCCGCTCACCGGCAAGCGGTGGGCGCCGACGTCGCGCTGCTGATCGGCCTCGCGGGGACGGGGGCGGCCGTGGGCTTCTACGTCGCGCAGCGCCGCGCTCCAGCGGCGCGGGCCAAGCCCAGCGCGCCGCGGATCGATCTGGCGGTAGGTCCGCTCTCCACCGCGCTGCGGGTGCGCTTTTGACGGCGCGCTCGGCCGGGCTCACCGCGCGCCTCGGGCGCCTCGCCCGCGCGCTGCCCGCGCTCGCGCTCTGGTGCGCCGCCGCCGGCTGCGAGCTCCTCGTCGACGGGGATCTCGCCTCGATCCACTGCGCCCGTGAAGGCCTCGCGGGGCCGCCGGACTGCCCGGTCGGCGAGGTCTGCGTCGATCATGTCTGCGTCGAGCCCGCTGGTCGCCCGAGCGAGCTCGGCAGCCGCTGCGAGGACGACGCGAGCTGCATGGCCGGCTCGTTCTGCCTCGATCCCGCCCGCTTCGCCGGGGGCGGCGCGTTCTCCGCCGGCAAGCCGCGCTGCTCGCGCCCGTGCTGCAGCTCGGGCGACTGCGGCGATCCCGCCGCGGGCCTCGTCTGCGCTTACCCGGAGCTCGGCGGGCCCGGCTACTGCCGCATGGCCACCGACGTGGACCGCGCCGCGCCGGGCAGCCGCGCTCCGGCGCAAGCGTGCGCCGCGCACGAGGACTGCCGCTCCGGCCTCTGCGATCTCGCCGGCGACACCGCCGTCTGCGTCGACGGCTGCTGCTCCGACACGAGCTGCTCCGACACCGCCGCCGCGTGCCGCTTCGGCGAGCGCGCCGGGGCGCGAGGCTTCCTCTGCGCCGCGCCCGCCGGCGCCCGCCACTACGGCGACGACTGCGACGGCGACGCCGACTGCGCCTCGGGCCTCTGCCTCGAGATCGAGGGCACCAAGCGCTGCTCCGCCCCGTGCTGCAGCTCGACGCAGTGCGCGCCCATCGCCGGCCGCCCCGTCGGCTGCGCCGATCTACCCCACGGCGTCTTCGTCCGCGCCTGCGCCGCGCCGCTCCCGATCAGCGCGGTCGGCGCCGTCGGAGCGGCATGCGAGAGCGGGGACGAGTGTCGGAGCGGGCTCTGCCGTCACGGCGCGCCGGGCGAAGCAAAGGGCCAGTGCACCGACACCTGCTGCTCCGACGAGAGCTGCGGCGCGCCGGGCACGTTCCGCTGCGTTCCGCGCCTGACGGGCCCGCCGTGGCCCTTGCGGTGCGAGCACAAGTAAACGACGCTCCCAGAATCGGAGCGCTCACCACCAGCGCGGAGTCGAGCCAGCCCGGGGCGCGTGACCTCGGCGGACCGGTGTGCCCGCACTGCCGCCGCCGCGAGCCCAGCCCCGCCGACGCCACCGCGACGCCGACGCGCTTGATCCCTCGCTGCCCCCACGACGGCTACGCCCTGATCCCGGCGGAGTGCCTCGCCGAGGCCGACGGGGATCCCTTCCTCGGCGTCACCGTCGCCGATCGCTTCGTGATCACCGGCCGCGTCGGCGCCGGCTCGATGGGCACCGTCTACCGCGCCAGGCAAGAGGCGGTCGGCCGCGACGTCGCCGTCAAGATCCTCCGCGCCGATCGCGCCTTCGACGCCCAGGCCAAGGCCCGCTTCTCGCGCGAGGCCCGGGCGATGAGCCTCCTCACGTCGCCGCACACCGTCACGGTCTTCGACTTCGGCGAGGTCCCCGATCCCCACGGCGACGAGCTCGCGGAGGGCGGTGCCTCGCTCTACCTGGCGATGGAGATGCTCGAGGGCGAATCCCTCGGCGCCCGCCTGAAGCGGACCCCGCGCATCGAGGTCACCGAGGCCGTGCGCATCGCGCGCGAGGCCCTGCTCTCGCTCGAAGAGGCCCACGAGAAGGGCATCATTCACCGCGATCTCAAGCCCGATAACCTCTTTCTCACCCGCGGCCCCGGCGGCGACAAGGCCGAGGTCTGCAAGGTCCTGGATTTCGGGATCGCCAAGATCCAGAGCGAGCAAGCGTCCGTCGACGCGCTCGAGACGCAGGCCGGCACGGTCTTCGGCACCCCCCGCTACATGTCCCCTGAGCAAGCGCAGGGCCGATCCCTCGACGCCCGCAGCGACCTCTACTCGCTCGGCGTCCTGCTCTACCAGATGCTGGTCGGGCACCCGCCCTTCGTCGACGAGGACGCCGTCGTGGTGATGGCCCGCCACATCAAGACCGTGCCCGCTGCGCCGGTGATCGCCGCGCCCGACGCCGCCATCGGCGAGGCCCTCTCGCGCGTCGTGATGAGCACGCTCGCCAAGAGCCCCGACGCGCGCCCCGAGTCCGCCGCGCAGCTCATCGCCGATCTCGATCAGGCCCTCGCGGATCGTCAGGCCGCCGAGCTCGTCCCCCCGCCGGACAGCCCCGCCCCGCCGGCCGCGACCAAGATCCCGGCCCCGCGCGAAGGCGACAGCGCCGACGAAGAAGGCCGAGACCGAGGCGCCCTCTCCCTCTTCAGCCCGCGAGGCGCGCGCTTCGGCTGGCTCATCGCCGGAGCCGCAGCGATCGCCGGCGCCTCGAGCTTCGCCGTGCTCGGCAGCCTCGGCGACGCGCGCGGCGCCCCGCTCGCGCGCGCCGAGCTCACCCACCTCGTCGCGCTCCGGCTCCAGACCGCCCGCGCTCAGGCCCTCGCCGAGGTCGCCGCCGCCTCCGCCGCGCCGTCCGCCTCGGCGCTCTCACCGTCTCCCGCGCCGCCCGAGCTCGCCTCGCCCCCCGCGGTCTCCGCCTCTCCCGCGGCCTCCGCCTCGAGCCGGAGCGTCGCCGCGCCGCCGAAGAAGGGCGCCCCGCCGCGCCGCAAATACAGCCGCTTCGAGTGATCGCCTCGGGTCACGCCGCGCAGCGATCGTCGCCGAGCTCGGCCGGATCGAAGTAGAGATCAGGATCGCACTCGAGGCACCCGCAGCGCGGGGCGTGCTCCAGCGTGGCCTCGGTCTCGGTCTCGTCCCGGCGGTCGATGTCGTCGCGCTCGTACATGGCGTCCTCCCGGCTCGGCGTCCTGTGCCGCAGCGCCGATCCTGAGGCCGCAGCGGCGCCGAAGCGAGGGCCGGCGCGGGGCGATCCGGACGGGATATGTCCATTGCCCGGCTCGGGAGTGTGGCCGGAGAATGTCCGGTCGCCTGCGCCGATCCCCGCCCCAGCGTGGACGGCCGCAACATGGAGTGTGCACTCTCACGCCAGTTGGCCGGGCCCGGCCGTTGCTCCAGCCGTCGCTGATGCCTGAAGGTCGCGCAGCTCTTGCCCTCGCGCCCGCCGGATCTGTGCGCCGCCTGCTCGCCGGCGCCGCCGCGCCGACGCTGTCCCTGATCCTCCTCGGGTGCTCGCCGACCGGCGGCGCCCGCCGCGAGGCGAGCGGAGGCGGATCCTCCCCGAGCCACGGGGACGACAGCGGCGGAGGCGGAGCCGGCGGCGCGCTCTCCATGATCTCCGGCCTCGAGCCAGGCCCAGCCGGAGGCCCCGGCGGGGGCCACGGAGGCGCCCAGACCTCGAGCGAAGACGGCAGCTGGGGCACCGCAGCGTTCAACCTGGGAACCCCCCTCGACGGCTATGGCTACGGCTACGGCTACGGCGGCTACCACAGCGCCTCGGCGAGCAGCTCGACCACGGGAGCCGGCACCGGAGCTGGAGCCGGCGGGGGAGCCGGAGCTGGAGCCGGCGGGGGCGCCGCCCCCTGCGATCCCACCGAGGCCATCGACACCTCGCCCACCGTGCCCGCGCTGCTCTCGGCGACCGGGCTATACCAGAGCATCGCCGCCAAGACGCTCTCGCCCGGCGTCCTCCCGTTCACGCCGCAGTTTCCTCTCTGGTCCGACGGCGCCGAGAAGCGCCGCTGGGTCCACCTCCCTGCCTGCGCCAAGATCGACACCAGCGACATGGATCGCTGGGAGATGCCCGTGGGGACCAAGATCTGGAAAGAGTTCTCCGTCAACGGGGCGCGGGTCGAGACACGATATCTCCACCGCTGGGGCCCAGGCATCAATGACTACGTCTTTCAAGCCTACCAGTGGAATCAGGAGGCCAGCGACGCGACTCCGGTGGATACCGGCGGTGTCAAGAACGCCAACGGCACAACACACGACATCCCGGGAGAGTGGGAGTGCGAGGTCTGCCATGGACACGCGCCGGAGCGGGTGCTCGGCCTCAGCGCGATCCAGCTCAGCCACGGCGGGCCGGGGCTGACCATCGCCTCGCTCAGCGCCGCGGGGCGCCTCACGGCGCCGAGCGCGGGCTTCACCGTCCCCGGCAACACCACCGCCCGCGCGGCGCTCGGGTATCTCCACGGCAACTGCGCTCATTGCCACAACACTTCACCCAACGCGGTCGGCTTCAGCAGGCCCTACAGCCTCAAGCTCCTCACCACCGCGACCAGCGTGGGCGAGACCGACGCTTTCCTCACGGCGGTGGGCGTCGCGCCGGAGAAGTTCGAGCACCCCGGGATCACCCACCGCATCACCGCGGGGGATCCGGCGTCGAGCTGCGTCGCTTACCGCATGAGCGTGCGCGGATCGGACGACGCCATGCCCGCGCTCGGCACCGAGGTCGTGGATCAGGACGGGCTCGCCCGTATCAACGCGTGGATCAGCGAGCTCCCTCCGTGAAGCGTATCCGGCGCTGACGCCCTGTCGTGCATGGATACGCCTCCGGGCGCCTCGCCCGAGAAATCCCCGGGGAATCCCCGTGGATCCGGGTTGGCCCGCTCCCTGCTAAAGGGTCTATCCAGAGCCCGACACGAAGATTACGGAGCTCGACTGGAGACCACCATGAACCTCAAAGCTGCTTTCCTCGCTCTCGCCCTCTCTCTTCCCTTTGCCGCCGCCTCGACGACGGTGTCGAGCATCGCCAGCGCCGATCCCATCCCGGCGGCGCAGGCCGCGAAGCCCGCCCCCAAGGCGCTTCGTGTCGGGGAGGGGAAGCCCGGTGAGCGCGCCAAGGGTGAGCGCGCCAAGGGGGCTCACCGCCGCGGGCAGCACCGCAAGGGCGAGCACAACAAGGGTGGTCACCGCCGCGGTGAGGGTCGCAAGCACCTGAAGGGCCCGCGCGGCAACGGGGCGCCCCAGCGCTGAGCCGCCGCGGATCGATCGCAGAAAAACCACGCCGAGGTGCCCGGGAACGTCCCCTCCCGCGCACCTCGGCTTTTTTGCGTGAGCGTTCTCGGCGGGATCCTGGTTCTCTCGGGCTCCTCCCATGATGTCACTCCGCCAGCGCCTCGTCCTGGTGCTCGTCCTCGGGCTCTCCACGCTGGTGATCGCCCTCGTGGCCATCGGGCGCGTCTTCATCTCCGCCGACGACGCGCGCGAGCGGGCGGCCGAGGCCGGCGCCGAGGTCGGCGCGCAGACGCTCGTCGACGCGCTCCTCGCGCGCGGGCCCGGCGCCGCGGTCACCGAGATCGACGCCGATCAGAAGCGCGCGCTGCGATCGATCGTCGGCTCCAACGCCGGCGGCGCGGGCGGGTACTGCACGCGGGACGGCGCGATCATCGCCTCGGCCAGCCGCGCCTGGGCCGTCGACGCGCGCAAGCCCGGCCGCGTCTCGGAGCAGCATGTGCTCGCCCCCGATCTGCGCGAGGCGGTGGAGCGGCTCTGCCGTGAAGCCAAGCCCGGCGACACCGCGCAGGGGCGGGTGGAGCACCCGCGCGATCTGGCGATCATCGCGGCCATCCCCGCGGGCGAGAAGATCGCGGCGTGGTTCATCACCCGCGTCCGCAGCAGGAGCGGGCGCGAGGTCGGCTCCTGGCCGGTGGAGGTCGTCCTCCTCGCGCTCGCGGCGCTGGCCCTCGTGGGGGTCGCCGCCGACGCCATGCTTGCGCTCCGCCGCGGCGCCGCGGATCTGCGCACGGCGCTGGTGCGGCTCGAGGGGGATCTCCGCGCGCCGGTGCCGCGCCCGCGCGCCCGCGAGCTCCGGGAGATCGCCGCGGGGCTCGAGGTCATGGCCGCCCACCTCGCCGACGCGCGCGATCGCGAGCGCGCGCTCGAAGGCACGATCGCCCGCGATCAGCGGCTCGCCGCGCTCGGGCGTGTCGCCGCGGGCGTGGCCCACGAGGTGCGCAACCCGCTCGCCGGGATGAAGCTGCGCCTCGATCTGCTCAAGCGATCGGGCGAGCTCGGCGCCGAGTCCGACGAGGACGTGGCCGCCTGCCTCGGCGAGATCGATCGCCTGAACCGCCTCGTCGAGTCGCTCCTCTCCGCGAGCCGGACCAAGGGCGGCGAGGGCGTCGTCGTCGATCTCGCCGCGCTCGGCGACGAGCGCATCGCCCGCGCCGCGCCCGTCGCCGAGGCCGCGGGGATCCGCCTCCGCCGCGAGGGCGCAGCCTGCGCCACCACCGATCGCGACGTGCTCGCCGCCGCGCTCGACAACCTCCTCCGCAACGCCATCGAGGCCAGCCCGCGCGGCAGCGAGATCGTGGTGCGCGCCTCCAGCGAAGGCGGCGTCCCCTCGATCGCAGTGGAGGACGCCGGCCCCGGGATCCCCGAGGATCGCCGCGCCGAGCTCTTCGAGCCCTTCTTCACCACCAAGCCCGAGGGCACGGGGCTCGGGCTCTGGATCTCGCGGCTCCTCCTGGAAGGGAAGGGCGCGAGCCTCGGATATGGGCGCGAAGAAGAGCGCACCCGCATGACGATCCGCTTCAGTGTGGGATGAACCTCAATTGCGCGTTCCCTTACGTCAGTTTTTATGCTCACAGGGGAGTGACACTTTCCCTTGGACGTCGCTTGTGGGCGCGCTGCGTTGAAGCTTCTTCGTTGACTCCATGGGGGTGCTGGCGATAGCCCAGTAGAAGGGGTTGATTGGCGGATTTTCGGCCGAGCGAGCCGCGCCGCGCTCTTCGTGCCTCTTCACCCACGAAAGGTGCCTCTGCGATGAAGATCGACACCACGATCCCCCACCCGGGGCGCATTTACGATTTCGTGCTCGGCGGCAACCACAACTTCGAGGCCGACCGGGTGGCCGCGCAGAAGATCATCGATGTCTTCGCCGCCTACCCGACGTGGGCTCGCCTCAATCGCTGGTTCCTCCATCATGTCGCCGAGCGCTGGGGCGCAGAGGGGCACGCGCGCGTCCTCGATCTCGGCTCGGGCCTCCCGACTCAGGGCCATTTTCACGAGGCCCTGCCCTCGGCCGAGATCCTCTACACCGATCAGGATCCGATCGCCGTCGTCTACGGGCAGCAGATCCTCGCCGGCATGCCGGGCAAATCCTACGCTCAGGTCGACCTGACCGAGCCCGAGCGCCTGATTGAAGAGGCGACGCGCGTCTTCGGCGACAGGCCGAAGATCGCTGTCGGGTTCATCGGTGTTGGTTATTTCCTCGAGGACGACACGCTGAAGAAGCTGGGGCACGCTCTCCACGCCTGGTGCGCTCCTGGCAGCGTCATGGCCTTCAGCTCGCCTTACGAGACCAAGACGCTGTCGCCGGAAGAGCGACGCGCGGCCGACGAGATCTCGGCCCGCTTCCGGGCCGCGCGGATGGCCCTCTACGGCCGGCCCCCCGAGCGCGTCGCCGAGCTGCTCGCCCCCTGGAAGCTCGAGGTCGCGCGCCCCTTGGAGCAGTGGCTGGACGCCGAGAGCCTGCTCCGCAAAGACGACTGGCAAGAGACCTCTGTCTCCATGTCTGGAATGCTCTTCTCGCGCTCCCCCTCGGTATGAACTCGACCATCGCGATCCGCGCGGACGAGCTCACGCCCCCGGTGCTCGAGGCGCTCCGCCGCCGCGCGCTCGAGAACGTGAACACGCTCTCCCCGCTGCGTTTACCCGAGGTCGCTCGCCGCATCGTCGACGGCCTCATCCGCTTCTCCGCCAACGGAGACGCGCTCGCCGCCGAGGAGGTCGGCCGGCAGTGCGCCACCATCGGCCTCGCCCTGCAGTCCTTCTTCGCCGCGGGCCGAGCCCTGTCCCAAGCGCTCTCCCTCCAGGGCGAGACCCGCGAAGACGCCGTCGCGCGCGGCCTCCTCGTCACCGACTTCATCTGCGCCGCCGTCTTCGGGATCCGCGCCGTCGCCTACGAGACCCTCTCTGGTCAGCGCGAGAAGCTCGAGCAAGCGCTGCAAGAGGCCACGAACCGAGAGAACGAGAGCCTCCGCGACGTCATCCGCGAGCTCTCGACGCCCGTGGTCCCCATCGCCGATCGCGTGCTCCTCTTGCCCCTCGTCGGCGCTGTCGACATGGAGCGCTCCTCGTTGATCATGGAGCGCTTGCTGGACGCCATCGTCGCTCACCGCGCCGAGGTCGTGCTCATGGACGTCACCGGCGTCCCCTCGATCGAGCCCGACGTCGCCGTGCGCCTCTTCACGGTGGCGCGCTCAGCGCGCTTGATCGGAGCGCAGGTGATCGTGGTGGGCTTGAGCCCGGAGTTCGCGCGATCCCTGGTGAGCTTCGGCGTGGACGCCGGCGAGGTGCTGACGCTGGCGAGCGTGCAGCGCGGGCTGGAGCTGGCGGCGCGGAGGCGCGGGGCGGGGAAGGTGGCTTCGCAGGTTCGTTGAGCGAATAGCCTGTCTGGCCAGGCCCGTTGATGTCGGGTTCGATCGGCGCCGGTCCTGTACTGCATTTCGAGGAGTCTCGCGGAGATAAGCAATGCAATGTTGTGACCGCCCGGACCCTGGAGCGGTGGACGGTGGGACCGCAGCGGACAGCGGCGCCGGTGGATCTGATGAGCCTGATTGCCAGACCATCTGTCCCAACATCGGTCCTTGAGGCCTACCGGCTCAGACTTACCACGAGCGTGGGTTCGGAGAGCGCCTGACGTCAGGCAGGCTCACTGGCAGGCAACGAGAGGGGCGTTCCCCGGATCGCACACTTCGGTTGGCAGGGCACACGTCGTCGGTTACGATGGGCCCGTCAACGCGCCGTTGCCACGATCACGGCCAAGCAGGAGGCACGAATGCTCGAGAAGTCACTGTACATTGCCGGCGCGGTTGTTCTCCTCGGGTTCAGCGCGTGCGGGAGCAGTGAAGACACGAGCAGCGCTTCGAGCAGCTCCGGCGTCGGCGGCGAGGCCTCCTCCACGACCAGCGGGAATGGCGGCTCCGGAGGAGTCGGCACCTCGGGGTCGTCGACCACCGCCTCGTCCACGACGGCGTCGTCGACCACCGCCTCGTCCACGACGGCGTCGTCGACCGCCTCCTCTTCTTCAGCGAGCAGCTCGGCCAGCGGTGGTCCGCCGGTCGGCGCCAAACGCGTCTTCGTGACCTCGGCGACGTACACTGGCAACCTCAAGGTCCAGGGCGGCGGCGCTGACGGGCTCGAGGGCGGCGACAAGCTCTGTCAGCTCGCGGCCAGCGCCGCGACGCTCGGGGGAACGTGGCGAGCGTGGCTGTCCTCGAGCACCATCAACGCCATCGACCGGATCGCCGACGTGGGCCCCTGGTATCGCCTCGACGGCGCGAAGGTCTTCAACAACAAGGCGTCCATCGTGACAGCCGGCCCCCTCGTGGCCATCGACGTCAACGAGGTGGGGGGGACCCCCAAGGCGAACACCTGGACTGGGACCAAGAAGTCGGGCGTCTTCGACTCGTTTTCCTGCCATGACTGGACCGACGAGGCGCCGGTCAACGGGTATGAAGGCATCGTGGGGATCACGGTGGGCGTCACGTTCTGGACCGAGAGCAGCTCGAACCCCTGTCACCTCGAGAATACTCTCTACTGCTTCGAGCAGTAGGCGACACCGCATACTCACCTCAGGACTCCTGTTCATCCTTCGGCTCGTCCGGCCATCGCTGGTAGATGTAGACGAGGAGATAGCCCATGGAGACACACAGGATCAGCAGCACCGTCACCTGCTGCGCTGTCGTCGTGATCCCGAGGTGAGGCCACCACCCTTCGAGCTGCACCAGGTTGAGCACAGCGATGGCCAGGATGCAGAAGAACAGAGCGAACTTGCCGCCGGTCCGGCTGTACGGCGTGCCTGAGCCGATGACGCCGGGCTTTCGCTGCGTCGTCGGGATGGGGCGGCCCTTGGCGTCTTTCTCCTGGAGCAGGACCATCAGCATGGGGACGTTGATCAGGATCAGCTGAACCGCCACCCACGCGGAGCCCAGGTGGACCACATACAGGCTCAGCAGGATCACGAGCAGGCTTAGCCCGAGCATCTTGAGCTTCAAGGTTGTCCGCTTGTTCATCGTACGTTGGCGCAAACGAGCGTGTCACAGATCACCGGAGAGGAGACTGCTCCCGCGATGCATGCCGCAAAAATCGCCGCCGAGCAAGACACGGCGACGTGCGGGGAGAGGAGAATCACCGGGCTCCCGGCACAGAGCGCCTGGATGGCCGCGCAGGACTCGGCGATGGCCAGATCGCACGTCCAGACACAGGCCTTGTGGTTCACGGAGCCTCCTCCTCCAATGCGTTCGCGCTTGCCCGACCTGGCCTCCGACTGGAATCGGGCGAACGCCCTCTGAATTTGCCGCTTCTTCTTCTGCCCGAGCTCGTAGCGTCGGCAGGCCGCGCGCTCTCTCTCGATGTCCTCGGCTGGCGAGCCTCGGTGGTAGTTGCGCGGGTTGGCGTATCCACCCCTCGATCGGCCGCTGGGGCCGCCGGTGTGAGTGTGACCGTCCGGGCCACCGTCTCCCCAGGGATTGCCGACGACGGGTCCTTCCGTGTCTTCCTGCTCGGCCTCGCCGGTCGCCTCGTCGTCATCCATGCGGTCGCATCCTGGAGAGGAATACCCGCTCTCCTCGGCGATCTCCGTGAGCCCGTATGCCTGCTCACGGGCTGTTTTCACGGCGCTGCCGGCGACCTTCGTGGCGCCGACTCCCTCGCTCTCTGCGATCGTATCGTTGGCGCTGCTGCAGGCTGGGCAGCCCAGGAGCAACAGCAGGCTTGGCAAAGATTTCTTGCAGAACATGGGCGACGCTCCAATCTCGCGCTCGCTCAGCGCGCAGGGGGCGTATTAGCCAGGAGCGTGCCGAGGCACCGCTATTCCTTCTGCGGTCAGATTGTTTCCGGCGACGAGATCCATCGAAGTCGACTGCAAGGATAGTCTCTAAGCGGGGCTGCATTCATGAGCGTCAAGCCTCACTCCCACGCTCCGCGCAGCGCCTCCGCGAGCTCGCTCGCCTCGCCCTCATCCTGCGCGCCGACGCCCGCGCTCCAGGACAGCGCCTCCGCCGGCCGATCACGAGCGTCTCCATCGGCCGCATCCCCGATCGCCTCCGAGGCGCGATTCACGAGGTCGTCGTCGTGCCCGGCCCGGACCTCCGCTACGCTGCCAGGCTTCATGAGCCTGATGCAGCTGATTGCCCCTCTCCAGCGACGGAGCCGACGACGGTGACGACGATCCTCATCGTCGACGACGAGCGCGTGATCCGGGACGGCCTGGTCCGCTCGATCAAGGGCGCGGGCTTCGACACCCGCGCCGCCGAGGGCGTCGTCCAGGCCCGCGCCGAGATCGCTCGCGGCGGCGTCGACGGCGTGCTCCTCGACATCCGCTTGAAGGACGGGAGCGGGCTCGAGCTCCTCTCCGAGCTGCGCGGGAGCCACCCGAGCCTGCCCGTGATCATGGCCACCGCCTACGGCGACAGCGAGCGCACCATCGAGGCGATGAAGCTCGGCGCCTTCGATTACCTCACCAAGCCCTTCGACCTCGATCGGCTGATCGAGACCCTGCGCCGCGCCGTGAGCGCCGCGCCCGCGGCGGCGGCGCCGAGCCCGCTCGCCGCGGTGGAGGAGGGGGTTCGCCTCGTCGGATCCAGCGCCAAGATGCTCTCGGTGTGGAAGGCGATCGGGCGCGCGGCGTCGTCGCTGGTCTCGGTGCTGATCACCGGCGAGAGCGGCACGGGCAAGGAGCTGGTGGCGCGCGCCGTCCACGAGCACAGCGCGCGCAAGGCGGCGCCGTTCATCGCCGTCAACATCGCCGCGCTCCCGGCGACGCTGGTGGAGAGCGAGCTCTTCGGGCACGAGAAGGGCGCGTTCACCGGGGCCGCCGCGCGCCGCGAGGGCCGCTTCGAGGCGGCGGCGGGCGGCACGCTCTTCCTCGACGAGATCGGCGATCTCGATCCGGGGCTGCAGACCAAGCTCCTCCGCGTGCTCCAGGAGGGCACCTTCGAGCGCGTCGGCAGCCAGGAGACGATCCGGAGCACGGCGCGCATCGTCGCCGCCACCTCGCGCCCGGTGCTGCCGAAGACGCCCGGGGCCACGCTGCGCGAGGATCTCTTCTACCGCCTCGCCGTCCTCCACATCGAGCTGCCGCCGCTGCGCGAGCGCCGCAGCGACATCCCGGTGCTCGTGCAGTCGTTCCTCCAGCACCTCGCCGGGCCGCGGCGCGCGGTCTCCGAGGCGGCGATGGCGCGCCTCCTCGCTCATGATTGGCCGGGCAACGTGCGCGAGCTGCTCCACGTGCTCGAGCGCGCCTCGGTGATGTCGGCGTCGGAGGTGCTCGACGAGGCCGATCTCGCCCTGCCCACCCCGAGCGCGCCGCCCGCGGCAGACTCCGCCGCTGCGGAGATCGACGGCGACGATCTCGATCTCCGCCGCGCCATCGCGACGCTCGAGCGAAGGCTGATCGAGAAGGCCCTCTTGCGCTCCGCCGGCAACCGGGCCGAGGCGGCGCGCTTGCTCGGCATCGGCCGGCCCAACCTCTACGCCAAGATGCGCGAGCTCGGCCTCTCGTAGCGCGGTCTCTCGCGGTCTCTCACGAGCGAGGCTTCGTGGCGCTCCTCGGCCCAGGATCAGGTCACTCCTCTCTTTTCACCCGGCGCGCCTCGGTCTACACGGCGCGATCGTGAGCATCACCTCCGCTACCTTCCTCGTCGCCGCGCCCGATCAACCTGGCCTCGTCGCCCGCCTCGCCGGCTTCTTCTACGACGCCGGCCTCAACATCGTCGACGCCAGCAACCACACCGACCTCTTCGCCGAGGGCGGACCGCGCTTCTTCATGCGGCTCAACATCGACATCGCCGGCCTCTCGTCCCCGGCGGCGACGGCGGCGCTCGGCGGCTCCTCGTCGCGCAGCGCGCTCGAGGCCTCGTTCGGAGCGCTGTGCACGGTCCTCTCCGCGGAGTGGTCGCTCCGCTACAGCGACGACGTGGCCCGCGTGGCGATCCTCGTCACGCGCGATCCGGCCTGCCTCTACGATCTCCTCCTCCGCCAGCGCGCGGGCGAGATCGCCTGCGAGATCCCGCTGATCGTCTCCAACCACCCCACGCTCGAGGCCGTGGCGCGGAGCTTCCAGATCCCGTTCTACTGCTTGCCGGTCAACGCGGAGACCAAGGCCGATCAGGAGCGCCAGGTGCTCGATCTGCTCCGCCGTCACCACGTCGATCTCGTGGTGCTCGCGCGCTACATGCAGATCCTCTCCGAGAATTTCCTCAACAGCGCGCCCCCGGTGATCAACATCCACCACGGCTTCCTCCCGGCCTTCCAGGGCGCCAGGCCCTACCACCAGGCGCACACGCGCGGCGTGAAGCTGGTCGGCGCGACGGCGCACTACGCGACGCGGGATCTCGATCAGGGCCCGATCATCGAGCAGGACGTGGCCCGCGTGACCCACGCCATGGGCCCCGACGACATGGCGCGCGTCGGCCGCGACGTGGAGCGCCTCGTGCTCTCGCGCGCGGTGCGGGCGCACCTGGAGCGGCGAGTGATCGTCGCGGGGCGCCGCACGGTCGTGCTCTGAGCTCGTCGCGCCTGGGCACGTAACAAAGGGTCTGGCCGCTACGGCCGCTACGCGGGCGGACTGCCACCTGGCCTTCACAGCAGCACGAGCGTGCGCGCCGAGGGTGCGGCGGGAGCCCCGGCAAAATGCCAGGCGCGTTGATCCTTTGCGCTCGCGGAGGTCTGCCGAAAACCCAACACCGCGCGGATCTCGTCTTGCTGATACGCCGCGACCCGTCGTCGCATGAGGAGGTCTTATGTCGAGAACACCGCGCTCTGCCCTTTATTTTGCGCTGCCAATCGCCCTGTGTGCGCCGGTGGCGCTCGCCGCGTGTCAGGACAACTCGGGCTTCGTGCTTCCACCGGACAGCGATCCGGGCGTCGGCGATCCCACGCTGGATCCGCCCAAAGAAGAGGCTGTCTACACCTCGAGCAACCCGCCTCCGCCCATCAGCGGCGGGACGTTGATCGCTTTGAAGGACGGTGTCACTGCGGTCGCGGCCGACCCCGATCGCGATCGCGTCTGGATCGTCGATACGGCCAAGCTCTCGCTCCGCGGCGAGATCGCGCTCGAGGCCGGCGACGAGCCGGGTCGCGGCGCGGAGGACGGGGTGGGGCGCGTCTGGGTGGCGCTCCGGCGCGGCGGCGCGATGGTGGCGATCGACGTCGCCGCTCAGAAGATCGTTGCGCGCGTCCCGGTGTGCGCCGAGCCTCGCGGCGTCGCCTACGATCCGGCCTCGGATCGGATCCACGTCGCGTGCGCCGGCGGTGAGCTGGTCTCGCTCGCGGCGACGAGCGGCGCGGAGGTGCGGCGGCTGCGCCTCGATCGCGATCTCCGCGACGTGCTCGTCGACGGCGACGGCCTGCGCGTCAGCCGCTTTCGCTCGGCGGAGCTGCTCTCGGTCGACGCCGCGGGCGGCGTCACCCACCGCGTCAAGCCGCCGGTCTTCGATCCGTCGGGGTTCCTCACGTTCGAGCCGGCGGTCGCCTGGCGCACCATCGGTATTCCCGGCGGAGGCGTCGCGACCTTGCACCAGCGCGAGCTCGCGGGCGTGGTCCCCAACGTCGCCAACGCCTATTACAGCAACCCCTGCTCGACCATCATCAAGACCGGAGTCACCGTCGACGATCCCGCGGCGCCGCAGCTCCCGGCGGCGGGCGGCCTCGAGATCGCGCTCGCCGTCGACATGGCGATCGCCCCCGACGGCCAGAGCGTCGCGGTCGCGGCCGCGGGAGATCAGCTCGTCGTCGAGACCACGCTCGCGGACCTCCAGAGTGGCGAGAGCGTCGAGAGCTGTGGGTCCCCGGGCTCGAGCTCGAACCCGCTGAAGCGCACGC
>FSTQ01000187.1_pt1 | contig 40390 bp, 28 predicted proteins | sample 1637281 | NCBI WGS metagenome assembly FSTQ01 (sample SAMEA3914818, study PRJEB12502) | metagenome | biome: forest; material: soil | place: Canada | collected 2010-06-26 | depth 0.1 m
GAGCTTACCGTCAAAGCCCGTCGCGCAGAAGCTCGTCGAGGCGACCGCCGGAAAATCCTCCGCCGTCCCGCTCCATGACCGCCCGCGGCGAGAGCGCCACGGCGGCGCGTCCGAGCGCCTGACACGTCGTCGCCGGTGCGGCATTAAAGACCGCGCCCCATGGATTAAAGGGAGCTTTAACTTGTGAGCGAGGGGGGCGTCCCGCAGGATGCCTGGGCGGCGAGGGAGCACGGCGCGGAGAGATCGAAACCCACGATCCGCGCCGCGCGCGCTCGCGCCGATGACCGCTCCGGGCTCGCGGCTGATCGCGAGAGGCCGACCCCTTTACTTCGAGAGGAATGACCATGGACAAGCAGACGACTTTTCGCGCAACGCTCGTGTACCGCCTCGTGACCGGCCTCGGCGCGGCCTCTGCGATCGCCACGGCCGCATGCGGTGATGGGCAATCGAGCACGGCGGGGACCGGCGGAGCCAGCGGAACCACGGGAGCCGGCGGCGCGGGCGGCGCGACGACCTCCAGCGTGACCGCGTCGAGCACGACGGCGACGACGACCACCACGACGGGAGCCACGTCCACGAGCGACGCCAGCAGCAGCGCCGGCTCTTCGAGCTCCACGGGCTCGGGCATGACCAACGTGGAGCGCTGCTTTCCGCTCGGCGGGAATCCCTCGTGCCCGGATCTCGCGTTGGCCAAGGAGATCGTTGGCACCTGCACGTCGACGCACGAGTACGTCAAGATGTGGATTTCCGGTCCGACGACGGTGGGCACCGACTGCTGCTATCAAGTCGACCTGACGGATCCCAACGCTCCTGATTGCATCATGATCCCGGGTCGCCCCTTCGTCGTTGGAGGGCAAGCGCGCGTCGCGCCGGTGAGCGCCGGGCTGCGCGGCTGGGAGGCGCGCACACCCACGCTCCCGCGCGCCCGCGCCGCCTCCGCCGCGCTGTCACCGCACATCGCCGACCTCGACGCGGCGACGCGCGCGCACCTCGGCCGCGCGTGGGCGACCGACGCCGCGTACGAGCACGCGAGCGTCGCCAGCTTCGGCAAGCTCGCGCTGGAGCTCCTCTCGTTCGGGGCGCCGGCCGATCTCGTCCGCGCCGCGCACGACGCCGCGCTCGACGAGATCGGTCACGCGCAGATGGGCTTTGCGCTGGCGAGCGCCTATCTCGGCGCCCCGGTTGGTCCGGGCGCGCTCGCTGAAGCGCGGGGCTTCGCGGGCGCAGCGACGCTCGCCGATCTCGCCGCTGCAGCCGTTCAAGAAGGGTGCTTTGGAGAGACGCTGGCCGCGGTGGTGGCCTCGGCGCAGCTCGCCGCGGCCACGGATCCCGCCGTGCGCGAGGCGCTCGCGATCATCGTCGAGGAAGAGAGTCGCCACGCCGAGCTCGCGTTCCGCGTCGTCGCCTGGGCCGTGTCGCTCGGCGGTGACGACGTGCGGAGGGCCGTCCATCACGCCTTCCTGGAGTCGCTCGCGACAGCACGCCAGGCCGCCGAGGAGGCCCAGCACGGAGCGCCGTCATCGGCGCTGGCGCGCGCGCACGGCCGCCTCTCGACCGCGGAGGTGCTCGCCGAGCGCCTCCGCGCGGCGGAAGAGGTCGTCGTCCCCGCGATGGGGCACCTGCTCGGCGCGCCGGTGTGACGATGCGCAGCATCGCTGTCCGCGTGCAACGCACTGTCCGGCTGGACACGCGCTTGATCGTTGTCTTCACGCCAGATCGAGCAGCTTGCTGACAGATTGCTCGAGCACCTCGACCAGCTCCGGGTCCATGAATTTGTACTCATCGGGGATGTCGAGCACATGGATGGGCTTGTTTTCCAGCAACCTGGTGAACTCGGCGACAAGCCTGGACTTGTGCTTCTCCTCCATGACCAGGATGACATTGGCCCATCGAATGTCATCGGCCGTCACCTTGTGTCGGGCGTTCGAGCTGGTGCCCGCGGAGCGCGCCGATACGCCGGGATGTCTTCGCCAGACTTGCTCTGCGGTGGGGCTCCGCCACTGGTTGCGGCTGCAGATGAAGAGGACCTTGAGCCGTTCATCGGGGCGAGCCATTACTTCGTCCTCCGCTGGTTGGTTTTTGCTCGTTCGAGGGTAATCGAACCCCAGCTGCTTGGCTCGCGCAAGCTTCGTCGAGCGGATGTACATGTCCTTCCATCGCGTCTCCCTGGGCCAGTCGTCTTTGGATGACATGCGCGTACTTCAATGGGCTCACTCATGACAGGACCGTGGCGCGGCGAGCTGCTTTCGATCGCCATGCTATCGACGCTTCCCGCGGGTCGACAGCGCGCGGCGAAGGGCAACGATCTCTCGTGCCAGCGCAGCCAGCAGGGCTTCGTCGGGAGCAGGGCTCGACATGGGCAAACCATGAATACCAACTTTACTTCGCGAGAGGTTGCCGATGGATACGATGGTCTCGTCATCGCGCCGGTCGAGCAGCTCGTCGACGAGACCGCGGTGGGATGTCAGCAGGCGCATCGAGGTCAGCAACGAAGGGCACCAGCGTGTGAGCCGCGTCAGAGCACCTGCTTGAGCAGCTTCAGCGGGCTCAACCGGTCCCAGATGTCCGCCTCGCGGAAGCTCGGTCGCGCCTTGACGGCCTTCGCGTAGCGGGCGAGGCGCGCTCGCTTGGCGATCTCGGCGTCGAACCGCACGAAGCCCATCCGCGCGAGGAACACGGTCCACACCACGTCGGCGGGGCCGTAGCCGCCCGGGACGAGCGTCTCGCGCCCGTCCGCGAGCTCCGCGTCGAGCGCGTCCAGGAGATCGAACGCAGCGCGCTTGCGCTCTTCGAACAGCGCCACCACGCCCTCCGGGTCGAAGGTCTTGACGCGCTCGGCGAACACCTCGGCGCGTCGCCCGTAGACGTCCGCGAGATCAGGGTGCTCGGTCGCGAGCACGCGCAGGCGCTTCTCCGTCGCAATGAGCGTTCTCCGCACGGCCGTTCGCGCGAGCGCGTTCCACGAGAGCAGCCGCCCGAACGTGAGCTCCTCGATGGGGAAGGCGTAGTGGCGGTCGACCCAGTCCCGCGTCGCCTCGTCGAGCGCGACGTCGGTCGTGCCGAACGCATACAGGAGGATATCGCGGCTCTGCGAGAGCACGCGGCCGTCGACCTCCAGCGTCGGCACCGTCAAGTTGGGGTTGATGCGCGCGTAGTCCGGCGCGAGCTGCTGCGTCCTGCGGTGGATGTCGACCTTCACCGAGGCGAAGGGGACACCGCGCTCGACCAGCGCGAGGCGCGCGATCATGGAGAAATACGACGAGGGAGAGTGATGGAGGCGGGCAGGCGCGATCATCGCGGCGCGACATACCACAGCTGCGTCCCGGCGGGCGCGGGGTCAGGCGTCAAGCAGCTCGCCTTCGATCATTCGGAGCCGCCCGAGGCGATCGTGCCGACTGTTTCGATGATAAAGGCGAGCTCCTTTGGTTCGAACGAGAACTGGCCACCGGCGAGAGCGACTTCACCGTCCTCCACGCACAATCCCTCCGTTTTCGTCCACATCCCGACGAAAGCCGCCATCACCTCGCTGCTCAGAAAGCGACGAAGATCCACCTCCTTGCCAAGGGCAACGTATCGCGTGTCGAACTCCGCATCACCCAGCTTCAGACCTCGCACGAAGAGCCGATCCAGAATCGTCTTGCGGCGGACTTCGACATCGAGATCCACGACGATTTTCGCCTTGGCTCGGCAGTACGCCACACCATGATCCATCAGCGCTCCAGCGAGCGTGCCGCGTGGATTCCCGGGGCCCATGTTCGAGAGCCACAGCTCGACGTGGCTCTTGCCGAACGGGGCTTCGACGCGACAGAACGCGAACTCCGCGGTGAACTGGTAACCCTTCGCCTTGGCGAAGGAAGCAATCGGGGCATGCCATTCAGTCATGAGTACCTCACGTGCGCGTGTCAGCGAATGGTTCGGCCACGACCTGATATTCGTCTTCGTAGACGATGTCGCTTGATTTCTCCGAGAGACCTCCACGTGATCGCCCCCCAGGAGCCCAACGAGAGTGTCATTGACCACCCCGAAGGCGCTGGAGTGCCGCGCTGCGCCCTTCTGCACGGCGATGCAGAGCATGCGGCTGTCGTCAGCAAGAAGGCTGAGAGAGGGATATTCAACAGCGATACTTTCCTATTGATTCCATACGGGCAGGCGCCGGAGAACGCCGGCTCATCCCGCTGAAATGGTCACTCCGAGCCCTCGCTCTTCGCCACGGGCGCCGGCACGACAGCCCACGACGCGCCGCGGAGCTTCGGGATGATCTCGTCGACGGCGACGAACTCCTTCGGGTAGCTCTTCTCGAGCCAGCGGTTGCAGCCCTCGCTGTACTCGTCGACGCGCTGGAACTTCACCGCGTAATCGGCGCAAGTCTGGAAGGCCCCTCTCGCCTTCCGCTTCGTCGAATCGCTCCCGCCGACCCACGCCTGTTCGTACACTTTCCGAAGCTCGGAGACTGTCATCTTGCTGCCGGGGACGAGCGCGTTGCCTCTCCACTCGTTCGGGATGGGCAAGGCGTGGAGGTCCGCGTCGTATTGCGCCCACAGCGTCCCGACGCGAAATGCCGACGCGATTACCCAGCGGGGCGGGGGCACCGGCTGAAGCGAGACGATGGCCACGTACTCGCGCTCTGCCTCTTCAATCAATATCTGCTTCTTCCGCATCCAACCGGTGAGCTTGGTCCGCACGTGGTCCTGGATCTGCGCCAGAGAGGCGCTCCCTTTGAGCTCGGGGTAGCGTGCCGCGTCGGCGAGAGAGCGCTTTTGCTCCGCGAAGAAGAAGAGCGCTTCGCCCACCGCGGTGAGCGCCTTGCCCAGCCTTCGGGACTTGTCGGGATCCGGCTCGTCGAGCGTCATGATCTCCTTCACCGCGGCCTCGGGGGTCTTCCAGAGCGCTCGGACGATCTCGTACTCCTTCTCTGCGGCCTTCGCGTCACCGACGCTGGAAGAGGCCCGCGCGAGCGCCGCGTGCGCGCATACCCGGATATCGAGCGTGCCGGCGCGATCGATCTGGCTCATCCACCCCTCGAGCCATTTCTTTGCCTGGGCGGGCTCGCCGTCGTCCTCGTGAGACAAGGTCATCGCCAGCGCGAGCTTGGCGAGGTCAGCGGCCTTGTGCGCGCCGTAGTATTTCGCGAAGAGCGAGACGTCTTCCTTCGCGTTGTCGAGCTGGCGGAGCGTCATGCGCAGGACGATCGCGTCCTGGAGCCCCTCGGGCGCGCTCGCCGATTTCGGGTACTTGCGCGCCGACCACTCGTAGAGCCTGGCTGCCTCGTCGAATACAGCGAGATCGCGGTAATTCGAGGCCAGAGCGAACGCCGCCCTCTCCCCGTAGACGGTGGAGTCGAGGTGATACCGCGGATCGATGATCACCTTTCGCGCGATGATCGCCTTGCTCTTGAGCCCCGCGGCTTCGTACGCGAGCGCCGCCTTCTCGAGAGCCTGACCGGCGGCGGGGCAGCCAGGGTCCTTGTCCTCGCAGCGCTGCCGGCCGTCTTTCAGCCAGGTGTCCATGGACGCCTGCGCCTCGGCCTCGGCGGCGACCTGCGCGCGCGTCGGCTGGGCGAAGGCCTCCTGGGAAGAGCCGAGGAGGAAGGCCAGAGCTGCGGGGGCGATCCATCGCTGTCGCGTCGCGGGCATGAGCACCTCGATCCTTCGGATGGTGTCTGGAGCCTGTCCGCCGCGTCGCCGCGTGAGAGCGTGGCAATCACGCTCCGGGGGTCGAGGGGCCAAGTCGGCCCCTCGACTGCCATGCTCTGCGCTCGTGCTCAGTGGCCCACGAAGAACGAGACGCCGACGCTGACGAAGGGGTAGCCGAGGCGCATCGTCAAGGCGACCTTGTCGTCGAAGTGGTAGCGGGCGCCGGCCGAGAAGGTGAAGTCACCGTAGGTGTCGGCCGTCAAGAAGCCGTACGAGTGCAGCATGATTCCGCCCTCGGCGAAGACGCTCCACTTGTCAGTTAAAAAGAAGTTCCACTGGAGCTCGACCGGCGACCAGAACGAAAAGTCCCGGGTGCCGCAGTAGCGGCAGTTGGTGAAATCGACGCCGAAGGTGATGGCGACCGTGTTGTTGATCTTGGGGATGAAGGCCGGATCGCCGAGCTCGATCGAGGCGCGGAAGCCGCCGCCGAACTCGAAGTCGCCAACGCCGCTGTAGCCGCCGTAACGGCCGATGTCCCGGTGCCAGGGAACCAGGTTGAGGTGCGGCTCGAGCTCGGCCCGGTAGGCCGGGTGCCTGTTCGGGTGCTTGATGACGGACTCGGCGCGAGCCTCGGGCGAGAAGAGGACGGCGACAGAAGCGGCAGTCAGGCCCGCCAACAGGAACATTCGCGTGTTCATGCGGGCACGTTACCAGGAATAGATCTGAAATGAAGCGTATTTACGCTGCGGATTGCTGCGCGTTCGGGGCAAAGCAACACCCGCGCCGCGGGAGCGCGGGTGTGTCCGGACTTCATCCTCAGGGCAGCTTTCCGCCGCTGCGGTCTGTCGCTACTCGAGGAAGCGCGCCAGATCGGGGGGCAAGGGGGATTCGGCGGTGAAGGCCGGAACGGTCTTGTCGCCCTTCCACACGATCAGGTGGGCGTGGAGCGCGTGTCGGGGAGACTCCTCTCCTTCCGGCGTGCCGGGCAGCGGCGCGCCGCCGTAGAGGGTGTCGCCGAGGAGCGGGTGATCGATCGCCGCAAAGTGAGCGCGGATCTGGTGGCGTGCGGCCTTGGGGGCGCGGACCTCGACCAGGGCCAGGCCCTCGTGCTCGCGGAGCTTCTCGTAGCTCGTCGTCGCGGGGCGAGGCGAGTAGCGGACGACGTCGCGCGGGTGGATGCAGGGGTAGACGCGGCGGCGATCCTTGGGGTGCGGGGCGAGCGGGAAATCGATCGTGCCGGACTCGGGCAGGTCGGCGGCGCTGCAGATCACCAGGTAGCGCTTGTCGAGGCGGGCCTCTTTCAGCGCGGTGGAGAGGGTGACGAAGGCTTGCTCGGTGCGCGCGGCGAGGACGAGGCCGCTCGTGCCAGTGTCGAGGCGGTGGCAGAGGCCGGGCTCGCGCGGGGAGAAGCCGATCCCCGCCATCTCCGGGTAGCGGGCGACGAGGGCGTTGGCGAGGCTGCCGCGCTCGCCCGGATCGAGCGGCGCGGTGGGCTGCCCGGCGGGCTTGTCGGCGATGACGGCGTCGGGGGTCTCGAGGACGATCTGGAGCGGGAGATCAGGGTCGGCGACGGCGGCGCTCCCGGCGTCGGCGGCCTCGAGGTCGATCTCGATGACGTCGTTCAGCGCGGCGACGTCGCCCTTGGCCGCCCGGTGCCCGTACCCCTCCCCGCCGGGGACGACGCGGACGCGGCCCTCGGAAAACAGGCGTTTGGCCGCGGCGCGGCCGAGGCCGGGGACCTTCTGAACGATGAGCTTGTCGAGGCGGGCGCCGGCCTCGGCGTCGGCGATGGGGATACGCACGGGGCCACCCTACTACAGACACGTCGCGCGGGCGGCTCTCGCGTAGCATCCTGCCCACGCCATGACCGCCCAGGCCCCGCTCCCGCTCCTCCGTGCCCTCGCTCGCCTCTACCCCACGCGCGACGCTGTCCTCGCCGCGATTGGACACGACCAGGCGGTGTTGACCTTGCCGAAAGGCGCGGTCCACGTCGTCAGCGACGTCCACGGGGAGGACAAGAAGCTCAAGCACATCATCAACAACGCCTCGGGCGCGCTCCGCTCGCTGGTGGAGCGCCTGTTCCAGGGGCGGCTCGCTGCGGCCGAGCTCCAGGAGCTCCTGGCGATCATCTATTATCCTCGCGAAACGTACGCGCGACTTCAGCCCGCGAAGAAGGAGGATCGGCAGGCGTTCGTGCTGCGGACGGTCGGTCGCGAGGTGGAGATCATCCGGGCGCTCTCGCGCCGCCACGCGCGCCGCCACGTGGAGAAGGTCTACCCGCCGGCCCTGGTCGGCTTGCTCCGCGAGCTCGTGGCCAACCGCGAGATCGAGGACGGCCGCGAGGCCTTCCACGCGGCGCTGATCGAGCCCTTCGTGCGCGAGGAGCGCGAGATCGAGATCCTCCGCGCCACCGCGCACGTGATCCGCAACCTCTCGATCGAGGAGATCGTCGTCGCCGGCGACCTCGGGGATCGCGGCCCGCGCATCGACAAAGTCATCGATTTTCTCATGCGCCAGCCCAACGTCACCATCGTCTGGGGCAACCACGACGCGAGCTGGATGGGGGCCTGTCTGGGGCAAGAGGCCTTGATCGCCACGGTGGTCCGCCTCTCGCTGCGCTACGCCCGGCTGGCGCAGCTCGAGGAGGGCTATGGAATCCCGCTGGCGCCGGTGGAGCGGCTGGCGCGCACCGTCTACGGCGATGATCCGGCAGAGCGCTTTGCCGTGAAAGGCCAGGGGCTGCACGAGCCGCTCCTGCTGGCGAGGATGCAGAAGGCGGTGGCCGTCATCCAGTTCAAGCTCGAGGGCCAGATGCTGCGCCGGCACCCCGAGTGGGAGCTCGAGCATCGCTGTCTGCTCCACCGCATCGACCCCGCGGCGGGCACCGTCACCATCGACGGCGTGACCCACCCCCTGCTCGACACGCGCTTCCCCACCATCGACTGGAAGGACCCGTATGCCCTCTCCGCCGAGGAGCAGGAGTGCATGGCCCGGCTCCGCCACTCGTTCCTGGAGAGCTCGGTGCTCTGGGGCCAGATGACCTGGGTCGAGCGCCGCGGACAGATGGTGCTCCGGCGCGATCTGGCGGTGATCTTCCACGGCTGCGTCCCTGTCGACGAGGAGGGAGGTTGGCTGAGCCTCCCCGTCGACGGCGAGCCCGTGGCCGGCAAAGCGCTCTTCGAGGCCCTGACGCGCAAGGTGCGCGGGGCCTTCCGCGAGCGCACCCAGGACGAGCTCGACCTGCTCTGGTATCTGTGGTCGGGCCCGCGCTCCCCGCTGTTCGGGAAGGACCGTATGGCCACCTTCGAGGTCTACTTCGTGGCCGACGAGCGCGCCCACGTGGAGACGAAGAACCCGTATTTCAAGCTGATCCACGACGCGGGGTTCTGCTCTCGGGTCTGCCGCGAGCTCGGCGTCGACGAGGCGCGGGGGCTGATCGTCAACGGGCACGTGCCGGTGAAGATCGAGAAGGGAGAGTCCCCGGTGAAGCGCTCGGGGCGGGCGGTGACCATCGATGGAGCGTTCTCGGAGGCCTACGGCGACAAGGGCTATACGCTGGTGCTCGACGCCGAGCGGACGAGCGTGGCGCAGCACCATCACTTCGAGTCGGTGGAAGAGGCCGTGAGCGCTGGAGCGGATATCCTGCCGATCGTGACGGAGATCGAGCGCTACAGCCCGCCGAGGACGATCGGCGACACTGAGGTCGGGGAGGAGCTGCGGCAGGAGATCGAGGTGCTCTGGGGGCTGTTGCAGGCTTACGAGAGCAGCGCGGTGCAGGAGAGCGTGGGGTGAAGACTACTGGAGCGTACCGCGGAGGCTGAGCCCGACGATGGGCGCTCGGAGCGTGCCTATCGCGCTCTCCCCCAGGACTTCGATGCTCGGGAGCACGGCGGGCAGCGCCGAGCGGCCCTTGCTCGGGCCCTCGGGCGCCTTGGTGTTGCGGGTGGCGATCAGGGCGACGGTGGCCCCGGCGAGGGCGCCTCCGGCCGTGGCGGCGAGCCAGCCGCGCTGGCGCTGGCGGGCGACGTCGGGGTCGGGGTCGTGGAGGAGGAGCGGGCTGCCGAGCGCGGCGCCGCCGAGGCCGCCGATGAGGGCGCCGAGGTCGACGGTGAGCACGCGCGAGGTGGGGACGACGCGGAGGTGCGTCGCCAGCGCGGCGGCGGCGAGCCAGCCGAGGCCGGCGCCGTAGCCCATGCCCGAGAACGGGGTGTGCTGGATGTCGCCGCGCACCAGCGCCTCGGAGAGGCCGCCGAGGACGAGGCCGAGGCTGCCGCCGGAGTGGGCGAGGAGGGCGCCGCCGTCGCTCATGCCATGCAACGTGAGGCCGAGGATCGAGAGGGTGAGGCCGGTGGTGCCGCCGACGAGGCCGAAGACCCAGCGATCGGTCTCGATGCGCGGGCTGAAGCGGCCCTGGTAGAGGAGGTGCCCCGCGAGCGTGGGCCAGACGGCGCCCGCGGTGACGTACCAGGCTTCGCCCGCGGTGACCTCCCACTCCTCCGAGGCGATGGTCGAGGCGCCGAGGCCGATGCCCGCGCCGACGGCGAGCAAGGGATAGAGGATGCGCGGGTCGCTGGAGCCGCTGGCGCGCTGGATCGAGTACCCCGCGAACCCGCCGAAGACGGTGGAGGAGACGAGGAGCACGGGGCGGCCCGCGCCTCGCACCGGCGCGGTCACGATCGCCCCCGTGACCACGGGCGCGGCCGGGCGGGTGTGCCGCGCCGAGCTGCCGAGATCGGCCACGAGATCGCGGAGGAGGATCACAGCGCGCACGGCGACGTTGTCGCGCGCGACGCGCTCGGAGCGCACCAGGAGCGAGCGCGCCGAGGGATCGGCGAGCGCGAGGCGAAGCTCGACGTCGCGCGACGCGGGCGAGGGCGCGCGCAGGCTGGGGAGGACGAGGACGCTGTCGCTCGAGCGCGCTTGCTCGAGGAGCTCGGCGTCCCCGAGGTGGGCTGGATCGGGCGCGGGGCGCGGCCCGCGATCGAGGGCGAGCCCGAGATCCTGCGCGGTGTCGTCGAGCAGCGTGTCGAGGCTGGCCGCGAGCGAGGCGAGCTCCGCGTCGGCGGCCGTGGGCGCGTGGAGCGTGCCGCCCTCGGTGATCAGCGTCGCGAGCAGCACCGTCGAGCGCGCCTTGGCCTCGACAGCCCTGGGCCCGCTCTGCGCGAGCGCCGCCGAGGGCCGCGCCAGCGCGAGCGCGCCGAGCAGCGCGAGCGAAAGCGGGAGCGAGCGGATAGCAGCCATGACGACTGTTCCCGCTGCCTCGCCTCTAGAACATCACCACGCCGCTCGCCTGGAGGTCGAACGTGTTGCTGTCGTCGACGAAGAAGCGGCGGCCGACGGCGTTGACCGTCTGGCGATAGAAGGGGTTGGCCGTGCCCGTCGCGGAGATCGTGCCCGAGCCGCCGCTGTGGCAGGGGCCGGCCGTCGCCAGCTCTTTCTTCGACGGGTTGCAGGGCGGGTCGCCGCCGATGCTGTGCCCCTGATCGTGGCTGTAGCCGAGGCCGAAGTTGAACTTCACGTACTCGTTCGCTTGCCAGGTGACCGAGCCCGAGGCGCGGTAAGACGTGTACGCCGCCACGTCCGAGAGGCCGGTGAAGTACGTCTTCTGCGTGCTCGTGTCGACGACCGAGGGCGGGCAGGAGGCGCTCGATTTCGGATCGCACACGGCGGCCTTGTAGCCGGCCCACTGCGGCGCGCGCAGCGAGCGCGCGTCCGACGAGCCGAGGGCGTCGAAGAGCTCGGAGTAGTCGCGCCCCTCGGAGTGGTACTGGCCCATGAAGCGCATGTCGAAGGTCAGGCGGCCGAACTTCTCGCGGTTCTCCCAGGGGATCACCATCAGGCCGAGGATCATCGAGCCGACGAGGGGCGGGTGGTTCACCAGCGTCGCGTCGATGTCGCTGATGCCGTAGTCGCTCGACGACTGCTGGAACTCGAAGAGCGCGCTGAAGCCGCCGTAAGGCTCGATGTACTTGATGCGCTTCGACATCATCGTGTGGACCTCGAGCGCGATGGTGCCGCGGCTGACGCCGGGATCGCGCGAGCTGAACGAGGTGCCTTCGAGCTCGAGCGCGCCGGGGACGTTGTCGACCTTGCCGTTGCGGTTGACGTCGGTCGGGTCGGCGCACTGCACCTGGCCGGTGCCCGGCGTGGGGTTGCACGCGTGCATCGGCGTCCCGACCGAGAAGCGGCCTTCGAAGCCGAACTGCCACGTCGGCTTGGTCCGGTCGCGGGCCTGGCTGAGCAGGTCGACGTCGAGGCCCGCGGCGACGTACTCGATGCCGCTGCGCTTGGGCGCGGTGAACGGGAGCGAGAAGAGCTGCTCGCCCGGAGCGCCGGCGAAGGCCGCGCCGCCGGCCGTGTCGCTGCCGTCGAGCCCGGCGAGGCTGCGCGCGTTGCCGAGGATGAGCGGCAGCGAGATGTGCGCCGCGAGGTCCTTGTAGATGCCGACGTCGATGCGGGGCACGAGCTTGGTCGTCGTCTCCGCGTAGGAGGCGACGTTGAGCGTGTGCGTCGTGAAGCCGCCCGTGGTCAGGCCGGGCTGCGCGATGCTGTTCTCGCGCAGGATCTTGGCGCTCTTCGAGGAGTACTGGAAGCCGAGGCTGATGTTGACGTCGAAGACGTCGCCGTCGTCGAAGGCGTCGATCACGTTGGTGACCTCGCCCGACTCCATCATCACGCGCGGCTCGGTCGCGTTGCGCGGCTCTTCGGCGCGGGCGAGGCCCGACCCGAGGAGGACCGCGGCGAGCGCCGCCGCAGCGGAAGCCCGACCCCCGACGTTTTCAACTGCGAGAAAGCGCATGATCACCCGTTGTTCGGACGCTACCGGCGGCCCCTGGGAGGTGTCAACTGCCGTGGTCCGGCGGAGGCCCCGCCGGGGCAGCCGAGGCCTCGCCAAAAGCGGGCGAGGAGTCCTCGATTTCAGGGAAGATGGCGTCGGTGATGTCCTCCGCGGCGAGCTCCTCCCGGGCGCCGGCCAGATCCTTCGAAGTCTGGTCGAGGCGGTCGGCGAGGACGCCGAGGAACTGCCAGAGGAGCTTGACGGCCATCTCGTGCTCCTTGCGGAGGATCTCGAAGAAGTCGCTCCGGCGGAGGGCGATGAGCTCCGCGGCCTCGATCGCCTTGACGGTGGCCGAGCGCGGCATGCTGCGGATCAGGGCCATCTCGCCGAAGTGATCCCCCGGGCCGGCCTCGCTCAGGACCGAGCCCATGCGCGAGATCTCCACCGCGCCGGAGAGCACGATGAAGAGCTCGTCGCCGCGGTCCCCTTCGCTGAAGACGATCTGCCCCGCCTCGAAGGACTGGACCTCGACCACCTGCATGATCCGGAGCAGCTCGCGCTCCTGCAGGCGGGAGAAGAGCGGCATCTTGACGAGCACGTCGCGCTTGAGCGCGAGCCGGCGGGCGCGGACGCTGTCCTTGTCGTCGCCCTCGCCGAGGCGGACGAGGAGGGCGGTGATGTTGTCCTTGCCGCCCTTCTTGTTGGCGAGCTCGACCAGGCCGTCGGCGGCCGTCTGCCCGTTCTCTTCGTCGAAGTACGGCTCGAGCTCGGCGGTGTGGGCGATGTACCCGTGGAGCCCGTCCGAGGCGAGGAGGAACTGGTCGCCGGGGAGGACCTCGATGAAGAGGGTGTCGACCTCGACCCGCTCGTAGACGCCGACGGCGCGGGTGATCGCGTTCTTCTGCGCGACCTTCTCGATCTGGTCCTTGGTGAGCTTCCCGCGCTTGACGAGCTCGTTGTAGACGGTGTGATCCTCCGTGACCTGCTGGATCCGGCCGTCGCGCAGGAGGTAGATCCGGCTGTCGCCGACGTGGGCGATGAACCCGTGCGAGCCCGCGATCAGCAGGGCGGAGAGCGTCGTCCCCATGCCGCGCTTGTTGGCGTCGGCCTTGGCCTCCTCGTGGATGCGGGAGCAGGCCTTCTGCACGGCCTGCTCGAGGAGCACGAGGATCTGCTTCGTCCCCCGGGTGAGCGGGGCGGCGTCCTCGATCGCGGCGGCCTCCTTCTTCAGCTCTTCGTGCATGATCCGCACGGCGAGCGCGCTGGCGACCTCCCCCGCGGCGTGGCCGCCCATGCCGTCGGCCACGACGAAGAGCGAGAGCTTCTTGTCGACGAGGTAGTTGTCCTCGTTGTGGTCGCGGAGGCGGCCGACGTCGGTCGCTGCGTAGAAGCGGATGTTGTCGGTCAGGCCCATCGAGCGGGCGAGGGTAGACGGTCAGGGGCGGGAGATCGATAGCGAACGCCTTGGGTGGTGTACGGACGCCCTCTCGGGACTAACCTCGTCAGGCCATGCCCTCCCCTGCAGAGCTCCGCGCCCAGGCCAAAGACTTGCTGCTGAAAGGCGACACCGCCGGCGGCATCTCCGATCTCAAAGCGTACCTCGAGGCCGAGCCCGACGACGAGGGCGCGTGGCTCGAGCTCGGCGCGGCCTACGCGGCGGTGGGCGGGCACTGGATCCAGGCCTGCGACGCCCTCCGCGCCGCGGTGGATCTCGACGGCAACGTCGTCGACGCGCGCCTCGCGTACGCGCGCGCGCTCCTTCAGATCAAGCGCCCCGACGACGCGGCCTTCCAGCTCCTCCAGGCCGCCAAGGTCGACCCCGACGACGCGCGCGTGCTCGAGGAGCTCGGCATCGTGTTCTACGAGAAGCGCCTCTACGACAAGGCGGTCGTGTGGCTGACGAAGGCCATCGACATCGCGCCCGAGCGCGCGCGCTCGCACTACGCCATCGGCCTGGCCCACGAGGCGCGGCGGGACATGGGCGGCGCGGTGGCCTCGTACCGCGAGGCGGTGCGCCGCGATCCCTCGTTCGGCGCGGCGCGGAGCACGCTCGCCGACGCGCTCGCCTCCATGGGCGAGCACGAGGGCGCCATCGCCGAGCTCGAGGCCTTGCTCCAGATCGATCGCACCAACGAGCAGGCCGCGCACAACCGCGACATCCTCCGCCGCGCGCTCGACGAGATGCAGAACCAGCGGCTCCTCGGCAAGGGGCAGAAGGAGCTCGAGGCCTCGGCGCTGATCACCGAGGGCGCCTTCCGCAAGAAGGGCCCCGTGCCCGGCGAGGGCGTGGGCCTCACCGTCCGCTACGCCGCCCCGCTCGTCGAGCTCTACGCCTCGTTCGATCTCGAGCACGCGATCCAGTCGCTGCTGCTGGTGCTCACCGATCCCGATCGCGCGGCGCGATCCGAGGACGACGCCTTCAAGGTCACGATCATCGCCGAGGACGGGCACCGCGAGCCCGTGAGCTTCGCGACGGCCGTCTCGCTCACCTTCCTGCGCGAGGCGCTCGGCTGCCCGATGACGCAGGCGAGCGCGATCTACAAGCGCTTGCTCGGGGGAGAGAGCACCCTCGAGTGGGGCGCGGCGACGCTCACCTGGGACACCGTGCCGCGGCCCGACAAGCCGAGCGAGCCCCGCCACGGGATCCGCGTCCGCGCCCGCGCTCGCCCTTGAACCGAAGGATCCCGCGATGGATCATCTCACCTACGCCCGCGCCCAGATGGGCTTCTCGCTCGGCTTCCACATGCTCTTCGCGGCGGTGGGCGTGGCGCTCCCGCTCTTCATGGTCATCGCCGACGTGCTCTACCGGCGCACGGGCGATCGCGACTGGCTCGAGTTCTCGAAGCGGATGGGCAAGGGCACGGCGATCCTCTTCGCGGTCGGCGCCGTCTCGGGCACGGTGCTCTCGTTCGAGATGGGCCTCCTGTGGCCGAACTTCATGGGCACGTTCGGCGACGTCATCGGCCTGCCCTTCGCCATGGAGGGCTTCGCCTTCTTCACCGAGGCTATTTTTCTCGGCATTTATCTCTACGGCCGCGGGCGCATCCCCGCCGGGCTCCACCTCGCCGCGGGGATCGGGGTCGCCGTCAGCGGCGCGGCCTCGGCCTTCTTCGTCACGCTCGTCAACGCGGCGATGAACCTGCCGACCGGCTTCCACATGGTGAACGGCCACCCCGTCGACATCGACCCGCTCGCGGCGATGTTCAGTCCGCCGTGGAAGCACGAGACGCTGCACGCGCTCCTCGCCTGCTACCAGGCCACGGCCTTCGCGCTCGCGGGCATCCACGCCGCGGTGCTGCTCCGTCACCCCACGAGCTCGCTCTTTCGCAAGGCCTTCGCCGTCTCGCTCGCGGTCGCCTCGATCACCGCGGTCCTCCAGCCGCTCTCCGGCGATCACTCGGCGCACTCCATCGCCGAGACCGAGCCGCTCAAGCTCGCCGCGGCCGAGGCTCATTTCAAGACGCAGACGCACGCGCCGCTGCGCATCGGCGGCATCCCCGACGTGAAGACGGGGGAGGTCCACTACGGGATCGAGATCCCCTCCGGCCTCTCGCTCCTCGCGGCCCACGATCCCGGCGCCGAGGTGAAGGGCCTCGAAGAGTGGCCGCGCGAGGACTGGCCGCCGGTCGCGAGCACGCACTACGCCTTCGAGGTCATGGTCGGCGCCGGCTCGGCGATGGCGCTGCTCGGGGTCATCTCCGCCTTCCTCGCGTGGCGCAAGAAGGGCGTGCCCGACGGGAAGCTCTTTCTCTGGGCGGTCGTCGCGTCGGGCCCGCTCGGCTTCATCGCGCTCGAGGCGGGGTGGCTCGTGACCGAGCTCGGGCGGCAGCCGTGGATCATGCACGGGGCGATGCGCACGCGCGACGCGGTGACGCCGTTCCCCCACCTCTTGCCGCCTTTCTGGACGTTCACGGTGCTCTACCTCTTCCTCGGCGTGGCCGTGGTCTACCTGCTCTTCCGGCAGCTCCGCGCCGCGCCGATGGAGGCCGGGCCCCCCAGCCTCGGAGGCCCCGATGCCCACCACTGAGATCCTCCTCGGCGGCGTGATCATGGCCGCGCTCTGCCTCTACGCGATCTTCGGCGGGGCCGACTTCGGCGGCGGCGTCTGGGATCTCTTCGCCTCCGGCCCGCGCAAGGTCGAGCAGCGCGCGCTGATCGAGAAGGCCATCGGCCCGATCTGGGAGGCCAACCACGTCTGGCTGATCCTCGCCGTCGTGCTGCTGTTCTCGGCCTTCCCCACGGCGTTCGCGGTGATCTCCATCGCCCTCCACGTGCCGCTCACGCTCTTCCTGATCGGCGTGGTCTTCCGCGGATCGGCGTTCACCTTCCGCGCCTACGACGATCGCCACGACCACCGCCAGAAGCGCTGGGGGCTGCTCTTCTCGCTGGCGAGCGTGGCCTCGCCGCTGCTCCTCGGCGTCCTCGCCGGGACGGTCGCTTCGGGGGAGATCCACGTCACCGACGGCGTGGTCACGAGCGGCTACTTCGCCCCGTGGCTGCGGCCGTTTCCCTTCGTGGTCGGCCTCTTCGCGCTCGCGCTCTTCGCCTACCTCGCGGCCGTGTACCTCACCGCCGAGGCCGACGCCGCGGGCGCGCCCGAGCTCGCCGAGGACTTCCGCCGCCGCGCCCTCGTCGCCGGCGTCGCGGTCGGCGCGGTCGCTCTCCTGGCCTTCGTGCTCTCGTTCGGCAGCGCGCCGCGCATCCGCGCCGGCCTCACCGAGCGGCCGTGGACCTGGCCGCTCCACCTCGCCACGGCGGTGGCGGCGACGACGGCGTTCTTCGCGCTGTGGCGGCGCCGGCCCGCGCTGGCGCGCCTCGCCGTCGTCGCGCAGACGACGCTGATCCTCCTCGGCTGGGCGGCCTCGCAGTATCCCTATCTGCTCGTTCCGTCCCACACGCTCACGAACGCTGCCGCCAACCCGCGCACGCAAGAGCTCTTGCTCATCGCGCTCGCCGCGGGGTCTCTGCTGCTCTTTCCTTCGCTCTACGTGCTTTATCGCGTCTTCAAGGGCAATAAACCGTTCCGCGTGCTCGATCGCCGCCGCGGCTGAGCCTGCTTCGAGCTTGCCTGCCACCGTCGAGTGGATGAACACTGGCCCTCATGGCAGAGGTGATCATCATCGGTGCGGGGCCCACCGGCCTGGTCCTCTCGCTCGATCTTCAGAGGCGCGGCGTGCCTCATCGGCTGATCGAAAAGGCGCCTGCGCCCACGGTCGAGTCGCGCGCGCTCGTCGTGTGGCCACGGACGCTGGAGGTGCTGGACGACCTCGGCGTCGTCGCCGACGCCCTGTCGCGGGGCCGACCGATCCCGGGGTTCAACCTGATGTCGAAGCGCCGGTCCGCGCGCATCGATCTCGCGCAGATGCCGGACTTCGGGACGCGCTATCCGTACGCGCTCACCCTGCCGCAGAACGAGACCGAGGCCGTGCTCAACGACGAGCTCGCGCGCCGCGGCCACGCGCCGGAGCGCGGGGTCAGCTTCACGGCCTACCGCGAGACGGCGAGCGGCGTGATCGTCACGCTGACGCACGAGGACGGCCGGCACGAAGAGGTCGCGGCCAGGTACCTCGTCGGGTGCGACGGCGCTCGCAGCCAGGTGCGCGCGGCCTCGGGGATCCCCTTCCCTGGCATGACCTACGAGGACGAGTGCTTCATCGCCGACGCGCGCGTCGCCTGGGATCTCCCCGACGGCGAGCTGCGCGTCTGCCCCAGCGCCGACGGGATACTCGTGTTCTTCCCGCTGCCGGGCGAGCGCCATTATCGCGTGCTCTCGATCCACCCCGCGCCGCTGGGGACGCGCGGCAAAGACCTCCCCCCGCCGACGCCGGCGCAGTTCCGGGAGCGCGTCACCGCGATGTCGCCACGCCCGGTCGCCCTGCAAGACATCGTCTGGCTCACGCGGTATCGACTCCATCGCCGCGGCGTCGCCACGTACCGCAAAGGCCGGGTGATCCTCGCCGGAGACGCCGCGCACATCCACAGCCCCATCGGCGGTCAGGGCATGAACACCGGCATTCAGGACGCTTACAACCTGGGCTGGAAGCTCGGCCTCGTCCTCGCGGGCCGCGCCGAGGAGTCGCTGCTGCAAACCTACAACGACGAGCGCCACCGCATCGGAGAGCTGCTCCTCGGCGGCACCGATCGCGCCTTCTCGTTCGTCGCCGCGCGCGGCAAGATCGCCCGCGTCGTGCGCGAGCACCTGACACCGCAGCTCGGCCGCCTCGTGATGAGCCGCCTCCCCGCGCAGCACCTCCTCCTGAGCTTCCTCTCGCAGCTGCGGATCAACTACCGCAAGAGCCCGCTCTCACGCGAGCAAGGCGCGCCCCGGAAGGGCCTCAGCGCGGGTGATCGCGCGCCCAACGCGGCTGTCACCAGCACAGCGACGCCCGCGATCAAGGACCTCGCCGACGCGTGGCGCGGGCCCGAGCACGCGCTGCTCCTGTTCGTCGGGTCGGGCGACGGGCAGGCGATCCGAGCCGTCGCGAGCAAGCTCGAGGCGGTCTATCCCGATCTCCTCCGGGTCCTCATCATCGCGTCGGCGCGCGGCGGAGCGGGAGACGACGTGCTCATCGACGCCACCGGCGAGGCGGCTCGACGCTACGGCGTCACCTCACCGCGCGCCTACCTGCTGCGCCCGGACAAGTACATTGGCTATCGCGGCGAATCGGTGGACCAAGCCGCGCTGCTGGCGGAGCTGCGCTCACGGCTCGGCGCGCCGCGCTGAGCGTCGCCCTCCATGGCAGCGCTCACACGGCTTCGGTACGCGCAAGAGCGCACAACGCCAACGCCTGGAACCGCGCGTGTAAACGCCAACGCTTGGAACCGCGCGTGTAAACGCCAACGCTTGGAACCGCGCGTGTAAACAAGCGGACCAGAGCCGCGCGTGTAAACAAGCGGACTGCAACTACGCCTGCCTGTGCGTAAAGCGACCTCATGTGCTGCCGGTCCCCTTACTTACGTGCGGGGCTCTGGTCCGCTTGTTTACACGCGCGGTTCCAAACGGTGGGCGGCAAACGCATACCGGTCACGGTTGAGCCGCTACAGAGGCCTTGTAGAGGCCTTTTCTCAAGCCGCCTTGCGTGAAGCCGCGGTGGGCCGGGGGGCCGACTCCTGCGCTGCTGGCGCCGCGACGGCGCGGGCGAGGCGCGCCACGAGGTTGGCCGTCATCCGGGCCGTGGGCAGGCGCGGTGAGAAGGCATAGACGCGCTCGCCGGGCTTGCGGCCGCGCATCGAGCGGCCATGACGCGAGAGCGGCTGGAGCGCGCGGTCGCACTCGGATCCATCGGTGACGCGGAGCAGGACCTCGGGCAGCGCGATCGATCCACCCGCGCCCGCGATGTGGACGACGCCGATCTCGATGGTCACGAACCCGGCGATCGCCGCGCGCGGCGCGATGGCGAGGCGGAGCTCGTCGGGCTCGGCCGATCCCTCGGGGACACGGATCCGCCCGACGATGCGCGGCGGATCGACTTTGAGCGCGCCGCGCACGCGGAGCGCGACCTTGCGCAGGAACGAGGCCGGCGCCGAGCCGGGATCCGGCGGCAAGCTCGAGCGCAGGCCGGTGCCGAAGATCGCCAGGATCGCCGTCGTGTCGAAGGCGACGATCTGCGCCTGGTAGGGCGAGATGTCCGAGAGCACGTAGACCCCGCCCGCCACCGCGGCGAGCACGAGCAGGAGCGCGAGCTTCCCCGCCCGCGTCGAGGCGTCGAGGTAGCCGCCCGGCACGCGCGGCGGATCGCGGAAGGCCTCGGCCTCGGCGACGGGGAGCCAGCGACCCGGCCCGCGCAGCCGCGCGCCCGCCTTCCACGACGCGGGGAGGTGCGCGGCGAAGATCGTCGCCGCGAGCACGAGGATCGCGCCGAGCGTGGCGCGATGAAGCAAGAGCTCGATCGCGAGGCCTCCCACGAGCGAGGCGCCGGCGAGCAGCGCGCGGATCACCGCGGGCAGCGGCACGAGCGGGCGCGCGATGGCCCCGGCGGCCTCGGCGGCGCGCGCGACGTCGCTCGACTTTCGCGCCACGAGGAGCGCGTAGAGAAGGAAGATCGCGAAGGCCGAGCCGAGCACGAGCGCGCGCTGCGCCGGCGCGGCGAGCCCCTCCTCCACGACCGGCGGAGGCGCGCTGCGCGAAGGATCGGGGAGCGCGGCGCGGAGGGCGCGGGCGTCGGCGCGCACCGCCCAGGTGATGCGCTCGCCCTTGGGCGCGTAGGGTCGCATCAGCTCGATCGCGTCGCGCGTGACGCTGCGCCGCAGGGTCGAGAGCGTGACCGGCGCCGCCGCGTTGCCCGCCGCGGTGGGCGGCGCATCGCTGGGCGCGAGCGGCCCGTCGTCGAGGCGAGGCTCGTTGGGAGCGGCCGGGAAATCGAAGGTGACGCGCGCCGAGTCGAGGCCGTCGCTCCAGAGCGGCCCGCGCCAGGCGACGCGCGCCATCGCCCCATCGAGGGTGATGCGGTTGGCGAGGCTCGATCCATAGCGGACGAGGATCACGTAGACGCCGCGCCCGAGCCCGCGATCGTTCTGGAAGCGAATCCGCAGCACCGGCAGCGCGGGCGAGCCGTCGGCCTCCGGGCTGTTCCCGGGCGGCATCAGCTCGGTGGCGATCGGCACCGCCGACACGAGCGAGTTTGCCAGCGCCTCGCGCTGCGGGACGACGTACCCGTCCGCCTCGGGCACCGCGTCGCGATCGACGCCGCGAATATCGAGCGCCCGCAGCGGGCCGCCCGCGATCTTGAGGGTGATCCGATGCTCGACCCGCACCGCCCCCGAGGGCGACACCGTGAGGCGAACGTCGTCGCCCTCGACGTTGACGTCGACCCAGGCGCGCGCCGGACGCGCCCCCAACAGGAAGACGACGCACGCGAGGACGAGCGAGACCAGGGCGGGGGCCGGCCCACGACGGGCCCTTAGGGACATGGTCGACAGGTCCCACGGCGCCGCGACGCGGGCCAAGTTTGGATCGGAGGACGGGAGCGCTGCCGCGTGGCTCGACTCGACGAGCACGCCCGGCCCGATCGTCGTACCCTGCCCCGCGATGTCCACTCGCAGGCTGCTCCCCGCCGTCGCCATCGCGTGCTCCCTCGGCGCTTGCAACTCCTCCCAGCCTTCGCAACCCGTGGCCCACGTCACCGAGGCACCCCCGCTCGAGCCGGCCGCCGCGCCCACGGCGAACGCCGCCGCACCGCTCGCCTCGGGAGCCGCGCCGCTCTCGACGACTCGCTGCGCGCTGACCGCGACATCGACCGCGCCGCCGGAGCTCCCGCCCGAGCTCGCGCGCCTCGGACCTCAGTATTTCCACCCGGATTACCGCGGCGTGTTCAACGACCTGATCACTGGCACGTCGCGCTATGCCTTCTACGATCCGCGCGATCCGCTCGTGCGCGTCGCTCCGCCGAACGGCATCGACCGCGTCGACATCGTGACCGAGCACCACCTCGTCGGCTTCTCGCCGAGCAACGCCGTCGCGGTCGCGCCGCGCGGCGGCGGCGACGCTGTCCTCCTCGCAGGCGGCGCGCGCCAGTTCGTCGCCGACGCCGTCGAGGCGCCTTCGGGCGCGCTCTGGATCGTCACGCACTCCCCCGGCGCGTCTCCTTCGGGCAACGGCTCGCCCGTGGCGATCACCCTCTCGCGCGGGGACAACTCGCGGCCTCCGCGCCTCGTCGCGACCGCGCGCGGCCTCTCGCGAGACACCGTGCGCCTCGGAGCGACCGCGTCCGCCGACCTCGGGATCGCGTGGGTCGAGCCCGGCGGCTCGCCCGGCAAGCTCTCGCTGATGCTGGCGTGGCTCGACGCCGGCGATCACCTGATCCCGGCGCGCGAGATCGACAGCGTGACGCTCCCGGCGAGCTACGCCGACCTGTCGTTTCGCACCGGGTTCAACCTCGCGATCACGCGTCACCGCGACGGCGTCGCCGTGGCGTGGCGTCCGCTGCGCTCCAGCGACCCTCCGCTCGACATCGGCTCGACGAGCACACCGCCGGCCGCCGCGTTCCCGGGCGAGCTGCGCATCCTCACGGCCACGCCCGGCGCCTCCCACCTCGCGTCGCAGCACGCCGTGACGGTGCAGCCGCTCCAGGGCACCTCCGGCGTCGGGCCCTGGAGCCTCGATCCGGACGGCGCGCTCGCGCTGTCCCTCGACACGAACGCCGTGTTCCTCTGGTACGACCTCGCGAACCAGAGCCCGACGGCGCTCGTCGGCGCGCTCCCGGGCGACGCTCACCCGACCGTGCTCGCCCCCGGCGCGCGTCCCTCCCTGCTCGCGGCCCGGAGCACCTCGGCGTCACAGGCCGAGGTGCTGCTCTATCACTCGGCGCAAGCGCTGCAGAGCTACGCTCTCCGCTGCAAACGATAGGATCAGAACGCGACGCCGAGGCCGAGGCTCCCCAGGAGCTTGAACCACAGAGGACATAGAAGGCACAGAGGTCAGAATTTTTCCTTCGTCCCCTGTATCCTCTGCGCCTCTGCGGGAGGTCTTGGTGCCGAGCAATCGCATGGAAGGTATCCCTTCTTTTTTCGAGGTTTTGCCGCAGTTTTAGGCCGGATCGGAGCAGAGGGTCGACGCACTGTCAGCAACAAAAGCAGGATTTTGACGGTCCAAGTTCACTCACGGCATGAACTGGGAGTGACGGGCGTGGAAGAGGGCGCGCACGGCGTGCAGCGCGTAGAGGGCAGCCGGGAAGCGGTGGATCACAGCGGGAGCCGGGCGGTTGAGGATGGGGAGGCGGCAGGAACGGGATGCGGAGCCGTGGCGGGGAGGAGGCGGGAGCGCGCACGGCGTGATCTGGGCTGGAGAGAGCTCGAGGAGGTCGGCGCACGGCGGGAGGCGAGGCGGCGGGGGGTGGGCGCGGGGAACCATGACGTGAGCAGGTCGGGGGGAAGATTTGACGAGGGGTTGCCTGGGTCGGGCGCGATCTGGGCGGGTGACGAGGGCGAAATCAGTGGGGGCGAAGGGGGCCGGGGGAGTGGATGAGGGGTGAACCTGGGGGAGCTGGCCCCTTACCTCTCGTTGCAGAGGTGGATCCAGACGTGGCACGGCCTGGCAATTGCGCGGTACTTCGGTTGGAACCGCGCGCGCCAGCAAGCGGACCAGAGCCGCGCGCGCAAGCAAGCGGACCCACGCAACTTTGCCCCCGGTCGCGTCGATAGATCCTCATGGTCCCCCAGGTCGACACCCCGCTCGCTTACTTCATCACCTTCCACACGTACGGCACCTGGCTCCCCGGGGATCCACGCGGCTCCGTGGACGCTTATCACCGAACTTACAGGACTCCTTACGTAGGGGGCCGGATGATGGAAGGGCGCTATGCAAGCAGCGCTCAGCGGCTGGCGCATCCGCCCATACATCTTATTCCGCAGGAGCGCACCGTGGTCCTGGGCACCGTACAGCAGGTTTGCCAGCACCGCGGGTGGAAGCTTTATGCGACCAACGTGCAGAGCAATCATGTGCATGCCGTCATATATGCAGAGCATACGGCGGAGCGTGTCATGAACGAGATCAAGGTATGGGCCACGCGGCGGCTGGTGAAGGCTGGCCTGCGGGAGCGCGGGACCCCTATCTGGGTGCGACATGGGAGCACGCGGAAGCTCTGGAGGTCAGAGGCGCTGATGGCGGCTTGTGCTTATGTGGTGGATGGGCAGGGCGGAGGGAGGCAGTGGGTGATTGGGGGGCAGGGTGGAGAGGGGTCCGCTTGCTAGCGCGCGCGGCTCTGGTCCGCTTGCTGGCGCGCGCGGTTCCAAGCGTTATGGGCGCGCTCTGCGGAGACCTTATTCAGAGGGCAAAGTGGAGAGTGCACGCTCCAGCCAGCCATCTCCCTTTCCCCCAAATTTGGGGGAAAGGGCCGGGGTTAGGGGGCTCAGAAAGCGACGCCGAGCCCAAGGCTCCCCAGCAGCTTGATCCGATCGATCTTCTCGAAGATCGTCAGCTGCGCCGGGGGCGCGTTGTCGAGCGGGTTGCCGGGCGCGGTCAGCGTCACCGTGCCCGCCGTGGCCGCGCCGATCCCGATGCCGCCCGAGATCACGAAGCCGCCGTCCCGCCCGAAGACCGAGGTGCTCCCGATCATCGCGCCGAAGATGCCCGTGGAGATTGGCGTCTTGGGCGAGCTGAACAGGGCCGGATCGCTCGTGGCCGAGATGAACGGGTTGGTGAAGGTGGCGTCGTAGTGCTCGTAGGCCATGTGCGCCTTGATCCACATGCCTTGTAAGGCCTTGCCGCTGAAGTAGATGGCGACGTTGCCGCCGAAGGAGAACCCCTTCTCGGTGAGCCCCTCGGAGGGCGAGTCGAAGATCCACGACGGGGTGAGCTCGAGCGCCAGCGGCCCGATGATCGCCACCTCGACCTGCGCCGTGAGGCGGCGGAAGAGCAGATCGAACGGATCGACGCGCGCCGACCAGCGGCAGCAGGAAGCGGCCTTGGGGGCCGGCGGCGGAGGCGGGCCGGCGGGCGGCGAGTAGCCATTGACCGGCTGCCCGTACCCTCGCTGATCGGGATATCCCTGCTGCGGATACCCTTGCTGCTGCGGATAACCCTGCTGCTGCGGATACTGCTGCGGATAACCCTGCTGCTGCGGATACTGCTGCGGAGGATACCCTTGTTGCTGCTGAGGATACTGCTGCTGCGGATACCCCTGTTGCTGGGGATACTGCTGCTGCGGGTAGCCTTGTTGCTGCTGCGGGTACTGCTGCTGCGGATACTGCTGCTGCGGATACGCCGGCGCCGGCTGCCCATAGCCTGCCGGAGGCGGGGCCGCGGGCGGCGGCGGGGCCGGCGCGGGCTGGGCGGCGGGGGGAGGCGCCGGCTGGGCCGCGGCGACGCCGGTGAGAAAGCAAAGCGCGGTCGACGCGGCGACCGTCGAGAGCAGTCGGAGACGGGACATTGGGACAATCTACTCAATCGTCGGCGCGGGCGCCAACAGCACAGCATTGACGCAGCGCTGCCGGCGCGGCTCCGTGCGGACGTCGCGGACGCGGCGGCCCATGGAGTAGTCTCTCGCGCCATGGATGCCTCCCCCGCGATCGAACCCATGCCCTCCGAGCCTCCGCGCCCCGCGCCCGCGCCTGATCTCGACAAGGCCGTGGCCGAGCTCGGCGACCAAGCGCGGGCCTTCGCGCGGATGCCGCCGCTCGAGAAGGCCGCGCTGCTGCGCTCGCTGCTGCCCCGGATCGCGGCAGCGGCGGCCGAGCAAGTCAACGTCGCCTGCCGCGCCAAGGGGCTCGATCCCGCGGGCCCGCTCGCCGGCGAAGAGTGGCTCGCGGGGCCGGCGGCGGTGCTCGCCAACACCCGCCTCCTCGCCGAGTCGCTCGAGGCCATCGCCGCGCGCGGGAGGCCGGATCTGCCCAAGGCCTTCCTCCGCGACGACGATCGCGCCGAGGTCCTGGTGGCGCCGCGCGGGCTGCACGAGCGCGCGCTCTACAACGGCATCGAGGCCAAGGTGCTCTTCCAGGAGGGGCTGCACCCCAAGGAGGTGCCCGGCGCGCAGGCCAGCTTCTACCAGCAGCGCGATCCCGAGGGCGGCGTCTCGCTCATCCTCGGCGCCGGCAACGTCGCGAGCATCGCGCCCATGGACGCGCTCTACAAACTCTTCGTCGAAGGCAACGTCGCCCTCGTGAAGATGAGCCCCGTCAACGCCTACCTCACGCCGGTGCTGGAGCAGGCCTTCGCGCCGCTGATCGGGCGCGGGTTCTTGCGGTTCGTGCAAGGAGCGGGCGACGAGGGCGCCTACCTCGTCAACCACCCCGGCGTCGCCGACGTCCACCTCACCGGCTCGGCGCTGACGCACGATCTCCTGGTGTGGGGCCCGCCCGGGCCCGAGCGCGAGCGGCGCAAGGCGGCGAACGAGCCGCTCCTGAAGAAGCCGATCACCTCCGAGCTCGGCAACGTCAGCCCGATCGTGATCATGCCGTACCTCTACTCGAAGGGCGATCTCTGGTCGCAGGCGCGCAACGTCGCCTCGCAGGTGGCCAACAACGCCTCGTTCAACTGCAACGCGGGCAAGATGCTGGTCCTGCCCCGCGGCTGGGATCAGAAGGAGATGTTCCTCGCGATGATCGAGAAGGCGCTCTCCGCCGCGGCGCCGCGCAAGGCCTACTACCCGGGCGCGCCGGATCGCTGGGAGCGGCTCACCCGCGGGCGCGAGGGCGTGATCAAGATCGGCGCCTCCGGGCCCGAGGACGGCAAGCTCCCCTGGACGATGATCCGCGATCTCGATCCCGCGCGCGACGACGAGCCGCTCTTCTCCACCGAGCCCTTCTGCAGCATCCTCTCCGTCGTCTCGATCGGCAGCGACGATCCGGTGGCGTTCCTCGCCGAGGCCACGCGCTTCTGCAACGACAGGCTCTGGGGCACGCTCAGCTGCGCCCTGGTGATGCACGAGGCGCAGCAGGAGGATCCGGCGATCTCCGTCGCCCTCGAGAAGGCGATCGTCGCGCTCCGCTACGGCGCGGTGGCCATCAACCAGTGGCCGGCGGTCGTCTACGCGCTGGCCTCGCCGCCGTGGGGCGGGCACCCGAGCGGCTCGCTCGCCGACGTGCAGAGCGGGATCGGCTTCGTGCACAACACGCCGATGCTCGGGCGCATCGACAAGGCCGTGCTCCGCGCGCCCCTCGCCGCCAGCCCCAAGCCCGCCTATTTCCTCGACAACAAGAAGATGCGCGACATCGGCGAGCGGCTGACCCGCTTCGCCGCCGCCCCCTCCCTGGGCGGCGTCGCCAGCGTCGCCATGGCCGCGCTGCGCGGCTGAAAGAGCACCGAGACACCATCCATGAGCGTCCCCTCCCTCGACCGCCTCTCCTCCGCCCCCGCCGCGGCGCTGCGCGCCTTCGGGCGCAAGCTCGCCGCGATCGGCGTCTCGCTCGCGACGGCGACCCCGATCGTCAGCGCCGCCGCCGTGGTCCCGCCCGCGCTGCGCCGGCCGATCCAGGCCTTTCACCTCCGCCGCCTCGACACGCCCACGGGGTACGCGATGCGGATGTTCCTCTTCTCCGATCCGGTGACGATCGAGCAGGCGCGCGCCGCGCTCGGCGATCTCACCGACGGGCTCCTCGAGATCGGCCTCCTCGAGCGGCGCGAGGACGGCGGCGTCGTCTCGCCCTTCGTCCTCGGCGTGCTCGACGATCTCTTCATCCTCTCCGACGATCTCGCCCACGGGCAGGACGCCGTCATGGGCTTCGGCGCCACGACGATCGAGCTCTGCGGCGCGGCGTTTCCCCGGCAGAACGTGCAGCGCGTGCTCGACCTCGGCTGCGGCTCGGGCACCGCGGCGCTCCTGCTCGCCAAGCGCGCGCGCGCCGTGGTCGGCGTGGACATCAACCCGCGCGCCGTCGCGCTCTCGAAGATCAACGCGGCGATCAACGGCATCGCCAACGCCGAGTTCCGCGTCGGCGATCTCTTCGCGCCGGTCGCGGGCGAGACCTTCGATCTCATCGTCTCGCAGCCGCCGTTCGTGCCCATGCCCGAGGGCGTCGGCGCGGCCACGTTCCTCTACGGCGGCCCGCGCGGCGACGAGCTCTCGCTCACGCTGCTCAGCCGCCTCGCGCCGCACCTCGGGCCCAAGGGGCGCGCGGTGCTCTTCGTCGAGTGGCCCGACCACGGCGTCGAGTCGCTCGATCTCCGCATCCGCAAGGCGATGGACACCGGCGACGTCAGCCTGCTGCTCCTGCGCATGCCGCACACCGCGCTCGACGAGCACGCCGCGGCCTACGCGGCGGGCCTGCACCCCACGCTCGGCCGCCCCTTCGAGGCCGAGGCGCTGCTGCGCCGCGAGCACATGGAGCGCGTGGGCATCCGCGCCCTCCTCCCCACGCTCGTGGTGATCGAGCGCGCCGATCCGACGCCGGGCTGGACGACGTCGGTGAGCATCGAGCCGATCGCCAAGATCTCGTTCACGAGCGAACGGATCGATCGGCTCCTCGCGGCGCAGGCCGTCGCGGGATCGAACGAGCGACTGCTCGCAGCGAAGCTCCGCATGCCGGAGGGCACGGTGCTGAGCCAGGAGCAGGTCGGCCCGGGCACCGAGGCGCCGTCGACGCTCCACGCGCGCTTCGAGCCCGCGGCGCTGATCTCGCCCTTCCAGCTCACGATGGAGATGCTCGCGCTCCTGACCTTCATCCACGAGGCAGCGACGGTGCGCGCCGCCCTCGAGCGCTTCGCCTCCGAGCTCGAGCTCCCGCTCGACGAGGTGACGCCGAAATCGCTCGAGGCCATCGCCCGCGCGCTCCGCGAAGGCATCCTCGAGCTCGCCGCCTGAAGCGGCCGCCGTCGCCGGCTCGCGCTGTAAGCCCCGCTCACCTCGATTCGTTGCGGTCCGGCTTCGCCTGATAGATCGGCCTCGCGAGGCGATCGTCCAAGGCGCCCCACCTCCCGCCCTCGAAGGACAGCCATGCGAACGCTCTTGCTCCTGCCTTGCCTCGCCGCCCTCACCGGGTGCGGCACGACCACGACCTTCGTCCACTCCGACACGACCCTCGGCCGCGTCGTCGTCTACCGCAACGGCATCGCCTACTTCGAGCGGACGGCGCGCGTCGAGCGCGACACCCTCGATCTCAAGGTCCCCGCCGACAAGGTCGATGATTTCCTCAAGTCCCTCACTGTCGTCGACGCCCACACCGGCGAGCCCGCGCCCATCGCTTATCCCACGCGAGCGCCGGCCTCGGACGACGGCCTCATCGACATGAAGATCAGCCTGCAAGGCGCGGGGCCCCACGATCTCCGCGTCTCGTACGTGACCGAGGCGCCGTCGTGGAAGCCGAGCTACCGCATCGTCCTCGGCAAGAGCGGCAAGGTCAGCCTGCAAGCGTGGGCCATCGTCGACAACACCTCGGGCGAGGACTGGAAGAACGTGCAGCTCGGCGTCGGCTCGAGCTCGGCGCTCTCGTTCCGCTTCGATCTGCAGTCGGTGCGCATGGTCCAGCGCGAGACGCTCCACTCCGACGATCTCTTCGCGCAGGCGCCCCCGATGGGCGGAGCGTCCTATGCGCAGATGGCCAACCAGCAGTTCGTCCGCGCTCCTCAACAGGTGGTCGTGGAGCTCAGCGACGACGCGCTGGCCGTGAACAGCGAGCTCGATCGGCGCGGCCCTCCCACGATGCCCCAGAACAAGAAAGGCGAGGTGGGCGTCGGCTCGGGCGGCGTGGCCGGCCTCAACATGGGCGGCGGCGGAGGCGGCCGAGGCTCTTCGGTGGCGAAGACGCCGAAGGGGACGCCCGCGCCTCCCGCCTTCGAGAAGCCGGCGGACCCTCAGGCGTACCGGCAGGCCGCGCAGCTCGACTCCATGGTGCGGCAGTTCAAGGCCAGCTCGACCCCCATCGTGGTCGAGGGCTACGCCGATCACGGCGACAGCGACAAATACGCAGCCTCCCTCGAGCGCGCCAATCGCACCCGCGAGCAGCTCATTCGCAACGGGCTCGATCCCAACCGCGTCGTCGCCGTCGGCAACGGCGAGCAGAGCGGCCGCGCCGGCGGCGTGCGCATCGTCGAGGCCCCGGTCAAGCAGGTGCTCGACAAGGAGAGGTCCAAGGACGAGAGCAAGCCCGGCGAGCCCGCGCCCCAGGGGACAGACCCCATCGGCACATCCCACTTCGAATCCAAGAGCCGGATGAGCGTCCCCCGCGGCACGTCGGCGATGGTGTCGATCCTCAAGGACGAGACCGAAGGAGAGGTGGTCTATTTCTACGACTCCGAGAGCGTGCGTGGCAACGCGATCTTCCCCTTCCGCGCCGTGCGCATCAAGAACCCGACCGACTCGGCCCTGGAGAGCGGCCCGGTCACCGTCTTCGGCGAGGGCAAGTTCATCGGAGAGGGCCTGTCCGAGCCCATCCCCGCCCGCTCGACTGCCTTCGTGCCCTTCGCGCTCGACCGCCAGATCCTGGTGGAGCGAAAGGAGAACGAGGTCGACGCCATCTCCCGCATCCTCACCGTGCAGCGCGGCGTGTTCTCGACCGAGGTCCAGCACACCAGGCGCTCGACGCTGATCCTCAACAACCGCCTCGGCGAGAAGGCCACCGTCTACATCCGCCACACCGTCGCCGAGGGTTACAAGCTCACCAAGTCCCCCGCGGGCCGCGAGCGCCTCGGCGGAGCCTACCTGTTCCGCGTCGACATCGAGCCGAGCGCCAAGCTCGAGGTGGTGATCGAGGAGGCGACCCCGCTCTTCAAGACCACCGACATCCGCGCCGCGGGCGGGATGGACATGGTGACTGCCTATCTCTCCTCGGCCGCCGAGGGCCGCTTGAAGAGCGCCGTGAACGAGCTGCTCAAGCTCCACAAGGAGATGGCCAACACCGATCAACAGATCGCCACGACCCGCGACGCGATGGCGGAGTACCGGTCCCGCATGGACGAACTCCACAACCAGGTGGTCACGCTCAAGCTCGTGAAGACGGCAGGCCCCTTGATGGCGAGCCTGGAGAAGAAGCTCCAGGAGGTCAGCGACAAGCTCTCCAAGGCGACAATCGATCTCGTGGCTTTGCAGGAGAAGCTGATGGTGGCGCGGATCAAGTTCCAGGACGGCGTGGCGGATCTGTCGCTGGAGAAGAGCGAAGAGAAGAAGGCCGACGAGGCCAGAGACGGGGACAAGCCGAGGGGCTGACGAAGGCCGCGCCCGGCGCTGGGCTCAAATTGGCTTGTCACCGCGCATCGGCCTGCTACTTCGTTCATGATGGGAGGGGGACCCGGAGTAGCTCGATGCGTGGTCAGCGGGATACGGTAGCCGGCGCGGCCGGCGCAGAGGCTGCTTCACCGACCTCGAACCCCGAAGCACATTTTCAGCACGCACGCGCCTTGCCTCGCCGCGGCATCGATGTGCTGGTCTCGACGCTGCGCGAGCTGGGGGTCACGCGCATGTTCGGCATCCCCGGCGGCGCCATCTCACCGCTCAACGACGCGCTGCTCGACGTCCCCGAGATTGACGTCATTGTCACGCGACACGAAGCAGAAGCGGCGTTTGCTGCCTGCGGTCACGCGATCCAGACCGGCGAGGTGGGCGTGGTCTTCGCGACCTCCGGCCCCGGGGCGATCAACGCGCTCCTCGGCGTGGCCTCGGCGTTCTGCGACGGCATACCGCTGCTGGTGCTCGTCGGCGAGGTGCCGCGGGCTATCCAGGGCAAAGGCGCCTTGCAAGATGGCAGCGTGCATTCGTTGAACATCCTCGGCATGGTCCGGCACATCGCCAAGGCGGCGTGGGAGGCGACGGACGCCTCCTCGCTTGGCCACCTCGCGCGGCGCGCCGTGGCCCTGGCGACGAGCGGCCGGCGCGGCCCCGTGGTGTTGACGCTGCCCCTCGACGTGCAAATGGCGCCCACCTTCGCGGCGAAGATCGTCGGCGACGAGGCGGCGCCTCGCCTCCTCGCCGACGCGGTCCTGGCGAGCTTGCAGCAGTGCATCGAGCAGTCGGCGCGCCCGGTGCTGCTCGCCGGCAACGGGATGCGCGGCGCGGCGCAGGCCGCGGCTCTGCTGCGCTTCGCCGAGCACGCGCAGATCCCGGTGATCACCTCGCCCAAAGGCAAAGGGGTCTTCCCCGAGTCGCATCCGCTGGCGCTCGGCGTATTCGGCATCGGCGGGCACCCCTCCGCGGGGCGCTACCTCGAGGGCGGAGTCGACATGATGCTCGCCCTCGGCACGAGCTTCTCCGATCTGGGCACGGAGGGCTGGTCGAAGCAGCTCTATCCCTCTCACACGCTCGTCCACGTCGACATCGACGGCGCCATGCTGTCGCGCAACTACCCTGCTGATCTCGGCATCGCCGCTCCCGCAGAGGTCGTCCTCGACCGCTTGCTGGCGCGCCTGCGCAGGCGAAAGGCCATCACCAGCTCCGGTATCGAGCGCTTCAGCGATCCTGCGACGACGTCAGACGGCGCAGAGGGCAGAATCTCCCCCGCGCGCGCCCTGTGGGAGCTCCAGCGCGTGCTCCCGCGAGACGCCGTCTACGCCATCGACAGCGGCGAGCACTTCCTCTTCGCCGCGCACTACCTGGAGATCGACGAGCGCGACAGCTTCATGGCCATGACCGGCCTCGGCGCCATGGGCCAGAGCATCGGCGTCGCGCTCGGCGCTCAGCTCGCCAAGCCCTCACGCACAGTCGCGGTCATCCTGGGTGACGGCGGCTTGACGATGATTGGCACTCAGATCCTCGACGCGGTAGCGCTCTCCGCGCCGCTCGTCATTGTGTGCATCAACGACGGTGCCCTGCGCATGTGCGAGATCGGCCATGACAGCGTCTACGGTCGATCGCCGTCGTACGCGACCCCGGCAATGGACGTCGTCGCCTTCGCCGGATCGCTCGGCGCCGTCGGCGTGCGCGTCGATCACACCGGCGAGCTGCTCGCGATGAAGGAGCTGATCCTGGCGCGGCGAGGGCCCGTGGTGATCGACGTCAGGGTCGACAGGAGCTTTCGGATCGCGAAGAGAGACAGGATCGCTCGGATCACGGCAGCGACCACGGAGGGATCTTTTCCGTGAGCAGAGAGCGGCGCTCTGGCACGCAAAGGCACAGTACCGCGACCGTCAGGGAGCGGTGCAGGTCGCGCGAGCCGACTGCACCGCTCCCTGACGGTCGCGGTACTGATTTCACGCCCGCGCGGACAGCGCGGCGTGGCGGCCGAGAGCCCAGCTCGGGAAATAGTCCTTGTAGAGCCGATAATCGAGCATCGCCGCTCCGAAGAACACCCCGGCGGGCGCCTGCCGCGGCCAGCTTCCATCGGAGCGCTGGTGAGACTCGAGCCAGCGGACTGCCCTGGTGATCGCGGCCGACCGCGGATCGGCTCCAGCGGCGAGGAGCGCCAGGAGGGCCCAGGCCGTCATCGCCGCCTGGCTCTCCGGGTGCTCGACATAACGGTCCTGGAGGCAGCTCGTGTAGTGCTCGCCCCAGCCGCCGTCGGTCTTCTGAATCGAGAGGAGGAACCGGACAGCGCGGGTGATCGCTGGATCGGAGGGGCTCACGCCGGCAGCGTGGAGCGCCTCGATCGCGTGGAAGGTCGCGTAGGTGAAGCACACGCCCCAGAAGCCACTCCAGGCTCCATCGGGCCGCTGGGCGCCGCGGAGGAAGCGGAGGCCGCGCTTCATGGCCGCCTCGATCTCGGCGCGAACCAGGCCGCGGACGAGGCGACTCCCGCTCTCGCTGGAGGCAGCCTGGAGGCGCGCCAGGGCCGAGACGGCCGAGGCGGTGCACTCGATGTAGGAGCGCTCGGTCATGCAGCTCCCGAACATCTCGGAGGGGTTCAAGGACTCGAGGAGCGGGCCGCCGCGGCGGCGCTCGTAGGTGCCAAAGCCGCCGTCGTCGTTCTGGCGCGAGAGGAGGAAGCGAGCCGCGTTGACGAGCCGAGCATCGCTGATTCGATCGGCCCCTCGGGGCGAGAGCGATGGATCGCCGTGCAGGTCGAGGATGGCCGAGAGGGCCTCTGCCGTGCAGTCGCTCACAGGCCAGCGGTGGGCGCCGTCGGAGAAGCAGAATCCGCCGAGGATGGGATCACGCCGCTCGGCCTCGCGGCCGGAGAGCTCCTCTTCGATCTGGGTCTCGCGGAGAAACGCATAGGCGCGCAGCAGCGATGAGCGCGGCCGCAGAGGTGCTGGAGCCGAGAGAGAGGCGCGCATCGCGAAGGCCGTATCCCAGGCCTGAGAGCGCGCCCCGGCGAAGCGTATCCCCTCTTCGTCGTCCTCCCAGCGCCAGGCCTCGACGCCGGCGAGGCTCGCGGCGAGCTCCGGGTGGCGAGGGTTGTTGGCGAAGATGGCCAGGCAGTTGAGCAGCCCGTTGACGGGGGAGAGCGCTTGGTGGCGGCTCGCGCGCATCTCGTAGAGGATGCGTTTGAAGCAGTGTTCGAGGGCGATTCCCCGCAGAAACGGCACCTGAGCGCGCTCGTAGAGCGCGAGGGCATCATAGGCGAGGCGCAGGCCCACGCCGGGGCGGACGTGGAGATCGGTCGCCGCGAGATCGTGGCGGTGAGCGGCAAAGTCGATCAGCGCGAAGGGAGCGTCGTGGAGCTCCCGGCGGAGCTCTGCGGTGATCGGGCCGAGATCGGCGCGGAAGCGGCGGCCATAGAGATAGGCTATCGCCAGGTAGATGTAGCGGGTGTGGCAGTAGAAGCGATCCGGGTGAAAAGGCGCCTCCGCGGGCAGCAAGAACAGCTCCGGGACGACGGGATTGACACCTTCGTATCCATAGAGACCGAGGATGGAGAGCCAGAGCTTTCCCCAGGTCGGAATCGAGAGGAGCCGCCCCGGCTCGGCCCGGAGGAAGCGGCGAGCATCGCGCGCGAGCGGCTCCTCCGGGCCGACGCCGAGGAGGCGCAAGGCCACGTAGGCCATGGCGGTGAAGAAGACGTAAGGCCCTGAAGCCGGGTGCATTCCCCAGCCGCCCTCGGGGGTGCGCGTCCTCTCGAAGTGACGGATCATCTTCCGTCGCTCATCGGCAGAGAAGGGCGAGGCGCCCTGCCCCGCCACGATGGTGCGCACGAAGACGTACTGCGCGAGCAGCATCGAGTTCCAGACGACCTCACCCTCGAAGGCACCGTCCGGCTTCTGAACGGCGCCGAGGTGGGCGAGCGAGAGGGCGACTGAGTTTGGCGAATCGATGGTGGCAGTTGCGACAGAGATCATCGAGGAACTCCACAAACGGAGTGTAGCAAGCGCGTACCGATAAACGGAGGGTAGCAGGCGCGTACCGGTCACGTGGAGTAGCGCGCTAGGCCCGCGCTCGCCCCAGGTGCTCTTCCCACTTGCGGATGGTGAGCTTCTGGAACTCGTGGATGGCCGGGTTGAGCTCGGCGATGGGCTGTTCGAAGTGCTTCTCCCAGCCCTCTTGCTCGGCTTCGACGGCGATGCCGTCCTCGGCCAGCAGCGGGCGCACCAGGATCTTTCGCGCGATGGGCATGACCACGTGGCGCGCGAACGAAGGGGGGATGGCCACGGGGAGGAGCGGGATCTTGAACATCTCCGGGCTGAAGTAGAAGAGGAAGAAGGTGCGCGTCGTTCGCTCGTCGATGGGGAGGACGAAGCACCAGTGCTTGATCTTGTCGTCGGTGTTCGACCACTGGTACGGGTACTCGTAGCCGAGCTTCATCGCGTTGGTGTTGGTCACCTGGCGGTTGACGAACAGGCCCGAGATCTTTCCCGCTCCCACCTTGGTGTCGTAGGCGAGGAGGACCTTGTCACCCACCGTCTCGAGCTGGGTGAGCTTGGCGCCGACGAAAGGCTTGCTGCGGCGGTGCAGGTAGGCGTGCGAGAAATCGCTCACGTTGTCCATGATCATCGAGTGGTGGGCGTTCCAGGTGAAATCCACCGGGATACTGCCCCAGGGCAGCGCGCCTTCGAGCTCGGGGATGCGCGGGACGTCGCGCTTCGTGGCCACCTCGGGATCGCCGGGGAAGACCCAGATGATGCCGTAGCGCTCCTTCACGGGGTACGAGGCGACCTTGATCTCTGGCATCTTGTTGCCGAAGAGGTCGTGGGGGATGTGGGCGCATTTGCCGTCGCCGTCGTACTGCCAACCATGGTAGGTGCAGGTGAGGTTACAGCCGGTCACCTGGCCGAGAGAGAGCTTGAGCTGGCGGTGGGCGCAGCGGTTCTCCAGGGCGCGGAGGACGCCGTCTTCGCCGCGGAAGAGGGCGATCGAGCGCTTCCAGAAGATGACCTCCACCGCCTTGCCGCGGGGCACCTCGGCGGCCCAGCCGACCGGATACCAGTAGTCGGGGTGCATGCCGGCGGCGCGCACCTTCTGGCGGCGGTTCTTGGCCTCCTCGAAGGTGGGAGGGCGGGGGCGCTCGGCCTTGGGGTTGCGGAGCGGGATCAACTGTTCGGGCTGGTTGTTCATGCGGAGCGAGCCTCCTCGATCTGGGCTTTGACGGCGGGCTTGGCGGCGCGGGCGGGCCTCGGGGCGACGCCCTTGATCGCGCCCTGCTCCACGAGAAACTCGTAGGCTTGCCGGATCGCCGCCTCGACCGAGGACGGCTGATAACCGAGATCGCGACGGGCCTTGGTGGTGTCGGCGCGCCGGCCCATACCGAGGATCCGCACCGCGCCCGGGGTGAAGCGCTGGGGGACGTCGGGGAAGAAGTTGTCGAGGACGAAGCTGGAGACGACGGCGATCTTGGCCATCACGCTCGGAGGGAGGCGCAATGTCGGGCGCTTGCGGCCGGTCACGTCTTCGAGGATCACCATGAGCTCGTCCACGGTGACGAAGCGCGTGCTGAAGATGTACTTCTCGCCGGTCTTCCCCTTCTCCATCGAGAGGAGGTGGCCTTGCACGATGTCGTCGGCGGCCACGAACTCGAAGCCTCCAGGGATGTAGGCGCGGAGCTTGCCGTTGGCGAAGTCCATGAGCAGGCGACCCATGCGCGAAGGCTTGAAGTCCGCCGGGCCGAGGATGGCGCAGGAGGTGGCGATCACCACGTCGAGGCCGCGGGTGATGGCCTTCAGGCACTCGTGCTCCACCCACGCTTTGGAGCGCTCGTAGGGCATGTGCTCTTCGAAGGGGTAGAAGGCGTCGCGCTCGTCGGCCGGGCGACCCTCGGTGTGGCCGACGGCGCTGAACGAGCTCGTCACCACCACCCGCTCGACGTTGGCGGCGAGCGCGGCGGCGAGGAGGTTCTTCGTGCCGACGACGTTGCAGTCGTAGATCTCGCGCTCTCCGCCCGCGGTCGTCGAGACCTTGGCCGCGCAGTGGTAGACGCGCTGGACACCGCGCATCGCCCGCGTCATGTCGCCTTCGTTGCGGAGATCGCCGGAGACGCGCTCGATGGGCAGGCCGTCGAGGGCGCGGTTGTCGCTCCCGGGGCGCTCGAGCGCGATGACGCGCTCACCCTCCTGAACGAGGCGGCGAATCAGGTTGGCGCCGAGGTGTCCGCTGCCGCCGGTGACGAGTAGAGTCATGCGCTGAGTGCTCCCGTGGATGGATGGTGTACGAACATGGCCTTGGTCGCTCTCACCCGACCGCGTCCTGATAGACAGTCACCAGGCTCCGCTCGAGCTTGGCGTAGGAGAGGCGGAGGAGGCCCGACAGCGAGGCTGCGCGCGCCGTCATGGAGGGCTCCTCCCCGCTGCCGTTACCGTGAAGGACGCTGTACGCCGAGAGGCCGACGACGCGCGCGTACTCCGTCAAGAAGGCCGAGAGCCGCGACTCCTGCCCGGAGAGCAGCGCCATCGAGGCCATGCGCGCGCGGGCGCTCCCCTGCCAGTAGCGGATGATGCCGTTGCGAACCGCGAGCGGCCCGGTCTCCGCGCCGCGGAAGACCTCGTAGAGCGCGTCGGCGAGGATCTCGCGGGCGCGGACGAAGCGATAGCGCCGCCGCTGATAACGGAGGAGCGCGGCGTCGAGGGTAGCGATCTCTGTGCCCTCTGTGACGGAGGCCAGCTCCTCGGCGAGGACGCGAGTGTCGTTGAGGCCTGTCGTCAAGCCGGTGGCGGTGAGCGGGTGGCAGCAGCCGCCGGAGTCGCCGACGAGCGCGAAGCCCGGGCCCGCGCAGCGCCTGGTGTGGATAGCATGGTTGGCGCAGACCTCGAGCGACTCGGCGCGGGCCGCGCGCAACATCGCGGCGCGCAGGGGCTCGGGCACGAAGGGCGCATAGGCGCGCTGGAGCAGATCGAGGATCGCCGCCTTCCCCTTCGGCGCGGAGGCGGGGATATCGACGCACATGCGGACGCGCCCAGGACCGATGGAGTACGCGAGGACCGGGCCGGGCGCGCCAAGAAAGACGTGGCCATGGCGCGCGTGGGGCACCTCGACGTCCTCGAGCAGGAGGGCCGCTGTGAAGGAGAGGAGGCGGACCTCCTCGGCGATCTTGAGCTGGCTGCGGAGCCGGGAGTGGCGCCCTTCGGCGACGAGGGTGAGAGCGGCGGTGACGCCCTCGCCCTCCGCCGTCTCCACGCCGACGACGCGCTCGCCGTCGCGGAGGAGGCCGGTGACGCGCTCGCCGGTGCGGATCTCGACGCCCGGGCGCGCGCTGACCTCGGCGCGGAGACAGGCCACCATCGCTTGATGGTCCATGGAGAGGCCGCGCCGCGGGCGGCCGTCGACGTCGTCGTAAGGGAGGAGGACCGCGGGCGACTCGGCCCCGGGCACGACCGCGAACCCGCATACGCTGGAGCCGCCGGCGCTCTCCAGCGGCGCGCGCAGGCCGAGCTCCGCGAGCACGGCTGTGCCATGAGGATGGATGAGCTCGCCGCGAAAGCGCGGATCCGCGCCGGCGCGGGCCTCGAGCACGAGGATGCGACGGCGGCTGTCGGCGAGCGCAGCAGCGGCTGAGAGCCCGACGAAGCCGCCGCCGACGATGACCACGTCGGGGTCCGACATGGTGCCTCTCATAGTTCATCAGCCTCGCGTTACAAATGACGTTGTCGCCCTCGACGTTGATAATGACGACTATGTTTCGTCGTTGACTCTCGTCGCCGACGAGGCCGTGTGGACCCGTCAGCGCATTTCGTCGGCGACTCTCGTCGGCGGGATCCGTCAACGAGCCTCGTCGGCGAAACGCAAATGAAATCGACGAGATACACAGCACTCGGCTTGACAGCAAAGGCGCCGGCAAATTAACAACCAGGTGTTGCGGAGCGGCCGATCGGCGCGCGCTCCACTCTCCACGACGACATCGCACGACGGAGCGGGCTCATGGTATTACTCGAAAGGCTCCTCGTCCGCACCAGCCGGACATTCGCTCTCTCGATTCCCCTCCTCCCCTCGCCTCCCCGGCGAGAGGTGACGGCCGCCTACCTGCTCTTCCGCATCGCCGACACCTTCGAGGACGCGACGCGCTGGCCCAGGGCCTCGCGCCTCGCCGCGCTCGCGGATTTCTCTCGCCTCCTCCAGGAGCCCTCGGAGAGCGAGGCTGTGCGCCTCTCGCGTGGGTGGATGAAGGAGCGCCCCTGTGATGACGAAGGCTACATGGAGCTCCTCGGCGAGACCCCCGCGGTGATCGCCGAGCTGATGAGCTTCACGCCCGCGCGCCGGGACATCGTCGTTCGGCACGCGCTCCGCACCACCGCGGGGATGGCCGGCTTCGTCGCCGACGGCGGCGAGGACGGGAGCCTCTCGCTCTCCACCGAGGAGGAGCTCCAGCGCTATTGCTACATCGTCGCTGGCATCGTGGGCGAGCTCTTGACTGACCTGTTCATCGACACGGCGCCTCAGCTCGCCCGGGTGGAGGCGCGCCTCCGCGCGCGGGGCGCGGCCTTCGGCGAGGGGCTCCAGCTCGTCAACATCCTCAAGGACTCTGACTCCGACGCTCGCGACGGCCGCGTCTACCTCGGCGCCTCCGTCGGCCGCGCCCGCGCGCTCGGGATGGCTCGCCAGGATCTCCTCGCCGCCGGCGAGTACGTGGAGATCCTCCAGGGCGCCGACGCCCCCCGCGGCATCGTGGCCTTCACGGCCTTCCCGGTGCTGCTGGCGCGCGCCTCGCTCGACGAGCTGGAGCGGCGCGGCGCGGGCGCCAAGACGAGCCGCAGCGTGGTGGCGGGGATCCTCGCCAGGATGAGCTCGGCGCTCGATCGCGGCGCTCCGGCGCTGTTCGACTGATCCGAGCGCCGCGCGCCGAGGCTTCCTTTGCCGCGCGAAGTGTGCTCCCGTTGTTCGGTCCTCTCGCGGGTGCTCCCGACCTGCGACCAGACCAGTCAGGGGCACCTCGATCATGTCCGCTCCCATCGCTCCGGGCTCTCCGCAGAAGCCCACGCTCGACGACAGCTACGATGATCTCCTCGCTTCGGTGCGGAGGCGGTTCAAGGCCGTCACCGAAGGGCAGAGCGGCCGGGTGCACCTCTTCACGACGCGCGCGCCGGATCTGTACAAGCTCTTCCTGGAGGCGCTCCCTCCTTCGCTGCGCCAGGAGAACACCTGCCACGCCTGCCGCAGGTTCTTCCAGCTCTACGGCAGCGTCGTCCACGTCACCTCGAAGGGGAAGACGGTCTCTGCGATGTGGGACGCGGAGGGCACGCCGGAGCGCTATGTCGGCGCGATCAGCGCGCTGGCGGCGGCCGTGTCGCAGGCGCCGATCGAGGGCGTGTTCCTCTCGA
>FSTQ01000167.1_pt1 | contig 39550 bp, 31 predicted proteins | sample 1637281 | NCBI WGS metagenome assembly FSTQ01 (sample SAMEA3914818, study PRJEB12502) | metagenome | biome: forest; material: soil | place: Canada | collected 2010-06-26 | depth 0.1 m
CGCCCGGCGGTGGCGGAGACGCTGGTGGACATCGGGGTGGACTTCGGGCGCATCACCACGCTGCGCAACCTCAAGCACGGCCTGCGCGACGCGCTCCGCCATGCGCGCAACGCGCGAGACCAGCCACACGATCTCGACGGCGACGACGAGCCGGCCGAGGGGCCGCAGAAGAAGCCGCGCCCACGCGCTCGCTGAGGGCGTGCCCGGCCGGCTCCGAGGTCGACAGGCAGCCACGAGGGTGCCTGTCGACCACCGCAAGAGAGAGCTAGTTGCAGGTGGTCCGCGGCTCGAAGCGAGCGTAGTAGTTCTGGCCATAGTTGCTGTCCCAGTAGCCGCCCGCCTCGGCGGCTACCTGGATATCCCAGGCGTTCTGGGTGCCAGAGGGGCCGAAAGCCCAGAGGAAGAGGTTATCCTCGGTGGCCGTGGGCTGCTTGCAGAGCCACGAGCCATCGTTACCGCCGTTGGCGATGTACTGCTGGCACTCCGACCCTGGAGCCGACTGGTATCCAATGCACATGTAGCAGCTGTTGATCCCCGCGTTGAGGAACACGTACGCGTCGTTGTTCGACCCCGACCTCGCCGGCAGGAGCGCGTCGTTGCCGTTGAGGTTGATGTAGATGTGGATCTGATCATCGGGGAACAGGGCACGCAGGTAGCCGCGGTACGCCGCGGTGAGGTTGGCGTGGTGGCTGGCGTAGGGGTTCGTGGTGTGGCGGATGATCTCGAACGGGCCGGTGGTCACGCTGTCGGAGCTGCTGCACATCGGGTAGTCGGGCGGGTAGTTCGAGGCGCGGCTCTCGGAGGCCGAGGTGACCACGACGGAGACGGCAGCGAGGGAGAGCGCGGCGAGGATCTTGACGTTCATGAGGGCTCCTGTCCGGGGTGAGCCGGCGTTGAAATGAGGCTCGCAGGTCTAACCCATTCTTCGCGCCGCGGCGCCCCCTCCCGCGCTTCTATCCTCCCGTTCTCGGAGGGCCCCTCGGCTTGACACTCTCGCCGTGCCGCGTAGCGTGGGGGCCCGCGTGATCCCTCCCAGCGCCCCGGATCCTTGCCCGATCTGCCAGCGGCCCAACCAGCACCCGAGCGATCACCACCTCGTCCCGAAGTCGCGCAAGGGGAAGGTCACCGAGACCATCTGCGCCGACTGCCACCGCGCCATCCACGCCGTGTTCACCAACAAGGAGCTCGAGCGCGAGTACTCCACGGTGGAGGCGCTGCTCGCGCACGAGGGCTTCTCCAGGGTGGTCCGCTTCATCGCGCGGCAAGATCCCGGCGGGCGGGTGCGCACGGCGCGGACGCGGGCGCGCGGCCCTCGTCGCCGCGGCGGCGCGTAGCGAGCGCCCTCGTCGTCGTCGCCGCGGCGCAGCGTGCTCTTTGCCGCCGATTGCGGCCGCGATTGCGAGTAGAGTCCGGGGCCGCATGGACCTCGATCTCACCGAAACGCAGCAGCTCATCGTCCGCACCGCTCGTGACTACGTCGAGCGCGCCGTGCGCCCCGTCGCCGCCGAGCTCGATCGCGAAGAGCGCTTTCCCAAGGAGATCTTGAAGGGGCTCGCCGACCTCGGGCTGATGGGGGTCAACATCCCGGAGGCGCTCGGCGGCGCCGAGGCCGGCGTCGTCGCCTACTCGCTGGCGATGATGGAGGTCGCGCGCGGCTGCGCCTCGACCGCGGTGACGATGTCCGTCACCAACATGGTCGCCGAGGTCATCGCCACCTTCGGGACGCCCGAGCAGCGCGAGCTCTACGTGCCGCGCTTGACCTCGGGCGAGTACGTCGCCGGCGCCTTCGCGCTGAGCGAGCCCGAGGCGGGGAGCGATCCCGGATCGATGCGCACCACCGCGGAGCGCACCTCGGAGGGCTGGATGATCCGCGGGCAGAAGCAGTGGATCACCAGCGGCTCCTACGCGGGCGTCTTCGTGGTCTGGGCGCGCACCGGCGGCCCGGGCACCAAGGGCCTCTCGGCCTTCCTCGTCGAGGGCGGCACGCCGGGCCTCAAGCCCGGCAAGCACGAGGACAAGCTCGGCCTGCGCGCCTCCAACACCGTGCCTCTCACCTTCGACGACTGCCTCGTCCCCGCGAGCGCGCTGCTCGGCGTGGAGAACCAGGGCTTCAAGATCGGGATGATGGCCCTCGACGGCGGCCGCATCGGCATCGCCTCGCAGGCGGTGGGCATCGCCACGGCCTCGCTGGAAGAGGCCACCGAGTACGCCCGCGACCGCCGCCAGTTCGGCCGCTCGATCGGCGACTACCAGGCCATCCAGTGGATGCTCGCCGACTCGAAGACCGAGCTCGACGCCGCCCGCCTGCTCACCCTCCGCGCCGCGCAAATGAAGGAGGCGGGCGTCCCATTCTCGCGCGAGGCGGCGATGGCCAAGCTCTTCGCCAGCGAGGCCGCCGGCCGCATCTGCGACCGCGGCGTCCAGATCCACGGCGGCTACGGCTACGTCCGCGATTTCCCCGCCGAGCGTCACCTGCGTGACGTCCGGGTCACCCGCATCTACGAAGGGACGAGCGAAATCCAGCGGACGGTGATCGCCCGCGCCACCCTGGCCTGAGAGCCTGGTGCTTTTCGCAGACGGCTCCAGCCCGCCTGGGGCGGCCCTTTAGAGGCGCGTCGCGAAGACGACGAGCAGGACGACCAGCCCGACCAGAAGCACGCTGTAGAGTACGAGCCGGCCCAGCAATGGGCGGAGCCACTTCCAGAGCACCAGGCGGAAGGCCTTCCAGAGGAGAACCAGGACCTCGCGGATGATCTTGTTCACGGCCGCACCGTAGCACCCGCCGGGGGGGTCGCCTACGGAACCTCGTTCGTAGAGTTTGTGCTCGGGGCCCGGTCGGAGATAATAACGCTTGGTGAACCTGGCCGCTCCACTCCGCATCGAGGCCGCCGGCGAGACCAACGTCGGCCGCAAGCGCAACCACAACGAGGACAACTTCGCGATTCTCGCGGAGCATGGCCTCTTTCTCGTCGCCGACGGGATGGGAGGCCACGCCTGCGGCGAGGTCGCCTCGAAGATGGCGATCGAGACCATCGCCGAATTCTTCAAGGAGACGGCGGAGGATCCCGACAAGACCTGGCCCTACAAGCTCGATCGCGCCCGCGGTTACGAAGAGAACCGCTTCATCATGGGCGTGAAGCTGGCGAACCTCCGCATCCACGAGGCCGCCGCGTCCGACCGCAAGAAGAAGGGCATGGGGACGACGTTCGCCGGCCTCTTCGTCCTCGACTCGGGCTCGTACGTGGCCCACGTCGGCGACAGCCGCGTCTACCGCTTCCGCAACAAGCAGCTCGAGCAGCTCACCGACGATCACTCGCTGCTGAACGAGTACGTGAAGATGGGCCGCCTCAGCCCGGCGGAGATCGAGGCCTTCCCGCACAAGAACGTGATCATGCGCGCGCTCGGCATGAAGGAGACCGTCAAGGTCGACACGAGGCTCGAGGAGCCCCAGCTCGGCGACGTGCTCCTGGTCTGCTCCGACGGCCTCTCCGGCCCGGTGAAGGACGAGGAGATCGCCGCGATCCTCGCCGCGCACGAGGGGATCGAGGAGGCGGCGTCGAAGCTGATCGAGGCCGCCAACCGCAACGGCGGCCCCGACAACGTCACCGTCGTCCTCGTCCGCTGGATCGTTTGAGCTGCAACGAGATCGTTGGAGCTCCAAGCGATCCGGAGCTCCGCGATCTCACTCGATGGTGACGCTGACCTTGCTCGCGTAGCTGCCGGGCGACGGGAACGTCAGCCCCTTCAGCGTGTCGATCACGCAGGTCACCGCGGCGTCGCCGCGCTCGTCCGCCGTCGCCACGCCCACCGCGCTGGCCTTGCCGTCGGTGTCGACGTAGAGCGTCGCCTTGATCACGCCGGTGCCGGCGCTGCTGCGGCAGTGCGCGAGGGCGCCGTGGGCCTTGCGGAAGGGCTGCCCGAGCTGCTCCTGCGACCAGGCCACGGGGGCGCGCTCGTCGCCGCCGGGCTCGAAGGTGAAGCTGTTCTCGGCCAGGCCTTCGCCGCCTTCGGGGTGCGGCCACGACGCGGACTTGAGGATCGAGAGCATGCACTCCTCGGTGGTGCGATCGCCGAGGCTCGAGTCCTTCACGTGGGCCCAGCGCACGCCGCCGTCGCGGGTGATGCGGAGGCGGAAGCTCACCTCGCCGGCGAGGTAGGGGATGCGCTCCGAGCCCTTGTCGTAACAAGCGGAGAGGCGGGGCGCGACCCCCTGGAAGACCTGCTTGACCTTGAACTCGTCGAGCCCGCCGATCTCGCTCTCGGAGCCCATGCCCGAGTGCGAGCGCGGCGCTCTGGCCTCCGCCGCGCGCGAGCCGTCGTCGGCCGGAGGTGGAGGCGCGGCGCCGCAGCCGGCCGCGAAGAGGGCGGTGGAGAGCGAGGCGAACCGCAGGCGCGAGCGAGGTTTCACGGCCGTCTCCTTCACGCCTTGAGGACGCCGTTGGCGATGACGATGCGCTGGATCTCGCTCGTGCCTTCGTAGATCTCGGTGATGCGCGCGTCGCGGGAGTGGCGCTCGACGCCGTACTCGGTCGTGTAGCCGTAGCCGCCGTGGATTTGCAGCGCCTTGTGGGTCACGCGCGCGGACATCTCCGAGGCGAAGAGCTTGGCCATGGCGCTCTCCGAGGTGTGGCGCACGCCCTTGTCCTTCATCGTCGCGGCGCGGAGCGTGAGGAGGCGGGCCGCGTCGAGGTCGACGGCCATGTCGGCGATCATGAACTGGATGGCCTGGAGGTTGGAGATGGGGGTGCGGAAGGCCTTGCGCTCCTTGGAGTAGGCGACCGCCTTTTCGAAGGCCTCGCGCGCGATGCCGATGGCCTGCGCGGCGATGCCGATGCGCCCGCCGTCGAGCGTGGCCATGGCGATCTTGAACCCGCCGCCCTCTTCTCCGAGGATGTTTTCTTTCGGCACGCGGACGTTGTCGAAGAAGATCGACGAGGAGTGCGCGGCCTTGATCCCGAGCTTCTCGTCGTGGGGCGAGACGCTGTACCCGGCGGAGTCGCGGCGGACGATCAGCGCGGTGTGCCGGGGCTTGTCGGGGTGCGGCGTGGTGACGGCGAAGACGATGATGTGCTCGGCCTCGGGCCCCACGGTGATGAAGTTCTTGGAGCCGTTGAGGATGTACCCGCCGTCGTCCTGCTTCTCGGCGACGGTGAGCATGGTGCGCGCGTCGGAGCCGCTGGTGGGCTCGGTCAGGCCGAAGCAGCCGAGCATCTTCCCCGAGGCCGTGGGCGTGAGGATCTCGCGCTTCTGGTAGTCGGTGCCGAACTTGTAGAGCGGGTCGCAGAAGAGCGAGTTGTTGACGCTCATGATCACGCCCGAGCTGGCGCACGCGGCGCTGACCTCCTCGATCACCAGCGCGTAGCTCACGTTGTCGAGGCCGGAGCCGCCGTACTCGGTGGGGATCGCCATGCCGAGGAAGCCGAGCTCGGCCATGCGAGCGACGATCTCGGCGGGCCAGCGGGCCGTCTTGTCGAGCTCGGCGGCCTTGGGGGCGATCTCTTTGCGGGCGAAATCGCGCGCGGTCGAGAGGACGAGCTGCTGCTCTTCGGTGAGATCGAAATTCATCGGGGTGACCTTGGGGAAAGAACGAGGAAACCGCTATCCCCGTAGTCGTTTTCGCGAGGGGGATCCAGCGCTGCGGCGCGGAGAATGGAGGTGGATTTTTCGAGAGAGTCAGCGCGCTCCGCCGAGCGCGAGCGCAGCCGCGATCAGAACGAGCGCGTGAACGAGAGCCCGCCGCCCTGGGGGCCGAAGACCGGCGTGAAGGCCGCCGCGGGGGCGGGCTTGGCCTCGTCCGTGGGCTCGCCTTTGCCGGAGACGATGAAGAGCACGATGCCCGTCGCCAGCGCGGCGCCGCCGACGGCGACGCCGAGGGTGGAGACGAGGGCCTTGCTCCTGGCGCCGGCGAGGTCGTCGGCCGGCTGGCCGGCGGGGCAAACGTTGCCGGGGCACTCGGTCTTGAGCGTGCTCTTGGCGCTGGCCGCGAGGCCGCCGAAGATGCCGCCGACGACCACGCCCGCGAGGCCGACGCCGCCGACCACGTAGCTCGCGGTGCGGAGACCGCTGCTCTTGCGCGGGGCCATGGTGAGCGCCGGGATGCTCACCGACTGAGTGTCACTCTCCTTGCCGAGGGTGATCGTGGTTTGCCAGACCTGATAGCCGGGCGCGGTCGCCTCGATCACGTGCGGGCCGGGATCGAGGGCGATCGGCGTCCCCAGCACTGCTTTGCCGACCTCCTCGCCGTCGCGGCGGATCACCAGGCCAGGCGCGTCCCCGGCGGCGTTGATCTGGAGCCGGGAGAGCTTCTTCTCCAGCTGATCGACCTTGTCGCTGGCGGCCTTCTCGCCCGCGGCGTTGCCGGCCTTCTTGAAGGCGAAGGTGATGTCCTTGTAGAGCGCCCAAGCCGAGGCGGTCTTGCCGGCCTGGTCATAGCACTTGGCGAGCGCGAGCTGCGTCCCCGAGGCCGGATCGATGCGCTGGCTCTCGACGAATTTGGGACAGGCCTCCTCGTTCTTGCCTTCGGCCATGAGCTTCAGCCCGGCTTGATAGAGCGACTCGGCCACGGCCTTCTCGTCGCCGGCCGCGAGCGCGGGCGCCGATGCGAGGGTGAGCGCCGAGAAGAGCGCCAGGCGAAGGAGCCGTGAGTGCTGAGCAGACATCATGTTTGACGATCCTGGGTGGGGCCGGTGAGGCTCCCTTGTCGACCCCCGGGGTCGAGCGGGTTGACCGGCGGCTTCACCACCGGAGCCACGGTGGGCGCCGCGGGGGCCGTGGGTGCGTTGGGCGGGTGAGCGAGGGGAGCGCCCTTGACGGGAGCCTTGGCGCTATTGCCGACAGGGGCCGACGGCGCTGTCCTGGCCGGGGGCTCCGCCTCTGATACCGCCGGCGGCGCCGATTTGACGTCGACCGGCGGTGGCGCGCTGGGCGCCGTCGCGAGAGGCGCCGTGTCCTGCGGCTTGACGGCGGCCGTGTCCGCGATCTTCTCCGGGCCGGGCAGGCCTGACAGCGGGGTATGCGCCGTGTCGCGGGGCCGCAGGAGCAGCGCCGTCGCCGCGGCGCCGATCACCAGCACGCCGAGAATGGCAATCACCATACCGGCCTTGCCGCTGCCTTGCGAGGGGCGGTGGGCAGCCGACATGCTGCCGTCCGTCAGGGGATACACCGATCCTTGCCGGAAATGCTTGGAGGCGCGGCTGCTCGCCGGAGCCTGGTAGTGATCGGGGACGATCTGGTTATAGCCGGCGGGGACCGGGCTCAAGCGGGGAATCGCCGGGCCCATGCCTGGAGGCGGTGGCCTGCCGGCTGCCGGATCCATCACCGACCGGGCCTCTGTCGCGGGCGAGTCGGGCTGAGACGCGCGGCCGGCGTGAGGCGCGGGGACAGGCGCGTACTGCGGCGGTGAGCTGGGCTGAGGCGCGCGGCCGGCGTGGGGCGCGGGCGCGTACTGCTGCGGCATCATCTGCGTGCCGCCCTGCTGTGGAAACGAGGGGGAGCTGCTCGGCCGCGGCGGGGCCGAGGCGCGCTGGCCGGCCGTGCCCGCGACCGGGATCGGGAGGCCCGCCATGCGCGCCACGCGATCGATCATCTGCTGTGAGCGCGTGGGGGCGTAGGGGGCGAGGGCGATCACCAGCTCGGCTACCGACTGATGACGCTGGCCCTTGTCGCGGGCGTAGGCCTTCTCGATCACCTGGGCGAGATCGTCGGTGATCTCGGGGCGGACGCTGCGGATCGGGGTCGGCGTGCCGGTGAGGATCTCCGCGCAGAGCTGGGGGAGAGTGTCGGCGTAGTAGGGTTGCTTGCCCGCGAGCAGCTCGTAGAGGGCGATGCCGAGCGCGTAAATGTCCGTCCGGTGATCGACGGCGCGCGTCTGCTGCATCTGCTCGGGCGACATGTAGAGGGCCGAGCCCATCGCCGCCGTCGTCTTGGTCAGGTTGTCGACCCCGCCGCCGTTGATCTTGGAGATGCCAAAATCCAGCACTTTGACGATGGGCGTGCCGTCGGGGCGCTTGCTCAGGAAGAGGTTGGCGGGCTTGAGATCGCGGTGGACGATGCCGTGCTGGTGGGCCTCGGCGATGGCCTCGCAGCCCTGGAGGATGTAGTCGATGGCGTCATCGACCGGCAAAACACCAAGTTTTTCCAGCGTCTTCGCGAGGTCGGCGCCCTCGAGGTACTCCATCAGCATGTAAGGAGCGCCGCTGTCGAGGGTGCCGACGTCGGACACGCGAACGACGTGCTCACTCTTGATCTTGGCGGCGATGCGGGCCTCGCGCATGAAGCGGGGCGCGGCCTCGGGGTGGTGGGCGTACTCGGGGAGCAGGAACTTCAGCGCGATGCGCTCGTCGAGGGCGATGTGCCGCGCCTCGACCACGAGGCCCATGCCGCCCTGACCGATGATGCGCTCGACGCGGTACTTCCCGGCGAGGACCGACCCCGGCACGATGGCTGTATTCGGAATGGCTGAGGAATTCGACACGTGCTCCCCGCCATCATCACAGCTTCGGGATCGCGAGGCAAGAGCGCGGTTCCAGAAGCGCGGGGCCCGGGGACGACGCGGTCTTGGCCGAGGACGTCGGAAGGTAGTGTTACGATTCTTGCTCTCTTCTCCGCTCCTGCGGCGGTTAGCGCTACGGATTCCCCCGCCGCACATTGCGATACGTCTCGCCTACGACCACGGCCCCGGCGTCGAAGGGTGCCCTGACGAGCGGGGGGTTCGCTACGAGCTGATCAAGGGCTTCGCGCGGACGGCGAACGTTCTACGGTTTCCTATCCTCCTGACCGCCGTGATGTCGCCGCTGCTGAGTCCCGAGCAGCTCGCTGCCGCGCAGGTTGCTGCACTCGATCAGCGGCTGACGAGCGGCCCGCCGTCCTGGTAGCGTGCCCGCCATGACGACCGACCGCAAAGCGAGCGGGCGAGCGCCCTCGCTCGCCACCATGGTCAAGAAGACCGGGCAGAAGATCGACTTTTTCAAGCGCAACGCCCTCGCCCGGCGCCTCCGCTTGGTGGAGCGCGCCGGCATCGATCTCTGCCTCGACGTAGGGGCGAACACCGGGCAGTGGGCCGGCAGCATGCGCAAGGCCGGCTATCGCGGCCAGATCATCTCCTTCGAGCCGCTTGCCGGCGCCTTCACCCGCCTCGCCCGCAGCGCGAGCAGGGATGGCTGCTGGCGCGCCGTCCACATGGGGCTCGGATCCCGCGATCACGAGATGACGCTGCACGTCTCCGGCTACTCGCAGTCCAGCTCGCTGAAGAAGATGCTCCCTCTCCACGAGGACATCGCCAGCTACTTCTCCCAGGTAGCCGAGGAGCGGGTGACCATCCGCAAGCTCGACTCCGTGTGGAGCGACTACGTTCCCGCGCACTCCAAGGTCTACCTCAAGATCGATACCCAGGGTTTCGAGAAGCAGGTGCTCGACGGCGCGGTGCAGTCGCTCCCCCAGGTGAGGGCGGTGCAGATGGAGATCTCCATCGTACCCCTTTATGAGGGCACGCTCCTTCTGCCTGACGCGCTCCGCATCATGGCCAGGAAGGGCTTCACTCTGGTATCCCTCGAATACGGGTTCTGCCACCCCGAGACCGGACAGATGCTCCAGGTGGACGGCCTCTTCGTCCGGGAGTGACCGGCCGCTTCATCGAACCTGAAGCGGTGGTCTCGCTGATGCTGTATCTCCTCTCCGACGTCGCTGCCGGAATGACTGGCCAGGCGCTCCTCCTCGACGGCGGCTCGCTCGCCTGAGCACCGGCGCGCTCACTGGGCGGTGCCGCCTCCGTCGACCGAGAGGACGGTGCCGGTGATGAACGAGGCCGCATCCGAGGCGAGGAACGCTATGACAGCGGCGATCTCGGAGGGGGCGGCGAAGCGGCCAAGCGGGATACTGGAGCGGTAGGCCTCGGCGTTGTCTTCCGGGTACACGCTGGGGTAGCGGGTGTGGAGCTCCGTGATCACCCGCCGCAGCATCGGGGTGTCGGTGCTGCCGGGAGCCACGCAATTGACGCGGATGCCGTGCGGGCCCCAGTCGAGCGCGGCGCTCTTGGTGAGCTGCGCGAGGCCCGCCTTGCTCGCGCCGTAGATGGCGGCGTGGCGCTTGCCTATCAGCGCCTGATCGCTGGTGGTGTTCACGATGGCACCCTTCTTCTGCCGGATCATGTAGGGCAGCACCGCCTTGATGAGCATGAAGGGCGCCTTCAGGTTCACGGTGAGCACCCGCTCGACATCCTCGAGGGGCGTCTCGAGGATGTCGCCCACGTTGGTGATCCCGGCGTTGTTGACCAGGATGTCGATGCACCCCTCGGCCTCGCCAATCCGCTGCACGTGACCCGCGATGGCGCGCAGATCGCTGAGATCCACCTCGGGCAGGTCGAGGCCGTGGACCTTGCAGCCCTGAGCGCTCAGGGTCCGCGCGACCGCAAGGCCGATGCCGCTTCCGTGACCGGTGACGATTGCGACGGAGCCCGGCAGTCCGGGGAGCTGGAATGTTGGCATGAGCGAGCGCCAATCTACACCGATTCGCGGCAGTGAGAAGGCCTTTCGCTCGCCGGCAGACCCTTCGTGTGCTCGGCGACAGAGGCGCCGTCCGAGGGACTCGGATCGAGGTTTGAGTGGGTGAGATCAGGCGTCGAGGCGGGTGGTGACCGGGACCTGCGTGGTCTTGTCGACGTAGAGCTTCCCCTCGCAGAGGGCCAGGGCGTAGGCCTTGAGGGGCTTGTTGGCAGGGCCTTTGACCACGGCGCCGAAGTTGTCGTACTGGCTACCATGGCAGTTGCAGACGATGCCCTTGGCGCTGATGATGCCGATGTTCTTGCCACCCTGCTTCTCGTCCATGTCGCAGAGCTCGTGGGTGCAGACCGAGGTGAGGGCGTAAAGGCCCATGGCGTCGCGCCCGATCAGGACCTTGGAGCCTGGGACGAGGTGGAGGCCCTCCGCCGCGAAATCCGAGGGAGCGCCGATGGCAATGCCCTCCACCGTGTCCACGCAGCTGCCGCCGGTGCCGGTGCTGGAGGTCGAGCTCGAGGTCGAGCTCGTGACGCTGCTCGTGCCCCCGCCGCCTGCGCCGCCCGCGCCGCCCGCGCCGCCGCCTGCGCCGCCCGCGCCGGTGGTGCCGGTGGTCGAGTCGGATCCGCCGCAAGCCGGGAGAGCGACAGCCGCGGTGGTGGCGCCGAGGACGTGAAGAAAGCGTCGACGATCATTCATAATGAGAGCTCCTGGGGAGAGGGTCAGTGGTCTAAGAGCGAGCCCTCATCATCGCACAAGGAGCGCCGGATTTACGACGCTTTGCGCAAGAAAATGATCATTCTACCGCCATGAGGTACTCTTCTGCTGAGGGTGCTTTCTCGATGATGCCAAGCTCGACGAGCTGCTTGCCCAGTGTCTCCCAGCGCGCGCGCGTCATCGTCCCGAGGCCGCGCTTCTTCGACTCTTCGGTCTCGATCAGCGGCTTTTGCGCGGCGGCGGCGGCGGCGAAGGTCTCGGCGCTCATCGAGGTGTTGAGCTTGCCCATCGCCGCGTTGGCGGGGGCGGGATCGTCGAGGTAGGCGCGCCAACCCTCCTGCGTCGCGCGGGCGAAGGCGCGGACGCGATCCGGCTGCTCCTTGAAGAGGCCGCGGCGGGTGATCACCACCGTGGCATAGGGGTTGAATCCCTCGTCGGCGACGAGGAAGACCTGAGGGTCAGAGCCCTTCTGCTTGGCCGCGACAGGCTCGCTCGTGATGAAGCACTGCTGAGCGAACTCCTTGTCGGCGACGAAGCGCGCCACGCCGCCGTCATAAGGGACGATCTTCACCCGGTCGAAGCCGTATTTCTTCTTGAGGTAGGTGGTGTAAGGCAGGCCGGGCTCGAGCGCGAGCGTGCCCGAGGCGAGCACGTCGGGGATGCCTTTGGCGCCGCGCGAGGCGTGGACCATGATCGCTTGGGGCGAGGTCTGGTAGACGGCGAAGATGGGGATCACGTCGGCGCCGCGGGCGCGGGCGGTGAGCACCTCGTCGGCCCCGGCGATGCCGAAGTCGACCTGGCCGCCCGCCACCATCTGCACCACGGGGACGCCGGCGCCGCCGCCGCGGATCTCGACGTCGAAGCCGGCCTTCTTGTAGGCGCCGCCGTCGCGCGCGGCGTAGAAGCCGCCGAACTCGGGCTCGGGGACCCAGTTGAGAGAGAGCTTGATCGCGGCGCTCCCGGAGGCACCGGCGCTCTGATCGGCGCTCTTGGAGCAGCCGGCGGCGAGGGCGAGGAGGGCAATACAGAGCAGCGACCACGGCGTTTGCAGGGACATCGCGGACCTTTCCTGAGGGCGGTTAACGGTCGAGCTCCGACGGGTGCCATCGGCGCAGGAGCAAGGCGCCGGCGAGGTTGACGGCGCCGAAGAGGGCGAGGCCGAGCGCGGCGGCGGTCAGCACCGCGGCGAAGAGCAGATCGGTCCGGAGCTGGCGGTACGACGAGAGGACGAGGATGCCGAGCCCGGCGGAGTCCTCGGCGAAGCCGGCGACGAACTCGCCGACGATGGTGCCAATCACCGCGAGGCCCGAGGCGACGCGGAGGCCCGTGACGATGCTCGGCACCGCGGAGGGGAGAGAGAGCTTGAAGAGCGTGGCGAGGCGCCCGGCGCCGTAGAGGCGGAAGAGATCGCGCAGGCCGGGATCGACGGAGCGGAGGCCGGCGAGGGTGTTGGCGATGACCGGGAAGACCGAGACGATGAACGCCGAGACCGCGACCGCGCGCAGCCCCGGGCCGAACCAGAGGACGAGGAGGGGCGCGACGGCGACGATCGGCACCGTCTGGAGGAAGATGGTGTACGGATAAAAGGCCTTCTCGAGGAGGCGCGAGGACGCGAGGCCGATCGCCGCGAGCGCGCCGATGACGGCGCTGAGGGCGAAGCCGATTAGGGCGGCGCGGCCTGTCATCAGGGCGCCCGTGGCGAGGGCGCCGCCGTCGTGGGCCGCCGCGGCGAGGACCGCCGAGGGCGGCGGCAGCAAGTAGGCGGGGACGGCGAGGGCGCGCGTCAGGCCCTCCCACACCGCGAGCATCACCACGAGGGCGAGGAGCGGCGCGACGACGGCGTCGAGGCGCGAGGAGCGAGGGCGCGGCGGGGGCTGGGGGCTCGCCATGATCAGGCCGCCTCGCCGCGCACCAGGGCGTCGTAGAGCAGGCGCTCTTCCTGGCCGAAGGCGGGATCGGCGCGGAGCGAGAAGCTGCGCTCGTGCGGCAGATCCAGCGTCCTGTCGGCGACGACGCGGGCCGGGCGCCGCGAGAAGACCACGGCGCGCTCGGCCAGGTACGCGGCCTCGCCGATGGCGTGGGTCACGAAGAGCACCGTCATGCCGAGATCGATCCAGAGGGCGCGGAGCTGGTCGTCGAGCCGGTGGCGCGTGAGCTCGTCGAGCGCGGCGAAGGGCTCGTCGAGCAGGAGGATCCGCGGGCGCGTCACCAGGGCGCGCGCGAGCGAGGCGCGCATGCGCATGCCCCCCGAGAGCTCGCCCGGGTAGCGCTCGGCGGCGTCCCCGAGGCCGACCTTCTCGAGCGCGGCGCGGGCCTCGTCGCGGCGCTGGGCCGGCGCGACGCCCGCGAGCTCGAGCGGCAGCGCCACGTTGTCGATGTTGCGGCGCCAGGGCATGAGGTGCGGATCCTGGAACACGTAGGCGATGGCGGGCCGCTCCTTGCCGTCGCCGACGGTGACCTCGCCCGCGTCGGGCCGATCGAGGCCGGCGACGAGCCGGAGGAGCGTCGATTTCCCGCAGCCCGAGGGCCCGAGCAGGGCCACGAACGAGCCGGCGGCGATGTCGAGATCGAGCCCGGCGATGGCCTCGACGCCGGTGGCGAACGAGCGGCGCACGCCGCGGATCAGGACGCGGACTCCGCCCTCTTTCGCGGGCGGGCTCGATGAATTATCGGGTTGAGGCATGAGGCGCCGGGCAGCGCGGAGCCGTCGCCCGCAGACCGGTTCTATGCGGGGCGCGAGAGAATGACCAGCCCCGTCGCTCGGCGCGGCGCGAGCGCGGTGAGCAGGGAGCCAGATATCCTCTCTGGGAGAGGCCCCCTATCCCCGACCCTTTCCCCCAAGTTTGGGGGAAAGGGAGATGGATGGTCGGAGCGTCGCGGCTCCCCTTGCCCCCGAAATCGGGGGAAAGGGGTTGGGGGATAGGGGGCTATCGCGCGCGCAGCCTCGCCGCGGCGGCGCGCAGGGCCGGGCGCTCGATCAGCGTCCACGAGGCGATGCCCATGGCGATCGCCAGCGCGAGCGCGAGCGCGGCGTTGAGCGCGAGCGCGGCCCACGTGGACTGCTCGGGGCCGAGCGCGTGCCCGACGAGGCCGAGCGCGAGCTGGTGATAGAGGAACACTCCATAGCTGACGACGCCGAGCGCGCAGAGCGGCCGGGGCGCGATCCACGCGAGCGCGCGGCCTTCGACGAGGGAGGCCGAGAGCACGAGGGCCGCCGTGGCGAGCGAGAGCAGGGCGTAAGGCCACGAGCCCTTGGGCTCGAGGTAGAGCGCGCCCTCGAGGCGAAAGGCGACGACGAGCGCCGCGAGGGAGAGCGCGAGGCCCGCCGGGGCGCGCCGCGAGGCCACCGCCGCGCGCGGTGAAGTGCGGATCGCCGCGTGGATCGCCGCGGCGAGCGCGCCGAGGACGAACTGATCGAGGCGGCTCGAGATCCACCGCCGCTGCGAGGCCTCGAGCAGCGCGGTGTGGACGCCCGGCTCGAGGATCCACGCGTGGAGGAGCGCGCGCGAGCCCCACGCGAAGGCCACGAGGGCGCCGCCCGTGAGCCACCGCCGCGCAGGATCGAGCAGCGGCCGCGCGAGGAGCGGTAGCAGCAGGTAGAAGTGCGCCTCGGTGGTCAGTGACCAGGCCGCGCCGATGAGCACGATCCCCCCCGGCGTCACGTAGCCCTGGAGCAGCGCGAGGTGCGCGCCGAGCGCCGCGGGGAAGCCCGGGAGGAGGACGACGCGCGGCCGGACGGCGATCATCACCGCGAGCGCCGCGAGGAACGCGGGCAGGATCCGCGCGGCGCGGCGCGCCAGGAACACGCGCGGCGACGGGGCCGGGCGCCCTTCGGCGAACGCGCTCACGTAGCCCTGCGCGAGCGAGAAGCCGGAGAGGACGAAGAAGAGATCCACGCCCCACCACGCGTGATGGAGGATGGTCAGCGCCCACGGCGCGATCGCCGCGGGGAGCGCCGTGGCCGCGCGCGCCTCGAGGAAGGGGAAGAAGCGATCGCCCAGGTGCTGGACGAAGACGGCGAGGATGGCCACGCCGCGCAGCGCGTCGAGCTGAGGGAGCACGCGCCCGCCGCCGCTCGGCGCGGGGCGGGCGAGGAGGCTCATGCGCTACTGGACCAGCTTGCAGCCCGAGACCGAGCCCGTGTAGAGATCCTTCACGTCGTTCCAGCCGCCGTCGATGGCCCAGCGCATCGACGTGGTCTTCATCTTCCCTTCCACCTTGAACTTGCACTTCACGCTGAAGCGCGTGGTGGGGAGCGTGCCGGTGAGGGCCGGATCGCTCCAGAGGCCCGCCGCGAGGACCTGCACGTGATCGACGGTGGTGTAGGGCTTGAGGAGCGTCTTGTCGTCGGTGCTGTCGCCCTTGGACCAGGGCTTGGCCTGGGCCTCGAAGGCGCAGTGCTTGCCCTCGATCGCGTCGGGCGCGGCGCAGGCGAGGTTCTTCTTGTCGTCGGCGATGAGCGTGATCTCGAGCTCGGCCGTGTCTCCCGTCTTCCACTTGGGAGCGGCCGGGCCGGTGCTGCTCTCCTGGCCGAGCAGCGCGAACGCCGCGGCGAGACCGGCGACGATGACCACGAAGAGGATCATGCTCTTGCCGAGCGAGCCACCCTTGCGGGCGGGGGCAGGCCGACCCTTGGCGAGGGGCGCCGCGCCGCGCTTGGCCACGGCGGGCTTCGCGGCCGCTGCCTTGGCGACGGGCTTGGGCGCCGGCTTGGCCTCTTCTTCCTCGTCGTCGTCTTCCTCATCGGCGCCGTCCGCGTCGTCCTTCTCGGCGGCTTCGTCGGCGGCGGCAGCCTTTTCGTCGGCGAGCGCGGCCTTCTCCTTGGCCTCCTCCGCCTCGGCGGCCTCGTCCTTCTCGTCCTTCTCTTCGTCGTCGTGATCGATCTTTTCAGCCATGGCGCGGGGACTCTACCCGAGCCGGGTGCACTCCCGCTAGATGCTCGTGCGGTCCAGAGAGAGTCCTGGAGGTCCGCGTGATTCAGCCGGGGGCGACCGCGATTCTGGTAGGCTGCGCCGCCCATGAGCCGCGAGATACGCATTCCCAGCACCCGCATCCTCGGAACCGGCCGCTATGTGCCGGAGAAGGTCGTCTCCAACGCCGAGATCGAGGCGCGCGTGTCGACCACGGACGGGTGGATTCGCCAGCACGCCGGCGTCGAGCGCCGCCACGTGGCGGCCCCGGGCGAGGTGACCAGCGACATGGCCACCGCCGCCGGGCGCGCCGCGATCGAGGCCGCGGGGCTCACGGTGGCCGATCTCGACATGATCATCCTCGCCACCACCAGCGGGGACACGCCGATGCCGGCCACGGCCGTCCACGTCCAGCAGAAGCTCGGGGCGGATCTCATCCCCTCGTTCGATCTCGGCGCCTCGTTCGCGGGGTTCCTCTACGCCCTCACCGTCGCCGATCAGTTCATCGCCGCCGGCACCTGCAAGACCATCCTCGTCATCGGCGCGGATCTGCTCTCCCGCACGGTCGATCCCGACGATCGCACCACCGCGGCGCTCTTCGGGGACGGCGCGGGCGCGGTGGTGCTCGGCCCCTCGGCGGGCGACGGGCGCGGCATCCTCTCCTCGAAGATCCACGCCGACGGCACCCTCGCGCACCTGCTCCAGACCCCGGGCGGCGGCTCGGCCGAGCCGATGAACGCCGAGCGCATCGCCCAGAAGCGCAACACCGTCCGCATGCAAGGGCCGGAGCTCTTCGCCATCACCGTGCGGCATTTGACCTCGTACTCGATGCAGGCGCTCAAGGCGGCCGGCCTCACCAGCGCCGAGCTCGACTGGGTCGTGCCCCACCAGGCCAACCGCAACATCGTCGAGAAGATCTCTCAGCGGCTCGGCTACTCGCGGAAGAAGTTCGTGGAGAACCTCGCCGAGTACGGCAACACCGGCGCGGCCTCGATCCCCATCGCCCTCGACGAGGCGGTGCGCGACGGGCGCATCCAGCCCGGACAGACTGCGCTGCTCTGCGCGCTCGGCGCCGGCCTCGCCTGGGGCGCGGCCATCGTCCGCATGTGAGCTCTTGGCAGAACGCGGCGCGGGGCGTGAGGGCCATTGCCAGGCTCGTCGCGCCTCTCGTATCGTGGCCTCATGCCCCTCCTCCGCGCTTCGAATAGTTCTCTCCTCGCTCTCCTCTCGCTCCCTTTGCTGGCCGCCGCGTGCGGGGGCGGCGGCTCCTCGTCGACGGGCGAGGGCGGCTCGCCCATCACCAGCGGCAACGGCGGTGACGGCGGGGGCCAGGGCGGCGGCACGAGCAGCACCGGGGCCGCGGAGTGCACGCCGGGCGAAATGGGCGCCTGTTACAGCGGCCCTTCCGAGACCAAGGGAGTCGGCCTCTGCACCGAGGGGATGCGCACCTGCAAAGACGACGGCACCTTCGGCCCCTGCGTCGGTGAGGTGACCCCCACGGCCGAGACCTGCTCGACCATGGGTGACGACAACTGCAATGGCCAGGTCAACGAGAGCGGCAGTGACTGCGTCTGCGTGCCCGGCGCGACCGTCCCCTGTTATTCGGGCCCGGCCACCAGCGTGGGTATCGGCATCTGCAAGGCGGGCGTACAGACCTGCAAGCCCGATGGCCTGGGCCTGGGCCCCTGTCAGGGCGAGGTCGTCCCCGCCGCCGAAGACTGCCTCGCTCCCGCCGACGAGGACTGCAACGGCGCTACCCTGATGTGCACTGGCAACCAGCTCTGGGCCAAGCGCTACGGCGACGCCGCGGCGCAGACGGGCACGGGCGTCGCGGCCAAGGGCGGCGGAGGCGCCGTGTTCGTCGGGAGCTTCGCCGGCGCCACCAACTTCGGCGGAGGCGTCCTGACCAGCGCGGGCGCGACCGACGTCTATCTCGCGAGCGTCGACTCCCTGGGGCTCCCGCTCTGGAGCAAGAGCTTCGGCGACGTCGCGGCGCAGACCGCAGCCCGCGTCGCCGTCGACGCCCAGGGCAACATCGCTGTCATCGGCGATTTCGCCGGGAAGATCGACTTCGGCGGAGGCCCCTTGACCAGCGCGGGCGCGACCGACGTCTTCGTGGCCAAGTTCGACCCCGCGGGCGCCTTCCTGTGGGCCAAGGCCTTTGGCAACAACGTCGCTCAGAACGGCTTCGACATCGCCTTTGCCCCCAACGGCGACGTGGTCTTCACCGGCTCGTTCGCCGGCACCATCAACCTCGGCGGAGGCGCCTTGACCAGCGCGGGCGCCACCGATCTCTTCGTCGCCCGCCTCGACGCCGCGGGCACCTACGTCTGGGGACAGCGCTTCGGCGACGCGGTCGCCCAGGCCGGCAAAGGCATCACCGTCGACGGTCAGGGCAACGTCATCGTCACCGGCGACATCGCCGGCAAGGTGGATTTCGGCGGAGGCGAGCTGACGAGCGCGGGCGCGACCGACGTGCTCTTGCTCAAGCTCGATCCCACCGGCGCCCACGTGTTCAGCAAGCTCTTTGGCAACGCCTCGGCCCAGACCGCGGCCCAGGTCGCCGCCGACGCGGTCGGCAACATCGTGCTCACGGGATCCGCCGCAGGAAAGGTGGACTTCGGCGGAGGCATGCTCACCGCCGCCGCCGGCACTGACATCTTCGTCGCCAAGCTGACCTCCGGCGGAGTCCACCTCTGGAGCAAGCTTTACGGCGCGGCTGGCAACCAGGATGGGCGCGACATCGCGGTCGATCCCAACGGCGCCATCCTCGTGGCGGGAGACTTCACGACCAGCGCCGATTTCGGCAGCGGCGTGCTCACCAGCGCCGGAGCGACGGACGGCTTCATCTTCAAGCTCGATCCGTTCGGAGCCCACGTGTGGAGCAAGAAGCAAGGCGACGCCTCCGCGCAGAGCATCACCAGCATCGCTGTGGATGGAACCGGGATCTTCGCGGCGGGCACCTTCGCCGGGGTCGTCAACTTTGGCGGGGCAGGCCTCACGAGCGCCGGGGCTACCGACGTGATGGTGGCCAAGCTTGCTCCTTGAGGCTCGAGGGGGAGATCGGAGTTGACGGGAAGGCGGAGGAAGAGAGAGGAAGGGGAAGGAAGGAGGGAGTTATTCCTTCCCCCGATGCAGACCGAGCTCATTTGCAGTTTTGCTCCTGACATGTCGTGGTGCGGAAAGATTTCGGTGGAGTAACGTCCTACCCTTTCGAGGTGTGGATGAAGACGACCATCGTTGGGTTCGGGGCCATCGGCGCCGCGGTGATGCTCTCCTGTTGTACGCGTGACGCGGATCCGCGCTCGCCGCGGGCTCCGCGTCACGCCGCGAGCGCGCAGGTGGCCGAGGCGATCCGCGGGGAAGGCCCGGAGCATCGCTTCTGTGGTTACATCCACGCGTACGAGGGGCCGGTCCCCGCGGATCTCGGCGTCGAGGCCTTCGCGGAGCACGCCGCGGATTTCGACGCGATTCACCCCAAGTGGTGGCGCGTCCAGGCGGCGGCGGAGATTGTCAATCATCCGATCGACGACCCGGCTCCGTTCATGGGATTTCACGACGCTCGAGTGCTCGACCACACCACCTATCGTGGGCAGCGGACCCGCCTCATTCCCATGGTCCAGGCCACCTCGCTCCACGATCGCGCGGTGATCCACGCCTTGATCCACGATCCCGCGCTCCGCGCCGCCCACGTGCGCGCCCTGGTCGATCTCGCGGTGACCAACCGCTATGACGGCCTCGATCTCGACTACGAGCACCTCTCCTCCGAGGTGCCGGCCGGGCAGGGCCTCGCCGGCGAGCGCGCCGCGTTCACCGCCCTGGCGAACGATCTCGCCGCGGCCCTGCACTCCGCGGGAAAGACGCTCTCGTTTGCGGTGCCGGCGCTGACGTCGGCCGGCTCCGTGTACGATTTCGACGCCCTCTCGACCGCCGCCGATCAGCTCCACGTCATGGCGTACGATTATCACTACTCGGGCGCCGGGCACGCCGGGCCGACGGCGCCGCTCGGGTGGGTGCGCGACTCCATCGCCTATATCGGCACGATCGACGGCGGGCGCCGGGCCGATCGCTTCATCCTCGGGCTCCCCAACTACGGTATCTTCGGGGCGCCCGGCGGGGTGAGCCACGACTGCGAGCCGCTCTCGCGCTGCCTCGAGCTCCTGAACGGGTGCGGGAGCTACGCGACGACGACCGACGAGCTCACGACTTGCCCTGATCAGGGCGGACGAAACGGAGAGGCGATCGAGTGCGGGCGCTCTCCCAACGCCTTGCTGGCCAGCGGAGAGCGCCTGTACTTCGAGGATCTCGCCTCGCTCGAGGAGAAGGTGGAGGCCGCGGCGGAGGGTGGATTGGGGGGAATCGGCTACTGGAGCGTGGGCGGAGAGCCCGAGGATCCCTCGGGCCGCACGTTCTTCGCGATGGTGCGAGGGCGCTTTCCGCGGCGGTAAACCGTAGCGGGCAGGTGATTAGCGGGGAGGGAACATCGATTGCTTCCCGTGGAACTCGAAGGCGTCGGCTCGCACGCCGACGTCGGCCACGATCTGCCGGAGGAGCGAGGACTTGTAGTGATCGCGCGCCTGCCCGTACATCACGCTCTCGACGACCTCGGTGCCGTAGCGGGCCTTCTCTCGGTCGGCGTCCATGCCGAGGTGGACGTGGCGGAGGCCGCGGAGGTGGGCCTGGTGCACCATTTGATAGAGGGCTTGCCGGTAGGCGCCGTGCTCGAGCACATAGTCGTAGTCGAGGCCGCAGAGGAAGACGCTGTAGTCCTCTCCCAGGACGTGAGCCGCGTAAAAGGCCACCGGGAGGCCGCTCGCCGGACCGCCGGCGGAGGGGGCGAGGCGGAGAGTGACAATCTCCCACGAAGGTGACGAGAGCAGGCTGCCGAGGAAGCCGGCCGGCGGCTCGAAGACGTTGATCCGGTATTTGCGGCTCGCCACCTGGCGGTAGAGCGCGTCGAGGTGGGCGACCTCTTCGGGGCCGAGGGGCGCCTGATCGCGGCTCCCCGCGCCGTGGGAGCGCACCGTGAACCGGCTCGCTCGCGCCGCCTGCTCCTGGAAGTATTTACGGCTGCGCTTGGAGAGGCGCGCCGCGAGCTCGTCCTCGGTCTGCCAGTCGAGCTGGAGATGATGGCTGTCGGGCACCTTCTCGCTGACGAAGCCGTTGTTGCGGAGGAAGGTATCCATCTGCGGATCGTGGCCGGAGAGGTCGCGGAGGACGATGGCCTCCGCGCCCGAGGCCTCGTAGAGCGCGTGGGCGGCGTCGAGGAGCGTCGCGAGCGCGCGTTGCCAGGGGCCCTGTCGATCGAGGTAGAGGTGGTCCCCCTCGGAGAAGGTCGAGCCGGTCATCATGACCTTCGAGGTGAGGTAATAGGGATCGTCGCGCCGCCGCAGCTCGACCGCGCGGGAGATCTCGTCGCGCATGAGGAAATCGTCCTTCTGGAGCGCCGTCGTGAAATGCGTGGCGCAGAGCGGTTTCCCCTCCTCGTCGCGGACGATCAGGTAGTCGAAGCGCCAGCAGTGCTCTGGCCGGGCCTGATCCTGAAAGAGCTTCTCCAGCATCGCCAGAGAGTCGAAGCTCGAGGTCCCGCGCCCGCTCATCAGGCGATCCCACTCGGCCCGATCGAGATCGGTGACGGTGGTCGCGTGCTGGACGCGCAGCGCCTCCTGCTCCGGGCTGAAGGGGAATTTCAGGCTCGACAGCGCGGCTTCGTCCGAGGCGAACCGCACCAAGGGCGCCGTGGCTTCGATGGAGCGACCGACGACGGTGCCGGCGAAGAGGGTGTCGACCTCTTGCTGCGAGATGCCCTCTTGCTCCAGGGCCAGGGGGATGTGGTGGGCGAGCAGCTCGGTCAGCCGATCGATCTCTTCGAGCGTGTGATTGGCGTTGATCGAGATCCGGATCCCGGCCCGGCGCATGGGCACGGTGGGGAACATCGAGACGTTGACGTAGTAGCCGTCCTTGGACATCGCCTGAGCGACGATGTTGGCCACGCGGGGGAGCCCGAGGCGGATGAAGCGGATCGGCACGTCGTTCTCGACGAGGAGGGGCAGCCCCGCGCTCTGGAAGACGCGGTTGGCGTGGAAGACGCGCTCGCGCAGCGTCGTTTGCAGACTCCGGATCTCGTCGGTCAGGTGGAGCCTGGCCGAGGCGAGCGCGGCGCCGAGCATGGGCGGCTGGATCGGCCCGGAGAAGAGGAGCGGCCCGCCGCAGAGGCGCACGCGATCGCGCTCCTTTGCCGAGGCGAACACCAGGATGCCGCCGCCCACGCCAAAGCCCTTGGCCATCGAGGTGGCCACGAGGATGCGTTTGTCGAGGCGCATGTGAGAGAGGAAGCTGCCGCGGCCGTGCTTCCCTCTCCAGCTCATCCCGTGGGCGTCGTCGATGTAGAGGCGCACGTTGGGGGCGATGGCCAGCAGGCTCTCCAGGAGATCGAAGGGCGCGAGATCTCCGTACATGCTGAGGACGCCGTCGATACCGAACCAGACCGTGTGGTGCCGGCGCGCGAGATTGGCAATCACGTCGCGGGCTCTGCCGAGCTCCTCGTGCCGGACGAGCTCCACGCGCGCCCCCCGCGCTCGAGCGAGGTTGGCGGCCTGGTGCACGCTCTGGTGCACCTGGTGGTCGAGGACGATGGCGTCCTTCTCGGTCATCAGCGCGTCGAAGGCGGCTTGGTGCGCCAGGGTGGTCGTGGGCGCGACGAGCACGTGGGCTTCGAAGATCCGCCCCAGCGTCTCCTCGAGCTCGCGGTAAAGGGGGGCCGAGAGGTACCCGCGCGAGCAGGAGAACTGCGTCCCGAAGCGGGTGACCGCGTCGCAAACGCCCTCCACGAGGCGAGGATGAAACTCGAGCCCTAGATAGGAGCAGGAGCCGAAGGAGAGGAGCTTGCGACCATTGACGGTGACCGTCCGCCGCTCGAGCAAGCTGTCCTCTGCGTGCTGAAAGAAGAGGCCGCGCTCCCGCGCCTCACGGTGCAGGGTCTCGATGATGGAGATTGTTTCGGATGCTTCCAATTGAGTCCATTCCTACGTTCTGGCCGAGAGTCCGCGCCGAACCACAGGCCGCCTGCAGCGTAAAGCTGACCCACGATCGAGGAGCCTGTCAGGGCGCCTTCGTGCTCCGAAGGCTCGGGCCGCGGGCGCTGGGGCGGGCGCGGGGTGCCGGACGGCGCTCTCCTCACCCCCATCAATGTACCAGAAAGACAATGCATTTCAATACTTTCCACCACCCGCGAGCGCTCGCGCGATGTGCTCCTCGGCGGCGCGGGCAATTCACGAGATCCTGGCGCGCTCTCCCGGCGCCGCTCCGAGCGGGGAGTCGGCGCGATGCTTGCTGTGGAGGACCTCGAACCCTGTCGGTGAGAAGAGGTGTCCCAGTGAAAGCATTCCACCGTATCGCGCTGACCGCTCTCGGGCTGATGCTCGCGCCTCAACCCGCCTCTGCCAGTGTTCTCGATGATCTCACGTCCGCCGAGCGCCTGCTCGTCGACGGGGGTACGCCGCTCGTCAAGTCGCGGGACGTGTCCGGATCGAGCTGGCCCTCTGTCTTCGTGTACCAGATCGTGAACACCACGCCCGAGAAGGCAATGGCGGTCTTCACCGATTATGGCCAGCAAGCGAGCTACCTGAAGGCGTGCTGCAATGTCCTCGTCTCGAGGGTGCTCGATCCGGCGGTCGACGGCGATCTGACCGCGCAGCGTGTGCTCTACGAGATCCAGGTGCCCATCGTGTCGAACGAGCGGTACGAGCTGCGCGAGGAGATGTCGAGAGGAGAAGACGGATCCTACCGCGTGGTCTGGGCCAAGGTGAGCACGGGCGGCCACAGCGACGCCATCGTCGGGCGCGCCGTGTTCGAGCCGTACAAGGGGAAGACGCTCTTCTTCTATTACAACTACACCAAGATGACGATGGCGGGCGCAGGGCTCTTTGCGGGAGAGTCGGTGAAGCGAACGCAGGAGACAGTCACTGCGATGGCGCGGCACATGGAGCAGGAGAGCGCCGCCGGCGGAGCGAGGCTCGAGGCGAACGTGGCGCGGGTGCGCGCGGCCCTCGGCAGGTGAGAGGCGAGCGCTGGAGGGCGACCCCCGGGTCGCCTCTTGGCTGCGGATGATCTGGGGGCGTCGCTCGTGGAGCCCTCGCTCATCCTCCGGGCATGGGTCGAGGACGCTACTACGGGGGCGGACCCACGCGCAAGAGCACGGCAGGAGCGCGCCATGACGCACAAAGTGAGCGCGGATGCATGATAGAGTGGCGAGCCATGGCGGCGCCGGCTTCCTCAGCTCTCGCCTACGTCCTCGGGCGCTACGCGCTCGGCGAGGAGATCGCGCGAGGTGGGCTCGCCACCGTTCACCTCGGCCTCCTGCTCGGCGAGTCGGGGTTCTCGCGCACGATCGCGCTGAAGCGGCTCCTCCCCGGGTTCGCGCGCGACCCGGAGTTCGTCGACGCGTTCCTCGACGAGGCCAAGCTCGCGGCGCGGATCCGTCACCCCAACGTGGTGCCGACGCTCGACGTCCTCGCGCAGGAGGGCGAGCTCTTCGTGGTGATGGAGTACGTGCACGGCGAGTCGCTGGCGGGGCTGATCCGCGCGGCCGCCGAGCGCGGCGAGACGATCCCGCTCCCCGTCGTCTCGGCGATCTTCGCCGACGCGCTCGCGGGCCTGCACGCGGTGCACGAGGTCAAGGACGAGCGCGGCGCGCCGCTCAACGTGATCCACCGCGACGTCTCGCCGCAGAACGTGCTCGTCGGGCTCGACGGCGTGGCGCGCGTCCTCGACTTCGGGATCGCCAAGGCCGCGGGCCGCGCTCAGATCACGCGCGACGGGCAGGTGAAGGGCAAGCTCGGGTACCTCTCGCCGGAGCAGCTCCGTCAGAACGCCGGTCGCGGCTCGGACATCTACGCGACCGGCGTGTGCCTGTGGGAGGCGCTGACGATGCAGCGGCTCTTCACCGGCGACAACGAGTCGGCGGTGCTCGCGCGGATCATGGCGGGGATGGCGGCTCCGCCGAGCAAGCACGTGCCGGATCTGCCGCCCGAGCTCGACGCGGTGGTGGTGCGCGCGCTCCGTCGCCAGCCGGGCCAGCGCTTCGCCAGCGCGCGCGAGATGGCGCGCGCGCTCGAGGCCGCCGTGCCCTCGGCGTCGTCCGCCGAGGTCGGCGCGTGGGTGGAGCACCTCGTGGGCCCGACCCTCGCCGGCCGCGCCGATCACATCGCCGCGCTCGAGACCGAGGGCGCGGCGATGCGCGATCAGCCCGCGGTCTCCGGCGCGCGCCCGATCTCCACGCCGGCCGCGCTCGACGAACCTCCGCCCGAGTCGCCGCCGATCGCGCCGGTGATCAGCGAGCCGGCGCCTCCCGCCGCTCCCGAGGCGCCGCGGCGGCGGGCGTGGCTCGCGTGGGCCGGCTTCGGCGTCACGCTCGTCACCGCCGCGCTCGTGACGCGCTTCGCGTTGATGCCTCGCCTGATCGCGCCGCCGGGCGCCGCGCCGGCCGTCGCGCCGATCGCGGGCGCCCCAGCGAAGGCGGCGCGCGAGGTGGTCATCGAGGCTCCGGCGATCCTCGCGCCGAGCGGCGTCTCGGCTGCTCCCGAGGCGAGCCCCGCGGCGCCGACCTCGCCTGACAGCACCGCGGCCGAGCGATCGATCGGGGCGCCGAAGAGCAACTGCGACCCTCCGTACTCCGTCGATGCCAGCGGGATTCGCCACCCCAAGAAGGATTGCCTGCGGTAGCGCGGAGCTTCGGCGGGGTAATGTCTCTCATGGCCTTTTCGACCCAATGCGCTCTCCGAGTACACCGAGAGCCAGGAGGCGCTCGTCAACCACGCTGTGATCGCCCACCTCAACGCGGTCTCAGGCGATATCGAGCATATGGCGCAGAGGAACCCGCAGATTGCCAGTCGGTACGAAAAGGTGCTCGCTGTCGGGGCGCCGCGGCGCGAGGCGATCGCCGCCGGGATCGCTCGCGCCAAGGCGAGCAAGAGCACCGCGGCTCAGCCGAGCTGAGGTCGACCCTCCACTCTCGTCCTTCATCGAGGGCGACGGCTCTCGCTGCCGCTCTTCTTCTTTCCTGAGTTTCTTGGTTACGAGGTTCCGCTCTGCCGTCCAGGCATGGCACCTCCCCGCTCACCCTCAGGCTGGTATGTCTCTCGCTCCGGTCCGGGGCGGAGGCGACAGATGCTCAGGATCATCACGATCGCTGCCGGGCTTGCCTGCGGGGCGATGCTCGTTGGCTGCGCGGCTGATGTCCCACCACGGGGCACGATCGACCAAGGACCGGCCACAGCGGCGGAGCCGACAGCTACACCACCGCAGACCTTCAAGGTATGGCTGCGCGGCGATACAAGAGCAGAGGCCGTCCTCCAGCCTATTCTCAAGGCGGGCCATGCTCAGCTCGTCGAGGCGCGCGAGAGCAACCCGGACCTGTCGGTGCGCGTCTACAACCCGCTCGCGTCCGGGGTTCAAGCCGATGTGCCGTGTGCGTCGATCCTCCGCGGCAATACGAGGATCGAGGGCTCTCCGCAGACGCTCACGAGCGAATCTGTGGACGAGGTCACCGGGGAGTCTCAGCAGACTCTCACTCCCGTGGAGCTGCTGTGTGGTTTGTTGAGCATCGGCGTCGGGCTCGCATCCACCTGGTCGTGTGAGAAGTACCCCGATAAGTGGTGCCCTTGGCCGGCCGCCGCCGGCACCTCGACGCTCAGCCTGGTCTGCATGTTCCTGTGAGGGGCTGAGCATGGAGAAGTGGAGTGCTCGTGCGGACTGGCGCAACGCCGCGTGCGCCCTGCTCGCTTTTTCTGTCTATTCCATTCCCTGGATAACTCTTCAGGTCGGCTGGCCCATTTACGTCGTCGAGGCCAAGCGGCGGTTTCCGGCGCCGGCCGTCACCCTCGGGGTAGGTCTCGGCGGCCTCATGGTGCTCGTGGGCCTGCTCGTCTTCGCCGTTCCAAGGCTCTTCGTGTGGGCGGGCTGGGAGGATATCGCCTGGCGGTGGCGAGGTGGGGCTCTCCACGCTGCGTGGTTTGCTCTCGCGGTAACGGCGCTCCACGTGGGGATGCGCTTGCCTTTGGCGTTCGGCCTCCAGGTGGGAGTCATTGTCGCCATTGTTGCGGGCCTGGGCGTCGCTTTGTACTGGCTGCGCGGGTGATCGCCGTCTCGCAGCCGTGGTGCATCCCGGGCACTCTCATCGCCGACGCCAAGGGCGACGTACATCAGGAGGCTCCGTCCTTCAAGCACCCTGCGAGATCGCCGAGGACCTTGTCGGCCGCCTCGAGCCCGCTCGAGAAGACCTCTCCTTCTCTGGACCTGCGGCTCAAGCGCATGTCCGGAGAGAGCTTGTACGGGGAGTGCTTCCCCGCCATCAGCTTCATCAGCTTGGCCGTGTCGAGGGGCGTGTCGTCGCGCAGGTGGAGCGTGACGCCCTTGGCCGTCGCCTCGCAGCCCAGGGCTCTCAGCTTGCGCAGCTCGGTCTTGATTCGCATCAGGTGGATGAAACGGCGCGCCTCGGGGGGCGGGGCGCCGAAGCGGTCTTCCATCTCCGCGGCGAGGTCCTGGACGTCCTCCGGGCCTCCGGCGCCGGCCAGGCGCTTGTAGAGGGAGAGGCGCACGCCGACGTCGCCGATGTAGTCCTCGGGCAAGAGGGCGTCGGCGTCGAACGACAGCTCGGGGTCGACGTCGTGGATCACCGGATCTCCGCGGAGCTCGTGGACGGCCTCGTCGAGCATCTGACAGAACATCTCGAAGCCGACCGAGGCCACTGTGCCGCTCTGCTCGGCGCCGAGGAGGTCGCCCGAGCCGCGCAGCTCGAGATCGAGAGAGGCAATCTGGAAGCCCGAGCCGAGCTCGGTGTAGCGCTCCAGCGCCTCAATGCGCGAGCGCGCCTCGTCGGTCATGGCGTTGGCGGGCGGGACGATCAGGTAGCAATAGGCCCGCTCCCGGCTGCGGCCCACGCGCCCGCGGAGCTGGTAGAGCTGCGAGAGGCCGAACATGTCGGCCCGGTCGATGATCATGGTGTTGGCCCGGGGGATGTCGAGGCCGCTCTCGATGATCGCCGTGGCGCAGAGCACGTCGTAGCGGCCCTCGACGAAGTCGATCATCGTCTGCTCGAGGGCGTGCTCGCCCATCTGGCCGTGGCCGACGCAGATCCGCGCCGTGGGCACCAGCTCGGCGAGGCGCGCGGCCTTCTCGTAGAGGCCCTCGACCCGGTTGTAGACATAGAACACCTGCCCGCCCCGGCTGAGCTCGCGGATGACAGCGTCTTTTATCACCGTCTCGTCGTAGCGCGTGGCGATGGTGCGGATCGCCCGCCGATCGGCGGGAGGGGTGTTGATGATCGACATGTCGCGGAGCCCGGTCACCGCCATTTGCAGCGTCCGCGGGATGGGCGTGGCCGAGAGCGTGAGCACGTCGACGTTGGCCTTGAGGGCCTTGATCCGCTCCTTGTGGGTGACCCCGAAGCGCTGCTCTTCGTCGACGACGAGGAGGCCCAACCGCTTGAAGTGAATGTCCTTGGAGAGGAGGCGGTGGGTGCCGACGACGATATCGACCTTCCCTTCGCGGAGCCGCCGCGAGACGTCGTCCTGCTCTTGCTTGGTCTGGAAGCGGGACATCGAGGCGACGTTGATGGGGTAGCTCTCCATCCGGTTCTGGAAGCTGCGCCAGTGCTGTTGCGCGAGCACGGTGGTCGGGCAGAGGACGGCCACCTGGAAGCCCGAGGTCGCCGCGCGGAAGGCGGCGCGGATGGCCACCTCGGTCTTGCCGAAGCCGACGTCGCCGCAGACCAGGCGATCCATCGGGCGCGGCGCGGCGAGGTCCGACTCCACCTCGAGGATGGCGCGGGCTTGATCCGGGGTCTCGTCGAAGGGGAAGGTGGCCTCGAAGGCGCGGTAGTCGTCGTCCGGCGGCGGCAGCGCCTCGCCCAGCGCCGCGCGCCGCTCGGCGTAGAGGCGGAGGAGCTCGTCGGCCATCTTGCGGAGGTTCTTTTGAACTCGCGCCTTGGTCTTCTCGAAGGTCTGTCCGCCGAGGCGATCGACCTTGGGCGCGCCCTCGCCGCCGGAGAACTTCTGGATCTGGTTGAGGCGATAGACCGGCAGATAGAGCTTGTCGCCGCCGGCGTACTCCACCGCGATGAGATCGACGGTGCTTGTTCCAACCTGCTTGTGGACGAGGCCGAGGTAGCGGCCGATGCCGTGATCGACGTGGACCACGAAGTCGCCCGCGGCGAGGGTGCGGAGATCCTCGAGGAAGGGGCGCGCGGTGCCCTTGGAGCCCGAGGCGCGGGCCGCCCTGCGGTGGGCGCGGGAGCCGAAGATCTCTTCCTCGGTCACGAGCGCGAGGCCCTCGGCGGGGGCGACGACGCCGCGGGCGAGCGAGCCCGAGACGATCAGCGCGGCGCCCCCGGTGCCGGCGCCTTCGCGGAGGAGCGCGGGATCGAAGGCGCCGAGGCGGGCCTTCACCGCGAGGTCGCGGTGGCGGAGCAGCGTCGTCAGGCGCTCCACCTGCGTCTCGGCGCGCGCGGCGACGATGACGCGCATGCCCGCCTCTTGCCAGGCCGCGATCCGCCGCACCAGCGGGTCGAGCGCGCCCGTCTTGCCGTGCGAGGCGCGCGCGGCCTTGATCGCCCGCTCGAGATCCGACTGATCGTGCGTCGCCAGCGAGGGCGCGTCCTCGGGGACGACCTCGAAGCGCTCGAACGACGCGGCCTCGATCGCCGCGCCGGAGATGCCGGTGCGGTGGAGCGCGAGCGCGGCGCGCCGCTCGAGCCACGCGGCGAGCTCGCCCTCGGCCGCGTAGAAGGCGGCGAGCGGGAAGGTGGGCGCCTCGCCCTTGTGGGTGCGATCGGCGGCGGCGCGGCCGAGCTCGTCGCGCAGCGCCGAGGTCTGCGCGGCGGGGTCCTCGAGCACGAAGATCGCGTCGTCGGGCAGGTAGCTCGTGAAGGCGGCGAGGTCGACGTAGGCGGGGAGGAAGCCCTCGGCGCCGAAGAAGCTGCGGCCGGAGACGACGTCGTCGACGAGGGCGCGGGCCTTGGACGAGGGGAAATTGGCGGCGTCGCAGGCGGCGCGGACGCGCTCGCGGGCGCGCTCGACGTTGCCCGGCGTGAGGATCGCCTCGCGCGCGGGCGAGAGCCAGACCTCCTGGACCTGGCGGATGGTGCGCTGATCCTCGGGGTCGAAGGCCTTGATCGACATCACGAGGTCGCCGTAGAACTCGATCCGTACCGGGGCCTCGGCGCACGGCGCCCACACATCGAGGAGGGCGCCGCGGATGGCGAAGGAGCCGGGATCCTCGACCAGCGGGCTGCGGATGTAGCCGGCCATGGAGAGGCGCGCGGCGAGCTTGTCGCGATCGATCTCCTGCTCGGCGACGACGAGCTCGGCGTGCTCCATCACCTCTTCGCGCGGGACGACCTTGCGCGCGAGCGCCGTGACCGGGCAGACGAGCACGTCCCACGGCAGGTCCATGGCCACGTGGAAGAGCGTGGCCAGGCGCGTCTGCGTGCCGCGGCGGTCGGGGTTGACGTCGGCGTAAGGGCTGGCTTCGCTCGGTAAATAAAGGAGAACGCGGCCGAGGGTGGTGCCACCGGCGGCCTCGGCGTCGTCGGCGTCGCGCACGCCGAGGAGGAACGAGGTGTCGGCGGCGAGCGCGCGCGCCGTCTCGAGGTCGGGCGTGACCGCGATGACTTTGCGCCGCCCCTGCGATGCGAGCGCGCGCACCACCAGGGCCGGCGCGCCGCCCGCGACCCCGGTGACGTGCGAAGTCCCGGCCTCGTTGCCAGCCGCGAGGATCGGCGCGGCCAGGGCCGAAGCGGTGACGACGCGGCGATCCGTGGGCAGATCGAACGAGGGCAGGGGCTCGAGATCGGGCGAAGGGCCGTCGCTCTCGAGGGCGCCGAGCTCGAGATCGGAGGCCCCGGCGAGCTCGCCGAGCGAGGCCGTGAGTGGGCGCCCGGCGGAGGCGCGAGGGGTGTCGGGCGAGGCCATGGAGGGCGGGGATCTAGCACGCGCAGGGCGGAGCCCGAACCCCCGGGGATCTCAGCGGTCGTGGGGCCGCTCGTCTGGCGCGAAGCCGGATGGTGTTCGGTGGCCCGGTCTTGCCAGGACGCGAGCTCTATGCTTCGTTCGTCTTACCACCGTCTTACCGAGGAGCGATGTCATGAGAGCGCGCATATCGAGCAAGGGCCAGCTCGTCCTTCCCAAGGAAATCCGAGAGAGTCGAGGGTTCGGCACCGGCTCGGAGGTGGACATTCAGGAAGTCCCGGGGGGCATCCTGCTCAAGCTCGTCCGCAGCCCCGAGCAGACCTCGGTGGAGGATCTCCTCGGCTGCACGGGCTACCGCGGCCCGCGCAAGACGCTGAAGGACATGGAGGAGGCCATCCGCGAGGGGGCCCGCGCTCGCCGATGATCGCGCTCGACACCAACGTGCTCGTCCGGGTGCTGACCAACGATGATCCCGAGCAGGCGAAGCGCGCGATGAAGCGGATGCGCTCGGACACCGTGTGGATCTCGCGGACGGTCCTGCTGGAGACCGAGTGGGTGCTGCGTCACGCCTACGGGCTCGACGCCGCGGCCATTGGAAAGGCGTTCACCACCCTGCTCGGCGTGGCGAGCGTCGAGGTGGAGGATCGCGCTGCGGTGCTTCGAACGCTCGCGTGGCACGGGGCAGGGATGGATTTCGCGGACGCGCTCCATCTCGCGGCGAGCGTTGATGCGACCGCCTTCGTGAGCTTCGATCGCGATCTTGCCCGGGTAGCAAAGCGGGTCAGCGCGAAGCCCGAGGTCGCCGCTCCCTGACAAGGGAGGTCACGGGGGACACTGATCCAGCATGGAAGGGGCAGGTCCCCCGGCGCTTTGCCGCCCCGGAGGACCGCCGGATTCGTGCGCACCCCGGCCGCTCGTCGTGGCAAGCTGCGCTCGAATGACCGAACTCTCGAGCGAAGCCCGCTTTGAACTGCGACGTCCGCTTGGCGAAGGTGGGATGGGCGTGGTCCACGTGGCCTTCGATCGCGAGCGCGGCACCGAGGTGGCGCTGAAGACGCTGACGCGGATCGATCCCACCAGCCTCTCCGCGCTCAAGAACGAGTTCCGCGCCCTCGCCGATCTGACGCACCCCAACCTGGTCGCGCTGCACGAGCTGGTCTCGGAGAGCGGGTCGTGGTTCCTCTCGATGGAGATCATCGACGGCGTCTCGTTCCTCGAGCACGTGCGCCGCGGCGCCGCGCAGCCTCGGCACCAGGCCGATCAGACGACGGTGAACGTGACGAGCTCGGTGCTGGTGGGCCCGTCGACGCTGCGCTCGACGACGCCCCTCGCGGCCACGGTGGCGAGCGCGCCCACGCCGTCGACGCGCCTCGACGCGCCCGCGTGCAGCCTCGAGGTGCTCCGGCCCGCGCTGCGCCAGCTCTTGCTCGGCGTCGCGGCGATCCACGGGGCGGGGCAGCTCCACCGGGATCTCAAGCCCTCCAACGTGCTCGTGACCGGCGCGGGGCGCGTCGTGATCCTCGACTTCGGCCTGGCGATGGCCCACAAGGGGCGCCGCGCGAAGGAGGCGACGGGGCGGCGGGTGATCGTGGGGACGCCGGAGTACATGGCGCCGGAGCAGGCCGCGGGCGATCCGGCCGGCCCCGCCAGCGACCTCTACGCGGTCGGGCTGATGCTCTTCGAGGCGCTGACGGGGCAGCTCCCCTTCGTCGGCGACATGCGGCAGATCCTCCTGGCCAAGCGCTGGTCGGACGCGCGCTCGCCCCACAGCCTCGCCGCGGGGCTCCCCGATGATCTCGTGCAGATCTGCGCGGACTGCCTGCGTCGCGCGCCCGAGCTGCGGCCCACCGCGGGCGAACTCCTGCTCCGCCTCGACGGCGAGGCGGCCAGCGCCGCGGCGCAGGATCCCCTGGCGCGGCTCTCGTCGCCCTCGCAGCCGTCGCCGATCTCCGGCGGCGATCGCATCTCGGCGCCCATCCCGTCGAGCGGGCCGCCTCATGGAGTGGGGCCGTTCATCGGCCGCGAGGGCGAGCTCCGCGCGCTCCACGACGCCTTCAGCGCGACGCGCGGAGGGCGCCCGGTGACGGCCTACGTGAGCGGCCCGTCCGGCATGGGGAAGTCGGCGCTGGTCGAGCATTTCCTCGACGCGCTCTGGCAGACCGAGGACGCGGTGATCCTCTCGGGGCGCTGCTACGAGCGCGAGAGCGTGCCCTACAAAGCCTGGGACAGCCTCATCGACGCGCTCGGGCGCTGGCTCGAGGCGCGCTCCACCGCCGAGGCCGAGGCCCTCGTGCCGCGCGACGCCGACGAGCTCGGGCGCATCTTCCCCGTGCTCTTCGGCGTGGAGGGGATCGCCGAGGCGACCGGCCGCCTGGAGCCCACGGCCAACCGCCTCGAAGAGCGGCGGCGCGCGTTCGGCGCGCTGAAGGAGCTGCTCCGGCGCATCGCGCGGCACAAGCCGCTGGTGCTCCACCTCGACGATCTCCAGTGGGGCGACGTCGACAGCGCCCGGCTGCTCGTGAGCCTGCTCGCGCCGCCCGATCCCCCGGCGCTGCTGCTGGTGGGGAGCTTCCGCAGCGAAGAAGAGAAGGCGAGCCCGTTCTTCGGCGAGCTGCGCGGGCCCGACGCCTCGGCGCAGAACCTCGGCGAGGTGCGCGCCGTCCCCATCGGCCCCCTCGCGCTCGAGGACGGCGCCCGCCTCGCGCTCGCGCTGATCGATCCCAGCGGCCTCTCGACGGAGGCGCGCTCGCTCGCCGCCGACATCGCCGCCGAGTCGCTGGGGAGCCCGCTCTTCATCGCCGAGCTCGCCGGCACGGCGCTGCGGCACCGCGCCACCGCCGAGGCCGCGGGCCTCGCGCGCGGGGCCGTCGCGCGCGGCGCGGTGTCGCTCGACGGGCTGATCCTCGAGCGCGTCGACGCCCTCTCCGCCGAGGGGCGGCGCCTGCTGGAGATCTACGCGGTGGCGGCGCGGCCGATCGCGCAGGGCCTCGCCGCGGTGGCCGCGGAGCTCGACGCGCACGACGTCACCGCGCAGCGCTCGCTCCGCGCGGCGCGCCTGGTCCGCTCGCGCGGGGCGAAGGCGCGCGACGTCGCCGAGGTCTACCACGACCGGATCCGCGAGGCGGTCGCGGGCTCCCTCGATCCCGCGCGCAACCGCGCTTGCCACGCGCGGCTCGCGAGCGCGCTCGAGGCCTCGGGGCAGGCCGATCCCGAGGTGCTCGCCGTCCACTGCGAGGGCGCCGGCGATCTCGATCGCGCCGGGCACTTCGCCGCGATCGCCGCCGATCGCGCGGCCGGCGCGCTGGCCTTCGAGCGCGCGGCCCGGCTCTACCGCCTCGCCCTCGGCTGGCACGTCGGCGACGCCGACGCCGCGCGCGCGCTCCGCATGAAGCTCGGCGACGCGCTGGTCAACGCCGGCCTCGGCGCCGAGGCCGCCGAGATCTTCCTCGAGGCCGCCCGCGGCGCCGAGCCCTCGCTCTCCCTCGAGCTCCAGCGCCGCGCCGCCGAGCAGCTCCTCGTCAGCGGCCACATCGATCGCGGCGTCCGCGTGCTCCGCGCCGTGCTCGCCTCGGTCGACGTCGACTACCCCGAGACCTCGGCCGGCGCCGCGGTGAACCTGCTGGCGCGCCTCGCTCGCCTGCGGCTGCGCGGCACGCGCTTCACCGAGCGCAAGATCGAGGCGATCCCCGCGAGCCAGCTCGCGCGCCTCGAGACCTGCTACTCCGCGGGCAAGGGCCTCACGCTCGTCGATCCCGTGCGCGGCCTCGGCTTCCTCGCCCAGCACCTCCTCCTCGCGCTCGAGGTCGGCGATCCCCGCAGCGTCTCGCTCGGCCTCTCGTTCCACGCGATCAGCCTCTGCACGCCGGGCGCCTCGGGCTACGCGCGGGCGCGCCGCGCGCTCGACGACGCCCGCGCGATCGCCGAGCGCCTCCAGGATCCCTACCTGCTCGGCGTCACCGGGAGCTGCAGCGCCGCCGTCGAGATGTGCCTCGGCCGCTGGAAACCCACCGTCGCGCTCGCCTCGCAGGCCAACACCATCCTGCGCACGCGCTGCAGCGGCGTGGCCTGGGAAATCGAGGGCGGCATCGTCTGCTCCGAGGTCTCCCTGCTCTGGCTGGGCCGCCTCGCCGAGCTGGCCGAGTTCGTCCGCACCCACGTCCACGAGGCCCTGGAGCGCGGCGACCTCTTCGCCGCCACCTACGCGCGCATGCACACCTGGTACGCGCCGATCGCCGCCGACGACGTCACCCACGCCGGCGCCGAGATGCGCGAGGCCATCGCGCGCTGGTCGACCGGCGGCTTCCACATCATGCACTTCTGGGCCCTCTACGCCGAGGCCCAGTACGAGCTCTACGCGGGCCGCGCCTCCGCCGCGTGGGCCCTCCTCGATCGCGCCTGGCCCGCGCTCGTGAAGTCCAACGTCCTCCGGGTGCAGTTCCACCGCATCTTCATGACGCTGCTCCGCGGCAGCGTCGCCCTCGCCGCCGCCGTGGGCGGCCCGCAAAGCGAGCGAAAGCGATTGATCAAAGAGGCCGAGCGCGCGATGACGCAGCTCGAGGGCGAGGGCACCCAGTGCGCGCGCCCCGCGGCGGCGCTGCTCTCGGCGTCGATCCTGGCGGCCCGCGGGCGAGCCGCGGAGGCGCGCCTCCCGCTGGAGCTGGCGATTGCCAACTTCGACGCTGCGGACATGACGCTCCATGCAGAGGTCGCGCGCCGGCGCCTGGGCGAGCTCGTCGGCGGCGAGACGGGGCGCGCGCTGATCACGCGGGCTGACGCGCTCATGGGGCGACAGGGGATCAAGCGGCCCGAGCGCTGGACTGCCATTCACACACCCGGGTTCTGATCTCCAGAGCCCTGAACGCAGGAGATGCCATGACCATCGACGTTTGGATGCAGCACCCGACGGTACGATTTCAGCAGCACGAGATGTTCGAGCCCGTGCGCCGCTGGATCGGCCTGGAGGCGCCGACCACGGAGCTGCCGATCGACATGACCGTAGCTGCCATGGATGCAGCGGGGGTGGAGCGCGGCCTCCTCAGCGCGTGGTCCGCGCCGGAAGGATCGCTGATCAGCAACGACGAGGTCGCCGCGTTCGTCGCGGCGCACCCGGATAGGCTCGCGGGACTGGCCGCCGTCGATCTGCGCTCCCCGATGCGCGCCGTCCGGGAGCTGCGCAGGTGCATTCGTGATCTCGGGTTCAAGGGCCTGCGCTTACTTCCGTGGCTGTGGGGGCTGCCTCCAAATGACCGGCGCTATTACCCGTTGTACGCGGAGTGCGTCGAGCTCGGAGTACCGTTCTGCACCCAGGTCGGACACACCGGACCGATGCGCACATCCGAGACGGGCCGCCCCATTCCGTACATCGACGATGTCGCGCTCGACTTCCCGGAGCTCGTGATCGTGGCCGGACACATCGGCTACCCATGGACCGAGGAAATGATCGCCCTCGCGAGGAAGTACCCCAACGTCTACATCGATACATCCGCGTACACAGCGCGACGGTATCCACCCGAGCTCGTCAGATACATGCAGCGCGACGGCCGCCGCAAGGTGATGTTCGGCTCGAACTACCCCATGATCCTCCCGCAACGAGCCCTCGAGGCGCTGGATACGCTGGGGCTCGACGCCGAGGCGCGGGAGCTGTTCCTCGCAGGGAACGCGAGGCGGGTGTTCCGCCTCGAAGACGATCGAGCCGCAGCCGCCCGGGTCTCCTGAGCCGTACCGCATGGATTCCCGGGGCTGGCTTCGACTCCGGCGAAGTAACATCCATGCATCCATGCTCTGCCAACCACATCTCAGGAGACAATCAAGATGGTGAAGCATACATTGATTCGAGGACGGAGCCGCGCGACGCTCGAGGCCCTTGCGGCCTGTTTGCTCCTGGTGGGCTGTGGCGGCGGCGGGAGCGACGGCACGGGCCCGAGCGGCACTACCTCGGCCAGCGGGAGCGGCGGCGGCGCGGGCACCACCACCAGCAGCGGCAGCGGCAGCGGAGGTGAAGGCGGCGGCGTGGCCGTGAGCTGCACTCGGACTCTCGACCCGGGCGCCGACGTCGCCAAGGCGATCGCGAGCGCCGCCGCCGATGCGACGATCTGCCTGAACGCCGGGAGCTACGGCACCGTGAGCCTCGACGGTGTCGTCAGGGCGAACGACGTGACGGTTCGATCGGCCGCCGGGCGCACTGCGTCTCTCGACGCCGTCATCAACCAGAGCAGCCACGTGGTGTTCCAGAGCTTGACCATCGCCGGGCTGGAGATCGACACCAACCAGCAAGGCGGGACGAAGAACATCAGCGTCAAGGGCTGCACGTTCACCGGGCAAGCGGTGGTCAACGTGGGCAAGAACGGCGACGCTGGCATCCTGTTCGACGGCAACACGTTCGACGGCATCGGCGTCTGCGCCGACTGCTACGAGGGCCGCCTGGAGATCATCTCGAATCCCTGGTCGGGGACGCCTTCCGGGGTGACGATCTCCAACAACCATTTCGGGAACAAGGGAGAGTCGGACGGCATCCAGGTCGGCGCTCACGGCGTCGTCATCGGCCCCGGTAACGTGTTCGACGGCATCGTCCAGGCAAACTACGCTCGCCACGTCGACGCGATCCAGCTCTACGGCCAGTCGCATACGACCATCACGGGGAATTACTTCGTGAACGACGACACGCACATCATGGCGCCCGACGGCGGCGACACCGAGATCATCTCCAACAACGTGTTCGTCGGAGGCAGCTATCGCCCCGCCATCCAGCTCGGGAGCCACGTCGACGACAGCTTCCTCCACAACACGGTGATCGGCGTGGACGTGTTCATCAACAAGAAGCAAGAGGTCAAGGACAAGAGCGCAAACGCCGTGGTCCGCGACAACGTCCTCGTCGACAGCAGCTTTGGGACGACGGACTCGGGGGGCACGCCGAGCTGCGTGGGCTGCACCTTCGATCACAACCTCTTCGATAAATCGGGCGAGGCCACCGGCACTCAGAACGTCTTCGGCAAGCCGCTCTTCGTCGGCGGCGCCAAGCCCTCCACCCGGGCGGGCTATTTGCTGCAGTCGACCTCTCCCGGCCACGGCGCCGCCTCCGACGGGAAAGACATGGGGATCGACGGGTGATGGTCCAGGCGTCTTTGGACCGCCAAGGGCACCATCGTTCAACGTTGCTCGATCTGGAGTGGACACGGGGATTGAGTTGCGTAATCGGTCTCACTCGGCATATCCTCGACAGATGAGCGATCATCGAGGCTACAGTGCAATTGCGCTAATGGCGCTATTCTTCGGCGGCTGTGGAAACGGCGCGCTGGGCACCTCCGGCACGGGCGGCACTGGCGCCGGTGGGGGCGAGGGCCACGGGGGCAGCACGGCAGTCACGAGCGCCGCGGGAGGGGGATCGCCGGCATCGACCGGGGCAGGCGGCAAAGGCACGGGCGGTGAGGGGAACGGCGTGATCGACCCGGGCACGGACGGCGACGGCGATCGCGACATCGGCCCGGACTACAAGGACGCGCCCGAGGTCGCGGACGTCGACGGCGTGCCCAAAGGCACGATCATCTCGTTCAAGATGAGCTCGACCGAGAGCGCGATTTACCCCGGCGACGCGCCGAAGACCGGCGCATACACACGCCAGGTCTGGGTCTATGTACCCAAGCAATACGTCAAGGGTACCCCGGCGCCCGTGATGGTGGTGCAGGACGGCGGCAATTACATCGACGTGCTGAGCCGGTCGCTCAACAACCTCATCGCCGCCAAGAAGCTGCCGGTGATGGTGGCGGTGTTCGCCAACAGCGGCGGCGGCGACTACCTGCAGAGCGAGCGTGGTATCGAGTACGACACGCTGTCCGGCACCTACGCGCAGTGGGCCGACACCGAGCTGCTGCCTCGCGCGGAGCTCGAGACGCAGAACCAGCTCTCCGATCAGGCCGTGACGTTCTCCCACGATCCCGAGGCGCGCGGCGCCATGGGCGGGAGCTCCGGCGGCAATGCCTCGTTCACGATGCTCTGGTATCGGCCCGATCTGTTCCGCCGCGCCGTCACCTTCTCTGGCACGTTCGTGATCCAGGAGTGGCCGGTGAACCCCGAGCACCCGCTCGGCGGCTGGAACTACCACGATGATCAGGACATCGACGACGGTGGCCTGATCGCCAAGCAGGCCACGAAGAAGCCGATCCGCGCGTGGCTGGAGTCGGGGACGAACGATCTCGGCTCGGGAGATCCCGCCTCGACGCACCGTAACTTCGATCTCGCCAATCAGCGCATGGCGGTCAAGCTCGCCGCGAAGGGGTATCATTACCACTACGATCACGCGGCCGACGCGGGGCACGTCGACAACCGCGTCGTCAAGCAGACGCTGCCCGAGGCCCTGCTCTGGACCTGGCGCGGCTTCCCGATCCAGTGAGATCTCGTCTCGTAGGCTAGCGCCGCGTCGCTCTCGCGGGGTGGCACCCCTGTGGATTGCCTCCCCGCGCCTGGTCTAGGA
>FSTQ01000574.1_pt1 | contig 39288 bp, 35 predicted proteins | sample 1637281 | NCBI WGS metagenome assembly FSTQ01 (sample SAMEA3914818, study PRJEB12502) | metagenome | biome: forest; material: soil | place: Canada | collected 2010-06-26 | depth 0.1 m
GACGGCACGCGCGTCGGCATGGGCGCCGGCGCCAGCGTCGCCTGCACCTGCGGCGGCGTGGAGAGCGCGCGCGCCGCAGCTGCTGTCGCCGCGTCGGAGCGAGCCGCGGCGTTGCTGGCGAGCTGCTGGCGCGCGGCCGCGTTGAGGTCGTAGGACGGGTACGAGGGCGCGTCGTCTCCGTAGGCGGGCGAGTCGAACGCGGGGTACTCGGGCGGATCGTCGAGCGAGTGCGACGACGAGAAGGCGGGCATCCCCGAGCGCGTGCCGAGGGCGCGACCGCGCGGCGACATGCCGGAGCCCGTGCGCAGCGGCTCGGCGGGGCGCGTCCCGGTGTTGGACGCCATCAGCGGTCGCCCCTGGCGCGGCGGCGCGAAGTCGGCGCTGCGAACGCTGCCGGGCCCGCTCAGCAGCGTGGACTCGTCGTCCTCGGCCGGGAGCGAAGGATGGTGCGCCGGAGCGCGCCTGCCCGTGGTGCCAGCGCTCGCCCGGCGCTCGCTCGTCGCGTGCATCGGGGGGTAATACGGGTCCTCCTGGAGGGTCCGCTCGTCGTCGCCGGCGCGCGCCTCGGCCGCAGGAAAAGCGCCCTCCCTGTCGCGGTGCGACGGCGGCTCGAAGTCCCGGCGCGCGGCCTGCTCGAAGTCCCGCCGCGACGGCGGCTCGAAGTCATGGCGCTCGGTCTGCTCGAAGTCCCGGCGCGACGAGGGCTCGACCTCGGTGCGCTCCGTCTGCTCGAAGTCGTCGTAGAGCGACGGCTCGCGGCCGGCGGTCCTCCGCGGCTCGAGCTCGGAGCGGACCGAGCTCGGCCCGGGATCGTAGAGCGCGGCGCCGGCCGAGGTCGACAGGTGCAGCACCCGCTCGAGCATCTCGTCGTAGACGTCGGTGGGGGGCGGGATCGAGCGCCAGTTGGCGACGATGCTGCGCAGCCGGCGCGCCTCGATCAGCAGCGCCTTGGCCTCCGCGGAAGGCTCCCCTTTGACCAGCGTATCGACCGTTCGCTCGAGCGTGCGCTCGAGCGAAGCGAAGGACGACGTCGGTGCCGGGGTGACGCTTCCGGCTGCGTTAACCACGAAGCCTCCCCAGCCAGGATTGCTTCTTCTTTTTCTTCTCGACCTTGGCCTTGGGCACCGAGCCGAGGAGCGGCACGAGGCCGAGGGAGTCCACCTCGCTGGCGTCGAAGAGCCGATCGTCGAGGAGGAGCCCGCGGGCCGCGGCGAGCAAGAGGCCGACGACCAGCGCGGCGCCCATGCCCGCGGCGCGCAGGAGCATGGGGTTGGTGCCCGAGGGCGCGCCGGCGCGGCTCGCGGGCTCGGGCATCACCATCTGCGAGCCGTAGCCGCTCACCTCGGAGTTGGCGTTGATCTCGGCCTGGAACAGGCGCCCCTCGAGCTGCCCGCGGCGCGCCTTCGCCTCGTTGGCGTCGCGGTTGATGCGCGACCACTCGGCCTCGACCTCGACGGCGATCGGCTCACCGTCGTTCGTCATGTGCGGCTTGGGGATGTTCTTGTCGGCGTTGGGGTCGACGCCGGGCATCAGCGCTGCGTTGGGGTCCTCGTAAGGATCCAGGCCCGTCGCCGCGACGGGCGGCTCGGGCATCGCCGCGATGATCGCCGCCTCGGCCTGCGCCAGCGTCGTCTCGGCGGCGGCGACGCGAGCCGCGGCCGCCCGTACGTCCGGGTGCTGCTCGGTGAGGTTGATCGACTTCTCGTCGAGCGCCTTCCGCGCCGCGGCGAGCTCGCTCTTGGCCTGGTTTCGCGTGGCGACCAGCACCGGATCGACCGCGGGCGCGAGGTACGCCGGCCCGTAGCTCGGCACCACCGCCCCGGCGCCGGCCCCCGACGCCCGCCGCACCCGCGCCGCGTTCCCCGCGGCCTTCTTGCGCTGGTTCGCGGTGAGCTTCTGCTCGGCGCGAATCGTCGTCCCCTCCTTGCCGTCGGTCGCGAACTCCGGGTGGAGCGACATGAAGAGCGTGCGAGATTTCTCGGCCTTCGCGAGATCGTCGTCGGCGCGCTTCTTCTCGGACTCGAGGAAATCGATCGAGTCCTTCGCCCGGTCCTGCCGGCTCTTGGCGTTCTCGTCGATGATCACCTCGCAGAGGCGCTGGGCGATCTGCTGCGCTTCGTCCGCCGTCGAGGCGTCGAAGGACACGGTGAACGTGTCCGCGCTCTTGGGCTTGGTCTCGATCCGGGGGCGCAGCGAGCCGATGATGCCGTCGTAGTCGCCCGTCTCCGTCGCGTGAGGGGCGAGGTGCAGATCGTCGACCACGCGCTTCAGCGTCGCGGCGGCGACCGCGGTCTCGCGCATGCGGCTGCCGAAGGCCTTCAGCGCTTCGATCGACGGGTCGCCGTTGACGCCGCCGCGGAAGATGATCGCCCCCTCGGATCGATAAAGAACCTTCTTCGCCCTGGCGACCTTGAGGCTGACAGGCACGCCGAGGATCACCGCGATGACGATGAGCGGCCAGTTGCCGAAGATGCGGCGCGCGAGCACGGCAAAGTTCGGCAGCGGCGGCCCCTGCTGCCCCGGCGGCGCTCCGGGCGCGCCGGCGGGCTTCTTCACGAGGCCCACGGCGTCCGGCCGCGTGACGGCTGCGACCGCCGGGTTCGTCAGGTTCGTGTTCTTGTCCATCGCCGCGTTTGATGTTGGCCGTGGAGATCGCCTTCGAGGACGCCGCACCCGGTAACAGCACGAGGCCCGGGAAAGGCGAAACCCAGCGCCATCGTAGAATGGGACTGCCGCAGCCGCCACCCCGGGACGAACCAGAGCCTACATTTGCGCCGACGCGCGGCGCGTGGGCCTTGTCACAGGGCGGGACGCGTGTGCCTACACCGGAAAGACGCGATCGAGCCGAAGCAAGCGGAAGATGGCGCGCGGTTGGTCCCGCAGGCCGACGATGCGGACCTGGCCGCCGTTGGCGCGCACTCGCTTGAAGAGCGAGACGATGACGCCCACCCCCGAGCTGTCGATCAGCCGCAGATCCACGAGATCGAGCGTCACTTCTTTGCGGCTCGAGGTGACGAGCTCGTCGATCACGGTCCTGAGCTCGGGAGCAGTCACCGCGTCGAGCGTTCCTTCGATCTTGAGGACGGTCTCTTCGCCGTTGTCCGTTCGTGAATGCTTCATTTTCGCCCCGCGCTTCCCGTCTTGCGCATGCTCGTCGCCGCGCCCACGTCCACTGTGTTCATTCGCCAGCTGCTCTCGGTGCGTGAGGATGACATCGGGCTCCGGCTCGAGGCCGCCTCGGCCGTGTCCCCGGCCTCGACGAGTGAGAGGCGCGCGCCAGGGCGGGTGCGCTTCGAGGACGACCTTTTCCCGGCCGCCTCGGCGCGCGGCCGATCTCCCTTCGAGAGCGGCGCCATCTCGTCCTCGGCCAGGATCGCGTGGCGTTTCACCATCCGGAGCACGTTCGGAGGGCCGGCTTGATAGTCGACCTCATCCATGAAGGAGCGAATGATGAAAAGGCCCATTCCCCCCTCGGGCAGCGCGTCCAGGTCGGGCAACTCGACCTGCTTCGGATCGAAGCTGAGGCCGTCGTCGGTTATTTGCATGACGATTTCGTTGCGAGTCCAGTTGATTTCAACGACGACGTCGCCCGCGGGGCGCCCGGCGTAGCTGTGGAGCACGACGTTGTTGAAGGCTTCACCGAGCGCGGACACCGTCTGCGCTTCGAGCGTGGTCCCTTCCCCCTGATCGTGCTGGGCGATTCGGCACGCCGTGGATACGGCGCGTAACGCGAGGTTCCTATACTCGAGGGTCCCCGGAACGCGCAGCAGAATCACACCTACCTCCTGCCGGCAACCCTACCACGGTTCGCGATAAATGAGCTACAAGGTTACCGTGACCCCCGGCGTTCGTGTGACCAAGCGCGCCATCGACCTCCTGGCTTCAGGCCTGGGTCTGGCAGTGACGCTCCCTCTTTATCCGTTGATCGGCGCAGCCATCTACGCCGAATCCCCAGGACCGATCTTCTACAAGCAGCGACGAGCCGGAATGCTGAAGGGCGTGGATGTCGTCGACGGCATTCCGCGACCTCAGTTTCGCGAGTTCGACATGCGCAAATTCCGTACCATGCGCGTGGACGCGGAGAAGCTCACAGGCGCGATCCTGGCGCAGGAGAATGATCCCCGGGTCACTCGAGTCGGCAAATTCCTGCGTAAAACCAGGCTCGATGAGCTCCCTCAGCTCTGGAACGTGCTGGTCGGAGAAATGAGCCTCGTCGGCCCCCGCCCCGAGCGGCCCGAGCTCCTCGTCAACCTCGCCCTGGCGATTCCCTTCTTCGAGGAGCGCATGCGCGACATCAAGCCGGGCATCACCGGCCTCGCGCAGATCTCGCTGGGTTACTCGGGCAAAGCCCCCGAGAACAGCGAGATTGCCGCCTTCGCCGCGACGCTCACCAACCCCTTCGAGCTTGAAGAGGCCGAAGGGGCCGAGGCCGACGACATGCGAATGAAGCTCCTCTTCGACCTCGCCTATGCGGCCGCGCTGGAGAGCCTGCCGACCTTCCTCAGCACCGAGCTCACCGTCATCTTCAAGACACCTCTCGTGATGGCGCTCGGCCTCGGCAGATAGGCACTCTCTTCGGAGAGGAGAGGGGAGTTACAGGAAGTCGGTAAGATAAGGAAGGCCAGAGGAAGGAAATTAAAACCTTCCTCCGACCTTCCCGCCTTCGTGTCTTCCGGCTCCCGCTCTCACCAGCAGCCCTTGCGCTTGATGTGGATCGTGAAGGCGATGAGGATGAAGATCCACGCCACGAAGATCAGGCCGAACTCTCTCCCGCTCATGCGGATGTAAAAGTTCGGGTATTTGTTGCGCACCACGGTGTAGAGCGCACCGGCCAGGCCGAAGTGGATCCACAGGACGAAGTGGTAAGTCCACGACAGGAAGAAGACGCCGATGGTGATGCCGGCGAAGGCGGCGAGCATGGCCATGGCAAAGGTCTTGATCGGGGCGGCGTCCGGGTCGTCCTCGTCGAACTCGAAGCGGAGGACGTTGAACATCGTCTTGCCGCTGAGGTAGATGATACCAAAGAAGCTGAGCAGGCCCGGCCACCCGAGCTCGCTCGCGGCGAGCAGGTAAGCGTTGTGCGCCGTGAGGGGGTGATGCTCCAGGAACTGGCTATAGCCACAGCCCTTGATCGGGTACGAGATCAGGAGCTTGATCGCCGCGGCGGCGGCCTCGAGCCGGTCGATGGCCGATTGATCCGCCGCCTCTCCCGAGCGGCCCCCCATCATCATGAGGGGGCCCGTGAAGATTCCGGCGATGACGACGCCCCGCTTGATACCGTATTTGCGCACGAAATAGGCGCCCAGCACCATGCCGAAGACGATCTGCCCTCCGCGTGATTTGGTGTTGACGACCTCGTAACCGACCATTCCCAGGCTGCCGAGGAGCAGGAGCAAGCGCAGCGTCGACCGTTTTCTCTCGAAGAGGGCAAAGGCGATCGGCAGCGCCAGGGAGGTGGCGAGCGCCAGCTCGTTGGGATCGCTGAGGACGCCGAGGTAACGGATACGCCCGCCGTCGATGGACGACGTGGTGAACATGCCCGGCTTCTCGCACAGGTACTTGACCCCCTTCTTGGCCTCGGGGCCGGTGTAACAGACGGCCACCGCCTCTTCTTGCGTGATGTCTCCCTCGGCCTCGCAGAGCCGCCCGTCGGGGAAGGGGCGTTGATTGTCCTTCTCCGGTGGGGAGATGAGGCAGCTAAACTTGTGAAAGCTCTGATCGACGCCGACGTAGGCGACGAAGATGCCCAGCGCGAAGATCGTCAATACCAGCCGAGAGAAGGCCTTGACGGTCTGCACCCCGTGCGCGATCAGCACGAAGAGCAGGAGAGAGATCAGGATTGGGGAGGCCTTCGTCGTCACCAGAGAGGGCTCGGCGATGGCCAGCGTGACGAGGCACCAGAACGCAAGAAAAACGCACCAGGGCAGGAGCGGGTTGGGGATGTAGCGGGAGCGCCGCATCACGAAGTCGAAGGTGAGCCCCAGCAGCGCCACCCCGCAGAACAGGTGCAGGAACGGGAAGGTCGCGAGATCCGCGTTCCACTCGTACGGCCTCACGTAGATGGAGACCATGAGGCCGATGATGCCGAGGAGTGCGAACATAAAACGGCCGCGCGAGGGGCGGACATCCTAGTTACTGCGGCGCGTCCATGCGGTCAACGCCGCCCGCGCCGCCCGCGCCTCCGCGCGAGGCTGGCGAGGCCGACGAGGCCGCCCACGGCGAGGGCGTGGAGGTCGCCAGAGCCGCCGCCGCAATCGCAGCCGCAAGCGCCGCGCACGATGCGTGGAAACAGCGGGGGCGAAGGCTTGGGCGGGTGCCCTGGCAGGGGCGGCTCGGGCTCAGCGGGGCGCGCAGATCCATCGCCCGAGGCGACCGCCGGGCCCGGGGCGGTGTACTCGAAGGCGCCGATGTCGATCGTGCCGACTTTTGTTCGCGACACGGCGGTGAGCGGCGCCTCGACCTGGGCGATTGGCGGGCTGGACTTCGCCTCGCTGAGCGGCGACGGGAACGCGCAGCGCGGCGGGCTCGGGAGCACCTCGGCCCCCGCGTCGATGAGGGGGCTCCCCGCGGCCGGGCGGAGATCGCGCAGCGAGACGAAGCCGGGATCGACGCCAAAGAGGGTGTGGTCCCACTCCTCGGGTATCGCCGTCGATCCGCGCGGGAGCCAGTTGTGGGTGCCCGAGCAGATCGGGTGTCCGCCCGCCCAGCGCACGTCGTCCTCGATCAGGACCCGCACGCCCCCGCCGCCCTCGCGGAAGAAGGCGTTGTTGTGCATCTCGATGCTCTCGAGGCCGTTGAAGAGGCGGAAGACGGCGCGCGTCTCCGGCCCGATCACGATGGTGTTGTTGGCGAAGCGATAACGACCGTTGGTCTCGCCGCTGCCGTCCCCGCCGACGCGCACGACATAGCCGGGGCGAACCTTCTTGATCACGTTGGCGACGACGTCGGAGTCCTCGCGGCTGTGGTGCTCGGCGCCGTCGGGGCCAATCAGCTCGACCTCGTGATACCTGGCGCCCTCGATCCAGTTGTAGTGAAGCTCGTTGCGCTCGGCGCGGGATTTGACGTTGTTGCCGCCGTTCTGATCGTGAAGATAACAATGCTCCATCCGGAACACCGCGCCGGGGTGGGCGCGCTCGTCGGTCGCCATGTAGATGGGATGGGCCGAGTCGCCCGCTCCCGCGCGGTAGATCTCGACATACTGGAGGGTGAGCGAGCCGCTGTCGTCGTCGGCGCCGAGGAGGCCGTGCCGCGGGCAATCGTGGATGACCGAGTCGGCGAGGGTCAGATCGTCGCCGTGGTGGAAGACGCACCGCGCGGCGCCTCCGGTGATCTCGAAGCCTTCAATCAGGTAATGGCTCCCGCGGATCTCGATCGTCGTCCGGCCGCCGGCGAGGACCGGGCGCTTGCCGCCGACGCGGCGCCCTCGAATCGTGATCTTCTTGCCGGCGGCGCCGTCGTTGCGCAGGATGAGATCGCCTGGGTAGGTCGCGTCGCCGTCGACGAGGACCACGTCGCCCGACTGCAGCCGAGCGGCGACCGCCTGGAGATCGCGGAGATCGCGGCTGGGGCCGACCGAGTATGACGCGGCTTCGGCGGAGGAGGGGAGGAGAATACCTATCGTCGCGATCGCCCGGCCGATCGCGGCGACGCTGCCCGCTCTGCGCTCTCTGGTGGCGTCCACGTTGCGACGCGTTGGATGCCGGCTCGGGCCCTCGGGTTACCGGCGCCTCCATTCGAAGCCGGCTCGCTCGGCTGGTGATATCGACCGAGCTCGGCGACCAGGCGATCTGGTCATGCGTCAATGCGCCGACGCAGGAGTGCAGTTTATCAATCTGCTGACAGGAGTCTCCGAGTCGCGATGAATGCCTCGCTCTCGCGCGAAATTGCCGCCTCGGCGGTATTACTCGCTCGGTTGACGGCAAGACCGTGCGTGGCTGTTGCCGCGCGGCGTCAGTTCTCCTAGGGTACGTCCCCTGGAGGTCTTCTCGATGCTTGTTCCTCATCCGAAACGCAGCACGGCTCAACGCCTGCTCGCCTGTGGGCTCGTGGCTACTGCGGCCTCCCTGTGGGCGCCCGCCCCGGCGAACGCCCATTTCATCCTGACGGAGCCCGCCGCCTCGCTGAAGCAGGACGGCCTCGGCAACCCCCAGAAGGCGCCTCCTTGTGGCGATGAGGGGGGATCTCCGACCAGCGGACAGGTCACCGCCTATCAAGCCGGCCAGACCATCACCATCACCATCAACGAGACCATCTTCCACCCTGGCCATTACCGGATCTCGCTCGGCGTCAACGGCCCCGGCGACATCCCGGTGGAGCCGGTGGTGACGCCGGACAGCACCGCTTGCGGCAGCGCCCCGATCGATCCCAACCCGGTCTTCCCGGTCCTGGCGGACGGCGTCTTCGAGCACAAGAAGGCGTTCGACGGCCCCCAGAGCATCACCATCACCCTCCCCAAGGACGTGAAGTGCGACCATTGCACGCTGCAAGTCCTCGAGTTCATGTCCAATCACCCGCTCAACGTCCCGGGCGGCTGCTACTACCATCACTGCTCCGAGATCTCGATTAGCGCGGACGGCGGCGGCACCGGCGGCACCTCCGCGACGAGCAGCAGCGGCGGGGACGCGACCACGGCGACCAGCTCCACGGGCTCCACGGACGCCACCAGCACGACCAGCTCCGGCGCCGGCGGATCGAGCGCGTCCGGCGGCTCGACAGATGGAGAGTCGTCCGGCTGTCGCTTCACGGGGATCACCCCCGCGAGCCCGGGCCTCATGGGCCTTGGCAGCCTCGTCGCGCTGGCGGCGCTGGCGCTCCGGCGCCGTCGCCGCTGAGAGCCTGTTTCGTTTTAATGTGTGCCTCCAGGAGGCGTGGTATCCTCGCGCCCGGCGCGCGTGAGCGCATAGCCAACACCGATCAACAAGAGCCCGCTCGCGAGGAACCCGAGGTCCCACGCGAGCTGGCTCTCGCCGGGGTGGACGTGGTGAATGCCCATGATCTGATGGTCGATCACCCCCTCGATGAAGTTGAAGAGGCCCCATCCGAGCAGCAGGGAGCCGACGAAGGTCCTCGTCGACCAGGGGACGTCTGCGCGCTTTCCTGCGGTCCAGAGGCGGGCGACGCCGAGCGCCGTCATCGTCCACGTGAACGCGTGGAAGATGCCGTCCCACACCATGTTGTACTTCATCTCGACCAGGTCGATCGGCGGGCGGATCGAGGACAGCATGTTGTGCCATTGCAAGATCTGATGGAGCACGATGCCGTCGACGAAGCCGCCAAGGCCTGTCCCGAGCAGGATGCCAGCCGAGAGGATCGCGCCGCGATGGGGTGTCTTCTGCATTGACGTTCTCACTTGCCGATGCGGTTTGCACCCACGCTGAGGGCGCCGATGACCAAGAAGGGGGCGAGCGCGAGCAGGAGGTTCCGGCTGAAGTCATCAGTCCAGAGCTGAGCGCGCGCCTGACGCCCCACCGCACAGTCAGGGCATGCACCGGCCGGGCGCGAAGCTGTCAACAAGATGACGAGCGCTGTCGCGATCGAGAAGCTGTGCAGGATTGTCCTATGTGTCGTTCTGGCGTGCTGCCTGGTGCGTGGATGAGGGGCCAGGCCCGACGAGGGAGATGAATGCTCGGGGCTCTCCATGGGCGCGCCATGCAAGAGCACATGACGTGCCGTGCGCTGGAGGCTCCTCGTTGGGGAGAGTGGGCCACCCATCAAGGGCGTAACACGTTCGCGGCTGAAGGTGACATGTGGAGACTGCCAATCCGGGTGGAACGAGCAAAATCGCGTCGGTGAGAAAATAGTTTGAAGGTAGCGCCGACGCGCGGCCGAAGCATGTTCGGACATCGATTCACTCGTGCCAGGAGAGCCTGCAAACCCAGGGGAGTCTGCTCATGAATAGTTGCTTACGATGCGTGCTCAGCGTGCTCAGCGTGCTTCTGGCGAGCGCTTGCTCCGACAATGGCACCACCGCTTCGACAGGTACGGGAGGGACCGGCGCTGGAGGAGACGCTGCGACGACGGGGACCGGTGGGGCTTCTTCCACCACGACGACCGGCACGGGCACCGCCTCCGAGTGCGCGAGCCTGACGACCAACATCGAGCGCGTCGTCTGCGCGGCCGACGCCTTCACGGCGACGCTGACGACCGCCGAGAAGGCCTCTGTCCTTTACAAGTGGACGGACTCGGTGGCCAAGACGCGCTGGTCGAACCTCCCCGGCGCCAACCGCAATGGGTTGAAGTTCGGCAGCCTCACCGCGGCGAGCCGCGCGGCGGCGATGGTCGTCGCGGATCAGATGCTCAGCGACGCCGGCTACCAGGATTTCGTGGGCGTCCTGGCCGCGGATGATTACCTCGGCACCCTCAGCGGCGGTAACCCCGGCGGGGGAGGGGGGCAGTACTCCTCGGACAACTACTACATCGCCTTCATCGGTACGCCCTCCGCGACGGGGGACTGGATGCTGCAGATTGGCGGCCACCACATGGCGTGGAACGTGACCTACCTCGCTGGAGTGGGGTATCCGACGCCCAATCACATCGGCGTCGAGCCCAAGGCCAGCTTCACCGTCAACAACGCCACCTACGCGCCTCTCAAGGAGGAGGGCGACGCGATTCATGCCGTGTTCGCCTCGCTCAGCGCGGCGGATCTCGGCAGCGCGTACCTCACCGGGCAGACGTTCGCGGACGTGCTCCTCGGGCCGGACGAGTACGAGACCGGCAGCTATGCCAACGTCGTGTTCCCGACCGGCGCCAACCGCAAGGGTGTCGCGGTGTCGACGCTCACGGCCGACCAGCAGAAGCTCGTGACCGCGGCGATCGGTCAGTGGGTGAACGACTTCGATCCGGCGGTCGCGGACTCGCTCCTGACGCTTTACACGTCGGCGGATGCTTACAAGGACACCCTCGTCGCCTGGGGCGGCGTCGAGGCCAAGGGGGTGGACGTCGACGTCGACACCACGTACATGCGCATCGACGGACCGCGGGTGTGGATCGAGGTGTCGTGTCAGGCCGGCGTCGTCGTCAAGGGCGCGACGCACTACCACACCATCTTCCGCGACAAGACCATGGATTACGGTAACAGCCTGTGACCAGGGGGAGGAGCCTCGGTATGCGCTTCTGGGCGTGGGTGGCGGCGATCGCGGCGCTGCTCGTCACGCTGCCGGCCGGGGCTCATCCCGCGCTCACGAGCGCTGTCTTCCTCGATCTGGGGGAGCGCTCGGTCGAGGCCGAGCTCCAGCTCCCGCTCGATCAGCTCGGCCTCGCGCTCGACAAGCCGCTCGACGCTCGGCCGGGGGTGACCACGGTCGCGGATATCGGGCCGGAGCTCTCGAGCTACCTGGTCAACCATGTTGTCGCCGCGACGCGGGACGAGAGGCCGTTCCGCGTCGAGGTGCTGTCGACGGCGATCCAGCTCGTCGACGGCACCGATCACCTCGTCGCGCACCTGGCGCTGCGGCCGCCCGCGGGCGCGCCGACGACGGTCTTCAGCCTGCGCTACGACGTCATTCTCCACCGGGTCGTGACGCACAAAATCTTTCTGTCGATCCGGCGCGACTTCAGGAACGCTGTTTTCTCCGAGCACCCGGAGCTCGTGGGGGTCTTTCGCTTCCAGAGAGACACTCTGCTCGTCGATCGATCGAAGGGATCGTGGTGGCGCGGCTTTGGCTCGGTCTTCGTGCTCGGGGCCAGGCACATCGCCGAGGGGACGGATCACCTGCTCTTCCTGCTGGTGCTCTTGTTGCCGGCTCCGCTGCTCGCTCAAGGCGGGCGCTGGCGCGCGGCGGGCGGCGCGAGGCGCAGCGTCAAAGAGGTCTTGAAGATCGTCACGGCGTTCACGGTCGGGCACTCGGTGACCCTGGTCTGCGCGGCCACCGGCGCGCTTCACGTCCCCAGCAGGCCGGTGGAGATCCTCATCGCGCTGTCGATCCTCGTGTCGGCGGTCCACGCTCTCCGGCCCTTGTTTCCCGGGCGCGAGCCCTTCGTCGCCGCCGGCTTCGGCCTGATTCATGGGCTGGCCTTCGCGACGATCCTCGCGGACTTCGGGTTCGACTCCTGGACGCTGGGCATGAGCGTGCTCGGGTTCAACCTCGGCATCGAGGCCATGCAGCTCGGCGTGGTCCTGCTGATCATGCCCTGGCTGGTGCTGCTCAGCCGCACCGAGGCGTATCCCCACCTGCGTATCGGCGGAGCGGGCTTTGCGGCCGTTGCCGCGTGCGGGTGGCTGGGGGAGCGGGCCTTTCGGCTATCCAACCCCGTGGCGCCGCTGGTCGACTTCGTCTTCCAGCGCGGGCTCTACGTGGCGGCGCTGCTGGCGATCGCCGCGATCGTCGTGACGGCGCGCCTGCGCCGGGGCGCTCACCAGGTGACCTTCTGAGCGCCGGTGAGGAACCGCCACAGCCCTACCACCGCCGCGCTGTTGAGCACCACGAAGGTCCGGCAGAGCGAGCCAATCCGCCCGCCCCACTCGCCGAGCACCGCGAACAGGTAGAACGCGAGCTGCCCGCCGAGGAGCGGGCGGAGGCCGTAGAGGATGAGCGGCGTGGGATCCGATTTGGTGACAGCTCCAGCTGACGAGGCGGCGAGCAGGCCCAGGAGGGCCCAGGGGCACACCAGTCGGAGCAGCTTGTGCGAGAAGGTCTCGAACCACGAGGGGTTCCGGAAAGGCACGAGCAGCGCGGGCAGGAGCGCGAAGAGCTGGTAGTTGCCGGCCAGGGTGCGGACCTTGCGGCCGTACTCGCGCTTGTCGCCGAAGGCGTCGTCGTAGGCGACGGCGCCCTCGGCGAAGAGGATGCGACGGCCGGCGAGGCGCAGGCGCAAAGGCACCCACATGTCGTCGAGGATCACGCCTTCGGGCAAGGGCCGCATATCCACCTTGCGGATGGCGTAGATCGGGCCGGTGACGCCGACCATGCCGCGGAAGCGGGACTCCTGCATGCGAATCCAGTTCTCGTAGCGCCAGTAGGCGCCGGCGCCGGCGCTGCCGCGGAGGACGAGGTTGCCGGAGACGCAGGCCACACCGGGGTTGGAGAGCTTGGCGACGAGGGCGCGCAGGGCGCCGGGGACGAGCGGCTGGCGCACGTCGGTCATCAAGAGCACCTCGCCCGTGGCGACCTCGAGCATGCGATTGACACCCTTGGGCTTGCCGCCGCGCGCCTCGCTCACGAGGAGCTTCACCCGCGGATCGCGGGCGGCGATGGCGGCGGCGACGGCGTTGGTGTCGTCGTCCGAGCCGTCGGAGTAGAGGAGGATTTCGAGCTTGTCCGCCGGGTAATCGAGCGCGAGCAGGCTCTCCACCTTGGCGGTGAGGTACGAGGCGGCGTTGTAGACCGGGATGCAGGCCGTGACCGTGGGCGTGTACGCCGGATCCTCCTTGACGCGGAGCGGCCGGAGGCGCGCCAGCACCCCGATGAGGATCGGGTAACCGACGTAGGTGTAAACGAGGATGGAGAAGGCCAGGATCGCCAGGACAACCACGCGCCCAGCTCACTCGCGGGCGGCGCGCGCGTCAACTCACCCGAGGGCAAGCGGCGCGGCGCGGCCGACCGCGGCGTCGTCGGATTTCATCTGTTCGTAGAGGACGGGATCGGCGCTTTGCAGCGCGCCGAGGAGCTGGCGGAGGCCGCGGCGGGAGCCGTAATAGTTCGAGTCGTCGTGGTCCTCTTTGGTGATGCAGGCGCGGACGAGGCTGCGCGAGATGTCGGGCAGGCGGAGCGATTTCAAGGTCATCGACCAGAGGCCGTCGAGGTAGTTCTGATCGGCGGGGTACTCGAGCAGCCCCGTGAGCGTGAGCAGGAGCATGCAGCGCTGGCCGAGGCGCTTCGCGAGATCGCCTCGGGCGGCGAGGTAGCCCTGATCGAAGGCGCGCCAGAGCGCGTCGGCCGCGACGAGGAGGCGCTTCAGCTCTTTGCCGGAGTGCGCGAGCCAGGCGTGGAACATCACGTCGACCTGGAAGCCGGAGACGTCGCCCTTCTCTTCGCGGTAGCGGCAGACGGCGGGTAGCAGCGCGGGATCCTCGGGGATCGCGCTCGCGGGGATGTCGGCGGGCGGCTCGCGGTGGCTGAAGAAGCCGGCGGCCTGGAAGACGTAGAACAGCTCGGAGTCGCCCGGGAGGCCGCTCCAGAGGTCCGAGTACTGCGTGACGCGGTTCATGCTGCCCGCGGCCCAGTCGAGGCCGGTCGCGGCCTCTCCGCTGATCTGCGAGGCGGCGACGCCGGGGTCGCGCGGCGTCATCGAGGCCAGGATGTCCTCGGCGATCTCGGCGAGGCGGAAGTCGAGGTAGCCGTCGTAGCTGTCGACGCGGCCGTCGCGGTTGACGTCGTCGAAGCGGGCCAGCACCAGCGGGTGCGCGGGGCCGAGGAACTGCACGTAGTCGGGCACCGCCTGCGTCTGCTCGTGCTCCCACTGCGCTCGGCGGATGCGGCCGCTGAGCTGCTCGTGCGTCTCGCCGCTGCTCATGCCCTGGAGCAGGGCGACGAAGCAATCGAGGCCCTCCGAGGCGGTGAGCTTGCCCTTGCCCTTGCCCGCCTCGGTGCGGAAATAGGTGGCGCCCCACGACGAGTAGACGTCGGCGTCGGGGAAGAGCCGCGTCACCGCGAAGCGCGTGGTCAGGCCCGAGCACTGCGCGCTCATCATCACCTTGTAGCCGCGCTGCTGGACCGGCGTGGCGATCGCTTTGAGGTCAAACGATCCGAGCTCGGCGTGGCGGTCGATGAGCAGGCCGATGAAGAAGGGCAGGCTCATCTCCAGGTTCTCGTCGGCGGGGCGCGCGCTGCGGGCGAAGATGCGGATCGGGTCGCCTTGGGGCGTCCTGAAGGGCGCTTCGAGGGTGGTGTAGGGGATATCGGCGAGCTGGCCGCGGATTACCGGCGCGCCCTCGGGGAGATCGATCCGCGTGAAGCCATGCTTCGTGACGAGGAGATCGCACTCGCCGCTGTGAAACGCGGAGTCGGAGCACAGGGCGAAGTTCCACGGGCCGGTGAGCTCGGCGTAGGGCGGCGCGGCGCGGAGCAGGCCCTTCACCAGCGCGGCGGCGCGTTTGCTTTCGGCCGGCGCGAGCGCGGCGCCGCGGAGCTGGAGGAGCAGGACGGCGTGGGCGCGGAGCATGGGGCGCGCGGTGTCGTCGCCGCGCTCGTGATCGATGAGTTCGAAGATCTCGGCGGCGGCTGCGTCGGCGACGGCGCGGAAGGTCTTGTCGGCGAGGACGGTGGCGAGGAGGTGCGAGAGCACGGTGAGCGCGGCTGATCGCACCTCGGCGGCGGAGGTCGGATCCTTCTTCGCCGCGCTGCCGGCGACGGCCGCGGCGCGGAGCGCGGAGCGGAGCTGATCGAGCAGGGCCCCGGCCTGGGCGGCGCTGAGCCGCTCGGGGCGCAGCGGCGCCTCGGGGTGAAACGCGCGCGGCGGAAAGAGCCGCTCGAAGGTGGTAGTGCGGCGCGACGAGATCCACCGCGCGGCGTTGATCAGGGCGTCGCGCGCGGCGATCCCCGAGGGCGCGGCGCTGCGCGTGGTGCTGAACGTCCCGTCGGGCAAGAGCCAGAGCGGCGCGGCGTCGGCGCGTCCTTCGGTGAGATCGAGCGCGTCCTTCTCCGTCCGTCGACGGATAATCTTCTTGCTGGGCATCTCGCCACCTCCCTTTCGACAGGAAAGGTCCCCGGGCTCACGCTGTGGGGCAATCGCAAAGGGGGAAGGAGGGTATTCCCCGACCGAGGGCTCCGGGGGATTCGGAGAGGGCGAGTCAGGCGCGCATCAACCGACGACAGAGCCCTGCGCAGAGAGGGGCAAGACATCAAATACGAGCTTTCGCGGAGGGCGCGCTCATGCTCTGATCAGCGTGGGAGGGAAGCGCATCTCCGCGCTCCGATCCGTCGACGGACCCCGCAGAGGAACCTCATGCAAGGACAGAACGGGAATGGGTTCGGTCACACCACCGGCAGCGGCGCGTCGGAGCGCGGCGAGATCGCGTTTCGCGGCCACGGCGGGAGGCGGCCTCGCGTGCTCGCTTACGGTGGGAACAGCGAGAGGCACCTGATCCAGGATGACCGTTACCTCTACTGGAGCGACGCTGAAGACGGGACGGTGACCCGTCTGTCCAAGAGCGGCGGCGTCCCGGTGGTGCTCGCCACCGGGCAAGTGTACCCCGGGGCGCTCACCCTCGCAGGCGGCTGGCTCTACTGGGTCACTCGCCGCATGGATATGGGCACCGTGGTGCGGATGCCCGTGGGCGGCGGCGAGATCGAGCTGATCGAGTCCGGGCAAAATCGCCCGCAATCCATCGCTGTCTTCGGCACCACGGTGGTGTGGACCAACTTCGGTGACGGCCTGGCCACAGGCACGGTGATGCGCAAGGACCTCGGCGGCCGCCTGACCACGCTGGCCTCGAAGCAGAAGCAGCCGGGCTCGATCGCCGTCGACGCCATGCAGATCTACTGGACGGCGTTCGGCGTCAAACGGCCCTCTTATTTCCGCGACGGCGCCATGATGCGAATCCCCCGCGCGGGCGGGCCGAAGCGCTACGTGGTGGCCGGAGAGCAATCGATGGCGCGCTCGGTGCTCCTCGACGAGGGTTGGCTCTACTGGACCACGGCCGACGAGCTGGAGCACGACCCGCGGCTCGGCGGGATCAAGCGGCGGCGCAAGGAGGGTGGGCCGATCCAGAACCTCGTGTTCTGGGGCCACTCGACCGGCGCCATCGCCCTCGACCGGACGCACGTCTACTGGCTCCAGCAGTTCGGCGGCGCCCTCTTTCGCGTGCGCAAAGAGGGCGGCGAGCCCGAGCAGATCATGGCTGGGAACGGCGACCGGATGCTCCGGGTGGACGACCTCGTCGTCGACGATCGCTGTGTGTACTGGACGGCGCGCCAGAGCGCCCAGGCCGGAGGTGCGGTGTTCACGATGGGCAAGTAGGCGCGGCGCTGACTGTGCGCCTGCTCGGCGAGCGCATCATGCGGAGAGCGAGCGCGGCGCGGCCTTCGGCTCGAGGTGCTCGGCGAACAGGGCGATCACCCGCTGTCGGTTCATGAACCCGACATGCCGGGTGATCTCCTGGCCGCGGTGAATCAGGATGAGCGTGGGGTTGGCGCGGATGCCATAGCGCGCGCAGAGCGCCGGGGAAGCGTCGGAGTCGAGGGCGACGACCTTCAAGCGATCCTCGAACTCGGCGGCGATGGCGGCGACGATGGGCTCGAGCGCGCGGCAGGGCGGGCACCAGCGGGCGCCGACGTCCACCAGCACGGGGCGGTCTGCCTCCAGCACTTCGGCGCGGAAGCTCTGCTCGTCGACGGCGATGACTTTCTCCGATTTCATGATCTCTCTCCTCGGCGAAGGGGCGTTACGTGGACCCCAGGCCGCGAGGCGCTCCGGCATTACACGCGAAGCGCGGAAGCTTCCCCGGCGGGAATGGTTGACGGGGGGCGAAAACGGGATTCTCGTGCCGCTGCTTGCCCATGCGAAAGCCGCCTTCTCTGGTCCAGCTCCCCGCCTACCCCGTCTCGGGAGGGCTCGGCCTGTTCGCGATCGCCGTGACCGCGATGATCGCGCTCAAGCGCTGGTCGATCAGCTCGTTCGAGATCGCGCCGATCGCCTTCCGGCGGGAGCCGTGGCGGCTCTTCCTCTCCATCTTTCCGCACCTCGGCGTCTTTCACCTCCTCTTCAATGTTTACTGGCTCTGGGTCCTCGGCACCGTGCTGGAGGAGGTCTACGGTCACGCCAGGACGGCCGCGTTGATCGTGCTCTTCGCCGTCGTCTCGATGACGGCCGAGTACGCGATCTTCGACGGCGGACTCGGCCTCTCCGGGGTCAACTACGGTCTGGTCGGGCTCCTGTGGGTGCTGGCGAAGCGCGATCGCCGCTTCATCGACGCTGTCGATGAGCGCACCGTGGGGCTGATGGTGGTCTGGTTCTTCATCTGTATCGCGATGACGGTGAGCAAGGTGCAGCCGGTCGCCAACGTGGCGCACGGCGTGGGCGCGCTGCTCGGCGTGCTCGTCGGCGCGGTCATCGTGGAGAAGCGGGCCGCGCTGCGCGCGCTGGCAGGGCTCGGGCTCGCGGCGGTGGTGGCCTTCGCGGCGGCGGGCGCGACCCGGCTGCGGCCCCTCGTGAGCCTGTCGAAGTCGGCCGGGCCGCGGATCGCTCAGGAGGCCTACCTGGCGCTCAAGGACAATCGCTACGAAGAGGGGATTGCCGGCTACCAGGAGGCCTTGAAGCTCACGCCCGACGTGGCCTCCTACTGGTTCAACCTGGGGATCGCCTACGAGCAGGTCGGGCAGCGAGAGCGCTCGCGAGAGGCGTTCAAGAGGGCCTCTGCGCTCGAGCCGCAGAACTCCAAGTTTCGCGAGGCGGCGAATCCCGAGACACCCTAGAGGGCTGACGCTCTCCGTTCCGTCCGTCTGGGCGGAGAGATCGCCTCTCGCCTGCGCGCGGGTCCTCGTCGAGAGGGTTGCGGTCGCGCGCTCACGGGGGCACCTTGTCGCGCATGGGCATCTTCGACCGCATGGGCAAGGTCATCTCCAGCAACATGAACGCCCTCCTCGACAAGGCGGAGGATCCGAGAAAGTCGATCGACCTCATCGTCGAAGAGATGAAGGATCAGGTCCGGGCCGCCAAGAAAGAGCTGGTCGAGGGCGTCGCCGCGGAGAAGATCCTGCGCAAGAAGGTCGACGACCTCGACGCCGAGGCCGAAAAATGGGAACGCCGCGCCGAGCTGGCGTTGAAGGCCGAAGACGAGAAGCTGGCGCGCGAGGCGCTGGTGCAGAAGAAGCGGGTCGTGGGCGACCGCGACCGGGCCGAGTCGCTCCGGGCCGAGCAGCGCTCGGCGGTGCTCAACATGAAGTCCGAGCTCGAGCGGATGGAGCAGAAGCAGAAGGAGCTCGAGGCGAAGAAGGGGACGATCGCCACGCAGCTCAAGCAGGCGCGCGGCGGCGGCGGGGCCGAGGGGCTCGGGGCCAAGGGCGGCGGCGGCGCCTTCGCCGAGTTCCGGCGCATGGAAGAGAAGATCGACGGCGCCGCCGCCGAGGTGCAAGCCCACCGCGAGGTGGAGGAGGCCATCCACGGCGACCGCGCCACGGCCGAGGAGCTCGAGTCGAAGTTCGCCCGGCTCGAGGGCCGCGGCGACGGGGGCGGCGGGGCCGCGAAGAACCCGGAGCTCGACGACGAGATCGCCGCGCTGAAGAAGAAGATCCGCATCGGATAACCCTTCTCGCGGTACGCTCTTCCCCATCCCTCCGGGGAGAGGATCCGAAGGCTACATGTCCGAGCGCATCGTCGTGAGCTTCCGCGGGGTTATACCGCCCGGCGGTGACAAGTTGTACCTGGAGCGCGCGCTGGACTTGAAAAAGCGCGCCGAGGCTCACGGAGCGACGCTCTGCGCGTGGAGCGCGCTGACGTTCGCCTTCGAGTTCGATCCCGACGAGATCGAAGAGGCGGCGTCGCTCGCGGCGCTGGCGCAGGAGAGCATCCCCGCGGAGGAGCGCTTCGGCGCGGGCATCGCCGCGGGCGAGATGCGGACGCTCGGCGACGGCGGCGGGATGGCCAAGCTCGGGTGGGGCGCGCCGCTGGTGTCGGCGGCGCTGCTGGCGCGTGACGCGCGCGCGGGCGAGGTGCTGATCGACGGCGCGCTCCTGGCGCAGCGCGGGACGGAGCTGCGCCACCTGGGCTTCCGCGTCAGCGGCGAGCGGCGACAGCTCTTGCCGGCGGCGCGCAACTCCTTGCCGCCTCCGCCGGCGCCGGTCTCCGTGGGGGCGCTGCCGCGGCGCTCGGTGCCTCCGCCTCCGCCGCCTCCGCGCGTGCTCCAGCAGTCGTATCCGTTCGGCCCGCCGTCGTCGGCGCCCGCGCCGATGTCGTCGCGCAGCGCGGCGCTCGAGGGGGGCGATCAGACGGCGGAGCTGGCGCGGCAAGCGCTGCTGCAAGGGAACATGGCGGCGCTCGATCTGCTGCTGGAGAAGCTGCGCGTGACCGGCGAGCACGCGGAGCTCGTGGAGCGCATGGCCGGCCTGGTCGCGCTCCGTCGCGGGGCGACGGCCGAAGGGCTGCGACGCCTGCGCGACGCGGCGGAGTCGGTGAAGGAGCCCGCGCAGCAGGCCCGCTCGCGGCTGGCGTACGGCGTGGCGCTGGCGGCGGCGGGGCGGACCGAGGGCGCCTTGCTCGAGGCGCTCGAGGCGCTGTCACGCGCGCGGGCCGGCGGGGACGCCGTCGGCGAGCGGGCGTGCGCGCTGTTCCTGGCGCGCCTCTCGGCGAGCGCCGGTCACGCGGCGGCGGCTTCAGCGTGGGTGGTGATCGCGCAGGGGGCGCGCGGATAGAGCTTGTTTACCAGGCTGCTGCGCGACCCGAGTCGTCGGTCGGCGCTCGGTCAGCGTACGAGAGTACGCCTCCCTCGGCCTCCCTAGCCTCGGGGCGCTCGCGACGCCTGTTAAACAAGCTCTAGGAGCGGTGTCTCGCTACTCGGTGCATGCCAGTCGCGAGACATCGTATTTGTCGTAGTCGTCCTGGGGCTCCAAGGGCTTCTTCGGCTCCGCTTCGGGGAGGAGCACTGCGTCCAACGCGCTGGGCTGAAGCTGGGCCTTGGCGGGCTGGGAGAGCTGGAGATCGTTCATGGCCCCACGCAGAGCAAGGTTCGTGCTCGCCCCTCTGGTGGTCAATCCAGGCGATCTCTGCTCGCTGATGTGAAGGTTCGGCCGCCGGACTGCATAAGCACGTTCGCACGCGCGCTCCGGTTCGCGCCATGGCCTGATGTGTCAATCTCGATGGCCGAGCACGGTCGTGACGCTGCGTAAAGGCAGGGGTTCCGCCGACACACTTCGACACGAACTATTAAAAAGTGAGATACACCAATCCCCTAAGACGGAATGCATGACGCGCTCCGGCGACCCGTGGCTAGGGTGACCCCGATGCCTTCGACGACGACTTCCGAGGATGTTCGCAAGGTGATCGGAGCGACCGCTCGGCCTCGCTGGAAGCGGTGGGTGTGGATCGTTCTGGGGGTCGCCGCGGTGATCGGCGCCGCGCTGCTCGTGGGGCGCGCTCGCCGCGGGGCGGCTGCCAACGCGGCGCCGGCGTTCGAGCTCGCCCAGGTCAAGCGCGGCGACGTGAAGGTGACGGTGACCGCGACCGGGACGCTCCAGGCCGTGACCACGGTCGAGGTCGGCGCCGAGGTGACGGGGAAGCTGCTCTCGGTCCGCGTCGACGCCAACGACACGGTGAAGAAGGGGCAGGTCCTCGCCGAGATCGATCCCGAGCAGCTCCGCGCCGCGGTGGACGAGGCCAGCGCGCAGGTCATGTCGGCGAGCGCGGCGATCCGCCTGGCCAAGGCCACGAAGACCGAGACGGCGCTGGCCGCCGAGCGGGCGCGCCAGCAGGTCGCCGAGCAGCTCATCTCGAAGAAAGAGCTCGAGGCCGCGGCCGCCGCCGCCGAGCGCGCCGAGGCCAACGTACAGAGCGCGACCGCCAGCGCCACGGTCGCCAACGCGGGGCTGAAGTCGGCGCTCTCGCGGCTCAACAAGACCACGATCCTCTCGCCCATCGACGGGATCGTCCTCTCGCGGCTGGTCGAGCCGGGCGCCACCGTGACCGCGGGGTTCACGACGCCGGTGCTCTTCAAGCTCGCGCAGGATCTCACGCAGATGCGGCTCAACGTCGACATCGACGAGTCCGACGTCGGGCGCGTGCGCGAGGGGCTGGACGCGACGTTCACCGTCGACGCGTACCCGGAGCGGACCTTCCCGTCGAAGCTCTACTCGCTGCGCAACGAGCCCAAGACGACGTCCAACGTGGTCACGTACGCCGCGGTGCTCTCGGTCGACAACGCCGAGCGCCTGCTGCGACCGGGGATGACGTGCACCGCGACCGTGGTGGCCGAGACGCGGAGCAACGTGCTCGTCGTCCCCAACGCGGCGCTGCGGTTCGCGCCTCCGGTGAAGGGTGGGCCCGGCGCGGATACGAAGAAGACGGTCGGGGTCCAGGGGGACGCCCGGGAGAAGCAGCGCGTGTGGATCCTCAAGGGGATCACGCCCACCGCGGTCCCTGTGCGCATCGGCGCCACCGACGGCCTCGTCACCGAGATCGTCAGCGGCGATCTCCAGGCCGGGGCTCAGGTGATCACCGACGTGAAGGAGGCCCCGTGACGCCTCCGCCGGGCTCGCTCGCGCCGACGCTGATCGAGCTTCGCGACGTCACCAAGGTCTATGGAAAGGGCGAGTCCGAGGTGCGGGCGCTGGCCGGCGCCAACCTGCGGATCGACGACGGCGAGTTCGTCGCGGTGATGGGCGCGAGCGGCTCGGGCAAGTCCACGTGCCTCAACGTGCTCGGCTGCCTCGACAAGCCGACCTCGGGCGCGTACCTGTTCCGCGGGGTCGACGTCGGCGCGCTGGACATGGACCAGCTCGCGCTGCTGCGCCGCAACTACCTCGGCTTCGTGTTCCAGGGGTTCAACCTCCTCGCGCGCACCAGCGCGCTCGAGAACGTCGAGCTGCCGCTGATCTACCGGCGCGTCCCGGCGGCGGAGCGGCGCGGCCTGGCGCTCCAGGCCCTCGCCGACGTCGGGCTCAAGGGGCGCGAGAAGCACACGCCGGCGGAGCTCTCCGGCGGGCAGCAGCAGCGCGTCGCCATCGCTCGGGCCATCGTCACCAAGCCCGAGATGCTGCTGGCCGACGAGCCGACGGGGAACCTCGACTCGGCGCGGAAGACCGAGATCATGCAGTTGCTCGTCCAGCTCAACCGCGCCCGCGGCATCACCATCATCATGGTCACGCACGAGCCCGACATGGCCGAGTTCGCGAGCCGCGTCGTGCACTTCAAGGACGGCCTCGTCGAGCGCGACCTCCGAGGTGACGCGTGATCTGGTCGACGATCTTGATGGCGCTCCGCGAGGTCCGCCGCAACACGATGCGCTCGGTGTTGACGACGTTGGGCATCGTCATCGGCGTGGCCTCGGTGATCGCCATGGTGACGCTCGGCCGCGGCGCGACGGCGAAGATCACCACCGACATCGCCAACATGGGGACCAACCTGCTGATCGTCTCGCCCGGGGCCGAGCGCCGCGGGCCGACCAGCGTGGTGGCCACGCCGCTCAAGCTCGACGACGCCAAGGCCATCACCCGCGAGGCGAACGCCGTCGCCGACGTGGCGCCGACCGCGAACCGGAGCGCGCTCGTCGTCTACGGCAACAAGAACTGGAGCACGCTGATCACCGGCTCCACCAACTCGTACTTCTCCATCCGCGGCTACGTGGTGGCCGCGGGGACGACGTTCTCCGAGGCCGAGCTCCAGGGCGGGACGCCGGTGTGCGTGCTCGGCGCGACGGTGCGCCGCGAGCTCTTCGGCACGCAGGATCCGCTCGGCGCGAGCGTCCGGGTGGGCACGGTCTCGTGCACGATCACCGGGGTGCTCGAGTCCAAGGGGCAGTCCACCTTCGGGCAAGATCAGGACGACTTCGTGATCATGCCGCTCACGGCCCTCCAGCGCCGCGTCGCGGGGAACACCGACGTGGGCTCGATCTACGTGAGCGCGGTGAGCGACAAGGCCACCGACAAGGCCAAATCGCAGATCGAGGCCCTGATGCGCGAGCGGCGCCACATCGCCTCGGGGCAGAGCGACGACTTCTCGGTGCAGGACATGAAGGAGATCAGCAAGACGCTCGGCAGCGTCACCGGCGCGCTGACGGCGCTGCTCGGCGCCATCGCCGGCGTGAGCCTGCTCGTCGGCGGCATCGGCATCATGAACATCATGCTCGTCTCGGTGACGGAGCGGACGCGCGAGATCGGGATCCGCCTCGCCATCGGCGCCCGCGGGCACGAGGTGCTGCTCCAGTTCTTGATCGAGGCGGTGACGCTCTCGGCGATGGGCGGCATCTGCGGGATGATCCTCGGCCTCGGGGGATCCTTCGCGGCCACGCGCGCGCTCGGGATCCCCTTCACCGTGTCCGTCGACATCCTGGTGATCGCGCTGGTGTTCTCGGGCTCGGTCGGCGTGGGCTTCGGGTTCTTCCCTGCGCGCAAGGCGGCGCGGCTCAACCCGATTGAGGCGCTGCGGCACGAGTGATCGCCGCGAGCGAGGGCGCTCTTTACTCGTGCCCGGCGATGGGCTCGACCAGCTCCACCAGCACGCCGCCGGTCGCCTTGGGGTGCAGGAAGGCGACCTTGTGGCCGTGGGCGCCCACGCGCGGTGTCTCGTCGATCAGCGGCACGCCGAGCGATTTGAGCAGCGTGAGCGCGGCCTCGATCCCCTCGATCTCGAGGGCGATGTGGTGCAGGCCCGGGCCGCGCTTCTCGAGGAATTTCTTCACGCCGTCGTTCCCCTGCGGCGCGATGAGCTCGAGGCTCGACGCGCCGTCGCCGATGGGGAGGAGCGCGGCCTCCACCTTCTGCGAGGCCACGAGCTCGCGGCTCGTCGAGGTGAGGCCGAGGGCGCGCTGGAACTTTTCGAGGGACTCGTCGATGTTCTCGACGGCGACGGCGACGTGGGAAATCTTCTTGATCTTCAGCATCGGGTGGCTCCCTCTCTCACGGTCGACGGCGGCGCACCAGCAGGGTGCGCGTTATCTCCACGACCTTCTCCTTGACCTTGCCCGAGGTCTTGCCGAGCTCGGGGGTGAAGAGGTCCTCGCCGCGCTCGAGGAGCGGGAGGGCGGGCGTGTTCTTGAGGCCGACGACGCGCAGCGTGACGGTGCCGGCGTCGGCGCTGACGATCTCCTTGGCGAGCACCTGCGTCGCGGCGAAGAGCGTGTCGCCGGCGAGGACGCCGCTCGGGTGCGCGCCCTCGTCGAGGCCGAGGTCCCAGACGGCGTTGCCGGCGATGTCGCGGCTCGTGAGCGAGAGGACCCAGGCGACGACGAGGCCGCCGAAGACCACGCGCGTCCGGGCGAACGAGCTGGTCTTGCAGGATTGCTCGTCGACGTGGATCGGGTGCGAGTTGCGCGCGAGCGTCGTCAGCTGCATGGCCTCGCTCTCGCTGACGGTGCGGCCGTTGTCGTGGGCGAAGACGTCGCCGACCTCGAGGTCTTCCCAGAAGGTGGGGAAGCCGCCGCGCCGCGCCGGCTCGGCGGGGAAGCCCTGGGCGAGCGTGGCGGCGATCGCGGCGGGGATGCGCGGCGGATCGCCCTCGATCAGCGCGACGCCGTGGGGCGCGTCGGCGGGCCTGCCGGCCATCCGGCCCGCGCGGACCAGCGCCTTGCGCTCGAGCGAGCACACCAGCGCGCCCTCGTCCGTCACGAGCTGGGTGCGCACGTGGACCACGCCCTTGTCGCCGGTGGAGACGGGCTTGACCCCGATCACCTGCGAGTGCGCTCGCACGGTGTCGCCCGGGTAGCACGCGCTCGGGAAGCGCACGTCGATGTACGAGAGCACGGCGATCGCCCGCTCGCTCACGTCGTGCACGCTGAAGGCGAGGCCGAGGTTCAAGAGCAGGAGCGGGTGGACGGGGCGACCTTCGAGGCCAACGGCGCGGGCTGCGGTGCGGCTCGCGTAGGTGGGGGTCGCGTCCTGGAACGAGGCGGCGAAGAGGGCGAGCAGGCCCTCGTCGAGCGTGACGTCCCAGGGGTGGGCGAAAATGGCTCCCGGGACGAAGTCGTCGAGGTGCCGGCCGTGACGGGGGGTGCGGAGCATCGGGTTCGAGTTCGCGCGAGCATGGCACGACTGCCGCTCGGGTGAACTCGCGTAGAGGAAGCGCGGCGGCAGGCCAAGCCCTCGTCACGACGAATCCATCCCGGACACGCGGCTGCTGGGTATGATGCGCGGCGTGCCGATCGCTGCCGGTGCGCTCCTTGCTCAACGCTACCGGGCCGAGACCTTGCTCGGGCGAGGCGGCATGGGCGAGGTCTGGCTCTGCCGTGATCTCGAGCAGGAGCGCGAGGTCGCGATCAAGGCTGTTCGCGCGGATTTCCTCGCTGATCCCGGGGCGGCGCGCCTCTTCCACGCCGAGATCGTCGCCACCGCGCGCCTCAATCACCCTGGCATCGTCCCGGTCTACGATCTGGTCCGCGATCCGGGCGGGCCGGCTCTGCTGGTCATGGCCTACCGCGACGGCCCCTCGCTCGGCTCGTTCCGGCCGGCGGATCTCACCTGGCCGTTCGTGGCCGAGGTGCTGAAGCAGCTCCTCGAAGCGCTGGCCTACGCGCACGCGCGCGGCGTGCTCCACCTCGATATCAAGCCCGAGAACGTGCTCCTCGAGCGCCGCGGCTCGCGCTTGCGGGCGACGCTGCTCGACTTCGGCATCTCGCGGATCCGCCGGCCCGGCCGGGGGATCGAGCGCTGGTTCGATCGCGACGCGGTCATCGGCACCGTCGAGTACATGTCCCCGGAGCAGTGCGCGGGGACGTTCGAGCGGCTCGGCCCCTGGAGCGATCTCTTCTCCGTGGGCGCCCTGGCGTTCGAGCTCTGCGCGGGCCACCGCCCTTTCCCTGGGCCCTCGCAGCCGACGGCGATGGTCCGAAGGCTGACCGAGCCTCCGCCGCGCCTCCGCTCGCTGGTGCCGAAGACCCCGCCCGAGTTCATCCATTTCTGCGATCGGCTGCTCGCCAACGAGCCGCGTCATCGCCCGCTCTTCGCCGCTGACGCGCTGCAAATGCTCCGGGCGATCGCGCCGGATCCGGCCCCGAGCGACGCGGCGGCCTTCGGCGAGATCCCCGTCGGGCCGTGGAGCGCCGAGGTGGTGACGCGGGTCGCCTCCTCTTCGCCGTCCAGCCCGGCGACGTTCGAGGAGATCTCCTCGGCCGATCTGCGCGAGGTGTCGCGATCGATCTCCGATCTGCCCACGCGCGGCGTCGACGCGGTGAGCGGCACCGAGGCGGCATTCACGGCCGACGAGGAGACGCCGGCCACGGGCGCGTACGGCCTCTTCGGCCTGCGCGAGCTCCCCGTCCTCGGTCGCCTCGATCAGCGGCGCCTGGTCTGGAACGCAGTCCGCGCCGTGGTGATCGCTCATCGCCCCTGCGTGGTGTTCCTCGAGGGCCCCGCGGGCTCGGGCAAGAGCCGCATCGCGCGCGACGCGATGGAGCGCGCCGCCGAGCTCGGCCTCTGCACGGGCATGCAGACCTCGTGGTCCCAGGCCGGCTCCGGCGACGAGGGGCTGCGCGGCCTCCTCGAGAACCTGCTCGACACCCGCGGCGCCGCTGCGCCTCAGGTGCGCGCGCGCCTGGATTTCTGGCTCGATCGCGTCGCCGGCTCGCACCGCGCCTTCTCGCGCGAGGTGGAGATCTTCCTCCGGCCTTCGCGCTCGGCGGCCCCCGACGCCGGCCTGCCGCTCCGCGTCGCCGTCGAGGCCATCTTCCGCGCCGCCTCCCTGCGCCCGGTGCTGCTCTGGCTCGACGACGTGCAGTGGAGCCGCGGCGAGGCGGGCGCGCTGCTCACGGCGATCCGCGCGCGCGAGCCGGCGCTCCCGATCTGCGTCATCGCCACGGTGCGCAGCGAAGAGATCGAGGATCGCGCCGCCTACGAGCGGATGGTGTCGGCCCCCTCGACCCACCGCGTGCGCGTCGATCCGCTCGATCTGGAGGCCACGCGCCGCCTCGTCCGCGGCCTCCTCGACGTCGACGAGGAGCTCTGCGATTTCCTCGCCGCGCGCGCCGAGGGCAACCCGCTCTTCGTCACGCACCTCATCCAGCAGCTCGTGGTCGCCGAGGCGGTGGAGCGGCGCGACGGGCGCTACCGCCTCGCGCGCGCCTTCGATCTCTCCACCGTGCCCGCCGACATCCGCGCGGTGTGGAGCCGGCGCGTCGATCAGTCCGGCGCGAGCGCCGCCGATCTCGTCGCGCTGGCCCTGGTGCGCGAGCGCGTCTCCCTCCACGTCGCCGAGGAGCTCCTGACGCTGAGCGGCCCCCGGCGCTCGACCTTCGAAGCCTCGCTGGCCCGCGCCCTCTCCGCGGGCCTGCTCCGGATCGAGGGCGGCGCGTACGTGTGGGCCCACGGGCTCCTGCGCGCGCACTTGATCAGCGGCCTCGCCCCCGAGGTCGCGCGCGAGCTCCACGGCGTGGCCGCGGCGGCGCTCGCCTCGCTCGTCGATCGCGAGGACGTGCAGGAAGAGCGGGCCGTGCACCTCCACCGCGCCGGCGAGGTGCGCGCCGCCTGCGAGGCCATGGTCGAGGCGGGCCTGTGGAGCTTCCGCCGCGCCGACACCGCGTCGCGCCGCGCTCGCTTCGAGGCCGCGGGCGGCTGGGCGCACGCCGCCGGCCTCCTCGACATCGAGGCCCGCTCGCTCGCCGAGCTGGCCTACGGCAACGCCGAGGTCGGCGAGCGCATGCGCGCCGACGAGCAGATCCAGTCGGCGCTCTCCTACCTCACGCAGCCGGGCTGCGATCACGTCGCGGCCTGGGTGGTGATGCGCCACGCCCAGGTCGCGCGGATGCTCGGCCTCGGCGAGATGGGCGCGCAGGCGACGGCCGAGGCCCTCGCCCACGCGCGCGCGCATGGCATCGGCGAGGTCGAGCGGCTCGCGCTGGTGCAGCTCGGCCTCGATCGCGGGCGCGCCGGGGACAAGGAGGGCGCGCAGGTCCTCTTGCGCGAGGCGGCCCAGCTCTGCCACGACGCGATGGATTCCGGCACGGAATCCATTGCCCTGCGCTCGCTGGCGACGACGGTCGACGCCGAGGCCGCCGTCGCCCTCGCCGAGCAGGCCATCGAGCTCGCCCGATCGATTGGCGCCCTCCGCCTCGAGCTCGCCGCCAAGCAAGCCTGGGTGGACATCCTCTGGCGCGTCGGCGACCACGCCAAGGCCCGCAAAGAGGCCCGCGATCTCGCCGACGAAGCGGGGCGGCGGCGCCTGCGACAGACGGTCTCGCTCCTCGAGCTCCAGAGCGCCGCGTGGGCCGCGAGCGAGCGCGACTGGAGCGACGTCCGCACCCACCGCGACGCCGCCGCGAAATGGGGCGCCGACGCCGGAGCGCTGGTGGAGCGCGCCGTGCTCGCCTCGCTCGACGTCGTCCTCGCGGTGGCCTCGGGCGAAGAGGCCAGCTCGATCTCCTCGATCGAGACCTTCGAGCAGATCCGCGGCGGCTGCGCCGACCCGACGATCCTCGAGGTCCTGGCGCTGGCCGCCGAGCTCGCCCCGCCCCGGGTAGCCGAGCGCCTATCGCGTCTCAGCCGGTGAGACAGCTTCCGCGTTTTTGACACGGCCACAGCGCTTCTCGTACCCTCGGTCGGCCCTCGGCGATGAGCCCGGGGGGCTGGAGGTCTCGACCACCATGGAAAATCTCGCTCGTATCATCGCCATTGCCGTCTCTAACAAGCAGATCGCGCCCTGCGTGAAGGTCCTCTCCGGGGCGTTCAACGCCTCGGCGCAGCAGGCGACTTCGTTCTGCGTCAACCTCGCGTTCACGTACACGTCCGGCGGGGAGCACGTCGGCCCGTTTTACAGCGTCCAGCCCCTCTCGCGGTTGACCTTCGTCCAGGCGCTCGATGCCTATTTCACCCGAGCGCGCGGCGCCGCGGTCGATATCCCCTCCATGCCCGACGACGGCACGCCGGTGGTCTGCGTCGCCACCCTCCAGTACTCCACCCGCGAGGCCGGCACCGTCGAATGCGGCCCCGCAGAGACGACCACGTTCTACCCGACATACCCGCGCTGATCGCGGCCAAGCACCTTGCCGAGGGGCGGCGCCGCCGTCATGAGTGATCGCGTGCCCCGCCCCGAAGCTCCCCATCCGCGCTTGAGCCCCGCCCGCCTTCGCGCGATCGGCAAAGCCCTCGACGGCGTGCGCGCCCGCTGCGATATCGAGTCGCGCCGCAACAACGATCCAGTCGAGTTCGTCCACCGCTACGCGGACGCGGCCGATCGCGAGCTCGTGGCCCTCATCGCCTCGGCGCTGGCCTTTGGCAACGTCAAGGCGCTGCGCGCCAAGATCGAGGACGCCCTCGCGCGCCTCGGCCCCGATCTCGCCCGCACGGCGGAGGACCCGGCCGAGGTGGCGCGCCGACTCCGGGGCTGGAAACATCGAGTCTACCGCGACGAGCACCTCGCCGGCCTCGTCGTGGGCGCCCGCCGCATCCAGCGCGCCTCGGGCTCGCTCGGCCGAGCGCTGGCGATCGAGCTCGAGCGCGCCGGGGATCTGCGCGAGGCGCTCAGCGCCTGGGCCGCGGCCATTCGCCGCGAAGGCGGCCTCGACGGGGCCAACCGCGGCGGCGCCCACATCCTCGCCGACCCGGCCAAAGGCAGCGCCGTCAAGCGACTCATGCTCTTGCTCCGGTGGATGATCCGCGCCGCCGACGGCGTCGATCTCGGCCTCTGGGATATCCCGACATCGCGCCTGCTCATCCCCGTCGACACGCACATTCACAAGCTCAGCCGCAACCTCGGCCTCACCTCACGCAACGACGTTTCGTGGCGGACGGCCGAGGAGATCACCACCGCCCTTCGCCGCCTCGACCCCGAGGATCCGGTGAAGTACGACTTCTCGCTCTGTCACCTGGGTATGCTCCAGCACTGCCCCTCTCGTCGCGACGCCGCCCGCTGTGAAGGTTGCGGAGTACAGAGCGTTTGTCGCCATTGGGCCGCCCCAGGCAAATGATTTACGTCCTGGGCTCTTTTTGCAGAGCACGCCGGGATCCCAAGAATGCAGGGTGATTTCACGATATTGTTTCAGAGTTGAAAATGGTGTTGAGCCCGATCTGAAAAGTAGTGGAAACCTTGGCCTCAATCCCTGGCACACCTCCTGCTTAGTCCGGTGCCGAGCGCTGCGCGGAGACCTTTCCCCCCCAAGGTCCGTGCGGCGCTTTTTCTTTTTGTCCTTGTAGATTCGCGGCTCTCGGTTGGTCACACATCAGGCAAATCCCGTCGCCCGCGAACCCGGTGGACGAGACGACATTACGGAATGTCCTGACCTGCTCCGTAACGTGGGCGTGCTTATCTAGAGCTGTCCGGAAGGGCTTGGCTGACTGGCCCGGTCCCCGGGAGGGGGATCAATCCATGAGGCGGGGGGAGCTGGTCACGTCTTCTACCTGGCCCGGCGCGGGGCTGGGGCGAGCTCATCGTATCCTGGCCAAAGCACCTCTCGCCGAAGGAGAAGTCCTCGACGGAAAGTATCGTGTCGAGCGGGTCCTCGGCGCGGGGGGGATGGGGGTCGTCGTCGCGGCGACGCACGTCAGGCTCGCTCAGCGGGTGGCGATCAAGTTCTTGCTTCCTCACGCCGCGGACGATGGGCACACCGTCGCTCGCTTCGCGCGGGAGGCGCGGGCGCTGGCTCGGCTCGACAACGAGCACATCGCGCGCGTCATCGACGTGGGGGCGCTCGCGACGGGCGCGCCGTACATGGTGCTGGAGCACCTCGTCGGGCACACGCTCGCGGACCTGCTCAACGCGCGCGGCCCGATGGCGATCGAGGAGGCGGTGGCGCACACGCTCGAGGCCTGCGAGGCCATGAGCGAGGCGCACGCCGCGGGCATCGTTCACCGGGATCTCAAGCCGGAGAACCTCTTCCTCGCCACGCGATCCGACGGCTCGCAGATGATCAAGGTGATCGACTTCGGCATCTCGAAGATGACCGATCCGCTCGAGCTCGGGCCGCGCTCCTCCACGCTCACCGGGGCCGCGTCCATCGTCGGCTCACCGCTCTACATGTCGCCGGAGCAGCTCTGCGCTGCGCGCGACGCCGACGCGCGCAGCGACATCTGGTCGCTCGGCGTGACGCTCTTCGAGCTGCTCACGGGGCAAGGGCCCTTCGTGTGGCGGTCGGTGCCGGAGCTCTGCGCCGCGGTGCTGAAGGAGCCGGCGCGGCCGCTGCGCGCGCTGCTCCCCGCCGCTCCCGAGGGCCTCGAAGCGGTGCTGCGGCGCTGCCTCGAGAAGGATCCGTCGCGGCGCCCCGCCGACATGGCCGAGCTCGCCGCCGCGCTGCGAGCCTTCGGCCCGCCCGAGCAGGCGCGCAGCTCGCGGCGGCCCTCGCGCGCGCTCTCGATCGCGCCGCCGCCGCGCGAGGCCGACGTCACGCCGCTGCGGATCGCGGAGCCCGAGCCGTCGCTGCGCCTCTCGGACCTCTCGCAGCTCTCGGGCATGACGACCATCGCGCACCCGGAGCCGCCCGCCTTCTGGTCGCTGTCCCGCATGGCTGCGGTCGTGTTCTTCTCCGCGCTCCTGATCTCGCTGGCCACCGCGCGCAGCCTGCGCGGGCCCGCGCGCGCGCTCGCCGCCGAGCCCGCCTCTCACGCTGCTGCGCCCGTCTCACCACCCCTCGTGACGCTCGAGCCCGAGGTCTCCGCGCCGAGCTTGCCAATCCCCCCTCCGGAGCCGCCGAGCCCGGGCCAGGGCATCACCGCACCTCCCAGAAAAACCACGCTGAGCCCGCGCTCCGCGAGCGGTCCGCGGGCTCCTCCGCATCCAAGCGTGATGGAGAATGCGTTCGGCCACCGCAAGTGATCCGCCGCGCAGATAACGTATGGACCGAGCCATTCCCGCCTTGTTGTTATCGCTGCTCTCAGCGCTCCTTCCGGTCCGGGAGGCGGCGGCCGCTCCTCCGCGCCTCCCGCTCCAGGTCGTCACCGGCCAGCGCGCCGCCGCCGCGGAGGCGCTGTTCGATCAAGGGCGACGGTTGATGTCCGCGGGGCGCTACGCCGAGGCCTGCGCGCGCTTCGCCGACAGCGAGCGCGTCGATCACGGCGTGGGCACGCTGCTCAACCTCGCCGATTGCTACGAGAAGAACGGGCAGACCGCGAGCGCCTGGGCGACCTTTCGCGCGGTGTCGGCGGCGGCGAGCGCCGAGGGGCAGCCCGATCGCGAGCGCATCGCCAGAGAGCGAGAGCTGGCGCTGCAACCCACCCTCGCGCGCCTGACGATCACGCTGCCGCCGCGGGGGCTGCCCGCGGGCGCGGAGGTGCATCGCGACGGCATCCTCCTCGGGCGCTCGCTCTGGGGCTCGCCTGTCCCGGTGGATCCCGGCGACCACGCGGTCCTCGTCGCGGCGCCGGGGAAGATTGATTATTCGACGACAGTGCACGTGCCCAGGCTGTCCGGCGCGGCGATCGTCGCGCGCATTCCCGTGCTCCGGGATCGCCCCGCGCCTCCGCCGGCGGCGCTCGCCCCCGCGCCGGTGGACCGGCCTTCGCGCTCTCCGCAGGCGACAGCGGGCCTGGTGCTGCTCGGCCTCGGAGGCGCGGGCGTGGCGGTGGGCGCGATCTTCGGCGTGCGCGCCCTCGGCTTGAAAGACGACTCCTCCTCTCTTTGCCGCACCGACGACCACTGCGCGGGAGAGGGGCTCTCGCTGCGCAACAGCGCCCGCGCGTCGGGGACGGCCTCGACGGTGGCCTTCGTCGCCGGCGGCGCGCTGGCCGCGGGCGGCCTCGCGCTCTATTTCACGGCTCCGGAGCGACAGGGAATCAAGGCGTCTGCTGGTCTCGCCGGCGGAGCCGCCGGTGTCACGCTGGAGGCAACATGGTGAAGTGGAGCAGAGAGCGATTGTTCGCGCTGGGGATCGGAGCGCAGATGCTCGGCTGCAACGCCCTCGCCGGGATCCGAGAGGGCGTGTTCGACCCTTGCGTGGAGGACGCCGGTGACCCGGTGTGCGCGACCGGCGGCGGCAGCTCCACTTCTTCTTCCTCCGGCGGGGGCGGCGAGGGCACGAGCGCGAGCGCGACGAGCAGCGGGACCGGCGGCGTGCGCGCGAAGTGCGGTGACGGCAACCTCGATATCGGCGAGGAGTGCGATGACAAGAACGCCACCCCCAAGGACGGCTGCACGAGCTGCAAGGTCGATTGCTCCGAGGCCAAAGCGTTCAAGGACCCAGCCGGCGCTCACTGCTACTGGCCCTTGCCCAGCGCGGCGAGCTTCTTCCAGGGCAGCGTGATGTGCCAGTCGTTCCCCGGCGGGCAGCTGGCGACGGTGAGGTCGCAGCCCGAGCTCGCGCTCATCGCCGCTCACATCGGAGGGCCGGTCTGGATCGGCGCGAGCGCGCTCGGGCCGACAGGCAAGCTCGCCTGGCTCGACGGGGAGGCCTGGGACTACGTGGTCTGGGGGCCGGGCGAGCCGAGCCAGGACAACAAGGATCTCTGCGTGCTGCTCGAAGGAGAGCCGCTGCGCTTCGGGATGAGCGATTGCGCCCTCTCGCGAAAGTCGCTCTGCGAGCGCGTTCCGGTGGTAACGCCGTGATCGCCGTCCTCGCTGCATGCCTGAGCTCGCCGGGGATCTCGGCCTCGTTACTGCGTGATCTTGGCCCCCTGCTCGGTGTAGCCTCCTCGCGATGAGCTTCGTGGCTTCGGCAAGTGGCGTAGTCCAGGCCTCGAGAGAGGAGTGCTTCGCGCGGCTCCGCGACTTCCTCTCCTGGCGTGACTGGATGCCTCAGTCCTTCCGCCCGCTCCGCGGTCCAATTCGCCCGATGCAGATCGGTGACCGCCTCCACCTCCGCCTCACCCCCAAGCCCCGCGCGGTCTCGCTCCTCATCACCGTGACCATCGTCCGCGTCGAGGCCGATCGCGAGATCACCTGGCGCGGCGGGATCCGCGGCCTCCTCGTCGGCGAGCACACCTTCTTCTTCGAGGCCGCCGGGCCCAGCGCGACCTTCGTTCGGTCCGAGGAGAAGTGGTCGGGCATCCTCACGTGGGTGGGCTTCATCGCCAACAGGATCCGCGCGTTGGCCTCGCGGATCGGCCACGAGCAGATCACCGCCCTCGCCCGCGCTGTCGAGAAGTCGGCGTGAGCGCGCGCCGCTTAGGGCTTGTTCAACAGGCGTCGCGAGCGTCCCGAGGCTAGGGAGGCCGAGGGAGGCGTGCTTCAGCACGTTGACCGAGGTCGACCGACGACCCGGGGCGCGCAGCAGCCTGTTGAACAAGCTCTGCGGCCGCTCGAGGTCGCCTCGGCGCTCCAAAGAGGCGGGGGCGTCGTCCCTCGCGTCACTTTCGGCGCTCTCTCTGTCCGCCCCCTGCTCGGACAAGGTGACAGCGCCCGCGGCTCGTGCGACCCTCCGCCGCAGACGATCATGGCGAAAGAACGCGTCTTCTCGCTCGACGCCGTACGGACGGACGGCTGGTTCGAGCGCATCGGAGATGGAATCGGAAGCTTCCAGGCTCTCTGCGATATCGTGGGCGAAGCCTTCTTCGCGTTCTCGATGATCACCGGCGCCCGGATCACCGCGCTGACGGTGGACCGGCGCAACCCGGACAACACCCTGGTGGACTTCGTGATCGCCGCCCCGAGCGAGGACGAAGGCGACGCCGACGTGCAGCGGCTCACGCTCGCGGATTTTCGCCATCGGCTCGTCGGCGCCCTGCTGACGGACGACGCGATGCCGCCGGCCCCCGAGCGCGACACCGACGTCGAGGCGATCCAGCTCCACATCGGCGTGCGCTACCTGCTCCTGGCGCCGCTCTACGGCTACAGCCTGCGCAAGCTCGCGGTCGAGTCGCGGACCTCAAAGCTCCACCTGCTCCACGACGGCGTCGACGAGTCGTACGAGCTCAACGAGTTCCGCGCCCGCATCCGCGCCCACATCCGCGAAGAGCTCGACCGCGCCTCGGCGGGGTCGCGCTCGGCCATCGACCTCACCAAGGTCGCCGAGGCCGAGATCGCGGCGGGCAAGAACGATCAGTCCCGCGTCATCTCTCTCCTCGGCGCCTGGCCGGCGCCGCTCGCCATCTTCTTGCGCACCCCCGAGGGGCAGATGCTCACGACCGATGCTCGCGCTCTCATCGCCAAGGGCCTCGGCCTCCTGGGAACCGCCTGCGTCAAGCTCGGCGAGAACCAGCAGGGCGAAGAGGTCATGCGCCTCGCCGTGCAGTACGCGCAGGATGGGGCGGCGGCGGCCGACATCTTCCGCCGCCTCGGCGAGGCTCAGCTCGAGGACGGCCGATCGGGCGAGGCCATCGGCCCCCTCCGCCGCGCGGCCAACCTCGGCGCGCCGCCCAAGCAGATCTGGCCGCTCCTCGCCAAGGCCTTCATCAAGCGCAAGCGCTACGTGGCCGCCCTCGCCTGCGTGCGCGAGGCCCGCGGCGTCGGCGTCAACGACAGCGAGATGGTGGAGCAGATCCGCGACATCGAGCTCAACCTCGGCACCGCGCTGACGGCCTGGCGCGGGCTCGTCATCGCTTCCAATCGCTGAGTCGACGGCTCGCTCGAGCCGCCTCACCTGCACATCGGTCAAGCGCCGGTCCCATTTGGTGACAGTGGCATCTGCGAACCCTTTGCGTGGGCTCGGCCGCTCCATTGACACCCCCGGACCCCCCGGCTACATGTCCGGCGGAATGCATCGATTTGCCTTGGTTTTTGGTGCATTTCGGGGCGCGGACCCACCGCGACCCACGCTTTCCGGAGTCGCCTGATCCCATGGCTACCTACGTCCCTCTCCTGCTCCTCTTCATCGTCGGCGCGGTGATCACCGGCGCCTTCTTCACGCTCTCCACCGTGCTCGGGCCGAAGAACCCGACCCCGGAGAAGATGATGCCCTTCGAGTGCGGCAGCGACTCGACCGGCGGGCGCTTCGTGAAGCCGAGCGTCAAGTTCTACCTCACCGCGATCCTCTTCGTCGTCTTCGACATCGAGGTGGTGCTCATGTACCCGTGGGCGGTCCAGTTCCGCTCGCTCGGCTGGGGCGGCATGGCCACGATGGGCTCGTTCGTGGCGCTGCTCGTCGTGGCGCTGATCTACGTGTGGAAGAAGGGAGCGCTCGAATGGGAGACCTGAGCAACGGCCGCAGCGGCTCGCGCGTTCACGTCATCGAGAGCGGTGACGTCGGGTTCGCCACCACGCGCTTCGACGCGCTTCTCAACTGGGCGAAGAAGTACTCGCTCTTCCAGTACCCCTACGTGACGGCCTGCTGCGCCATGGAGTTCATGGCCATGGCGAGCCCGCGCTTCGACATGGCCCGCTTCGGCGCCGAGGCCCCGCGCTTCTCGCCGCGCCAGGCGGACCTGCTCTGGGTCGTCGGCACGATCAGCCAGCGCCAGGCCCCCGCGCTCAAGCGCATCTACGAGCAGATGGCCGATCCGAAGTGGGTCCTCGCCTTCGGCACGTGCGCCTCCTGCGGCGGCTTCTACGACAACTACACGACGCTCGCGGGCATCGACAAAGTCATCCCCTGCGACGTGTACGTGCCCGGCTGCCCGCCGCGGCCCGAGGCGGTGATCGACGGCCTCCTGCTCCTCCAGGACAAGATCGCCCGCGGCGATCGCACCCCGGGCATCGTCAAGCCGCGCACCGATCCGCTGGTGATGGGGCCCGACGGCGTCGAGCTCGTGCAGATCGGCAAGAAGCCCGTCCTCGACGAGGACCACGAAGCATGAGCAAGAAGGTCATCGACCTCCTCACGGAGAAGTTCGGCGCGGCGATCCTCGAGACGCACGCCCAGTTCGGCGACGACACCGCGGTGATCGAGCCCGCCTCGTGGCGCGCGGTGGCGTTCTTCCTCCGCGACGACAACCGCCTGGCGATGAACATGTTCACCGACCTCTGCGGCGTCGATTACTTGAACCAGCGCGAGCCGCGGTTCGAGGTCGTCTGCCACCTGCGCTCGCTCCAGTTCGCGCACCGCATCCGCATCAAGGCGCGCATCGGCGACGAAGAGGGCGAGCACGTGGAGATCGACTCGCTCGTGCCGGTGTGGCGCGGCGCCGACTGGTTCGAGCGCGAGACGTTCGACCTCATGGGCATCAACTTCAAGGGCCACCCGGACATGCGCCGGATCCTGATGTACCCGGAGTTCAAGGGTCACCCGCTCCGCAAGGATTACCCTGCGCAGAAGGTCCAGCCGCTGATCCCTTACCGCGAAGGCACGCAGGACAAGCTCTTCCCCTTCGGCCCCGACGAGGGGATGAGCTTCGGTCGCCAGACCTTCGATCACCGCAACGAACGCGGAGAGAACTGACCGATGGAACCGCTGGATCAGGACCTCGCCGAGGGCGAGCTCGAGCTCCCGAGCGAGCCGATGCTCCTCAACATGGGCCCTTCGCACCCGGCCATGCACGGCACGGTGCGCATCGTCCTCGAGCTCTCGGGCGAGACCATCGTCAAGAGCGACGTGCAGATCGGCTACCTGCACCGCGGCTTCGAGAAGATGTGCGAGCGCGGCACGTGGACGCAGATCTTCCCGTACGCCGACCGCCTCAACTACGTCTCGCCCATGCTCAACAACGTGGGCTTCTCGCTCGCGTGCGAGAAGATGCTCGGCGTCACGGTGCCCGAGCGCTGCCAGCACTACCGCGTGGTCCTGGGCGAGCTCGCCCGCATCTGCGACCACATGATCTGCTCGGGCGCGATGTGCATGGAGCTCGGCGCCTTCACGCCGTTCCTCTACTTCGCCCGCGCCCGCGAGATCATCTGGGACATCTTCGAGGAAGAGACCGGCGCGCGCGTGACCCACAGCTTTGGCCGCGTCGGCGGGATGGCCAAGCCGCCCACGCCCGACTTCAAGGCCATGATCCGCGCCGGCCTCCCGCGCGTGCTCCAGATGGTGAACGAGGGCGAGAAGCTCATCCTCAAGAACCGCATCTTCCTCGACCGCGTCGAGGGCGTCGGCCGCATCAGCAAGGAAGACGCGCTCGCCCTCGGCTGGACGGGCATCTGCCTGCGCTCGAGCGGCGTCGCCTACGACGTGCGCAAGGTGCACCCGTACATGACGTACGACCGCTACGACTTCGAGGTCCCGGTCGGCACCCAGGGCGACAACTACGATCGCTTCATGTGCCGCCAGGAAGAGATCCGGCAGAGCGTCAGCATCATCAACCAGGCCCTGGAGATGATGGCGGACGAGGGGCCGATCAACATCGACGATCCGCGCATCGTCCTCCCCCCGAAGCACGACGTCTACACGACGATCGAGGCCACGATCCAGCACTTCAAGATCGTGATGGAGGGCATCAAGATCCCCGCGGGCGAGTGCTACTCGTACACCGAAGGCGGCAACGGGGAGCTCGGCTTCTACCTCGTCTCCGACGGGAGCGGGACGCCCTACCGCGTGCGCATCCGGCCCCCGTGCTTCCCGATCGTCCAGGGCCTCTCGCAGCTCATCAACGGGCGGATGATCGCCGACGTCGTCCCGACGTTCGGCTCGCTCAACATGATCGGCGGAGAGTGTGATCACTAGTCACGATGGGGCCGCGAGCGGCCCCATACCCCAAGCCGGCTCCGCCGTCCGGAGTTTGCCTCAGCGGAGCATCAGCGGAGCATCAGCGACGCCTCAGCGGCGCATCTCCAGAATCCACGCAGCACCTTTTCAGAGACTGAACCATGGCGACCACACCGCCGGCCGATAAGCCCCCCGCGCCCCCGCCTCCGCCCAACACGATCAAGATCGATGGGCGGGAAATTCCCTTCAAGAAGGGGGACACCATCATTCGCGCGGCGCACGACGCCGGCATCGACATCCCGCACTACTGCTGGCATCCGGGCCTCACGGTCGCGGCC
>FSTQ01000174.1_pt1 | contig 39087 bp, 30 predicted proteins | sample 1637281 | NCBI WGS metagenome assembly FSTQ01 (sample SAMEA3914818, study PRJEB12502) | metagenome | biome: forest; material: soil | place: Canada | collected 2010-06-26 | depth 0.1 m
CCCGTCGCGCGATCCGTGGGAGCGCGCCTCGGCCGGCTGCGAGCCCACGCCCCCTTCGGCGAGCTCGTGTGGGAGAGCGTGGCGATCGAGGGCGGCGGCAGGCGCGCCGAGGCTTCGTTCTACGGCCCCGCAGGCGAGCGCGCGACGGTGTGGCTCGCCGAACAGACCGGCCGCGCCACAGGCGGCTACCGCGTCGACGCAGGCGAGCCGACGTCAGCGCTCATCGAAGGGCTGCGCGCGGTGATGAAGGCGCTGCACCCGCCCGCGGAGGCGCCACCTCCCCACCCCCAGCACCGCAACGTTTAGAACCGCGCGCGCCAGCAAGCGGACCAGAGCCGCGCGCGCCAGCAAGCGGACCGCGCTCTGCGCGTAGATCCGGGTAAAACGCGGCCCCAGGACAGCAACCTGAGGTAGTCTCCGCGCCGCGCGAAGCGGCCTCGGGCTGCCTCGGGTTGGTCGATACAAACGTCGGATGCGAAAAAGAACGTCAGGTATCCAGGATGCTCGTAGGCTACATAAACATATCCGACGTTAAGTGCTTCGCAGAAGAGGTGAAGGTCAATCTGACGACTGGGCATGACCACCCTCATAAGTGGGTAGTCATATATGGCGACAACGGACTCGGAAAGAGTACTTTGCTTCGAGCGTTGGGGATCGCCTTGGTCGGTCAGCCCGCTTTGAATACGCTCTTTCCCAGCGCAGAAGGATGGGTGCGAGGTCGAGCGAGCGTGGCAAGTATCGGAGTGGGTATTCGAAAAGGGAGCGGCGATAAAAGTGCTGGTGCTCTCAAGGTGCGACCCATAGGGATTAATCTGGTACTGGTTGGGGCACGGTATATCACGGACCATACGGGGGTTGTTCGTGCTGCGCATGCGGTCTTCCCCTTAGAGCGCTTGCAAGACATCTCGCCACACGGTCGTCGGACATCAGCGAAGCAGCTCGACGCAGATACTAAGCTCTTCAAAGAGCATATTTCTTCCGATGAGCCGAAGCGCGGCTGGCTTATCTGCGGCTATGGTCCACACCGCCGCTTGAGCGGCTCCGCCTCGGAGCTCTCCGAAAGGATCCCGCCGGACGGGCGAGCTGCACGCCTGGTTACTCTCTTCCACGAAGGAGCAGCCCTCACCTCGTCCGAGCGCTGGTTGCTCAAGCTCCACCACTACGCCTCGCTCGACAAGAAGGGCTCCGCCCAGCGCCGGCTCGACGCCATCGTGCAAATCATCAACACGAGCCTGCTTCATAACGACGTCACGCTCAATGAGATCACGCCCGATGGCGTGTTCTTCAAGTCCCCCTTCAGCGCCAAGATCCCGTTCGGCGATCTCTCCGACGGCTACCGCTCCGTGCTGGCGCTCACGCTCGATCTGCTCCGTCATATCGAGTACGCCTTTGACATCGAGAGCGTCCTCGAAATCAAGGAAGATGGTCGCGCCATCGTCACCGCCGAAGGCGTGGTGCTCATCGACGAGATCGACGCGCACTTACATCCTTCCTGGCAGCGAACCATCGGCGCCTGGCTCCACGAGCGCTTCCCCAACATCCAGTTCATCGTCTCGACGCACAGCCCCCTCATCCCCACGCGCGTCTCCGAGACCGACGGTCTGGTCATACGCCTGGTGCGCAGAAAAGAGGGGAAGGGCAAGGGAGAGGTCGTCGATGTCATCACCGAGGAGGGGACGATCGGGTTGACGGTCGATCAAAACCTCACCGGCCCGAACTTCGGCCTCGACTCCACGCGCGACGTCCTCGCCGACGAGATGGCCGCCGAGATCGAGCGGCTCCGCAAGCGAGCAAAGCAGAAGAAGGCCACGCCCACCGAGCGCAAGAAGCTCCGCGCGCTCGAAGCGGAGTACGAGAAGATCGCCCCCGCAACCCCGACCTACGCGGGCATGGCGACCTGGCGCGAGGACGAGGAGCGGATCCGCCTCGCCAACGAGAAGGCCAAGAAGCAGGAGCGCGCCGCGCGATGATGCCAGTTGCCTCTCAGTCCGCGCCCGAGTCATCCGCGCTCAAGACATGCATCGAAGTCTACCGCCAGCAGGCGCAGACCGAGCCCATCGAGAAGGTGTGGAAGCGCTTCCGTGCCTCCACCTGCGGCAAGAGCTGGATCGACGCGCTGAAGAGCGCCTACGGCCACCGCTGCCTGTACTGCGATCACGCGGAGTCGCACAGCATCGACCACCGCGACGCCAAGAGCGCGACCGTCGATCGCGCCTTCGCGTGGAGCAACTTTCGCCCGAGCTGCGGGGACTGCAATCGCCTGAAGAGCACGCTCGCGATCGTCGACCCGCTGAGCGAAGACCCGCGCGATTTCATCGAGTACGATCTGACCACGGGCAAGCCCACGCCGATCACGACACCCGCACGTCAAACGAAGGCGAAGGCCACGAGTCGCTTGCTCGATCATCAAACGCTCAACGACGCCCGCAGGGCGAAACGACAACGAGTGCTGAATGCGCTGGTCCGCTTTCTGGCCGACGAGGCTGGCCACGATGAAGCGCGGGTGATCGAAGAGCTCGCCGTCGAGGAGCCGCACCGGGCCATCGTGCGCGACCTCGTCCTCGGCGCCGAAGCCGATCTGCACCAGTGGTCACCGCTGGTGCGCCAGGCGATGCGCAAGCTCCCTGTCCTCAAGACCTGGACCCTGAATCCAACCGCTTGAGGCGGCATTTCAGCTACCGACCGCTCCGCTTCGGGGTTCGCTGATGCCGTCTCGCTTGCGGGAGGCTTCGGTCGGCCTCCTTCAAGTCCACGGGCGGCTACCGCGTCGACGCGGGCGAGCCGACGTCGGCGCTCGTCGAAGGGCTGCGCGCGGTGATGAAGGCGCTGCATCCGCCGGCGGAGGTGGAGGCGCTCACAGCGTCGCTGCCTCGCTCGTCGTAGCGCGAGTGGGGACCCCACGTTGGAGCCGCGCGCGCCAGCAAGCGGGCGCTTTCGCTAAAGGGTCCGCTTGCTTGCGCGCGCGGCTCTGGTCCGCTTGCTGGCGCGCGCGGTTCCAAGCCTTGGGTGGCTCGAGAAGACGCGGTGATTTGGGCTCATGGACGGGGCTGGTCGCTGCCAAAATCACGTGTGGTTTCCGCTCTCTCGACGGGATCGTGGAGTCTCCAGCGTTCGGCGTGCCTCAGCTCCGCGGGAAGAAGGCATCTTTGTCGCTGAAGCGACCTCAGCTCCGCCGGACTGCGCCGTCTTTGCGGCTTTGTGCCGCTCGACGCCGCGGGATTGCCGGCCGCGCGACGCTGAAGCGACCTCCTTCCCGCGGGATTGAGGTCGCTTCAGCGCCTCGGCCGCCTTGACTCCGGCGAATTGAGCTCCCTCGCGCCGTCCTGCGGCCTCGATCCCGGCGAACGGAGCGGGATCGAACGTTCGCGATGGCTCGAATCCGTTTTTCGCCTGCGCTCAACCCACCGCGCTCGGCGCCGCCACCGCGCGCAGCTCGCTCGTCCCGTGCAGCTCGGCGTACCCACGGCGCAGCCCCCAGCAGCGGCTCGTCAGCGCGCAGCCGGCGCAGGCCTCCGTCTTGAGAAACTCGCCGCCGTCCGCTCCCGCGGCGATCTCCGGCAAGTCGAAATAAGCGCGCGCCCCGTCAGGGACCAGGCAGAGCGGCAGCCCGCACATCGATTCGAACCCGGTGATCGTGAGCCCGGCGTCGCGACCCGCGTCGAGCCCGGCCACCAGCGCCGGGACGATGTCGGCGTAGCGCGGGATCAGCGCGGCGGTGCGCGGCACGACGTCGGTGTGCGATCCGACGAAGGAGAAGGTGATCGCAGCGGCCGGCCAGCGGCGCGCCACCAGCGCCACGAAGTCGGGGAAATCATCGCGGTTGGCCGCGCAGAAGACGAAGTTGAGGCGCACGCGGACCCCGCTCGCAACCAGCGCGTCGACGCCGCGCACCGTCTTGTCGAAGGTGCCCGGAGCCGCCGTCACGCTGTCGGAGATCGCGGCCGTGCTCCCGTGCAGCGAGACCAGCGCGTCGCTCACGCCGGCCTCGGCCACCTCGCGGGCGAGCGCCGCGTCGGCCAGGCGGATCGCGTTGGTCTGCAGCTCGATCGATCGCGCGCCCTCGCGCTTGCCCAGGCGCACGTACTCGGCGAGGCGTGGGTTCAAGGTCGGCTCGCCGCCCGAGAGCGCCAGCACGCCGCCGCGCCGCGCGATCGCGGTGATGGCCTCGCGCACGTCGGCGTCGTCGGGCGGCGGGAGGTGGGTGGACACGAAGCAAAAGTGACAGGCCTGGTTGCAGTGGAAGTTCACCCGCACCGTGGCCCCGGGGACCACGCTCCCGTCGGGCTGGCGCAGCATCTCGTGCGTCACCAGCTCGCGGCGGATCTGCTCCTCGACCGAAGAGATCACCGTCAGGCGCCGCCGCACGCGATCCTCGACGATGGGGCGCACCGTCAGCGCCTCGCCGCGCGCGAGCAGCGCCGCCGGCAAGCCCGGGCAGCGGTCGCGCGCGGCGCATCCCTCGCAGGCCGGGGCGTGCTCGTACCCTTCGCGAGCCGCGCCGCCGCGCGACAGCGCGTAGAGGTGCGCGATCCGATCCGGCCGTCGAAACAAGCACGGAGGGAGGTATGTCGCGGTGTCGAGCTGGACCGTGAGCCCGACGCGGCGCCCCGCCTCGGCGACCGCGGTGACGGCGGCCGTGGCCTCCTCGACGCTCGCCAGCGTCGCCGCGTCCGGCGCGCGGAGCGGCACCGCGAGCACCAGCGCCGCGATCGGCAGGCCGCTCTCCGCCAGCGCGTCCGGCAGCGCCGCCACGAGCGCGAGGTTGGCGCGGACGATCGACGTGGTGATGGTGATCGGCACGCCGGCGCGGCCGAGCGCGCGCAGCCCGCGCAGCGTCGCCGCGGAGCCGCCGGGATCGCGGGTGATCGCGTCGCCGGCCTCGCCCCACGCCGTGAGCTTCACCCGCGCGCCGGAGAGCCCCGCGGCGCGGAGCGCGCTCGCGCTCGCCTCGGTGACGAGCGCGCCGTTGGTCTCGAGCGTCACCGTGGCCACGCCCGCCGCGCGCGCGTGAGCGACGATCGCCGCGAGATCCCGGCGCAGCGTCGGCTCGCCCCCCGCCAGCACCACCTCGCGCACGCCGGCCGCCGCCGCCGCGTCGATGCGCCGGCGCACGGCCCCCGCGGCGACGAACGCCGGCACCTCGGCCGGGCGGCGGACGCTGCAAAACGCGCAGTTCTGGTTGCACGTCTCGTTCGTCAGGACCACCGCGCGCTGCATTTCGTCGCGCCGATCCTACGCTGCGGCTCCCGCGCGGGATAGCTGGCTCGCTCCCGCGCGAGACCGGGAGAGCCTAGCGCGGCTCGATCGCGAAGAGCTCGATCGCCGGCGCGCCTTCGGGGCCGAACCCGGCCACGCGGCGCAGCCGACGCCCGCGCGCCTCCACGGCTGCTTCCAGATCGGCCCGCACCGACGGCCCACCGGCGCAGGGGCTCATCTCCAGCATCGCCGGATTGGCGGGCAAGACGAGGTGCTCATGCGCCCCCTCCATCCGATCGAGCACGAGCTCCCACGCGGGGCGATAAGGCGCTTCGCGGGTCGCCGGAGCGGAGCACGCCTCGCTGAAGATGGGATAGGCCAACCGCGGGTGCACGCGGCCACGAGAGAGGATATCGTACACGCCCGCTTCGCTGTAGGTGACGACCCACGGGCTCTCGACGCCTTTTTCAATCAGCTCGTGGACGAGGCCCTCTTGCGCGGAGAGAGAGAACATCGAAGACGTGCGGTTCGTCAGGACTTGATAGAGCTTCTTCGCCTCGAGGAGGTTGAGCGAGAAGAGCGCGACAGCGGCGGCGGCGAGGGGCGCGCGGCCGTACCAGGCGCGCTGCCCCCCGAGGCGGCCCGCGGCCGTCGAGAGGCTGGTCCCGACGACGCCGACGGCGATTGCGACCCAGGGCAACACGGGGATGAAGAACTGCCCCGGATCGTTGTGATAGAGCGCGATATAGAGCAAGAAGAGGAGCAGGAGGCCAGTCCCGTACATGCGCGCGGGGAGCCCAGCGCGCCGAACGAAGGGCACGACGAGGGCGGCGACCAGCACCGCGGCCACGAGCAGCAGCGAGGGGAGATCGGAGGCAGGAGGCGGAGCTCGCCCCTGCGACAGCTCGGTCAATGCCGTCCCGGCGTGGGCGAAGTTGGTGCGGAAGATGTCATAGAAAAACACCAGCCGGCTCGGGTCGAGCAGCGAATGAGACATCACCTGAGCCCACCGCTCCGACATCGCGCCCGAGCTGCCCTGAGAGCACGCATAAACGAGCTGCGGCACGAGGGGCAGCGCGAACAAGGCGCCGGCGAGGAGCCATTGCTTCGCCGTGGCGCGCGGTCGCTGCCGGAAGATCGCCAGGGCCAGGAGCGCCGCTATCAGGTGCCAGGCAGCCGAGTTCTTGCCGGCGGCGCCCAGCCCCGCGGCGATCGCGGCGGCCGGCACGCACCACCGCGCCTGCGTGCGCTCGTGCTCCAGCGCAAAGAAGAGCGCGAGCACCGGGAGCAGCAGCATCACCTGCTCTTCCACGTGGGTCCAGCCGAAGAGCGTCAGGACCAGCGGCTGTGTCGCGACGAAGAACGCGGCGATCGGCGCGGCCGGCCACGCGAAGAGGCGATTGGAGACGAGCCAGACGGCCACGACGAGCGTGACGCCGGTGAGCAGCGCGAAGAGGCGCCCGGCGACGAGCCCGCCCAGGGCGACCACCCAGCGCGTTGGGTAATAGACAATCGCGCCGATATGGCCGTCGACCATGATGGGGTGATAACCGCCCTCCGCCGTCTCGTAGCCCCAGACCGGCAGCAGCGGAGTGGGCGTGGCGACGAGGCCCCCCTCCCTGGAGGCGAGCGCGGCCTCGGGGTGGGCGTGCTCCCAGCGCGGCGCGCGCGTGACGAGGGCCGCGACCTCTTCGAAGTTGGATCCGCTGTTGAAGGTGAAGGGCAGTTGCAGCGCGCCATAGAGAGCGCAGGCGCAGAGGAGCAGGAGCGCCCGCCGCCCGCCCGCTCCGCCTCCGGCCCGCCCGTCGAGGAAGCCGGCGATCCGCCGGAGGAGCGTCATCGCCACGGGCGCGCGTCAGGCGCTCTACGTGGATTGCAACGGCAAGTCGTCATCAAGCTGTGCCTCGTGAACAAGCGCGCTCGGCGGCGCGACCCTGAATTAAACGAATTTCGCCTCAAGTAATCGCGCGCGCGAAGGTTTGTCAAGCTACCCAGCGATGCCGAGTGGCGCCCAGCGCGACCTCGAACGGCTTGACGCCGCCTGGAACTCATGATTCTCATCGCTGTTCGATGCGTTTGCCTCGTATCCGCATGTCCGGGCGCCCGCTGAGCGCGATGCGGCTCTCCTGGCTCATCGCGGCGGCTTACTTCCTCGTCAGCCGCGGGGTCGAGAACCTGTTCCCGTTCACCGTTCTCGAGATGTATTCGTGGCGGAGCGAGCCCTCTTCGAGCCGGATCCTCGCGCTCGACGAGCGCGGAGGGGCGCACGAGGTGAACCGCCTGGCCTCCTTCCGCTGCGACGACGACATCACCCCGGAGAAGAGCCATTGTCCGGAGCCGGGTCATCATTATTACTCCATCGATTACGTCGATCGTGACCTGATCGACCACATGCGCTCTCACCCGGGGACTGGGCAGGAGCCCAGCGCGGAGAGCTTCACCCTCGTCCGGCGCGTATGGCAGCTCGACGTGTCGCCGGTGACCCACGCAGACTGCGCGCTGACGCGCTGCCGCGCGGTGCCATGATGAAGAGCGCCTCGCTCTTCGACGGCGCGTCGCGGGCTCCGCTCCGCGTCGGCCTCGCCCTCATGACCGGCGTGGAGCTCGTCGGCCAGGCGGTCGATTTGCATTCTCAAGTGGTCAATTCCCTCTACGAGGGTGGAGCTGGCCTCTTGCTGCGTTTGATCCCTCCGAGCGCCTTTGTGCTCGCGGCGGTGTCGGCCGTCGGCCTCCTGGGGCTCGTCGCCTTTGCGCGGGATCGCCGGGCGATCACCGGCGGGCTGGTGACGCTCGCGTGCATGGCGCTCCTGTCGGAGTGGATAACAGAGCGCTTCGGCGCCACCCCGCACAACATGTTCTATCCCGGCGGTATGCTGTTCGGCTGGATAGCGGGGCTCTGGTATGCGCGCACGGCGGCAGGTGAGGCAGACCGCGAGCAGCTCGCGGAGGCGGGCGCGGTCGGCGTGCTGGCGGCGCTCTACGTGGGCTCGGGCGTGAGCAAGATCCTTCACGGCGGCATCGACTGGGCCGACCTGAACACGCTGCGCAGCACGATCCTGGCTCAGCAGGGCCTCGGCGGCTGGAGGTGGGTGGAGGCCTATCGCTCGACCGTCATCGAGCACGCGCGGCTCGCGCAGGTGCTGGCCGCGGGCGCGCTCGTCATCGAGCTGGGGGGGTTCCTCCTGCTCGTCAGCCGCTCGCTGCGGGTCATCTGGGGGCTCCTCATCCTCGGTCTTCATGTGAATATCCTCCTGCTCTGCACGATCCCGTACGTGGAGCCAATGGCGCTCGTCCCGCTCTTCACGCTGCCCTGGCCAGCTCTGCTGGGTAGGTTGAGGCGTAAGCGCCTTGTCGAGGCCGCCGTCGCAGCACCACCACGGGCACCTCCGGTAAGCTAGCCAAACACGGCTGAGCGCATTTACGGTCGCAGACTTTGCTGATAGGGTCGCGCCGATGGCTCGCGCTTCCCACAGAGCAGCTTGGGCTGCGCTCTGCCTCCTGCTCACGAGCGCTGTCGCGGCTCGCGCCGACGTGTTTGTTCCCCGTCCGCACGTCGCGCCTGCGCCTCGCGCGTCGAGCGCGCCGCTCGCCGCGCCGTCTGCGTCCAGCGCGCCGCTCGCCGCGCCGTTTGCATCGAGCGCGCCGCTCGCCGCGCCGTCTGCGTCCAGCGCGCCGCTCGCTGCGCCTGCGCCTTCCGCGTCCAGCGCGGCCCCTCACGCCAAGGGGGGCACGGATGTGCTCTGCGGCGACGCTGTCGTCGAGTGGACCGAGGGCGCCTCGAGCCGGACCGGCCTGACGATCACCCCGGTCTCGTGCCCTCCCGGCCTCGTGCGCCTCAAGGTCGCCGGGGCCGGCTGCGATTTCGAGGTGAGCCGCGATCGTGGATTTCAGCGCACCGAGGGCGGTGCTTTCGGCGTCTCTCCGATCGTCGACCTCGACTGGACGGCGGCCCCCGAGCCAATGAAGAAGGCCCTCTCGGGCATCCTCTCCGCGCTCACCGAAGACCCCTCGCTGCCGATGGACAACAAGCCGTCTCCCAGGCTGCTCGGCTCGCGGCGCAACCAGATCGCCGTCGGCTCGGCGATCGTGGTGATCTTCGCAGCGGTCTTTGCGCTCTGGTCGAAGCGTCGCCGGGCCGCGCCCTCGGCGCCGTGATCTCCACACCTCAGGACTCGTGAGCTCGCCCATCGCCGCCGCCGTTCGGCGAATCCAGCAGGGCGTGCGTGGGCTCAGCTGCTGAGGCCTTCCGTTGGGCGCGGCCCGACGCGCCCTTCGGGCAAACCCCCCGGGGGGAACCGGGCGCGGCCCGACTCCTGGATCGAGCCTTGAAGGACTAGCTTTCGGCTGTGATCTCCGGCTCGTCACGCTGACGGAGCCTCGCGAGCAGGAGGTGGGCAGGGGCACAGAATACGCCGGCTCTGCCGCGTCGAGGCAGACCTCCATGAAGACCAAGAGCGTGCTCATCATCGATGATGAAGAGGGGATCCGGGAGACCCTCCAGCTGGCGCTCGAGTTCGAGGGCTATGATGTGCACACGGCCGCCAACGGCAAGGAAGGCTTCGAGGCGCTCGAGAGGATCCGGCGACCGTGCCTGATCTTGCTGGATCTGATGATGCCGACCATGAACGGCTGGGAGTTCGCCGTCGCCATCGGTGAGAGCGAGGACCACCGGGCCATCCCGGTGGTGGTCATCTCGGCGTTCGACGACCAGGCGAAGGGGCTGCCCGTTCACAGCGTCCTCAAGAAGCCAATCGATCTCAGCATGCTCCTCGACATCGTCCATCAATGCTGTGCCTGAGCCGCATCGTCCATCAATGCTGTGCCTGAGCCGCCCGATGGCACTGGCCGCGCGCCCTGTCTGGAGGAAAGATCAGCGCTCGAATGCCGGCGATCGACGGGTACAGCATCACGGAGACCCTCCGGGAAAACGACAGGTTCGTCCTCCAGCGCGCCTCGCGCCGCGGCGACGGCCGCCCGGTCATCCTCAAGCGCCCTTCTGCCGAGTATCCTTCACTGGAGACTCTCCGGCTGCTCGAGCACGAGTGGGAGATCACGAGGACGCTGCCCCCCGGCCTCGCGCTGAGGCCGCTCTCGCTCGAGCGCAGCGCGGGCAGCCTCACCCTGGTGCTCGAGGACAACCGAGGTGTCGCCCTGAGCCGCCTCCTCGGCTCGCCCATGAGCACTGGCCGCTTCCTCCGGCTCGCCGTCCAGGCGGCGGCGGCGCTGGAGGAGCTCCACGAGCACGGCGTCATCCACAAGGACATTCGCCCCGACAACATCATCGTCGACGCGGAGATCGGCGAGAGCAAGCTCACCGGCTTCGGGATAGCCTCTCTCCTCCCGCGGGAGTACCAGCCTGCCCGGAGCCCGAGCATGATCGAAGGGTCGCTCGCGTACATGTCGCCCGAGCAGACCGGCCGGATGAACCGCGCCGTCGATCACCGCACCGATCTCTACTCCCTCGGGATCACCTTCTACGAGATGCTGACAGGCACCCTGCCTTGCCGGGCGGCGGATCCGCTGGAGTGGGTGCATTTCCACATCGCCCGCGCGCCTCGGCCCCCGGAGGAGCTGGCGCCCTGCGTGCCTGGGCCGGTGTCGGCGATCGTCCTCCAGCTCCTCTCCAAGGTCGCGGAGGATCGATATCAGACGGCGCGCGGGCTCAGGCACGATCTGCTCACCTGCCTCGCACAGTGGGAGTCCGCGGGGCGGATCGAGCCCTTCCCGCTGCGGCGCCACGACGTGCCCACGCGCCTGCGGATCCCCCAGAAGCTCTATGGCCGCGACCGCGAGCTCTCGGTCCTCACGTCGAGCTTCGAGCGGGTCGTCGCCACCGGATCACCGGAGCTCGTCCTCGTCTCCGGGTACTCCGGTATCGGCAAGAGCTCGCTCATCCACGAGCTTCACAAGCCCATCGTGGCCGCTCGAGGCCTGTTCCTCTCGGGCAAATTCGACCGGCACAAGCGCGATATCCCCTACTCCACCGTGGTCCAGGCCTTCGTGGAGATCATCCGCCAGCTCCTCGCCGAGGGCGAGGATCGGGTAGCGTCCCTGCGCGGCCGGCTCCGCGAGGCCCTCGGGCGGAGCGCTCAGCTCCTCATCAACCTCATCCCGGAGCTCGAGCTCATCGTGGGGCCGCAGCCGGCCGTCGCTCCCTTGCCCCTCACCGAGGAGAAGGGGCGGTTCTATCGGGTCTTTCAGCAGCTCCTCGGCGCCTTCGCCGGCGCCGAGCGCCCGCTCACGCTCTTCCTCGATGATCTCCAGTGGGCCGACGCGGGCAGCCTCGCCTTGATCGCCCACCTCATGACCGATCCCAACACGCAGAACCTGCTCCTGATCGGGGCCTATCGCGACAACGAGGTGTCATCGACTCACCCGCTGTCGCTCGCGCTGGAGGAGATCCGCGAGGCCGGGGCCAGGGTGCGCTCGATCGTCCTCGCGCCGCTGTCGCACGAGGACGTCAATCGGCTGGTCGTCGACGCGCTCCACTGCGACGCCGCGAAGGCCTGTTCCCTCTCGGCCCTCGTCGAGGAGAAGACGCGCGGTAACCCGTTCTTCGTCCTCCAGTTCCTCTCGGCCCTCTACCAGCGCGAGCTCCTCTGGTTCGACCACGAGGCGCGGGCGTGGACCTGGGATCTGCGCCGGATCGAGGCCGAAGAGTACGCCGACAACGTGGTGGATCTCCTGGTGGGCAAGGTCAACCGGCTCGCCCCCGAGGCGCGGGCGGCGATGATGCTCGCCGCCTGCGCCGGCCACCAGGTCCACATCGACACGCTCGCCGCCGTCAGCCGCCGATCGGCCGAGGAGCTCCACGGTGAGCTCTGGGAGGCGCTCCGCGAAGAGCTGATGATCCGCCTCGGGGACACCTACCGCTTCATGCACGATCGGGTTCACCAGGCCGCCTATCTCTTGATCCCCGAAGGCGAGCGCTCGGCCATGCACCTGGCCATCGGCCGCGCCCTCCTCGCCGCCACGCGCCCCGAGGATCTCGAGGAGCGCGTCTTCGATCTGGTCAATCAGCTCAACAGGGGCAGCGGCCTCGTCACCGATCCGGCGGAGCGCGAGCGCCTCGTCGAGCTCAACCTGCGGGGCGGGCGGCGGGCCAAGGCCTCGACCGCCTATGCGTCGGCCATCAGCTACCTGTCGGAGGGGATTCGCCTGCTCGGCCCCTCGCCCTGGAGCGGGCAGCACGACCTCGCCTACGAGCTCCACATCGAGCTCGCCGCGAGCTACTACCTCGACAGGGACGTCGAGCGCGCGGCTCTGCTCCTCGATTCGCTGCTCGAGCGCGCCCAGACCAGGCTGCAAAAAGCGGCGGTGCGGCGCCTCGAGGTCGATCTCTACACCAACCTCGACCGGCTCGACGAGGCGGTCGAGCGCGGCGCGCGGGGCCTCGCGCTCTTCGGGATCATCGTGCCCTTGCGGCCCTCGTGGGCCGAGGTCGAGGCCGAGTATCAGCGCGTGTGGCGCCTGCTCGGCGACCGCGCGATCGAGGATCTCCTCGAGCTGCCCCCGAGGAAGGATCTGGAGCTCTGCGCGGCGGAGGACATCCTCGCTGTCCTCTTCGGTGCGGCCCTGAGCACCGACAGGAACCTCTCGCTCCTGGTCTATTGCCAGATGGTGAACATCAGCCTCGTTCACGGTAACTCCGACGCCTCCGCGCTGGCCTACGCCTACTTCGGGATGAGCCTGGGCCCGGTGTTCGGCAGGTATCCCGAGGGCTACCGCTTCGGCAAGCTCGGCTACGACCTGATGGAGCGGAGGCGATCCCTCGCCTACAGGGCGAAGATAAGCTTTATCTTCGGCGACAACACCCTCTACTGGACTCATCACCTCAAGCACTGCCTCCCGTACCTCGGTGTGGCCTTCCAGACCGCCGTCGAGACCGGCGATGTCACCATCGCCTGCTATTGCTGCAACCACCTCGTCATCGACCGGCTCATCCTCGGTCACCCCCTCGACGACGTCTTCGAGGAGTCGGAGCGGCGCGTCTCGTTCACGCGCCGGGCTCGCTACGACGCCTCGACTCAGAGCATCATCGGGATCCAGCGCTTGATCCAGAGCCTGCGCGGGCGCACTCCGCGCCTCTCGTCCTTCAACGGCGCCGACTTCGTGGAGGAAGAGTACGAGGCCGAGATGGACCGGTACCCCTGGACCATCGTCATCTGCTGGTACTACATCATGAAGCTCGAGGGGCGCGTGCTCTCGGGCGCCTTCGACGAGGCCGCCGCCGCCGCCGCGCGCGCGCGGGCGCTGCTCTGGTCGACCCTCGCGCACATCCAGGAGCCGGAGTTCTGGTACTACGGCGCCCTCGCGCTCGCTGGCAAGAGCGACGGCGCGCGGCTGGAGGATCGAGCCGCGCGGCTCGCGTCGCTGCGGGAGCACGAGCGGAAGCTCGCCGAGTGGGCGACGACCTGCCCCGAGAACTTCGGCAGCAAGCACGCGCTGGTCGCGGCCGAGCTCGCGAGGATCGAGGAGAGGCCCCTCGACGCGATGCGGCTCTACGAGCAGGCCGCGCGATCCGCGCGCGAGAGCGGCTACATCCAGAACGAGGCCCTCGCCCACGAGACGGCGGCCCGCTTCTACCAGATGCGCGAGCTCGATACGCTCGCCGCAGCGCACCTCCGCGAGGCGTGGCGCGCGTACGCGCGGTGGGGCGCCGACGGGAAGGTGGCTGATCTCGAGCGGCGGTATCCTGATCTGCTCTCGTCGCGGCTCGAGCCGCCCGCGGCGGCCATCGTGGCTCCGCCGGAGCAGTTCGATCTCCTGGCCGTGCTCAAGGCGTCGCAGGCCATCTCGCGAGAGATCGTCCTCTCGCGGCTGCTCTCCACGCTGGTGCGCACGGTGATCCAGCAGGCCGGCGCGCAGCGGGGGTTCCTGCTCCTCGCCTGGAGCGACGAGCTCCGCATCGAGGCGGAGGCCCGCTCGGATCCCTCGGGGATCGAGGTCCTCCTCGAGCGCCGCGCGCTCTCGGCCTCCGCCCTCCCCGCGTCGATCATCGAGCAGGTCCGGACGAGCGGAGAGCGGGTGATCCTCGACGACGCGGCCCGGCCCAACCCCTTCTCCGCCGACCCGTACATCGAGGCTCACCGCCCACGATCACTCCTGTGCTTGCCCATCCTGCGGCAAACCGAGCTCGTCGGAGCGCTCTACCTCGAGAACAACCTCCTCGCCGGGGCCTTCACGCAGGAGAGCCTCACCGTGGCCTCGCTCCTGGCCTCGCAGGCGGCGATCTCGCTCCAGAACGCGATGCTGTTCGCGGATCTGGAGCGGGCCGCGGAGGCGCGGCGGCGGAGCGAGGAGCTGCTCCGCGCCATCATCGACAACACCACGGCTGTCGTCTACGCCAAGGACCTCGAGGGCCGTTATCTCCTGATCAACCGCCGCTTCGAGGAGATCTTCAGCACCACGGCGGCGAAGGTCATCAGCAAGACCGACTATTCCTTGTTCACCGAGGACGTCGCCGCTATCTACCGGAGGAACGACGCCAGGGCCCTCGCCGCCAGAGACGCGGTAGAGTGGGAAGAGCCGGCGTTCGAGCTGGACGGCGAGCACACCTACCTCTCCATCAAGGTCGCGCTCCGTGACTCGGCCGGGGTGCCCTATGGCCTCTGCGGGATCTCCACCGACATCACCCACCGCGCCGAGGCCGAGAAGGAGCGCGCGCGCCTGCTCCGCGAGGCCCAGGAGGCGCTCCAGATCCGGGACGAGTTCCTCTCCATCGCCTCGCACGAGCTCTTGACGCCGCTGACGCCGCTGCGCCTGCAGATGCAGCTCCTCCGGCGCCACATCCGGGATCCGGCGTTCGCGGAGCACCCCAAGGCCCAGGGCTTCTACCGGCTCCTCGACGTCTCGAACCACCAGATCGAGCGCCTCACCCGGCTGGTCAACGATCTCCTCGACGTCTCTCGGCTGAGCGCGGGGCAGCTCGTGCTCAGCCTGGAGGACGTCGATCTCGCGGCGCTGGTGCGCGACACCGCGGAGGGGATCGCGCTCGAGCTCGGCGCCGCGGGATCCGTGCTCGAGCTCCACGCCGGCGAGCCGGTGATCGCGCGCTGCGATCGCTTCCGCGTCGAGCAGGTGATCGTCAACCTGCTCGTCAACGCCATGAAGTACGGCGGCGGCGCGCCGATCTCCATGGGCGTTCAGCGGAGCGAGGGCCTCGCCGAGATCTGGGTCCGGGACGGCGGCGTCGGCATCCCCGAGGAGGCGCAGGGCCGGATCTTCGATCGCTTCGAGCGCGCGGTCTCGAGCCGGAGCTTCGGGGGCCTCGGCCTCGGCCTCTACATCGCCCGCCGCATCGTCGAGGCGCACCGCGGGTCGATCCGCGTGACGAGCAAGCCGGGACAGGGCGCGATGTTCACGGTCGAGCTGCCGATCGGAGGCCCGAAAGCCCCGGCGTGAGCCGCGGCGATCGGCGCGGGAGACCTGCCGGGATAGGCTCGAAGGACGCCCTTCCCCGCGCGCCCAGGAAAAGGGTAGCCTCCGCGCATGGCGATCAAGACCAGCGTGAGCGGGAACCGGGTGACCATCGAAGACAGCGTGTATAACGTCAAGCCGGCGGGCCTGAACCGGTACACGGTGTCCGACGATTTCGGCGGCACGATCGGCAACTTCAACGTTCGCGGCAAGGCGATTGATCCCGACGACTACGGCGTGGAGGGCGTCCACCCGGTCGTGCAGATAGCGAGGCTGTGGGCGACTGCCAATCTCTCCAAGCCCGAAGAGAAGGGCGCCGGCCCCGAGAGCAAGGTGGTGTGTCGAATCGTCACCCACGCCCGCCCGGGGGACGCCGATCTGAAGAAGGCCAAGGCGCACCGAGCCTGGCTCGCGGAGCAGCCCGGCTTCAAGGGCGCGTACCTGGCGCAGGACCCCGAGACGGGCAAGACGCTCTCGATCAGCCTCTGGGAGACGAAAGAGCACCTGAGCGCCCTCAAAGACCAGACGCCGCCCCCCGGCGCAGCCTCGCTCAAGCCCACCGCGACAGAGCTGTTTCAGCTCTTCGAAGATACTTAGTCAGGAGCTGAGGGCAGGAAGCGAGGAGGCCAGACGGATATTTCTTCAATGCTCCACATTTTCTCGCCTCCGCGGTAAAATTCTTCCTCGACGTCCGCTCGGGGACGTGGCTTGATGCCCCCGGCGCTCCTCGCTTCTCGGCTTCGGGAGGCTTCCAGGCCAGGTGAGCGAACTCGCTCAGGAGAACTTCCCATGAACAAGCTGCTGCTCTCATTCGCTGCTTTGTCTTTCCTGGCCGCCTGCGAAGCCGGCACACCGCCTGCGGGCAGCGCGACGCCGGCGGGCGCGACGCCGGCCGGCGCGCCGCAGGCTGCCAAGGCACCGGGCGACGCCGCGGGGCACTTCATCCTGAGGGCGCCCGGCGCTCACGTGGTCGAGGTGCTGATCGACAACGGGAACATCACCGGCCCCAACGTCATGGTGACACGCTACCAGACACCCACGGATCACGCCCTCCGGGGGAAGGCCTTCAACAAATCGCTCGACGTCGCCATCGACGGCAAGAAGGCGACCGGGATCTTCGGCCCCGGCCCGATCGATCTCGCGAGCGAGCGCCGCGAGGGGAAAATCCACATCAGCGGCCTCGTCAACGGCGCGATGACCGATTTCGACGTCAACATGAAGATCCTCAAGGGCCGGATCGGACAGTGCTTGTATGACCTCAACTGGAACGGCAAGGCCTACGAGGGCACGCGCGGCTGCGGGGAGAACGCCGAGCCGGTGACGGTGTACGTGCCGACCACGCTGGGCAAGTGGAGCGACGCCGAGCTCGGCGCCTGCCTGGGTGTCCTGATGGGTCAGCCCGAGAACTCGCAAGAGGCGTTCTCCTCCGCGGGCGTGCGCCAGATATCCGCCCCGCTTCAGGATCAAGCCGCCGGCCACGCGAACAGCAGCGCAGGAGGGCGAGTCACCAACTGAGCCTCGAGCAGCGAGCCGCGCTGGCTCGCTGCTACGCCGTGCAGTCGAAGATCGCGGCGTGCGGCTGCCTCAGATAAGCCTGCCAGTAGCCGCTCCCCAGCTACTCGAGGCCCTCGGGGGAGATCTGCGGCGCGAACCAGCGAATGTCCTTGAAGCCGGCCTCGGTCAGCGCGCCCTCGTAGGCCGCGCGGCTCCACGCATGGGCCTTGATGGTGAACGGCATCTCCGGCATCACGCTCGTCATCGTGGCCTCGTCGCCCTCTCCGCCGCGCGAGGCCATCTCGAAGCCGTAGGGGTGGTAGTAGCTCGGCTCGGTGAAGTTGATCCCCGGAGCCAGGCAGATCGAGACGAGCCGGCCGCCGGGGACGAGCGCTGTGTGGATGCTGCGGCACATGCCGCTCATGATCTCCTTCGACGGCGCGTAGTGCAGCAGATAGGTGGCTGCTGCCACGTCGAACCGGCCCACGTCGCCCGCGTCGGCCGCGTCCTTGACGACATACTCGACGCCGAGCGGCTGGAGCGACTCCAGGTGTCGCGCGTACTCGATCATGCCGGCGGAGGCGTCGAGGCCGAGGACCCTCGCCGCGCCGCGCTGCTTGAGGCGGCGGGTGTAGAGGCCGGTCCCACAGCCGATGTCGAGGACCGTTTGGCCGCGCACGTCGCCCAGGGCCTCGAAGAACGAATACTCCTCGAAGTACTTGCGCAGGGGCGCCTTGGCGGTGGCTTCGGTCAGGCTCGCGAGCAGGTCATACTGGCTCATGGTGCGGCTCCAGGGCGCCGCGGCGCGACGCGCGCCGAGGGCGGCGGAGCATAGGCGCACGGCGCGCTCGGCGCGCGCCAGAATGTCAGTCGCCGTCTCCGAGGGGCGCGCCGCCCGTCGCGAGCGAGCGGCCGTGATCCGGGGTTATCCCCGGGGAATGGCCCCGCGTGACCTGCGCTCGCCGCGCCGCCGGGAATGCAAGCTGACGAAAAGCAAGTCAACCATTACATTTGGGGGATGACGCTGGAGAGCCTCGACGAGCCGTCTTCCACCTCGGTCTTGATCGTCGGAGCGGGGCCGACGGGCCTCGCGCTGGCGTGCGATCTCGCCCGACGCGAGGTGCCGTTCCGGATCATCGAGGCTGCGGCGACTCCCTTCCTCGGCTCCCGGGGCAAGGGTCTTCAGCCGCGGACGCTCGAGGTGCTCGAGGACCTCGGCGTCATCGACGATCTGCTGGCCTCGGGCGGGGAGTATCCGGCGATTCACCTCCACTGGTGGGGGCGGTTCACGCTCGGTCGCTGGCGCCTGCAAGCGCATGTGGAGCCCAGCGCCGAGGTGCCGTATCCCAACACCTGGATGGTCCCGCAGTGGCGAACCGAGGAGATCCTGCGCGCGCGGCTCGCCGCGCTCGGCCACGGCGTCGAGCTCGGCACAAGGCTCGTCTCCTTCGACCAGGGGCCGGACGTCGTCACGGCCACGATCGCGCGCGCGGGCTCCACCGAGCGCGTCCGCGCGGCGTACCTCGTGGGCGCCGACGGGGGGCGCAGCACGGTGCGCGGGCAGCTCGGCATCTCGTTCCTGGGCAGCACCGCTGAAGAAGAGCGAATGGTGCTCGCCGACGTGGAGGTCTCCGGCCTCGATCGCGATCGCTGGCACCTGTGGCCGCTGGCCAAGGGGGGAGCGCTGGCTCTCTGCCCGCTCCCGTGCACGGCCTTCTTCCAGCTCACGGCCAAGCTCGTTCCAGGGGCCGCCGCGCCGCCGCTCACCGAGCAAGGGATTGCGGACTTCGTCACCAGGGCCATCGGCGCCGGCGCGGGCGTGCGCGTGCACAGCCCGCGCTGGACGTCGCTCTGGCGCTACAACGCGAGGATGGTCGATCGGTATCGCGTGGAGCGCGTCTTCCTCGCCGGCGACGCGGCGCACGTGCACCCGCCGACGGGTGGACAGGGCCTCAACACGGGCATCCAGGACGCGTACAACCTCGGATGGAAGCTCGCGCAGGTGCTGGCCGGAGCTCCCGAGGCGCTCCTCGCCACCTACGAGGCCGAGCGGCTCCCCATCGCCGCTGCGGTGCTCGGGGTCTCCACCAGGCTCTATACGCAGATGTCGAAGAAGAGCCTCTTAGGGCAGCGGCGCGGCCCCGAGACGCAGCAGCTCGGCCTCCATTATCGAGGGGGCGCGCTCTCGCGCGAGCTGCGCGCGCAGCCCGGCGCCGTTCGAGCGGGGGATCGCGCGCCCGACGCTCGCGGGCGGGACGCGGCGGGCAAGCCGGTTCGCCTCTTCGACGCCTTTCGCGGGCCGCATTTCACGCTGCTGGGCTTCGGCGCCGGGCATGCTGACGCGGCGGCGCGGATCGCGGCGCGCCATGGCTCGGCGGTGCGGGCGCTGCGGATCGTCTCGCCTGGAGAGGCGCGCGGCGAGCGTGATCTCTTCCTCGACGAGCGCGGGCAGGCGCGGGCTGCCTACGACGTGTCGGGCGACGCGCTGGTGCTGGTGCGGCCCGACGGGTATGTGGGGCTCTTCGCGGCTCCGGGGAGCGTGGATGAGATCGAGGCTTATCTCGGGCAGTGCCAGCCTGCCGCTCGCTCTCAGCCGTGCATCGCGGCGAACACCACAGCTCCCAGGCAGATCGCCGAGTAGCGGTAGCGCAGGCGGAGGCGGGCGAGCTCGGCGCTGTCCTCGCAGCGCGTCCGCGTCCACAGGAGCGCTCCCCAGGCGGCGGCGAAGACCGCGCAAGCGGCGGTGATCTCCAGGCGACGACTGACACCCTCCGCGAGGCACCAGGCGAGGATCGGGGTGGTGATCACCAGGGCTGACGCGGCGAGGAGGGCAGCGCGGCGGCCTCCCTCGGTGGCGACGGTGTGGACCTCGCCCACGACGTCGTCGTCGCGATCCTGGGCCTCGTGGATGAGCTGGCTGCCGAGCAAGAGCACGGCGAAGAGGCCGACCAGCGGGCGCAGCGGGAGCTCGCCCACCGAGGGGCGGCTCGCGAAGAAGAAGCCGGGGACGCCGACGAGGAGGTTCCACAGAGTCCCGAGGACGGGAAAGCGCTTGAGCCGGGGAGGGGCAGAGTAGAGCGTCGCGGCGACGAGGAGCGCCGCGCCCGGGAAGAGGCCCATGGGCGCGAGCGCGGCCAGCACCGCGAGCGAGGCGAGGAGCGGCGGAATCGAGAGCAGGATGGCCCGGCGCCGATCGATCCCTGTGCCAACGGGGTTCTTGGCGCGCCAGCGCTGATCGAGCCGGTCGTCGAAGGCCTGGTTGATCGAGGACGCATAGGCGAGCCCGAAGCCCCAGCCAAGCACGCCGCCCACCAGCGCGGTGACGCTCGGGTGACGCGGATCGGCGACCCACCCGGCGAGGGGCAGCGGCAGAAAGTGGACCCAGTCCTTGATGCGGTAGAGGCGAAGATACGCGGACAGTCGCACGGACCGAACCCGCTCAGCGGATCTCCGCCGCGCGGGAGTTGACGAGCGGGAGGCGCCGCTGCGATTTCTCGGCGAAGCCGTGCCCCGTCTCCGGCGCCTCGTCGAAGGCGCTGTCCGGCGGGGCGGGCGGGCGCGGCGCCGGCGTGATCAGGTCGCCCAGCGCGGTGCCGAGGGCGTTGAAGATGACCTCGCTCTGCCCGCCGAGCATGTAATTGAGCTCCTGCGTCGGGTAGCAGGCGCAGCCCGAGGCCTGCGGCTGCGGGAGCTGCTCGAAGGCGCGGAGAAAGCCAATCTCGCGGCCGTTGTGGCTCTTCTCGCGGAAGGTGAGGGGACAGGCGATCACGTCGCCGGTCGGCGTGATCGAGAGGTAATAGCGGGAAGCGTAGCAGTCACCGCAGCTGTGGAGTCGGCGAACGCCCTGGCCGCCTTCGCCGGCGAGGGCGCGCAGGTAGGTGCGCGACGGCCCGACCGGCCAGCCCTCGTCTTTGCGCCGCAAGAGGTGCTGGGCAATCTCGGTGATCCCGCCCTCGGTGATGCCGGCGCCGATCTCCTTGTCGGGGTCGCCCTCGGAGTCGTGGACGAGCTGGAAGAACGAGCGCACGCCGAGCTCGCGCGCGCGCTCGAGCACGTAGTCGACCGTCTTGATCCCGCGGGCGGTGAGCACCGTCATGGTGACGACGTTCTTGCCGCGGCTGCGGAGGAGCTCGATCGCCGAGAGGGCGCGGGCCTGCGAGCCGCGGTGGCGCTGCTTGTCGTGGACCTCGGGCGGGCCGTCGAGGGTCACGCACACGAGATCGAGCTTCATCATCTCGTCGATCTTGCGCGGCACGAGCCAGCCGTTGGTGTTCATCGCGATGTTGATGCCGCGGGCGCGGAGGTGGTCGATGAGGACGCCGATGTCCTTGCGGACCAGGGGCTCGCCGCCCATCAAGCTGACGCGCATCATGCCGGCGTCGGCGAGCTCGTCGATGGCGCGGAGCCAGTCGGCCGTCGACATCTCGTCGCGGTCCATGTCCGGGAGCTTGCAGTATTCGCAGCGGAAATTGCAGCGATCCGTGACGGAGAGGGTGACCATCAGCGGGTGCTTCCGGCCGGTCGCGCGCGCCCAGGCGAACCGCGCGGCAGGGAGAGCCTGGCGCCCGAACGACCCGATGCTTGCAAGCACACTCGACATCGCAACCTCTGCTCGCCGCGCGGGCGCCGCGCATGGGAAAGGCCACGGTACGAGGCGGCGATTTGAGAGTCAAGCGCGCCACTTGACGCGCCTTCTACCGGTCTTCTTGCGGCTTGCTCGGCGAGCGCGAACCGTGACACGATCTTCGCGATGCGCGCGCCGCGACGAGCCCAACCGACGACGACCGGCGTGACCTTGCGGGATCTCGCCACGGCGATCGTGCCGCTCGGGCGCAACATCTCGGCCATGCACCTCCCGATGCTGCGCGCGTCGAGCCCCGCGTTCGCCTCGTGGGCCGTGACCGAGGGGTGCAACCTCAAGTGCGCTCATTGCAGCATGAACCGGCCCCTGCCGGACGAGCTCACCCACGAGCAGCGCCTCGAGGTCGCGCGCCGCCTCGCCGCGAGCGACGTGTGGGGCGTGTCGCTCATCGGCGGCGAGCCCCTGCTGGTCAAGGGCCTCTTCGAGTACGCGCGCATCCTCAAGGCGGCGGGGAAGCGGGTCTTCCTCGGGACGAGCGGCGAGCGCCTCGATCGCCACCTCGACGAGCTCTTCGAGGCGGGCATCGACTACCTGACGGTGAGCTTCGAGGGTCACACCGCCGCCGAGCACGACGCGCTCCGGGGTCGCCTCGGGCTCTTCGATCGCGTCGCGGCGGCGCTCGCTGCCATCTCGGCGCGCCGGACGGGGAGCGCCCCGCGGACGCAGGTGCGCTGCACCCTCAACCGCCACAACTTTCGCACGATCCACGAGACCCTGGATTACTGGCTCGAGCGCGTCGACAACGTCCTCGTGCAGGTGGTCCAGGACAACTGCTTGCACGAGGTGCGCGACCGGAGCTGCCTCTTCCGGCCCGAGGATCGCCCCGAGTTCGAGCGCACCTACGCGGCGCTGCGCGCGCGCTACCCGTTCCTCCGCGGGCGCCACTACGACCTCTTGCCTCGCTACATCTTCGAGCCCGAGGCGCTCCACGCGGACATCGGCTTTCGCTGCCTGCTCGTGCCGGCGACGTCGCTCATCGTCGGCGCCAACGGCAAGGTGAGGCTCTGCCACGGCCGGCCCGACTCCGCGCTCGGCGACGTGCTCGAGGTGCCGCTCGATCGGCTCTGGACGGGGGAGCGCGCCGACGCGGCGCGGACGTCGATGCAGTCGAAGGACTATGGCTGCATGTGCTGGGAGTCGGCCTTCGCCAAGAACCTCGAGCTCTTGCAGGTGAATCAGCAGATTGAAGCGCTCCGGGATGGGATGGAGCACTTCTTCAAGCGCGGCGCCGACGCGTAGAGGCTGCTTTCAGCGCGTGAGCGTGGTGTCGAGCGCGTTGTGGAGGGCGCGCGGATCGAAGTCGAGGATGCGGTTGACCTCGTGGCTGGGGACGCAGGAGCAGCCTGGGCCCTCCGGGGCGGCGAGGTCGTGGAAGGCGCGCAGGAAGCCGCGCGCGTGGCCGTTGGCGGCGGGGACCTGGGCCTGCGTGAAGAGGCAGTGGGACACGGTTCCGTCGCTGAAGACGTAGGCGAAGTAGGTGCCCGCGTGGCAGGCGTCGCAGCTCCCGAGGTAGCGGCGCTCGCGCTGGGCCTCGAGGATGGCGAGCGAGTTGCCGACCGGCCAGCCCTCGCGCTTGCGGGCGATGAGGGTGTCCGTGAGGCGGGCGACGCGCTCGCGGGTGACGTCGGGCGCGATGGGGAGGCTCACGTCCATGCCGGCGTCGTGCTCGAGCTGGAAGAAGGCCTGGGCGCCGAAGCGGCGCGCCACCTCGAGCACGTGGTCGACCGTGTCGATCGACGTCGCGGTCAGCACCGTCATCGTCACGGTCTTGGTGCCGCGGGAGCGCAGGAGCTCGAGGGCGTCGAGGACGCGGGCGTACGAGCCCGGGTGGCGCTGAGCGTCGTGCACCGCCGCCGGGCCGTCGAGCGTGATGCACACCAGATCGAGGCGGGCGAGGGCGTCGATGTGCTGAGGCACGAGCCAGCCGTTGGTGTTGAGCGACGCGTGGACGTCGCGGCGCTTCACGTGATCGATGAGCTCGGGCAGATCCTTGCGGAGCAGCGGCTCGCCGCCCATGAAGCTGGCGCGCCCCATCCCGGCGTCGGCGAACTCGTCGATGACGTTGCGCCACGCGGCGGTCGTCATCTCGGTGCGCTCTTGCAGGGGGATGTGGCAATAGGCGCAGCGGAAGTTGCAGCGGTTGGTGAGCGAGAAGGTGACCTGGAACGGGCTCTTGCGCTTGGTGATGCGCCGCCCGATCAGCTGGACGACCGGGAGCGAGCGCCGGCCCATGCGGTGGAGCGCCGCGCCGATGCCGCTGGGAAGCTGGGGCTCGGGGCGAGCTTCACGCATCATCGGGCGAGCCTACCATGCAGCGCCCGCGGCCCTCGCGCTGTTCGCGAGCCTGTACCGCGCGCCGGCGCTGGGCCATCGTGGCGAGGCGATGCTCGGCGCCCGCAAGCACGGCCCCCTCCCGCTCCAGCGCAAGCTCCCGCGCGGGCAGCTCTACCTCCCCGAGCTGCGCCGCATCGGCCGTGCTCTCGTCGCGGCGCTCTCGCCGCCCTCGCGCGGCGCGCGGGTCGAGGCCCTGGAGCGGCGCTTCGCCACAGCCCTCGAGAGCCGCGAGGCCGTGCTCCTCCCCCACGCCCGCGTCGCGCTGCTGGCGATCCTGCGCGCCCTCGATCTGCCGCCCGGGAGCGAGGTGCTGATGACGCCGGTGACGATCCCCGACATCGTCAACGCCGTGCTCGTCGCCGGGCTGCGCCCGGTCTTCGTCGACCTCGGCGAGCGCACCTGCAACGTCGATCCCGCGGCGCTCGCGGCGCGCGTGTCCCCGCGGGCGCGCGCCGTCCTCGTGACGCACCTCTCGGGGCTCGCGTCGCCGATGGATGCGATCGTGAGGCTCGCCGAGGAGCGCGGCCTCGTGGTGCTCGAGGACTGCTCTCAGGCCATGGGAGCGCGCTTCGAGGGGAAGATGCTCGGCACCTTCGGGCGGGCCGCCTTCTCCAGCCTCAGCACCCTCAAGCCCGTCGCCTCGTTCCACGGCGGGCTCGCCGTCACGGGAGATGCCGCGCTCGCCGCCGCGCTCCGAGAGGCCGCGCGCGCCATGCCCGCGCCCTCACGCCGCTGGCTCTTCAAGATGTTCGCCCGCGACGCCGTCCTCCACGCCGCCTCGCACCCGCTGCCCTTCTCGCTCGCGGGCTACTACGGCGTCGCCGCGCTGGAGCGGCTCGCGCCCGCCGTCGTCGACGAGCTCCAGCGCGGCAACCTCGTCTACGACGCCGCGCGGAGGGCCGCGCGCGTGAAGCGGAAGACCGATCTCGCCGCGTCGTTCTTCGCGGCCTACACCGACGCGCAGGCCGAGCTCGCCGAGGGCTGCCTCGACGTCATGGACGCGGGCAACCGCCGCCGGACCGAGCTCGCCTCGCGCCTCCACGCCCAGCTCGAAGCGGCCGGCGTGCCCGGCCTCGTCCGCCTCGATCCGCGCGGCTCGCCCACGTTCTGGCGCTACCCGATCTGGACCTCCGATCCCGACGGGCTGCGCGCCGGGCTGCGCCGCCGCGGCGTCGACGCTGCCCGCACCAACCTCTGCTGCGCCAGCCGCGAGCCCGCGTTCGCCGAGCTCGCCGCGGACACGCCCCACGCCGTGGCCTTCGTCGACCGCATGGTGTTCTTGCCGCTGCACCCCAGCCTCGACGAGGGGGACATGGATTACCTCGCTCGCGCCGTCATCGAGCAGAGCCGGTCCCGATAGGCTCTCGTTCGTGACACACCGCCTCGATCCGATTGCCCTCCGGATCGATGAGGAACGCAGCGTAGTAAGAAGGGTGGTAGTCGCGAATCCCCGGCTCCCCACCGTCGCTCCCGCCGCTCGCCAATCCCGCTCGCCAGAACGCGTCCACGGCCGCGCGCGTCGGTGCTTTGAAGCACCAGTGGCGGCGCGGCGCGTCCTCGGGCCTCGGGCCGAGCCGCACGGAGAAATAGGTGCGATCGGGGTGGTCGCCGTCGCAGCGCTCGCCGTATCCGATCCACGCGTCCGCGTGATCGGAGCCCACCTTGACCACCCCGAGCGCGGCGAAGACGGCGTCGTAGAACACCTCGGCTCGGGTCAGATCGGAGACAGTGACGGAGACGTGATCGAGCATTGCTATCCTGGGATGATGGTTGAAAGCGCCGCGACGCTACGATGACCGGAGGCGATTGCCCAGCTCGTTCGGCGGTGTCGCCCACCTCGCGAATCCGGGGCCGGCGCCTCCGGCGCTCCTGAAGACCCCGCCCCGGCGGGCCTGAATGCGCAGTCAGGAAATTCCTGAAACGCCTGAAAGCATTCGGAAATTCCGCGGTGCGCGCCCCGCTTTCCACTAGCGTACAGCGACGTGACCTCTGCGACGTCCTCGGGACGCGCCCTGGAGCACCTCCGGGCGCGGACCCACGAGCTCCACCAGCGCGCTGAAGCCCTCGTTGATCTTCCATCGCTCCATACGTTGGCTCGTTATCGCGTGGTGCTCTCGCTCCTGCTCGGCTTCCATCGGCCGCTCGAGCGGCGGCTCGCCCGCGTCGACCTCGGCGCGGTCGGGCTCGATCTCCACGCTCGCCTCAAGGCGCCGCTCCTCGCGGAGGATCTTCGCTGCCTCGGCGTCGATCCCGGGCAGGTCCCGGACTGCGGCGATCTGCCGGCGCTGTCCGCGCTCCCGGAGGCGCTCGGGTGCCTTTACGTTCTCGAAGGCTCGACGCTCGGAGGGCAGGTGTTGAGCCGGCACGTGCGCGAGGCCATGGACATCGTCCCCGGCCGGGGCGGGTCGTTCTTCGCCAGCGACGGGCGCGACGTGGGGGCGATGTGGCGCGCCTTTCGCGCGGCGCTGGAGGCTGGATGTCCGGGTGAGGCCGAGATGCTACGAGCCGGGGAGGTCGCCGTTCGCACCTTTGCGAGCTTCAACCAGTGGCTCGCTGCCTCGCCCGCGCTTCGCTCCCCGAGTCCGTGAAGAGGTCCGCGCAGATGACGTCGTCGCCCGCCTCTCCACCGCCTCCGCCGCTCGCCGAGCCCTACAGCGCCAAGCGCGGGTCGGCCAACCTGCTCAACTGCGACGCCGAGCCGGTGCAGACGCCGGGGTGCATCCAGTCGCACGGCGCGCTCCTCGTCCTGCGGCGCGCCGATCTCGTCGTGCTCCAGGTCAGCGACAACAGCGCGGCGCAGCTGGGCCAGAGGCCCGAGGAGATCCTCGGGCGCAGCGTCGCCGCGATCGTCGGGGCCGAGAGGGCGGCGCTCCTCGAGCGCGTCGTCGCGCGCGAGCGGCTCGAGAAGAGCCCGCGCCACGTCTTCACGCTCCCCGACCTGCCCGCCGCGGACCGGCGCGGGCCGCTCGACGCGCTCGTTCACGCTGTCGACGGCGTCGTCGTGCTCGAGCTCGAGCGCACCGAGCGCAGCCTCGAGAGGCTGGACCTCTACGCCCTCGTCAAGGCGACCATCGGGCGCCTCCAGGCCGCGACGAGCCTGCGGAGCTTCTGCCAGATCGCCGCGGAGGAGCTGCGGGATCTCACCGGCATGGATCGCGTCATGGTCTACCGCTTCCACGAGGACTTCAGCGGCGAGGTCTTCGCCGAGGCCCAGCGGGCGGACCTCGCGCCGTACCTCGGGCTCCGCTATCCGGCCGACGACATCCCCCGGCCCGCGCGCGCGATCTTCGAGAAGATCTGGATCCGCCCGGTCCCCGACGCGACGGCGCCGCTGAGCGAGCTGGTGCCGCTCGTCAACCCGGACACGGGGCGCGCGCTCGACATGACCTACTGCGCGCTCCGCGGCACCTCGGTCATGTACACCGAGTACCTGGCGAACATGGGCGTGGCCGCCTCGCTCACGCTCGCCGTCCACCGCGAAGGGAAGCTCTGGGGGCTCGTGGCCTGCCACCACGGCGCGCCGTTCCCGATGCCCTATCAAGTGCGCGCGGCGTGCGAGCTCCTGGCGCAGGTGGTCTCGCTCCAGCTCGCCACGGTCGAGCAGCGCGAGCACCTCGAGTACCGGCTCCAGATCAGCGAGACCGTCCGGCGGCTCGTCGATCGCGCCGCCCGCGAGGGTGGGCTCTCCATCCTGGTCAGCGGCTCGCCGAGCCTCCTCGACATGGTCCGCTGCGACGGGGCCGCGGTCTTTCACCAGGGGCAATGGTCGACCGTGGGCCGCGCGCCGACGGACGAAGAGCTCGACGCGCTGGCCGTCTGGCTGCGCGGCCGAGCCACGCCCGAGCGCCGGCTCGAGGTGATCGCCGTCGATCACCTCGCCCGCGAGTACCCGGCGGGCGAGGCGCTGACGGCGACGGCGAGCGGGCTGCTCGCGGCCCCGCTCGCGCGCGACGGGCGGCACTTCGTCGTCTGGTTCCGCGGCGAGGCGCGGCGCACCGTGAGCTGGGGCGGCGACCCGCGCGAGAAGCAGATCGTGGAGGGCCCGCGCGGGCCGCGCCTCTCGCCGCGCCGATCGTTCGAGATCTGGAACGAGCAGGTGAAGGGGGCCTCCGAGCCCTGGGCGGCGATCGAGATCGCGACCGCCGCGGAGCTCCAGGCCTCGCTGATGGAGGTCGTGGTGAGCCGGGCCGAGCGCCTCGCCGCCCTCAACGCCGATCTCGCGCGGAGCAACGCCGAGCTCGACACCTTCGCCCACGTCGCGTCCCACGATCTGAAAGAGCCGCTCCGAGGCATCAACAAGTACGCGAGCCGCCTCGCCGCGCAGCTCGCCGGGAGCCTCGACGACGAGGCCAGGGCGCGGCTCGACGGGATGCTTCGCCTCACGGTCCGGATGGATGGCCTGCTCGACGCGCTGCTGCTCTTCTCCCGCGTCGGCCGCGTCGACGTCGTCCAAGAGCGCATGGAGCTCGACGTGATCCTGGCCGAGGCGCTGGAGATGGTCGACGCCCGGCGGGAAGAGACGCGCGCCGTGATCCGCGTCCCGAGGCCGCTCCCGGTCGCCTCCTGCGACCCGACGCGGACCCGGGAGATCTTCGCCAACCTGATCAACAACGCGCTCAAGTACAACGACAAGCCCGAGCGCTGGGTCGAGATCGGGTGGCTCGATCCGGAGGCCGGAGAGCCGGTCACGTTCTACGTGCGCGACAACGGCATCGGCATCAAAGCGCGCTATTTTCAGACGATCTTCGGCATGTTCAAGCGCCTGCACGGGCGCGACGAGTTCGGCGGCGGCTCGGGCGCGGGCCTGACCATCGTGAAGAAGCTCGTCGAGGTGCACGGCGGCCGGATCTGGGTCGACTCGATCCCCGGAGAAGGCAGCACTTTCTTCTTCACCCTCACGCCCGAAAGCCAGCCATGAAGTCCGCCGAGCTCCCGCCCATCCTCGTGCTCGAAGACTGCGACGAGGACTTCGCGACGCTGACCGAGGTGCTATGCGAGCGCCGCGCGACGCACCCCCTCCACCGGTCCAGGGACGGCGAGGAGCTGATCGAGATCCTGCGCGCGCTCCAGCCGATCCGGCCGGCGTTCATCCTGCTCGACCTCAACACGCCGGCCATGGATGGGCGCGAGGCGCTCGCCCAGATCAAGTCGGATCCCGTCACGCGATCGCTCCCGGTCATCGTGCTCACGACGTCGAGCCACGCGCGCGACGTGCAGGACTGCTACGCCGCGGGCGCCAACGCCTACCACATCAAGCGGGTCCGCTACGAAGAGTACCGGAGCATGCTGGCGACGCTGATCGACTACTGGCTGGGAGCGGTCGAGGGGTCGCTCGACAAGGGCGGGCGATGATGACGTCGGCGCGCGCGCTCCGCCTCCTCGTCGTCGACGACAGCCCCGAGGATCGCGCGGAGATCCGGCTGCTGCTCAAGGGCTCCGAGCTCCGCTACGCGCTCGTCGAGGTGGAGACGGGCGAGCGCGCGATCGCCGCGCTGAAGGATCCCGGCGCGCCGCCGTTCGACGCGGTGATCCTCGACTTCAGCTTGCCGGACATGAACGGCCAGGAGGTCCTCCAGGCGCTCCGCGGCGACGACGGGGAGATCCACGTGCCGGTGATCGTGCTGACCGGGGTGGTCGGGCACGAGGCGTGCGCGGAGATCCTCCGCTCGGGCGCGCACGACTTCATCGGCAAAGAGTGGCTCACGCCGGCGAGCCTGGCGCGATCGATCGAGAACACCCTCGAGCGCTTCGCCATCCAGCGCGAGCTCCGGCGCCGGGAAGAGCGGCTCTTGCTCGCCCTCGATCTCGCGCGCATGGGCTGCTGGGACTGGGACATCCAGGCCGATGAGGTCCGCTGGACCAGCAACCTCTACCCGCTCTTCGGCGTCGATCCCGGCCGCTTCGACGCCAACCTGGCGGCGTTCTACGCGACGCTGCACCCCGACGATCTGCCGCGCGTCCAGCAGGCCATCGCGGCCACCGTGGAGCGAGGCGCGCCCTACGAGATCGAGTTCCGCGTGGTCCACCCCGACGGCTCGGTGCGCTGGGCGGCGTCGCGGGCCAGGCTCCTGCGCGACGCCGATGGAAGGCCGCGCGCCCTCAACGGCGTCGACATGGACATCACCGAGCAGAAAGAGATCGAGGCGAGGCGCGAGGCGCTGCTCGCCGCCGAGCAGGCCGCGCGCGCGGAGGCCGAGCGGCTCGGGCGCATGAAGGACGAGTTCCTCGCCACCCTCTCGCACGAGCTGCGCACGCCGCTCAACGCCATCCTCGGCTGGATCGGGATCCTCCAGGGCCGGATGGGCGACGAGGCCTTGCAGCGCAAGGCGCTCGGCGTGATCGACCGCAACGCCCACCTCCTGGCGCAGCTCATCGAGGATCTGCTCGACATGAACCGGATCCTCTCGGGCAAGCTCCGCCTCTCGCCGCGCCCGACGTCGCTGGCGAGCGTGGCCCAGGCGGCCGTCGAGACGGTGAAGCCCATGGCCGACGCGAAGGGCGTCGAGCTCGAGATCGATCTCCACCCCGGCTCCGGCGTGGTCTACGGCGATCCGGATCGCCTCCAGCAGATCGCCTGGAACATGCTCAGCAACGCCATCAAGTTCACCGCCCGCGGCGGCGTGGTGCGCGTCGCCCTCGCGAACGAAGGCGAGGCCTTCACGCTCGCGGTGAGCGACACTGGCTTGGGCATCGCGTCCGAGTTCCTGCCCCACGTCTTCGAGCGCTTCCGGCAGGCCGACGCCACCGCCGCGCGCCGCCACGGAGGCCTGGGCCTGGGCCTGGCGATCGTCCGTCAGATCGCCGAGCTCCACGGCGGCACCGCGCGCGTCGCGAGCGAGGGCCTGGGGCAGGGGAGCACCTTCACGCTGGTGCTCCCGTCGCTCGAGGACAGCGCGCCCGAAGGCGCCGCGCTCCCGCCGAGCGGAGAGCGCGCGCACCTCTCCACCGCGCCGCCGAGCGACGAGCTCCCCGCCCTGATGCTGACGGGGATCCGCGTCCTCGTCGTCGACGACCAGCCGGACACCCGCGAGTTCCTCGAGCGCCTCCTGGTCGAGCGCGGCGCCCTCGTGACCTTGGCAGCCTCCGCCGCCGAGGCGCTGGCGCACCTCGAGATCGCCGTGCCGGACGTGCTCGTCGCCGACATCGGCATGCCCGACGTCGACGGCTACGAGCTGATCCGCCGCGTGCGCCGCCGGGAGCGCGCGCGCGGCGGCGCCGTCCCCGCGGCGGCGCTCACGGCCTTCGCGCGCGAGGAGGACCGCGAGCGCGCCCTCGCGGCCGGATACGAGGAGCACGTGCCGAAGCCGGTGACGCCCTCGGCGCTGTTCGCGGTGGTAGCAAGGCTCGCGAGGGGGATCTCGGTGGCTCGGTTGGGGTGAGATGGGTTGTCGGGGATTTCCGCGCTCGCCGCGACGCTTGACGGCGGCGATAGGGGAGAGGAACGTTGCTGCATGACAGCCGCAGCCCCACGGCCCGCGCAAGCGGCGGAGGAGCCCGACCTCTCGGGCCTCGTCACCGAAGATGAGACGCCGGTGGACAATATCCTTTCGGAGAAGCAAGAGCGCCTCCTGACGGAGCCCCTCTACAGCTCGTGGTCCGGCCCTCCTCCCGCCGAAGACGGCGAGCGCCGCCGCTTCGCTGCCCTGGCCAACGTCGGACTCTTCTCCAGCCCGGACGAGCCGCCGCTCGTGCCGGACATGATGCTGAGCCTGGACGTCACCGTCGCTGACGATCTCACCGAAAAAAAGAATCGTTCCTATTTTGTCTGGCAGTTCGGCAAACCACCCGAGGTGGTCATCGAGATCGTCTCCAACAACGAAGGTGGAGAGCTCGGCGAGCGCTTCCGGCGCTACCGGCGGATGCGCGTATCGTATTACGTCGTCCACGATCCGCTGCATATGCTCGGCAAGTCGTTGCTGCGGACCTTCGAATTGCGAGGCGATCTCTATGTGCCTATCGATCGACCTTGGTTCGAGAGCATTGGCCTCGGTCTCGTGGAGTGGAAAGGCGTGTTCGAGGGGCTCCAGGGACGGTGGCTGCGCTGGTGCACGCGTGACGGGCAGGTGATCCCGACGGGGGCCGAGCGCGCGGCGGTGGCCGAGGCGCGTGCAGAGACGGCTGAAGCGCGGGCGGGGACAGCCGAAGCGCGGGCAACGCGGCTCGCGGAGAGGTTGCGGGAGCTGGGGATCGATCCGAACGGCGACGGGTGAACAGCGCGCTCCGGGCGGCCACGGTGTGGAACACTCGCTATCAAGGCGTGGCGAACACCGCGACTGGCATCTTCGATGCTGGTATAAGGCGGAGCGCGCCGCGGTAGATCGCCAACCCTCAGTCGAGCTCCTGCACCTCCGCCGCCGCCGCGTGGACTCCGTACTCCCTGAGCTGGCGGCGGAGCGCGACGCGCCCGATGCCGAGGGCGCTCGCGGTGCGGGTCACGTTCTCGTCGCAGGCGCGGAAGGTGCGGATCACGTGCTCGCGGATCACCTCCTTGAGGGGCCGCGAGCACGGCGCGCGGGCACTGTCCTTGGCGCTGTCGGGCGGCGCCGCGCTCCGCGAAGCGATCAGCACCTCGGGCGGCAGATCGCGGAGGTCGAGCTCGCGGCTCCGGCAGAGGACCACGGCGCGCTCGATGACGTTGCGCAGCTCGCGCACGTTGCCGGGCCACGCGTAGCCGCGCAGCGCTCGCAGCGCGCCCGGGAGGATCGAGAGGCCGGGCTTGCCCATCTCGGCGGCGAAGCGCGAGACGAAGTGGGCGGCGAGCAGCTCGACGTCGTCGCCCCGCTCGCGCAGCGGGGGGAGGGTGATCTCCACGACGCGGAGGCGGTGGTAGAGATCGAGGCGGAAGCGGCCCTTCTTGACCTCGGCCTCGAGCGGGCGGTTGGTGGCCGAGAGGAAGCGGACGTCGGCGCGGATCTCGTGGTCGCCGCCCACGCGGCGGAACGGGTGGCCCTCGAGCACGCGCAGGAGCTTCGGCTGCAGCTCGAGCGGGAGCTCGCCGACCTCGTCGAGGAAGAGCGTCCCGCCCGCGGCGAGCTCGACGAGGCCGCGCTTCATCCCGCGCGCGCCGGTGAAGGCGCCCGCGGCGTGGCCGAAGAGCTCGCTCTCGAGGAGCGAAGGCGAGAAGCTCGCCGCGTTGACCGCGATGAACGGGCCCTGCGCGCGATCGCTCCAGCCGTGGAGCAGCGAGGCGGCGAGCTCCTTGCCGGTGCCGGACTCGCCTGTGAGCAGGACCTGGGTGCGAGGCGCCCGCGCCGCTGCTTCGAGCACGGCGAGCGCCTCGCGCCACGCGGGCGACTGGCCGAGCGCGGCGCGACCGTCGGCTGCGTGGCGCAGGGCCGCCTCGAGCCGGAGCCGGAGCGCGTGCCGCTCGCTCGCCTGCTCGAGCGCCACGAGGATCTCCTCCGAGCTCGCCGGCTTGGTGAGGTAGTGGAGCGCGCCGAGCCGCAGCGCCTCGACGGCGGCCCGCGCCTCGTCGCGGCCCGTCAACACGATCACCGAGCAGAAGGGATCGCGCTCGAGGATCCCGCGGAGCACCTCGAGCCCGGGGCGATCCGGGAGCCCGAGATCGAGCAGAACGATGTCCCACGACGACCGGGCGATGGCCTCGAGCGCCTCGCCTCCGCTCGCGGCCGTGCCGTGCTCGAGCCCGTGGCGCCGCGCCAGGTGACCGAGGCCGAAGACGAAGTCGTCGTCGTCGTCGACGAAGAGGACGCGCGCCCCGCGGAGCCGCGGAGCCGAGCCGACCAGGGGAGCCGCCGGCGTCGCCATCAGCTTTCTCCAAGGACGACGAGCACCGCGAACGTGGTGCCGCGCCCCACCTGCGAGGACAGCTCGATCCGGCCCCCGTTCTCGTGCACGAGCTGCTGCGCGATCGAGAGGCCGAGCCCCGTCCCGTTGGGCTTGGTGGTGAAGAACGGATCGAAGACGTGGGTCAGCATGTACTCGGGGATGCCGGGCCCGTCGTCGATGACCTCGAAGCGCACGCCCTCGGGGCGCTCCCCCGGCGCGCGATCCCCGACGCGGGAAGGCGCCTCGGCGCGCACGCGGAGGCGCACGCCGCTCGGCCGCTTCGCCGCGTCGAGCGCGTTGTCGATCAGGATCACCAGCACCTGGACGAGCTGGGCGTCGTCGACGTAGATCGCCGGCAGATCGGGCTCGATGTCCACGCGGATGGGCCCCCCGAGCTCGTTGGTCCGCGCCACGATGGTCTCGAGGGTGGCCGCGAGGATGGTGATCGGCTGGTGCACCGCGCGCCGCGGCTGCTCGGGGCGGCCGAAGCGCAGCGAGGTCTTCACGAGGCGCTCGATGCGCGCGACCTGAGTCATCATCCGCGAGAGGTACTCGCAGCGCGCGTCGTCGGGCGCGAGCTCGGCCCCCAGCGCCTCGCCGAGGAGGCGCAGGCTGGCGACGGGGTTCCGGACCTCGTGGGCGAAGCCGGCCACCATCGTGCCCATCGCGGCGAGCCGCTCGACGCGGCGCGCGCCCATCTCGAGCTGGTGGATCTCGGCGAGATCCCGGAAGACGAAGTAGTGCCCGAGCCCGTGCTCCGAGAGCCCCTCGGTCCGGCTCATCGAGAGCCCGAGCTCGGCCTCGGAGCCGTCGTGCCGCCGGAACGTGTACGAGAAGCGCTTCTCGCGCTCGCCCTGCCGGGAGAAGCAGCCGCGCGCCTCGGGGGGGAGCTGGAGGATCTCCGCTGCGTCGCCGCCGAGGCACTCCTCCGCGGAGATCCCCAGCGTGCTGCACGCCATCCGGTTGGCGAAGGTGATCGAGCCGCGCGCGTCGGTGGTGACGATCGCCGCGTGGATGCCGTCGAGGATTGTGGAGGTGAACTGCTGCCGCTCGCTCAGCGTCGTGCGCATCTCCAGCAGATCGGTGACGTCGTTCTGCAGGCCGAGGGCGTAGAGCGGCTGCCCCGCCGCGTCGTCGACGTAGAAGATCGTGAGCTCGTTCCAGAACGAAGAGCCGTCCTTGCGATAGTTCCTGAGCACCACCCGGGTGGGCCGGTGCGCCGCGAGCGCCTCACGCACGGTCCGGACGACGGCCACGTCCGTCTCGGGCCCCTGGAGGAAGCGGCAGCTTTGCCCCAGGCACTCTGCCGCCGTGTACCCGGTGAGCTGTTCGAACGCCGGGCTCACATAGGAGAGCGGAAACCCCGGCGCGCGCGCGTCGGCGACGGCGAGCCCCTTGCGGCTCTGGGCGAACGCGGCGTCGGCGACGTCGAGCCAGACGCGAGACTGCGCGAGCTCTGCCGGGACATCGAGGCCATGCCCGTTGCCTGAAGGCGGCGCGGAGCTCGAGCGCCCTCGCCGGGGAGGCTCGGGGCTGATCTCGCGGAGCTTCACGCTCCTCTTCGTGTGCCGGTGAAGCGGCGGACTTCACGAGAGATCGCGATCGACGGAAGCATGCGTTACCCCCTCACGTTCCATGCCGACGTTACGATGCGCGTGAGACAGCGAGTCTCGCGTGGTCGGGACGGCATCACCCTCTTGTAGGGATATGTGAAAAGGATGCGCCGCGATAGCTGATTGATCGAAATTGCGGCACCGCAATCTTCCGTTACGTTCGCTCTGGAGCTATGTCGCTGACAAACGGCGCTGTATCACAGCGCACGGATTCCAGGCTCCGAGGCGCCTCGTCGAGAGCTTGTTAACAAGCTCTCAGAACTCGAGGTCCTTCTCGATCTCGGCCAGGGTGAGCCGGGCCAGCGCCAGGTTGGCGCGGGCGCGGTCGAGCGCCACGTAGAAGAAGAGGTTGCTCTTCTTACGAAGAGGACGGATGAGGTGATACTGCTTCCCCAGCGAGATGAGGATATCCTCGATCTCGTCCTTGAGGTTCAGGCTGCGCATCGCCTTGCGTTTGGCGCGCACGACCTCGGTGTTGGCCGCGCCGGCGACCTCGAGGTTGAGCCCGCCACCTCCCTCTTGCCCGAGGAGCATCCCGCTCTCGGAGTCGACCAGCGCCGCCCCGATGAACCCGTCGATGCCGTCCAGCTTGCTGAGACTCTGCTTGATGTCGCTTGCCATCTTCTTCTCCCGTGAATTGACGTTCATGTCGTCCGTGAACATCAGGTCGATAACCACGTGCTCCACCGGGTCTTTTGGCCCGGCGTCGCCCGCCGCGTCGCTGGCCTCTGCCAGGTTCCAGCCAGCTCTGGAGTTCGGTCCGATGGACTCGACCTGGCGCCTGCGCTCGTCGATCCGTCGGCAGCTCTCCATGATGAGCTCTGTCCAGCTCGCACGGATCGAGCGCTCCGTCGGGACGGCCCCCATCTGCATGGAGAAGTCACCGCCGCTCCAGACCATGATCTCGTAGAAGGCCTCGTCGCCTACCGCCGTCGGGGTGGTGACGTGAGTCACGCTGCCGCGCTCGAACCACACCCGCCCTTCCGCCGTGCGGTGCCGGACCACGAGCAGGCCAGTGACGCAGGAGAGGGCGTAGAGCTGCACCACGTCGGGCAGCGTCTGCACCGAGATCGCCCCGGAGAAGCCCACCCGCCGCCGCTCGAGGACGCTGTCCACGGTGGCGAGGAAGCGGTCGAACTCGAAGGGCTTCTCGAGGTAATCGATCGAGCCGCGGAGGGTGATCTCCTGGTGGACGTCGGGGGTCGCGTAGGCCGTCATCACGATGACCGGCAGCGACGGTTGGGCCCGGCGGGCCACCATGATCAGGTCGAGCCCGCTCATCCCCGGCATCCGGATGTCGGTGATCAAGAGATCGATCGGGCCCGCGCCAATCCGGCTGAGCGCGGCCTGGCCATCTCCCGCGGTCTCCACCTGGTAGCTGGGGCGAAGCTTGGTGATGCGCTGAGACAGCGACCACACCAGCACCTCCTCGTCGTCGACGAGGAGGATACAGTGTCTCTCCGGATCCGAGGGCGCAGAGGCCATAGTCGAGGTCCGGCACGAGCAACCCGCATGCCGGGCGCCCGGCGCCGAGTCCGCCTCTGTTCGTCGGCGATTACCGATCACCGTCAAAGCGTCGACGCGTGGATTCGATCCGGTGGTCCGCTATCGACCGGTCCGCTGTCGACCGGTGGCCCATTGAAGCGCGCGCGTTCCGGGGGGCGCTGACCTCACATCTGGATGGAGGTGAGGCACGAGCGCCTCGAGCTCGAAGGGCTTGCTGAGCACCACCAGCGCCCCGGAGGGCATCGGGCCCGCGAGGTTCGACGACGCCGTCATCACGATGACGGGAATGGCGCCGAGCTCGGGGCTCCGGGTGATCGCGTCGCACACCTCCCAGCCGCTCATGCCGGGCATCATCAGATCGAGGAGGATGACGCACGGCCGCGGCCCGCGCCGGAGGCGCTCCAGAGCCTCCAGCCCGCCCGGGAAGCACTCGGCGCCGTACCCGAACGCCTGGAGCGCGTCGGCGAGGGACGCGGCGAGATCGCGATCGTCGTCGACGATGTGGACGAGCTTGCTCATCAGCCCCTCGGCAGCTCGACGCTGACGGTGGCTCCCGCGCCGAGCTCGCTCTCGATCGAGATGCGGCCGTTCATCCTCTCGACCATCTGCCGGCAGAGCCAGAGCCCGAGCCCGAAGCCGCCGTGGTTGCGCGCGGAGACGATGCGCTCGAACTTCTGAAAGACGCGCTCCAGGTTCTCCTTCGCTATCCCGACGCCCTGATCGCGCACCACGAGCCGGGCCACATCGGCGCTGGCCTCGACGCGAACCTCGATGGGCCGGGAGGCGCCGAACTTCATCGCGTTGGAGAGGAGGTTGGTGATCACCTGCTCCAGACGCGACCGATCGCCGTCCACCCTGACCTCGGCCTCGCCGACGAAACCCACCGTCGAGGTCGCCTCCCCGCACCCCTGGAGCTTGGCCACGACCTCGCGCGCGACCTCGGTGAGATCCAGAGGCTCGCACACGAGATCGAGCTGCCCCGAGACCAGCCTGGAGACGTCGAGCAGCTCGCCGACGAGCCGGCCGAGCCGCGCCGACTGGCGCTCGAGCAGGTCGAGCTTGGGCGCGAGCTCGTCGAGAGGAATGGCACCCTCGGCGTCTCTCCACAGGAGGCGCAGAGCGCCGGTCTGGAACAGGAGCGTGGTTATCGGTGTTCGGAGCTCGTGCGAGGCGATGGCCAGGAACGTATCCCGCGCGCTGATCGCCTCCTCCAGGCGCGAGAGGCGCTGCGTGCGCTCGATGGCGATCCCGGCGAGATCGCTGGAGATCGCGATCAGCCGGAGATCCAGGGCGCTCGGCGCGCGCGGCGTGCGATAATAAAAGGCAAACGTGCCGAGCACCGCCCCTTCGCTGTCGAGGATCGGGCTGGAAGAGCAGGCGCGCAGGCCATGATCGAGGGCGAGCTCACGGGTCTCCTCCCAGAGGAGATCCGTGGCAATGTCGGTGACGACGACCGGCGCCCTCCGGTACACGGCCGTCCCACAAGAGCCCTTCTTTGGCCCGACCCGCAAGAGGTCGATCGCTCGGTTGTACTCGGCGGGCAGGCTGGGCGCGGCCCCCCAGTGGAGCTGATTCCCATCGTCGTCGAGGAGGAGCACGGAGCACAGCGCCTCTTCCGATTGCCCCTCCATGAAGCGGATGAGCTCGTCGAGCACCTGCTGGAGCGGCCGGCCGCACGCGATCAGCCGCAGGACGCGGTTCTGCCCGGCGAGGAGCGCCTCCGCGGGCACGTTGGCGGGTAGGGTATCAGCGTTCATCGGACGCCCGTGCGGTAGTCGAGGAGAGGCGCACATCGAGAGTGCCTCAGCATTGGGCAACGGGTTGCAATTGCCAGTCTGGCACGCTGTAAAACCTTCGTTGAAGCGCGGTGAGGTGCCCTGTACTCCGCTCAGTCCGCTCTTCGTCTTTGCCGTCTTCTCCGTCGCTCACTCGCCGTCCGCGTCCGCGAGGCTCCTCGGCCGCACCGCCTCGCCCTCGGCGTCGAGCTCGAAGACCTCTTCTTCGAAGTCCGCCACGCGATACCCTTTACCCTGCGGCGCGATGCGGACGAGCACCTTGCCTTCGTCCGTCGTATCGACGCGATAGCCCTTGAGG
>FSTQ01000487.1_pt1 | contig 38093 bp, 36 predicted proteins | sample 1637281 | NCBI WGS metagenome assembly FSTQ01 (sample SAMEA3914818, study PRJEB12502) | metagenome | biome: forest; material: soil | place: Canada | collected 2010-06-26 | depth 0.1 m
AGCCTCGAAGGACGCGCGACGATCATCACGTGTGGTCTCAACCGCCGGCCTCTCGTCGCCGAGCGTGTGAAGCTCGTACCGGTCTTGTCCAGAGTGTTGAGTGACCTCGTGTCCAGCCTCCGTCTTGGTGACACCACAGCACGCAACCGCGGTATCGGGGAGCTCGCGGCCTTGGGCTCGCGGGACTCGGAGTTCACGAGCATGGTGCGATGGTTCGCGGAGCGAGCGCTCGGCCCCGGATGGGGCGAGATCGAGGGTCTCCCGGATTGATACAGCACTTCTTTTTTGGGTAACTCCAGGGTGGCCACATCCCAAGAGGTTGGCGCCGACCTCGCCAGATCGCCAACCAGGGTGGCTTCGTCCCCAGCGAAGATCCTTGAAATCCAGCCCCAACCAGCTGGCCTTCACCTTGCAAACGGCGACGCGATGCTACCCCACCAGCTCGCCGCCTCATCCATGCTGCTCCTCGTCGCTCTCGGCGCATTCGGCTGCGATCCCTTGGTCGAAGACGCCAGGTGCTCGGAGGTCGAGAGCACGACCATTCTCCTCCTTCCAGTCGACCTGTCCAACTACAACGACTCCTTCCTCAGCGGGCACTGCCTCGACAGCGCGGCGACCGTCGACGCCTCGGGTCGCGCGGATTGCTTCGTGATCACCGCGCACCAGAACACGGGCACGCCCACGTGCGACGCGAGCGATGGTCTCGTGGCTGTCCCCCCGGAGCATCAGGACGCTGTCGATCGTATCCTGGCGACGGACGAGGCCAAGGCCGGCGTGTGGGACACCTTCTGCGAGATGGTCCAGCTCGACCCGGCCAGCGCCCGCGGGCAGGCGTGCCGCAGCGACAGGTATTACGAGACCAATGACAAGAGTGACAATCCGCAGCGCGGGTTTTGCTATGTCGACGCCGCGGCGACGCCGCCGGTCGGCAATCCCCTGCTCCTCGATGACTGCCCCGAGGGCAGGCGGCAGGCGATCCGCATGTCGGAGACCCACGCGGGCCACGTCGAGTCACTGAACAAATCCGTGACTATCGTGTGCTCCGGCCAGGTCTGTTCGGCCCCGTAGAGGGGTTGTCAGGTGCTCTTACTGCGCGATCGTCGTGCAGCCGAAGAGCACCTCGATGTGACCCGGTTTGCCCGGGCCGACCGAGGCCTGCGCCGTATCGCACGAGGCGGGGCAGAGGGTGACCTTGGTGGGCTTGGCCGGGTTGTCGTAGTACCAGCCGGCGCCCGCGCCGCAGGCGGCGGCGTCGGCGACGCCGGGCAGGTAGACCTGATTGCCGCCGCTCTGGATGGCGACATTGACCTTGGTGGGATCGACAGAGCCTGACTTGGGGGGCGGGATGGCGAGCTCGCAGGAGAGCTTGGCCGAGGAGATGACGGCCTGGGCGACGGCGTCGAAGAAGGGCTGCCAGGCGGCGGCGCCGTCACAGAGCTCGGCGCGGACGCCTCCTGTCTTCTGCACCAGCGTGGTGTAGGTCGGCCCCGAGCTCGCGGGCTGGCTCATGTCGGGGAATTTGCACTTGACGCTGGGATCCTGGAGATTGCCAAAGCCGTAGATGCCGCTGAAGGTGTAGTCCGTGAAGAGGCCATTCCAGCTCGGATCGAGGATGCCAGCCGGGAGGATGTTGCTGTTGGACGGGTTCTTGCCACCCGGGAATGTCTCGAAATCGGTGGCGGAGAAGCGGGAGTTGTCGTCGGTGACCACGACGATGGTCTTCGAGGCCGCGAGCCGGAGGTGCTGGGCCCAGGGCTCACCGCCCTTGTCGTCCGACGCGGTGTAGCCCTTGGTCTGGCCGAGCGTGCCAATGAACTGCTCGAGAGGCTGAGTGCTGCGGATATCGATGCTCGATTGAAAGAAGCGCGCGCCGTCACCGCAGTCGGCGTTGCCCGCGAGGGGAGGAGGGATGCAGACCGGGTAACGGTTGCTCCCGCCGATCGAGACCGGGCTCTGCGCGCCGCGGAGCGAGAGCATGATCACCTGGTAATCGAGGCTCTTCGACTCGATGAGAGCGGCGAAGGCGTTGAGCCCTTGTTTGATCTGGGCGATCGCCGGCTGCATGCTCGACGAGTTGTCGACCATCCAGATGATGTCGACCGGGAGCGCGGTGGCCTGCGCCTCTTCCACGACGGCGACGCAGGCCGCGTCGGCGACGATCGGGGGCTCTTCGGTGGCGGCGTCAGAGAGGATGATGCCCCCGTCATCCTCGGGGTCAGGCGTGGTGCCCCCCGTCCCTGTCACGCCGCTGGAGCCACTCGTGGCGACGTTGCCCCCGGATGCCCCCGGCCCCTCCGATGTCGTCGCGCTCGGCGGGTCATTGTTGCCCGCGGCGCAGGCATAGACGCTCGTGGCAAATACACCGAGGACCAGGGGAAGAAAGGCTCGCCTCATCATCCCCTTGTAGCACGGGTCAAGTTACGGGACGGAGTCGGGGTGGTGAAACCTCGCAGCAATTCTCATCTCTCGTCCTTCAGTCCTCAGTCCTCGTCCCCCTCCCCCTTCTCGCCGCCGCGCAGGCCCAGGGCCTTGCATTTCTTGTAGAGGTGACTGCGCTCCAGGCCGAGGCCGCGGGCGGTGGCCGCCATCTGGCCGCCGTGGTGGGCCATGGCTTGCTCGAGGATGGCGCGCTCGGCCTCCTCGGAGAGGACGCGGAAGGGGACCGCTGGACGGAAGAGGCTGCTCACGCTCGCGCCGGGGGTGCCGCCGCCGAGGCAGTTCTTGACGTCGCTCCCGTCGATGGTGTCGTCGGGCGTGAGGATCACCAGGCGCTCGATCACGTTGCGCAGCTCGCGCACGTTGCCGGGGAAGCTGTAGGCGCAGAGCGAGGCCATGCCGGCCTCGGTGATGGTCATGCCCTGGCGATCGTTGGCGTGGGTGGCGAGCGCGAGGAAGTGCTTGGCGAGCAGGGGGATGTCGTCGCGGCGGGCGCGGAGCGGCGGCAGGTGCAGCGGGAGGACGTTGAGGCGATCGAAGAGGTCGGGGCGGAAATGCCCCTCTTTGCAGGCGGCCTCGATGTCGCGGTTGGTCGCGGCGACGACGCGGACGTCGACCTTGAGGGTCTCGTTGCCGCCGACGCGCTCGATCTCGCGCTCTTGCAGGACGCGGAGGAGCTTGGACTGCATGGCGAGGGGCATGTCGCCGACCTCGTCGAGGAAGAGGGTGCCGCCGCTGGCGCGCTCGAACTTGCCGCGGCGCTGCTTGGTGGCGCCGGTGAAGGCGCCGGCCTCGTGGCCGAACATCTCGCTCTCGATGAGCTCGCTCGGGACGGCGGCGCAGTTCATCTTCTCGAGCGGGCCCTTGGCGCGCTTGCTCGCGAGGTGAATGGCGCGGGCGACGAGCTCTTTCCCGGTGCCGCGCTCGCCCGTGACGAAGACGGTGGCCGAGGCCTTGGCGGCGCGCCCGAGCTGCTCGCGGAGCTCGGCCATCAAGCGGCTCTGGCCGATGAGCTCGCCGACCTGGCCGGTCTGGGCGCGGAGGGCGCTGGCCTCGGCCTCGGCGCGGACGAGGCGGATGATGTTGTCGAGCACGAGCAGGAGCCGATCGGTCGAGAGCGGCTTCTCGAGGAAATCGCTGGCGCCGAGGCGCGTGGCGCGGACGGCGGCGTCGATGGTGGCGTGCCCGCTCATCATGACGACGGGGAGATCACTGCCCGAGGTGCGGAGGCGCTGGAGGAGGCCGACCCCGTCGCCGTCGGGGAGCGAGACGTCGAAGAGGGCGATGTCGTAGCTGCGCTTCTGGAGCTTCTCCTCGGCGACGGCGATGCCGCCGGCGACGTCGACGGCGTAGCCCTCGAGGGTGAGGGCCTTCTGCAAGGTGGTGAGGATGGTGGGCTCGTCATCGAGGACGAGCACGTGTCCGCGCGGCATGGCAGCCAACGTAGCACCTGGGCGCTATTTTCTGCGACCCTGGGTTCGTGCATCGCGCCGCGCTCCACCTCGCCTTGGTCGCCGCGCTCGGCTGCTCGACCCCGCCGAGCGCCGAGGCGCCCGCGCTGAAGCCGGCCGCGACAGGAGCGAGCGCGAGCGCGGATGCGAGCGGGGCGGGGGCGATCGGGGAGGCGGGCGATGCTGGCCAGGTGACGGCGACGGCGAATGCGACGGCGAATGCGAGTGCGGCGGCGACAGCGGCGGCGACAGCGAATGCGGATCGCATCCCTGCGGCGAGGGTCGAGGAGCTGCTCTTTCTCGACGCGGCGGAGAAGGATCGCGGCGTCCTCACGTGCCGGAGCGAGCAGGGCGAGGACGCGCGCGTTCGCTGCTTGATCGCCGCGCGCTACGCCGCGGATCCCGCCGCCGCGGGCGACGCGCTCACGCTCTACCTGCGCGCCGGCAGCATCGCCGGGGTCCTGCCGGAAGAAGAGATGGATGGAGGCTTTCGCGGGAGGATCCACCTCGTGCCCGAGGCGCCGGTGGGCGCGGAGCGGCGGCACCTCCAGTGGGTCACCGCGGCCAGCGTGGACTTCGACGAGTTCTTCACCGAGCTCGCCCGCGACGCGCCCGCGCCGATCCGCTTTCGCTTCCGCGACCTCGCCTATCGGTTCTTTCGCTCGGTCAAGCGCACGACGCCCTCGGCCTACGCGCAGGGGTGGAGCGTCGCGTACAACGTCAAAGGCTCGCTCAACACCTCGGCGGACGCGGTGCGCGAGACGCTCTTTCACGAGATCTTCCACCTCGACGACGCGGCCCACGGCGGCTGGTCGGCCCGCGCGCTCCGCCCCACGTTCGACGCCATCGTGCGCGCGTGCGGGGCGCGCACGGCGTGCCTCGGCCCCTATGCGCCCGGCGACACGATGGTACGGGGCGGGACCTACTACGCCTTTCAACCGAACAACGGGGACGCGGTGCACGAGTACGCGGCCGAGCTCGCGCTCCGCTACTACCGAGAGAACCGCGCGGCGATCCGGGGCGAGGCGTCGAAGCGGCCCGGCTTCAAGTGCGGGCCCGCGGAGAACCGGCGCGCGTGGGAGGCGCTCCAGGGCGAGTTCTTCGGGGGCGTCGACCGAACGCCCGCATGCTCTCGCTGATACGCCTCACTCGACCTGTGATACCGTGGCGCGCGATGGGATTTGACACCCCGGCGACGGCCGAAGGTGACCTGGCGCGAACGCCGTTCGCCCACCTTCTGGTGTACGCCGTCGACCGACGGCTTACCGGGGCCCTTTTCCTTTGCGAGCCGTCGCCCATGACCGGCGAGCCGGTGGAGCACGTGGTGCGCTTCTCCCACGGCGCGCCGGTGAAGGTGCGCCCGGGGGACGGGTTCCTGCGGCTCGGGGAGATGCTCATCGACGCGGGCGAGCTCTCGCCGGAGACGCTGACGGAGGCGCTGGCGACGAAGGGGCTGCTCGGGGACGTGCTCCTGCTCGCCGGCTGCGTGGACCGCGATCGGCTGGAGGCGCTCTGCGATACGCAGTTCCAGCGACGGATGACGCGGCTCTTCACGCTGCCGGCCGAGACGACGTTCCGCTACTGCGACGGGCACGCGGCGCTGCTCGACTACGGCAGCGAGCCGGCGAGCATGGATCCCCTGGCGCTCCTCTGGGCGGGCCTGCGCGCCCACGGCGGGGGGCGCGACGTCGTCGAGGCCACGCTCGGTCGGCTCGGCGATCTCCCGCTGAAGATCCATCCGCAGGCGACGATCGCGCGGCTCGCGCTCTCCACGGACGAGGCGCGCGTCGTCGAGCACCTGCGCTCGCACCCCGAAGGGCTGCGCGCGCTGGCGGCGCGGAACCTCTTGACGCGGGTGAAGCTGAGCCGGCTCGTCTACGCGCTGGCGATCACCCGCCAGCTCGACCTCGGCGCGAGCGCGCCGCCGGTGGGCGCGGGCTCGCCCGACGAGGCGCCGCGATCGTCGCAGGCCGTGGGGCGAGTGCAGCTCAAGCCGACGCCGCACCGGCAAGGCGCCGCCGCGCCCGACGCGCCCGGCGACGGCGAGCGCGCGCCGCGATCGAGCCGATCCACGATAGCGCCGCGCCGGCCGACCCTGACGCCGGCGGCGACACCGAAGCCGAAGGACGCTCCTCCGGAGACGTTGAAGCTGGACCGCTACAACGAGCCCACGCTGACGGCGAGGCCGGAGCCGACCCCCCAGGAGTCCAGGCCGGCGGCAAAACCGCAGAAGTCCAACGCCTCCGTCCGCGAGACGCTGAAGAGCTTCGGCGCCAAGCGGACCTCGGACAACTCGCGCCGCATCTCGGTGGAGGTGATCGCCTTCGACGGGACGCGGCCCACGCCCCCCCCGCCCGAGGACGAGCCCCCCGCTCTTCCGAAGCGATCACCGCCGCCCGCGCTGCGAGGGCTGTCGGCGTCGGCGCTCGTCGACGTCGCCGGGGCCCGCCTCGCCGCGCGCAACCTCGAGGGCGCCGAAGAGGCCTGCGGCTGGGCTCGCCAGGCCGAGCCCGACAACCAGGACGTCGCCGCGCTCACGACCTGGCTCCGCGCCCAGCGCGCCGGCTCCGACCTCAAGCTGCTGACGATCGAGCTCGACGAGCTCCTCTCCGCCGCGCCGGACCACCGGAACGCCCGCTACTACCGCGCGATGCTCCGCAAGCGCCTCGGCGACAACGCCGGCGCCATCCGCGATCTCCAGCGCTTGCGCGATCTCACGCCGCCCGACGCCGAGGCCGTCAAGGCGCTGGAGGCGCTGGAGGCCCCCGCCGAGAAGCCGAAGTCGGGCCTGCTGGGGTGGCTTTTCAAGCGCTAGCCGCCTATAGTCCGCGCCCCATGGCGTCGGAAAATGTGTCCCATCAGGTCAACCAGGCGGGCTCGCAGCCGAAGGGGGTGCTCCGCTGGGGCTACTTCCTCCTCCTCAACGCCATCTCGGCGGTCATCGCCGTGGGCATCTTCGTCGGCCTGTTCTACGCCGACGGGATCGATCCCTACATGCGCGGCACCTACGACTGGCTGCTCTCGCACCCGGGCGTGACGAGCTTCATCGCCTTCTCGCCGCTGGCGAGCTCGATGCTCGTCGGCTGGGGCTACTCGCAGCGCGCGAAGAAGCGCAAGGCCGCCGCCGCCCGCGCCGAAGCCGCCCGCGGCACGCCCAGCGCAGCGACGCCCGCCGGCGCCTGAGAGCTTGTCCAACAGGCGTCGCGAGCGTCCCGAAGCCAGGGAGGCCGAGGGAGGCGTGCTTCAGCACGTTGACCGAGCGCCGACCGACGGCTCGGGGCTCTCCGCAGCCTGTTGGACAAGCTCGTAACCGCCGCTTTCTTCGTCGGCCCAGACCGACATGCCATGATTCGGGCCCCCGCCTCCCCGGGGCCGAGAATCGTGAAGACAACTCCTCAACGGAACCGCGCGCGAAAGAAGCCGAGCCGACGGGCCAGCCCCGAGGTGGTCGAGAAGCGCCGCGCGGCCCGCGCCTTCAACGAGGCCCTGCTCGGCGGAGGCGCCGGCGCCGCGATCGTCGACGGGCGAACCGAGCGACGCCGGCGGCGGCTCCTGGAGGAGCTCTCGCAGGGCACGATCCGCGGCGGCAAGCGCGAGCTCAAGCCCATCGAGGTGCTCTCCCGCGTCCAGGAGCTCCTCGACCTGGGCGAGCCGCTGGCGTCGATCCGCAAGGCCTGCCCCAAGCCGCGCCCGGTCGAGGCGACCCCGGAGATCGTCGAGGGCATCCGACGAATCCACGAGGCCTACACCTTCCCGCCCGCGGCCTACCACTTCGTCGGCCTCGACGCCGCGACCCTGCGCAAGGCCGGGGTGCTCGAGCCCAAGCGCGAGGCCGCCGTCAAGCCCACCCCGGGCCGCCCCACCACCCGACCTCGCTCGGGCCGCGTCGGCGCCAAGGCCTAGCCTCGCCCGGCTTGACCTGTGGGCCGTTGCCGGCTTACACCTTCGCGCGATGCGCGCCTCGAAGCTCCTCGCCGCTGGGATTGCCCTCTTCGCGACGGCCTGGCAGGCCCGGATCGTCCACGCCGACGTCTCGCCCGACGAGGTGACGGTCGTGGCCCGCGTCGGCGCCCGCACCATCACCTCGGCCGACGTCTCCCGCCGGATCGCGCAGCTCCCGCCCTTCCAGCTCCGCGCCTTCGGCAAGACGCCCGACGAGGTGCGCCGCAACTTCGTCGACAAGGTGATGGTCCGCGAGGCCCTGCTCGCCCAGGGCGCGGTCGACGCCAAGCTCGCCGAGCGCGACGAGGTCGCCGAGCGCATCCGCGGCGTGCTCCGCAACGCCATGCTCGCCCGCGTGCGCGCCGAGGCCGGCAGCGCCGCGCCGGTGTCCGACGCCGAGATCAAGCAGTACTACGAGGCCAACCCGGCGAAGTACCACGCGCCGGAGCGGGTGCAGATCTGGCGCATCCAGGTGGCCAAGCGCGAAGAGGCGCAAGCCGTCCTCGCCGAGCTGAAGAAGGACCCGACGCCGAAGCGCTGGAACGAGCTCGCCCGCGAGCAATCGATCGATCGCGCCACCAACCTGCGCGGCGGCAACCTCGGCTTCGTCGCCCCCGACGGCACGACCTCGGAGGCCGGCCTCAAGATCGACGCCTCCATCCTCGCCGCCGTGAGCGAGGCCAAAGACGCCGAGCTCCTCCCCGCCCCCGTGAAGGACGGCGATCGCTGGTCGGTGCTCTGGCGCCGCCAATCGATGAAGCCCGTCAACCGCGAGCTCGAAATGGAAGCCCCGTTGATCCGCCCGATCCTGGCGCACGAGCGCGGCGAGACCAAGGCGCGCGCGCTCGTGGAGCAGCTCCGCACCGACTTCGTGACCGACCTCAACCCCGACGTGGTCGACATGCTCGAGGTCTCGTCGACAGGCGATCTCCAGCCGGTGCGCCGCCCCGGAACGATGCAGGCGCGCAAGCCGCTCAACGCGCAGCCGATCCCCGCGCCGGGCACGCTCCGCTGACGAGGGCAGACAGCCACTCTTCACCCGCGAAGAGTCCTGGAGAGAGCCAGTTCAACAGGCTCTCTCCACCGCCTTTAACTACACCCCAGGTGTCTGGTGTCGAACGATACCAGCCACCTAATGCAGCGTCTCGTTGCCCTCGCGCCGCACCTTGGTCGGGATATCGTCGAGCCGCCCGCCGAAGCCCACCGCCGCCGCGAGCGCGGCCACCGCGATCCCCACCGTCGCGTAGAGCCCCCACATCCACGCGACCTGCACCGGGCGCAGCGACGTGCTCTTCGGCGTGAAGCCGAGCCGCACGGCCGCTGTCGTCAGCACGATGCCCGCCAGGAAGGCCACGGCGACGCGCGCGCCGCGCATCTTGTAAATCGAGCGGCGGGTGAGCACGAGCGGGATCATCACGAAGTAAGCGACCGCCGGCGCCCAGAAATAGCCGCGGAGCTGCGCGAGGCGGTAGCCGGTGAGGTCGCGCAGCTCGGGCGCTGTCTCCCGGATCCAGGGCGCGAAGAACGCCGCCAGGCCGGCCACCGCCAGCGCGATGAGCAGGCCGCGGTTGCGGCCCAGGTACGTCCACGGGAGCGGCTCCATGTGCGGGGGCGTCGGCTCGTCCGGGTACTCCACCTTCGCGTCGTACGACGGAGGGAGCTTGGTGAGAGACTCGAGCCCGAGGCCACAGTCGGGGCAGGCTCGAGCTTCGCCGGCTTCGAACATCTGCCGGCAGAAAGGGCACGCGATCAGACCGCTCATCGAGGTGGCACGAGCATAGCTCACGGGCGAGGCCGACAACGCCGCCGCTTGCCGGTTCCCCGGCAGACGTCGCATAGTGCGTCACCCTGGAGAGATCATGAGCAAGCGAGAGAAGCTTCCGGACGAGGCCATCGTGGCCTTCGTCGCCAACCACCCCGGCTGGGAGCGGGCCGACGACGCGCTCGTGAAGACCTTCGCGTTCTCCGACTACGGCGCCGGGATCGCCTTCGTCGTGCGCGCGGGCTTCGCCGCCGAGAAGCGCGATCACCACCCCGACCTCGCCGTGCGCTACCGCAAGGTCGAGGTCCGCTGGTCGACGCACGACGCCGGCGGCATCACGGCCCTCGACCTCGAGATGGCCGAGCTCTGCGACCGCGTTTACCTCGCCTAGCCCGTGCCGCGCAGCTCGACTGTCTCCGTGCTCCCCGAAGCGCTGCTCCAGCACGTCGGCCTCCCCGAAGGCAGCGCGCTCCTCGAAGAGGCCCTCACCCACCCGAGCTTCGCCAACGAGCAGCGCCCCGACAAGCGCTTCGACAACCAGCGGCTCGAGTTCCTCGGCGACGCCGTCCTCGGCCTCGTCACGAGCGAGCTCCTCATGCAGCGCTTTCCCCTCGCGAACGAGGGCGAGCTCTCGCTGATGCGATCGCGCCTCGTCAACACCGAGGCGCTCGCGGCGTGGGCGCGCTCGGTCGACCTTGCCCCCTCGCTGCGGCTCGGTCGCGGGGCCGACGCGGCGGGCGAGCGCGATCGCGACAACGTGCTCGCCGACGCGGTCGAGGCGCTGGTGGGCGCCGTCTACGTCGCGCGCGGGATCGAGGGCGCGCGGGAGATCGGCGGCCTCGTCGTCGGCGACCCGCTCGGCCAGCTCAGCGAGAGCCGCGTCGTCGGCCGCGACGCCAAGAGCGAGCTGCAAGAGCAGGTGCAGGCGGTGGGCTGCTCGTCCCCGCGCTACCGCGTGCTCGCCACCGAGGGCCCCGATCATCGCCGCGCCTTCCACGTCGCGGTCGAGGTCGACGGCGCGATCATCGGCGAGGGCCGCGGCCGCTCGAAGAAGCTCGCCGAGCAAGCCGCCGCCCGCGCCGCCATCGACGCGCGCGCCAATCCGCCCGCGGACGGCACGGCCTCGGCGCCTCCTCCGTCCAACGACGCCGCGCCCCTCGAGCCCCCGCCCGACGCGCCCCCGCCCGACGAGCCCCCGCCCGACGAGCCCCCGCCCCTCGAGCCCCTGCCCGACCTCGGAGCCCCTGAATGACGCCTGCCCGCCTTCGCCGCCTCTTCGCTGCCCTCCTCGTCGCCCTCGCCGCCCTCGGCCTCGCCCCGATCGCCTGGGGTGGCAGCTACCTCGACCGCGCGGCGCTGATGCTCGACGAGGCCCGGCGCGAGGGCGACATGCTCCAGCCCCGCACCAACGACAAGGAGATGGTCCTGGTCGTGAAGGCGCTGACCGAGGCCCGCGCCAAGGCCGGCCGAAAGATGGAGGTCCCGGCGGCCGTGGCCCGCGCCCACCCGCACCTGCTCCTGGTCTTCGAGAACTGCGAGCGCGCGGCGCAGGCGGCCGACGACGGCAATTTCAAGAAGTTCATGGAGCACCTCACCACGGCGCGGGACGAGGAGAAGATCTTCCGCTCCCTCCTCGGCGAGCTCGGCTACTCCCTCCCGGAGATCACCTCGAAGCGCTGACGAGGGCCCCGAGGGTTCGTGTTGACCTTCCTGAAGTTGAAAGCTATGTTCAACTTCAAGAGGCAAGCGGGCATGTACGTGTGTCTTTGCGTGGGCGTCACGGATCGAGTCATCAAAGAGCTGGCACGCAACGGGGCGTGCCCCGACGAAGTTTCAGAGTGCACGGGCGCGGGGACCCGCTGCGGGACCTGCGTCTCGACCATCCAGTCGATCGTGCACGAGGTGCAGAGCGCCCCCGAGTCCCGCCGCCGGCTCGAGCTGGTGAAGCGCTCGGCCGTGACTGCGGCGTAATTTCGCGCCCGTTTCCTGCTCGATTGCGCCTGCAAAGCGCGGCTGGACCAGGTCGGCCGCGCTTTCCTCTGGAAACGTCCCCTTCCAACTTCTATTTGGCGTAGCGTCGTCCCTTGAGGACGGGGTGGGTGCCTCCGTGCGCCGGTCCCTCGTTCCGGATCGGGGCGTCGCGCTGAACGGCGAGCGCTCCACAATCGATCCGTCACGCCGAAGAGGTCTCCATGAAGGGTATCAAAGAGGTCATCGAGCTGCTCAACGAGGTCCTCGCCGGTGAGCTCGTCGCCATCAACCAGTACTTTCTGCACAGCAAAATGTGCTTCAACTGGGGGTTCTCCAAGCTCGGCGCGCACGCTCGGCACGAGTCGATCGGCGAGATGAAGCACGCGGACAAGCTCACGGATCGGATCCTGTTCCTCGACGGCCTGCCCAACTACCAGCGGCTCGACAAGCTCCACATCGGGCAGACGGTGCCGGAGCAGATGCAGGCCGATCTCGCCCTCGAGATGAGCGCGATCAAGCTCCTCAACGACGGGATCGCCCTCTGCCGCGCGCGCGGCGACAACGGGACGGAGGACCTGCTCAAGGAAATCCTGGTCTCCGAGGAAGAGCACGTCGACTGGATCGAAACTCAGCTACGCCTGATCGAGCACCTCGGCGAGGGGCCCTACCTCGCCGAGCAGATGTAAAAGGCCCGCGCCCTGGAGAGAGCGATGCCGAAGATTCTGGTCGTCGATGATCAGCGCAACATGCGCACCACGCTGGCAATGATGCTGCGGGGAGCTGGGTACGAGGTCGACGAGGCGAGCGACGGAAGCCAGGGCGCCGACATGGGCGGCCGCGGGGCGTACGACGTGGTCCTCACCGATCTGCGGATGGGGGGCTTCGACGGGATCGGGGTCCTCCGCGCCGTGAAGGAGTCGCACGCGATGACCGAGGTCATCGTGATGACGGCCTACGGCACCATCGAGAGCGCGGTGGAGGCCATGCGCCTCGGCGCGTTCGACTACATCCAGAAGCCGTTCACCGAGCAAGAGCTGCTGGTCAAGGTCGAGCGCGCCAACCACAACCGCCGGCTCGCCAACGAGGTGCAGCTCCTCGCGAGCGAGTTCAAGGAGCGGTACAAGTTCGAGAACATCGCCGGCCGATCGCAGGCCGTCCGCGAGGTCCTCGGGCGCATCGTCAAGGTCGCCCCGACCGACGCGACGGTGCTGATCACCGGCGAGAGCGGCACCGGCAAAGAGCTCGTGGCCAAGGCGATCCACGCCAACAGCCGGCGCGCCGATCGCCCGTTCGTGCCCGTCAACTGCGCGGCGATCAGCGAGACGCTGCTGGAGAGCGAGCTCTTCGGCCACGCGCGCGGGTCGTTCACCGGCGCCGTCAGCGCGCGCAAGGGCCTCTTCGAAGAGGCCGACGGCGGCACGTTCTTCTTCGACGAGATCGCCGAGACGCCGCTGACGTTCCAGGCCAAGCTCCTCCGCGCGATCCAGGAGAACGAGATCCGGCGCGTCGGCGAGAACAAGCCGATCCACATCGACGTGCGGATCATCGCCGCGACGAACCAGGAGCTGCTCACGGCCGTCGCCGAGAAGCGCTTCCGGCAGGATCTCTACTACCGGCTCAACGTCGCGCGCTTCGTCCTGCCGCCGCTCCGCGATCGGCGCGAGGACATCGCCGTGCTGCTCGAGTTCTTCCTCGAGAAGTACAACCGCAAGATGAACACGCGGGCGCGCTTCTCCGACGGCGTGGTCGAGGCCGTCACGGCCTACGATTTCCCCGGCAACATCCGCGAGCTCGAGAACATGGTCGAGCAGGCGGTGGCGCTCTCGGGCGGCGGGCCGATCACCGCCGACGACGTGCTCCCGGCGACGCTGCAGCCGAAGCGCCCGTCGAGCGGCGGGCGGACCCTCGCCGACGTGGTCGACGCCGCCGAGCGGCAGGCGATCGAGGCCGCGCTGCGCGACTGCGACGGCAGCCGCGAGAAGGCGGCCGAGGTGCTTGGCATCAGCGCGACAACGCTCTGGCGCAAGATGACGCGCCTGGCGATCACCTACCCGCCCGCCTGAAGACGCCGACCGCGAGATTTCAGGTCCCGGCGCGGCGCGAAAAATCCCAGCCCAGTTTCAAAGTTGCACGGGAAAGCGCCTCGGAGCTTTCCCCGGTGCAACGTGCCGTCTTGAGCGATCTGCGCCCCAGGCTCAAGGAGCAGCATTTTTGCACGCTCTCGCCGGTGGCCTCCGAATTGCTAAGGCCTTCGCGCAGCAGTCCTTACGGAGGGGGGTCCACTTGCCTCGAGTTCTGATCGTCGACGACGAAGAGAATCAGCGTCGGACATTGTCGATCGGGCTCAAGCTCGACGGCTTCGAAGTCTCGGTGGCCGGCTCGTCCGGGGAGGCGCTCCGACGCCTCGCGGCGCCGCCGCCCATCGACCTCACCATGATCGACCTGATGATGCCGGGGCTGAACGGCCTCGAGCTGGCGCGCCAGATCCGGCGCATGTACCCGGCGGTGCGCGTCGTGCTCTCGAGCGCGTACCACCTCTCGGCGCGGCAGGTCGAGCGCGCTGACTGCGGCGCGGTGGGCTTCGTGCCCAAGCCGTACCGGCTCGACGAGCTCTGCAGCTTCCTTCGTTCCAAGGCGAAGCCCACGTCCCTGCCTCCGGTCTGAGCGAGGCGAGTGCGGCGCGCGCTGTTCGACTTCGAGCTCCCTCCGGAGCTCATCGCCACCCACCCCGCCGCCGCGCGCGACGGCGCTCGCCTGCTCGTGCTCGATCCGGCGCGGGGCGCGCTCGAGCACGATCTGGTGCGCGAGCTCGACGCGCGCGTCGCCCCGGGCACGCTGCTCGTCGTCAACGACACGCGCGTCGTCCCCGCGCGGCTCCTCGGGACGAAGGAGCGCACCGGGGGGCGCGTGGAGATCCTCCTGGTGCGGCGCCTCGGCGACGCAACGGTGAGCGATCGCGGGCGATCGTTCGCGGCGGAGCGCTGGCGCGCCATGGGCCGCTCGTCGAAGCCGCTGCGGCCGGGCGCGCTCCTCGCGTTCGCGGCGCGCGCGGCGGGAGCGGACGCCGGCCACGTCGTGCTCCGCGCGCAGATCGAGGAGCGATCCGCCGACGACGGCCTCCTCGACGTGCTCCTGTTCACGCCCGACGCGAGCCCGATCGACGCGGCGCTCGAGGCGGTGGGCCACATGCCGCTGCCGCCGTACCTGCACCGCGCCGACGAGGACGAGGATCGCGAGCGCTACCAGACGGTGTTCGCCCGCGTGAAGGGCGCCGTCGCCGCGCCGACCGCGGGCCTTCATCTCTCGAACGATCTGCTGGATCGCCTGGAAAAGAAGGGTGTCTTGCGCGCGAGCGTCACGCTCCACGTCGGCCTCGGGACCTTCCAGCCGGTGACGGTGGAGGATCTCGACGACCACCCGATGCACACCGAGTCGTACGAGGTCCCCGAGGCGACAGCGCGGGCCATCGACGCGGCGCGGGCTCGCGGCGCCCCGGTCCTGGCGGTGGGGACCACGGTGGTGCGCGCCCTCGAGAGCGCGGCGATCGGCGATCGGCCGGGAAGTGTCCGCCCCGGCGCAGGAGAGACGCGGATCCTCCTCCAGCCGGGGTACGATTTCCAGGTGGTCGACCAGCTGCTCACCAATTTCCACTTGCCGCAATCGACGCTGCTGGCGCTGGTTTCGGCGTTCGCGGGGCGAGAGCGCGTGCTGGATGCCTATCGCTCGGCCGTCGAGAACGGCTACCGTTTCTTCTCCTATGGCGATGCGATGCTGATCCAGTCCCGCGATCCTCGATCTCTGTCCGCGACGGAGTCCTCGTGACGGCGCCCTCGACACCGGGGTTCGCGTTTCGTGTCAACGCGACGTGCGGGACGGCGCGCACCGGCGTGCTCACCACGCCGCACGGGGAGGTGCCGACGCCGACGTTCATGCCTGTCGGCACCCAGGGCAGCGTCAAGACGCTCTCGCCGGACGAGGTCGCGGCGACGGGCGCGCGCATCGTGCTCGGCAACACGTACCACCTGTGGCTCCGCCCCGGCCCGGAGGTCGTGGCCCACGGCGGCGGGCTCCACGGCTTCACGCGCTGGCCTCACGCCATGCTCACCGACTCGGGCGGCTTCCAGGCCTTCTCGCTGGCCGAGCGGCGCACGCGGAGCGAGGACGGGTTCGTCTTCAAGTCGCACCTCGACGGCTCGCGCCACGCCCTCTCGCCCGAGGTGGCGATGAAGGTGCAAGGGCAGCTCGGCGCCGACATCGCGATGCAGCTCGACGTCTGCCCGCCGGGCGACTCGCCGCTCGCCGAGATCGAGGACGCCTGCCGCACCACGACCCGCTGGGCGCGCCGCTGCCTCGCCGCCAAGCGCCCGGATCAAGCGCTCTTCGGCATCGTGCAAGGCGGCACCAACCCCGCCCTGCGCCGCGCCCACGCCGAGGAGCTCGCGGCGCTGCCCTTCGACGGGCTCGCCCTCGGCGGCTTCAGCGTCGGCGAGCCGATCGAGCGCATGCACGAGGTCGTCGGCGAGGTTGCATCGATTCTCGACGCGGAGCGCCCGCGCTACCTGATGGGCGTCGGCACCCCGCGCGATCTCGTGCTCGCCATCGCCGCCGGCGTCGACATGTTCGACTGCGTGCTCCCGACGCGCAACGCGCGCAACGGCCAGGCGCTCACCCAGAGCGGCCGCGTCGTGATCAAGCAGGCCCGCTACAAGGAAGACCTCTCCCCGCTCGACCCGAGCTGCTCCTGCCCGACCTGCACCGGGGGCTACTCGCGGTCGTACTTGCGCCACCTGTTTCTGGCCGGAGAGATCCTCGTGCTACGGCTCTTCTCCGTGCACAACCTCCACCTCTACGGCCGCCTGGTGCGCGAGGCGCGCGAAGCCATTCAAGCTGGAACTTTCCAGGCCTTCGCCGACGCGTGGCGCGACGCGGGGAGCGCCTCGTGACAACACCGCTTTATTGCTGCGGAACCCGGCCTCGGGTAACGTCCCTCGACGGCGTCGAATGAGCGAAGACGCGAAGAAGCCGCTGGGGCGAATTCTGCTTCGGCAGCGGGCGGTCACCCAGCCCGATCTCGACGAGGCCCTCGCCCACAGCGAGGTCGGCGGGCCTCCGCTCGCCACGAGGATGATCGAGTCGGGCACGCTCTCGGAGATCGCGGCGCTGAAGGCCCTCTCCGAGCAGAGCGGCGTCCCCGGGATCGATCTCAACCAGATCTGCGTGCGCCTCGCCGATCTGAGCATCCTGCCGCGGGAGGTCGCCGTACGGCATCGCTTGCTCCCGGTGCTGGTGCGCGACGATCGCGTCTTCGTCGCCATGGCCGCGCCGACCGAGAAGAAGGTCATCGACGAGATCGAGTTCGTCACGGGCAAGCACGTCTTCCCGTACATCGCGCTCGCCGGGCCGCTGATGCGCGTGATCGCCTCGGCCTACGAGATGCGCGATCGCGGCGAGGCGTTCTACGTCGGCCCCCAGTGCCCGCCGGAGATCCAGCGCCGCGCCGGCCTCGCGCCGCCGGCCGACGCCCCCGCCGAGGTCGGGCGACAGTCGGTGCCGCCCGCGCCCGCCGCGCGCCCGCCCTTGCCTGGGCCTCGCGACGGCAGCGTCGTCGCCAGGCCGCCGCAGGCCGGCCCTCGCGAGGGCAGCGTCGTCGCGCGCCTCTCGAGCGTGAACGCCGGCGCGAGCCAGCCGCCGCCGCTCCCCAACCGCCGCCCAGCGCCGCCGCAGAGCCCGGCCCGTCCCCCGCTCGACGCCCCGAGCGAGCCGACGCCGCCTCCCGCGCGCACGTCGGAGCCCGACGCCGGCTTCCAGCCCAACTACTCGAGCGCCTCCAGCGCCGCGCCTCCCGCTCCCCGCGCAGGCGGAGCGCGACCGGCCGGCACGCGGCCTCCCGCCGCCACGTCGCAGGTCGTCGTCGACGACGCCATGGGCAAGATCGTCATCGCCGACGAGCTCACCGACGCCGACTTCGGCCTCGCCGATCGCGATCTCTCCGTGATGACGAGCCTGCCGCAAGCGGCGCCTCCGCCGGCCAAGGCCGGCCAGCGCACCGTGCTCGTCGTCGACGACGAGCTCGACATCCGCAAGCTGCTGCGCCGCGTGTTCGACGATCGCGGCTACCGCGTCCTCGAGGCCGATCGCGGGCTCGCCGCGCTGAGCATGGTCAAGGAGCACATGCCCGACGTGATCATCCTCGACGCGATGCTGCCCGAGGTGCACGGCTTCGACATCGCCAAGCGCCTCAAGGGCACCGAGCGCTACGGCCACATCCCCATCGTGATGGTATCGGCGGTGTACCGCGGCTGGCGCTACGCCGAGGACCTCAAGACGAGCTACGGCGTCGACGCCTACCTGGAGAAGCCCTTCAAGGTCGCCGACGTCGTCCGCGCCGTGGAGAACGCGCTCGAGCGCAACTCGCAGCCCCACGACGCCGAGAAGATCTCCGCCGAGGCGGAGAAGATGCTCAACGCCGGCATCGCCGCCTACAAGCAAGGCGACATCGCCACCGCGATCGAGCACCTGCGCGAGGGCACGCGCATCGATCCGCTCGCGTACCGCCTGCACTACCACCTTGGCTTGCTCTACGGAAAGCAGGGGCGCGTCTACGACGCCATCCAGGAGCTCCAGACGGCGCTCGAGATCAACGGCCACCACTTCCCCGCGCTGAAGAACCTCGCGGTGCTCTACCAGAAGGCGGGCTTTCGCAACAAAGCCATCGAGATCTGGGAGCGCGCCCTCGCCGTCGCCCCGGATGATCCGACGCGGCAGTCGATCAAGGAGCACCTCGTTGGGCTCCTCTAGCGCCGGAAATCGTCGTATGGTGAAAATCTCCCCCCTGCGCGAGGTGGGCCCGCGCCGATGAAGTTTCTCTGCGAAAACTGCAAGGCCAAGTATCAGATCGGCGACGACAAGGTCGCCGGCAAGACGGTGCGCATGAAGTGCCGTCGCTGCGGGTTCGACATCCACGTCAACGCCGGCACCACCGTCGAAGAGGCCAGCGCCGCGCCCTGGCCGGACGCGTCGGCGACGATGCAAGGCTCGATGGCCATCGTCTCGCCGGAGCTCGCCGCGTCGCTCGGCTTGAGCCCCACCGCGCCGAGCGCGCCCGCGACGCCGAGCGCGCCCGCGGCGCCGAGCGCGCCCGCGGCACCGATCGCGGCGCCGGCTTCGCTCGGAGCCCCTCGCCCCCTCGCCTCCGCGAGCCTCCCCAGGCCGGGGACGCCTCGCCCGTTCGCAGCGCCTCAGCCGCCCGCCGCGTCGAGCCTCCCCCGGCCCGTGGCACCTCAAGCGACCCCGGCGCCGCCCCCGGAGGTGAAGGCGCCCGCGGCATCCTCCACCACCGCGACCCCGAGCCCCGAGTGGAACGACGAGATCGAGGAGGAGAGCACCGCGATCATGGCGTTCCCGGTCGAGGTGGCCGTCGCCGCGGCGCGAGCGGCGACGAGCGCGAGCACGCCGCTCCCGGCCGCATCGACCACGACCACGACCACGCCGGCTGCTCCCTCGGCGCGCCCGCTCGCGACCCCGGCTGCTCCCTCGGCGCGCCCGCTCGCGACCCCCGCTGTCCCCGCCGCGCGCCCGCTCGCGACGCCGGCTCCCGCCGTTGCGCGTCCCCTCGGCGCGACGCCCCGCCCGGCTCTCGCGGCCACCCCTCGCCCAGCCGGGCCTCCTCGCCCAGGCGCGCTGCGACCGCTCGCTCCCGGCGCGCAGGCCGAGCCGCCTTCAGGCCCCAGCGGCGCCGGCCTCCCCGCGCCGATCGACGCCCCACGCGCCGTCGAGGCGCCTGCACCTGCGCCCGCGATTGCCCCGGCGCCCGCGATTGCCCCGGCGCCCGCGATTGCCCCCGCGCCTGCGATTGCCCCCGCGCCGGAAGCCGTGCTCGCGCCTCCGCCTCCGCCCGCGCCGGCGCCCGTGCTCGCGCCCCCGCCTGCGCTGCCCGCGCTGCCGTCGATCCCGATGGAGGGTTGGTACATCGGCCTCGCCGGCTCACCGTTCGGCCCCACCAGCGTCGCCGTGATCCGCGACAAGCTCAACGCCGGGGAGGTCCACGCTGACTCGCTGGTCTGGCGGGATGGCCAGGGCGAATGGCAGCCGCTCCGCAGCTTCCCCGAGATGCTCGGGGTCCCCGGCAACAACGTCAACGCCGACAACAACGTCAACTCCTCGCGCTCCGCGCTCGCATCGAACGCCGGCGCCGCGACGCCGGCCCCGGCGCCGTACCTCGCTCCGCGCGAGCCCGCGCCCAGCGCCGCCGAGCCTCCCGCCCCTGAGCTGCCTTCGCCGCCTCCGTCCTCCGCGATGCCGGCGCCCTACGTCTCCGCGTTCTCCTCGCCGATGGGGCGCGGCTCCGCGGCCACGGCCGTCCTCACCGATATCTTCCCCGATCGCGCCGGCAACCCGTTCCCCGCGCCGGATCTGCCCCTCGACAGCGCGCCGCACGGCTCTTCCCCCGGGGGGAGCCCGATGCTGGCGCCCCTCCCCGATCCCTTTGGGCCGCCCGCCGCGCCGCCTGCGGAGCTGGCGCCGGCGCCCCTCTCCCACGCCGCGCCCACCAAGGCGCCCTCGACTCCGGACGGCTCCGCGGGCGGCTTCGCCTCGGGCACCGGCGGCGCCCCGATCGAGATCGACGAGTCCGTCGTCCCCAAGCAGCGCCGCCCGCTGCACCCGATGGCGTATGCGTTCATCGCCTTCGCGGCCGTCTTCGGGGGCGTCGCCGCCTACGTGCTCCTCTCCAAGCCGCAGCAGATCATCGTCGTCCAGGCCGCGCCCAGCGCCAACGTCGGCGCGCTCGATCCCAAGGTCGAGAAGCCGCAGGCCTCGACCGAGGCCGTGGTCGGCGAGCCGACCACGGACGCCACCGGAGCGACGATCGTCCGCACCGGCCCGGTCGTCGGCACCGGCGGCCCGCGGCCGAAGAGCTCCGCCGCCGCCTCGCCGATCGACACGTCGGGGTTCACCAGCACCATCCCCGGCCCCTCGACGGCCCAGTTACCCCCGCCCACCGGAGCGGGCGGCCAGCTCTCGGCGGGCGAAATCCAGGGCGTGGTTGCCCAGAATCAGGCCATCGTCAAGCGCAAGTGCTGGCAGCCGGCGCTCGAGTCGCGGGCCGCCAACGCGCCCACCAACGCGCGCGTCAACGGCTCGATCACCATCGGCGCCGCGGGCAACGTCGAGTCCGCCACGGCCAGCGGCGGCGAGCGCGATTTCCCCGGCCTGTCGAGCTGCATCGCCTCGCGCATGAAGGGCTGGAAGTTCCCCCCGTCCAGCAGCTCCACCCCGGTCAACGTGCCCTTCGTCTTCGCCGGGCAGTAGCCGCCCAATCGCACCACCACACGCTGATTGACACTCTCCCTGACAGGACAGAGCGTCAATCAGCGACACGGCACCTGCTGAATACACACCCACTCGCAAGAGCAAGTGTCGAAACGGCCCCTGACAGATCCAGTCAAGGGGGCCCAAGCGATCAGAGCGAGAGGTCGGAGGACAGCACCCCTTCCTCCGACCTCCGCGCCTTCACACCTTCCCGTAACTCCGTATCTCACTCCGCAGAGCGGGCCCCCCTCCCGCTCTGCTCAACCCTGCATCAGAATACAGTCCCGATGTCGAAACCAATCGTCCACTGCTTGGCGACACCCTTGAACGCATTCTCCACCGTGGCCGACTGCGTGCCCTTGGGGTCGTTCAAGACAGGCGTGGTGATCTGGTAGTCCTCGCCCTGATTGGCATCCTCGGGGTTGACGACGTCGGTCGCGAAGTGCACGCCGAGCTTCATCATCTGGACGCGGAGCTGGAGGCCGAAGTCGATGCGGTGGCGGGTGAGGCGAACAGGCTTGAAGACGCCCGTGTTGTTGAAGTCGTCGCCGCTCCCGTGCGAGCAGATCGGCGAGCCGTCGGCGTAGGGGCCGTTCGGGGTCTTCGCGGCCGGCGTGTTCGTCCCGGTGAAGCCGCAGGCCGCCACCGGATCGGTGTTGGGCGTGAAGTCGATCAGGCCCGAGTCACCGAAGATCCGGATCCACTGGTAGCCGCCGTACGGGGTGAGGATCACCGTGCCGCCGATGGGGATGGGCTTGGAGATCTGCGCGTCGAAGCCGGCGACGGTGAGCTGCATCTCCGAGGTGCCGGCCACGGTGCGCACCGAGCCGCCCACCGAGATCTCCGGGAAGATAGCCGGGATCCCGGTGCGGAAGCCCTCGAGGATCGACATGCGCACGTCGGCCCCGATGGTGAACATCGAGGTGTTGGAGAGCCAGCCGAAGGCGCCCGCGAGCTCGATCCCGAAGGGGAAGCCCTTGGTGATCTTCATCTGGTAGAGCTGCAGCACGCTCGCGGGCGTCGGGTTCGAGACCGAGAAGCGCTTGCTCGACGGGTCCTGGAGGCCCTGGGAGCCGCGCTTCCAGTAGTCGGCGTCGCTGTCGATCGAGGTGTAGTTGGCCTCGAAGGCCAGCCCGAACCCGCCGAAGCCGGTCGTCCGCGCCGAGTGCGACGGCGTGGGCGCGATCGCGAAGCCGTACTGGGCGACGAGCTTGGCAAAATCCCCGTCGTTGGGGCGGCAAAACGGCGACAATTGCGGGGTCGACGGGTGGTAGCCCGGGTTGTAGTAGAGCCCTCCGCCGGTCCCGATGGACCGGCAGCCCTGCTCCACGACGAGCCGGCTCAGCGCCGGGTCCATCGTGTCAGCGGCCGCGGGGCGGGGGGAAAAAACGAGCGCCGCCGTGGCCAGAGCCAGCGCGGGAGCGAGGCGTGCCGCAAAGCTGCGACTGCGCCGATTGTCTTGGGTTCCAGGCATACCGAAGTCTCGTGCCGAGGCTACGTGCCTGCTCACAGCTCCGTCAAGGGATAGGTCACTTCTCACCGCGCTTGCTCTCCGAGCGGGGGCGCCGGATAGAGGGCCGTGGCCAAGGACACGCTCCCCCGGCTCCGCGCCCCGCGGGTCGATCCGCCCTTCCGGATCGTCCTGGTGGAGCCGGAGATCCCGCAGAACACCGGCAACATCGGCCGCCTCTCCGCGGCGACGCAGAGCCCGCTCCACCTGGTCGGGCGCCTCGGCTTCCGCACCGACGAGCGCTCCGTTCGCCGCGCCGGCCTCGACTACTGGCACCTCGTCGAGCTCGAGCAGCACCCGACCTTCGACGACTTCCTCGCGCGCCACCCGGGGTCGCGCCTGCGCATCTTCAGCTCGGTCGCGACGGCGTGCTACCTCGACGCCGGCCTCCGCGCCGGCGACGCGCTGGTGTTCGGCAAGGAGAGCACCGGCCTCGATCAGGCGCTCCTCGACCGCTTCCCAGGCGACGTCTTCGGCATCCCCACCATCGGCGCGGTGCGCTCGCTCAACCTCGCCAACGCGGTGTCGATCGTGCTCTACGAGGCGCTCCGCAGCGCGGGCGTGCTCGATCGCGCCGCCCCGGGCTGAGCTTTACGACGAGCGCCGCACGAGCTATCGCCACGCCCGACGATGGCGAAGACGATCGCGGCGCTCCTGATCGCGCTCACCCTCACCCTCCCCGGCTGCGGGCGGCGCCTCCCCAACGCCACGCCTGACGGCGCCGTGCGCGAGCTGGTGGAGCGCCTGCGCCGCGTCCACGGCGACGCCGCCGACGCCCGCGCCGCCTACGAGCTCCTCTCCAAGCGCACGCAGTCGAACCTCAGCGCGCGCGCCCAGCGCTACAGCGCCGCCAGCGGCAAGATGATCGCCCCCGAAGCGATGCTCGCCCCCTCGCGCTTCCTCATCCGCTTCGAGCCCCAGCGCTACGTCGCCAAGATCGCCGGCGCCTACGCCCTCGTCGATATCACCGGCCTGCTCGAGGGCGACCACGCCCAGATCACCTGCGTCTTCGAAGACGACGTCTGGCACGTCGAGCTGGCCCTCCCCCCGCTCGCCCCCGTGCAGCTCCGCCCCGGCAGCGGCACTTGAAATAGCTGCGTGGCCGATGTCGATCGACACCAGCCACCAAGCCCACCGGAGGCCTCGTTTACGCTGCCACGCAGCGAATCAACGCGGCCTATCGTGACGAAAAGCGCGCACAGCGCGCCGGGGTTTGGGGCCGCTCGCGGCCCCATCGTGATCAGTTCGCCAGGAAGATCGCCTCGATCTCGGTGCGAACCTGCTCTTCGGTCTGATCGCGGGCGATGGCGATCTCCTTCACGATCAGCGTGCGAGCCGTGTCGAGCATCCGCCGCTCGCCGAAGGAGAGCTGCTTGTCCGTCTTCAAGCGGTACAAGTCGCGGAGCACCTCGGCGACGTCGTAGATCGACCCCGTCTTGATCTTGTCCATGAAGCCGCGATAACGGCGGTTCCACGTCTGGTTGTCGAAGGCGATCGTCCGCTCGCGGAGGATGTCGAAGATCTCGCGGATCTCCTGCTCCGAGATCACCTGACGGAGGCCAACGGCGCTGGCGTTGCTGACCGGGACCATGATCTTGCGATCGGTGTCGAGGATGCGGAGAACGTAGAAGCGCTGGCGATTTCCGGCGATGTCCTTCTCTTCGATATTGACGACCTCGGCCACGCCCTGGGCGGGGTAGACCGCTTTATCGCCAACCTTGAACTGGATCTCCGAACGAGCCTGCATATCGTCTCCTTTGCCTGACGACCCGCCTCGGTCATTTTCCTGTCCGAGCGGGGCCGGTGCGACCGACCCTTCCGGCGCGGCGTCGGCGCCGGCGGGAAACCGGCGTCCTTGCTTCATCATTCCCGTAACCTCGGGATGCATCGCGAATTCGTTCACGACGCTTGTTTGGTGCGTTGAGGGCGTTGAGCGACGGATGCCGCGCGAGCGCGTGGCCTACGAAAAGCGGGGCCGCTTATGGCCCCGTGAAACGGACTGCGGCTCCCGCTGGAGATGACGCCAGAGCAACGCTTTGTTGAGCGCGGCCTGTTGACGAGACGAGAACAGAGGGAAAGCCGGACTAGGGGGTTACCCCTCTGAAAAGAGGTATTCTGCGCCAGGCGCGCGCACTCTAATGAGAATGCGCGAGTGTGTCAAATCAAAACAATGTCTATGACCTGACGCGCGAGCAGGTTGGACATTAATCGCCTGCTCGGGCCCTCCGGACGGGTTTCGCTTGCCGCCGGGGCCGGGTTGCCCACGCGTCACTATGGGCTGGTTTCCGCGATCGTCGAGCCCTCGAGCAGCCGCGCAGCGAGGCCCCAGCGCACGCCGCGATCCGAGACGAGGAGATCGCCCCGCGTGAACGGGGCCGCCCACGCGAGGATCTCTTCCGTCACCAGCGCGCCGGCGACGATCACGTCGGCGCGCTTGGGCTCGATCGACGGCACGGCGCGGCGCTGCGCGAGCGTGAGCGCCGCGAGCTCGCGCGACGATCGCGCGACCTGCTCCGCGCTGATCCGCGCGCCGTGGATGCGGGCCGCGTCGTAGGGCGCGACGCCGAGGGCGTAGGCCGCGAGCGTCGTCACGGTCCCGGCGACGCCGACGAGCTGGGCTGGCGGCTCGGGCGCGCCGAGGGTGGCCAGCGCCTCGTCGAGCAGCGCGCGGGCGGTCCGGTGCACCTCGGCGATCTCCGCGGGGAGAGGGGGATCGGAGAGGAGGCAGCGCTCGGTGAGGCGCACGCTGCCGACGTCGATGCTCACCGCGCGGGCGAGCGTCGCCGCGCCCGATCGCACGTCGCCGCGGATGAGCTCGGTGCTGCCGCCGCCGAGGTCGAAGACCAGCGCCGGGCCCTCGATTTCCAGGCCCGCGAGCGCGCCGGCGAAGGTGAGCTCGGCCTCCTCGTCGCCGGAGATCACCCGCGGCTCGCGGCCGAGGAGCGCGGCGGCGCGGGCGCGAAAGTCCTCGCTCCCGCGGGCGTCGCGCATCGCCGAGGTGCCGACGACGTCGACGCGCGCGGCGCCGGCGGCGCGGATCTCCTCCGCGTAGCCGGCGAGGCACGCGAGCGTGGCCTCGACGGCGGCGGGATCGAGCTCGCGCGAGCGATCGACGCCGCGGCCGAGGCGGGTGATCGTCGCGCGCTCGACCACCGGCACGATCGCGCCGTCGCGGCGCTCGGCCACGAGGAGGAGGACCGAGTTGGTCCCGATGTCGATGGTCGCGACGCGCATCCAGAGCGCTACTGCGTGAGGCTCTTGAGGTCGAGCATCTCTTCGACGCTCGGGACCACCACGAGCTCGACGCGGCGGTTCGCCTGCTTGCCGTCGGGGGTGTCGTTGCTCTTGACCGGATCGGTGTCGCCGAAGCCGGCCGCGCTCCACTTGGTGGGGTTGAGGCCGCCGCCCGGATCCTTGCCGGCGGTCGGCGCGATCAGGAACGTGAGCACCTCGCGAGCGCGCATGACGCTGAGGCCCCAGTTGTCCTTGTAGCGGCCGCCCGCGAGCGGGGCGTTGTCGGTGTGGCCGGCGACCTGGAAGTTGCGCGACGAGAGGCCGGCGTCGTTGCGGATGACCTCGGCGACCTTGAGGAGGATCTGCTCGCCGTCCTTCTTCAAGGTCTCGCGGCCGGAGTCGAAGAGCACGTCGCCGGGGAGCTCGATCACCATGCGGTTGTTGCGCACGGTGACCTTGAGGCCGAGCTTGGTCAGCGCCTGGAGCTTGTCGCGGAGGAGCTCGAACCGGCGCTTGATCGCCTCGAGCTGATCGGCGCGGCGCTTGTAGTCCTCGAGCGCGCGGGCTTGCTGCTCGAGGTTGGCGTTGAGGTTGGAGATGTCGACGCCGGCCCCCTTGAGCTGCTGCTTGAGCTGCTCGATCTTGGCGAGCTGCTCGTCGATCTCCCCCTTGGATTTCTTGTTGCGTTCTTGCTCGGCGGAGAGCTGCGTCTTCAGCTCGTCGATCTGGTGGATCTTCGCCTGCATCTCGTCTTCGGAGTAGCCGCACCCCGCCACGCTCGTGAGGAGCAGCGCCGAGAGGGTGGTGGCCGCGATGGATCGTTCGAGCATTCGTTTACCTCCTGCGCACCTGGGTCGCGGGCGCGCAACGTAAGCGAGAAGGGGGCCTCTCGACAAGAGCCTAGGGCCGTTCCTGACAGGAGAGGCTCGCCAATCATGACCAATGAATACAGTCAACAACTATCAGCAGAAATGAGCGACATAACAATGCGTGCGAAATGGCATTGATTTCTATTGACAGTTGCATGGTTTATCCAACCGACTGCTCCGGTGTTCCCCTTCGCAACGCTTGCAGAGCCAGCTTTCCGGGGAGTTCGGGGGTGCCCCTCGGACGAGGCCGCAAGATTTTCCTTGACCATCACGATGCGTGGCAATATATGTGCTGCAACATCTGTTGCCTTGCCCCGCGCAGAACGCGTGTAGCGGGTGAGGCGGCCTACAGGAGGGTTCCAGATGGCTGCTAAGAAGACCGCGAAGAAGTCCGCGAAGAAGGTCACCAAGACGGCGAAGAAGCCCGCTGCTGGCAAGGCCGCGAAGGTCGCGAAGAAGCCGGCCGCGAAGAAGACGGCCGCGAAGCGCGCGACCGCTGCGAAGAAGACCCCGAAGCGCGCCGCTGCGAAGCGCGCTCCGGCCAAGAAGACGGCCAAGAAGGCCGCGAAGCGCGCCCCGGCCGCCGCCAAGCGCGCCCCGGCCGCCAAGCGCGCCGCCGCCAAGCGCGCCCCGGCCAAGGCGAAGAAGGCCTCGCCACGGGGCAAGTCGGCTCCCGCGGCGGCCTCGACGGCCGCTTCGTCGAGCGACGAGTCTGAATAGCTGAAGGTCGCCGAGGAGGCGGTCCGGCGCGACGAAAAGGTCGCTCGGAGCCTCGAGCCCTCCTCGTCAGCGCGACGCTTCACCGGATGGACGACTGGCCGTAGGGCCCGCCGTCCATTCGCATTTTGTGCTCCGGCTCCGAGGGGCTCCGCACCGAGCCCGAACCTCGCGGCGCAGCGGAGCTAGTCGTGCCCAATCCTCGGGCGGACAGGACTAGCCTCAGCGGGTGATTCGCCGCCCCGTCCTCATCCTGGCGCTGCTCACCACGCTCAACTTGATCAACTACCTCGACCGCTTCCTCGTGATGGCGGTCGGGGTGCGGATCCAGGAGAGCCTCCACCTCGGCGACGCGCAGATCGGCTGGGTGGAGAGCGCTTTCATGCTCGGGTACTTCGTCACGAGCCCGATCTTCGGCTGGCTCGGCGATCGCTACCCGCGCAAGGGGCTGATCGCCGCGGGGGTGGCCATCTGGTCGATCGCCACCATCGCCTCGGGCTTCTCCACGAGCTTCGCCGCGATGATCGCCACGCGCGTCTTCGTCGGGATCGGCGAGGCCAGCTACGCCACGCTCGCCCCGACGATCATCGACGACATCGCCGAGCCCCGGAACAGGAACCGCTGGCTCGCGATCTTCTACGTCGCCATCCCGGTCGGCTCGGCGCTGGGGTTCCTGCTCGGCGGGCAGCTCGAGGAGCACTTCGGGTGGCGCTCGGCGTTCCGCATCGCCGGCGGGCCGGGGCTCGTGCTCGCGCTGATCACCGTGCTCATCGCCGAGCCCAAGGGTCGGCCGCGCGGAGACAGCTCGGGCGCCGGGATCACGGCGTACCTCGAGCTCGCGCGGCGCCCGGCGTACCGCGCCACCGTCGCCGGCTACGTCGCGCAGACCTTCGCGCTCGGCGGGTTCACCGCGTGGGCGGCGCCGTTCCTCTACCGCAAGCTCTGCCTCGAGCTCGGCGTCGCCAACTTTCGCTTCGGGTTGATCACCGTCGTCACGGGCCTCGCGGGGACGGCGCTGGGCGGCTACCTCGCCGATCGCTGGCCCGGGCAGGATCGCACCAGCGCCGGGCTCCGCGTCTGCGCGTGGTCGTCGATCCTCGGCGCGCCGGTCGCGCTCGCGGCGATCCTCGTCGGCGGGCCCCACGAGCCGCTCGGGTTCCTCGTGGCGCTCGGGATCTGCGAGCTGATGATCTTCACGAGCGTCGCCCCCATCAACGCCGCGGTGATGAGCACCGTGCCCCGGCACCTGCGCGCGCGGGCCATGGCGGCGTCGATCTTCGCCATGCACCTGCTCGGCGATCTGATCTCGCCGCCGGTGATCGGGGGCCTCTCCGATCGGTTCGGCGACAGCCGCGCCTTCTGCTCGGGCGCGCGCGGGCTGCAGCTCGGGATGTACCTGCTGCCCGCGGCGCTCGCGCTCTCGGCGGTGCTGTGGTGGAGGGCGTCGTCGCGCCCGGCCGACGCCTCGCGCGAGGATCTACCGAACGCGGACGTGGCGGGGGGAGGGAGGCGAAGAGGGAGAGCGTCGGCTGCCGGCGATTTCGTTGGAGGTCCAACGGTTGGACCACCAACGAAATGCGGGAGCGGCTCTCAGAGGCCGGTCTTGCGGATGGCGTGGTAGGCCGACGAGGCGGTGCGGAGGTCGTAGACGCAGCCGTCCGCGCAGCCCTTGCACTCGTACGCGTACATCGAGCCCCAGCCGTCGCCCTTGGCGTAGACGAAGATGTGGCCGGCGCCGTTGCTGTTGTAGACCATGGCGTCCGCGGGCAGGACGCTGCCGCGGGAGACGGTGGACCAGCGGCTCGAGTCCTTGTTGAAGTCCACGGTGCTGTACGGGTGCTGGTCGTCCGAGATGCTCGTGTTGGTGCTGGGGACCGACCAGGCCTTCGCGGTGAGGCCGGAGCAGTCGCCGCCGAAGGTGCCCTTGTGCGAGCAGCTCGGGCAGCTGCCGGAGCACGAGCCCTTGGTGGCGCTGGTGGCCGCGGTGTCGCTGAAGCGGCCGTGGCCCCACCAGTACGAGTAGCCGACGGACTTCGCGGCGCGGGCCAGGACCGCCGCGCGCGCGCTGCTCGTCGCCGGGGGCGTGGTGGTGCCGCCCGTGGTCTTGAGCGTGTAGTACTGCCCCGAGCTCCAGCCGACGACGCCGCCGTGCTTGATCTTGTAAAACCCGTTGGAGGGCGCGGAGGCCTCGAGCGTCACCGAGGCGCCGCTCGGCACGACGTGGAGGATCGCGTTGGAGGTCGAGGGGCCCGAGCGGAGGTTGACGCCCGTAGTGGAGACCAGCGTCGAGCCGACCGGGATCGAGCCCGACAGCGCGTCGTCATCCGCGCTCACCGTCTCGTCGGCGCCGACGAGCTCGCCGGAGTCGGCGTCACCGGTGCCGTTGGCTGCGCACCCGGAGAGCGCCAGAAACGAGCCGAAGAGGATCGGCGTAGCAAGTGAAATCCAGCGGTAGGTGATTGATGACATTGTTTTTGCATCCCTTGTGAGCGCGTGGCGTATGTCGCTTCAGCAAGGTGCGTACCGTCCAATTTACGTAGGCAAGTGGAGACACAAGTGGACAAAGGTAGGATATCGATTCTCCTTGTAGTTGCCGCAGCAGGCGTGGGCGTCCTGGCCTGGAAGGGCTGTGGAGCCGCTGGCCATGGGGCGTCGACGGCCGCTGTTTCCTCGGCAAAGCCGGTAATTGACGACCACGCGGCGCCTTCGAGCCGGGCCGCGGCGCGGCCGGCGCCCTCGGCCATGGGCGCTCCAGTTGACGCGTTGCAAAACGAAGGTGGCGCCGGACGGGTGGTATTTTTCTCTCCATGGGGTGGATCCACGAAGGATCAGCTGGGCCATGACCGCCCCCTTGAGGGCAACCCAGTTGGGCCGATGAGCCTCGCTCACGACGCCAAGGGGCGAGTCTATGTGCTCGACCAGGTCAATGGCCGCATCGTGCGCCACGGGGTCGACGGCAAGGCCGAGTCGACGAGCGACCTGCGCCTGCGCGCGCCTCAAGACATCGCGGTCGCCGCCGATGGATCGGTGGCGGTGCTCGACCGGCTCGGGGACAAGGCCATCGCCTTCTACGATGAAGGCGGCTCGCTCCGCGGGCAGCTCTCGCTCGAGGGCGAGGGGGTGGAGGAGACCGGGCTCCTGACCGGCGTCTTCATCGACGGGAAGGACGTGTACGTCGAGCGCGAGCACGGCTCGCTCGTCAACATCGGCGACACCTCGGGCATCCCCGCCGAGCCGCGCAAAGAGATCCCGGGGCGGCCGACACGCGACGGCACGGGCTACCTCAACGCCGGGATCACCGACGGAGCCGCGGGGCGCCTCTGGGTCTCGATGATCGATCGCGCGAACGGCGCGCACCGCTTCACGCGCGAGATCCGGCTCAAGGCGGAGATCCGATCGATCCGGCTCCTCGACACCGACAAGAGCGGGACGATCTACCTCGCCACCGAGATGCACCAGGAGCCGGCCGAGGACTGGATCCTGCTTCAGTGCCTCGACCCGCTGAAGGGGATCCCCGTCGGCGCCGCCTTGCTCCCCGCCAACACGATGCCCGAGGAGACGTTCCGGGACCTGAGCGTGAACGACGAGGGCGGCGTGACCCTCGCGCACCAGTCAGAGAAGGGCGTCACCTACCAGGTCTACGAGTGCAACTGAGAGAGCTTGTTTAGCAGGCGGCTGCACCTGCTAAACAAGCTCCAAGCGCGCGCTCAAAGCCTCACTGACAGAGGTGCTCGGGCATGGCGTCGATCCACTGCTTGAGCACGGCGACGCCCTCGTCGTGGATGCGCTTGTGGCCCACCGGCGGCATCGTCACCTTGGGCGCGAGCGAGTTGGTGCGGCAGACGAGGATCGACTGCTCGGAGTGGCCAGGCACCACATCGAACATCAGGCCGCAGGTGCCGTCGGCGCCCGAGGACGCGGGCGTCTTGCAGACGCCGTAGTCGGTCGGATCGCTCTTCACGAGATCGGTGTGGTCGTAGTCGAGGCGCAGCGCCGTGCCCTTGGCGAGGCCGATGACGCCGTGGCAGTGGCTGCAGTTGGCGTCGAGGTAGGCGCGGCCGCGCTCGCCCGCGTCGCCGGTGCCGAAGGGATCGATCAGCGTTTGCCGCTGCGCGACGGGCGGCGGAGCCACGTCGAGGAGGCCGAGGGCGGCGAGGTGATCGATCTGGTTCTCGGGGCCCTTGCCGTAGTCGTGGTCGCGGTTCCACTGGCGCGTGCGCCCGCCGAGCGAGCTCGTCTTGCCGGTCTTGCCGTGGCACTCCTGGCAGACGTTGGTGTTGGGGACGTCGTAGGCGTTCTGCTGCTCTTTCCCCTGCGCGTCGATCCAGGTCATGTCGATGGTGTCGCCGGCGACCTTGCGCGTGGCCTTGCTCTGCTCGGCGTCCCACTCGTAGGTGTGGCCGACCCAGCCGGAGGCGCTCTCGTGAACGAGGAGGCGCGTCTCGAGCAAGCGCTGGCCCTTCGCGGGATCGCGGGCGTCGATCGGGTAGGCGAAGGTCTTGATCAGGATGGCGCCGACGGGGATGTTCCAGAGATCCGCGTCGCGCCAGCCGATCTTGGCGCCCTTGGGCAGCCAGAGGAAGCGCTGCTTCGCGGTGTAGTCGGAGAAGAGCGGCGCGATGACGTCGTAGGGGATGACGCCCTCCGCGGGCGTCTGCGCGCGCGCGTCGGCGAAGAGGTGCCACTCGTCGAGCGTCGCGTAGGGCGAGCCTTCGGGGGCCGGCGTCGGCGTGACGGTGACGATCGGGCTGCCGCCGCCCCCGCCGCTGCCGCTCGTGTCGGACGAGCTGCACGCGGGGAGGAGGAGCGTGGCGAGGGCGAGCGCGCGGAGGACAGTGGCGTTCTTCATCGGGGGATCCGGAAGCCGTCGACCGGCACGGGGAGGCCGCTGGGCACGGTCTTGGGGCGAGTGGGGCTGCGCGAAGGATCGGTGAGACCCTTGTCGAGGAAGGCCACGATGTCCGCGATCTCGCTGTCGTCAAGCGAGCGCGAGGCGCGCGCGGCCTCGTAGCGGACGGCGTCGCCGAGCGAGTCGACGGCGCCGGTGTGGAAGTACGGGCTCGTCTCGCGCACGTTGCGCAGCGTGGGCACCCGGAAGGCGGCGTGGTCGGCGGGGTCGTGCGTCGCCTCTTCGCGCCCGTCGTCGGCGACGCCGGCGATCGGCGCGACGCCGCGATCGACGAAGCGCGACGACTCGAAGAGCGGCGGCGCGTGGCAGCCGGCGCAGCCCACCTCGGCGAAGAGGTTCATCCCGCGCAGAGCCGCGGCGCTGAGCGCGCCCGCGTCGTCGTCGACGTACTGGTCGTACGGCGCGTGATCGGTGACGAGGGTGCGCTCGAACGCGGCGACGGCGCGCTGGAGGTTCAGCACCGAGACCGGCTTGGCGTCGCCGGGGAACGCCTCGCCGAAGCGCATGGAGTACTCGGCGTTGGCGGCGAGGTCGGCGATGACGGCGTCGGGGTCGCGCCCGAGCTCCTTGGGCTCGTCGAGCGGGCCGAGCACCTGCTCCTCCAGCGTCGCGGTGCGGCCGTCGGCGAAGAGGAGCGGCCGGTAGGCGACGTTCCACAGCGTCGCGGCGTTGCGCCGCGTGACGTTGGGCCCTTCCCTCCCCGGCCCGGCGGGCCCTTTTCCATCGACGCCGACCGACAGCGGGAGCCCGTCGGACATGCCCCAGATCTCGCTGTGGCACGTGACGCAGGCGACGGCTTTGTCGGTCGAGAGGATCGGATCGTAGAAGAGCAGCTCGCCCAGCGCGATCTTCGCGGGCGTCCCCGGGTTGTCCGCGGGCTCGGGCGCGCGCGTCATCTTCACGGCGGGCCAGGGCAGCGGCGGTGTCACCGCTGCGTCCGGCTCGCCGCTGCTGCCGCCGACGCTTCCCCCGCCGCTGCTGTCGCAGCCGGCGAGGGCGAGCGCGGTCAAGGCGCCGACGAGGAGAGCGGAGGGAGGTCGCACTCGTAGGGCTTCGTGTCGGTGGACTGGTACATCTTGCCCATGTCCGGATCGAGCAGGTGCTCGCCGGCGAACATGCGGAACGAGACGATGGGCGTCTTGGTGCCGAGGCAGAACTTGGCGTCGTTGGTCGCCGGCATGCCCGACTTGGAGATGCCGTCCCAGAGCACGTTCTCGAGCGGCGTCACGCCGATCTGCGTCAGCAGCGACTGCGGGTCCGTCCCGTTGCTGTCGAAGGTGTTGTCGTGGATGAAGGTGCGCTCCGGATCCGGATCGACCTTGGGGTCGACCTTGGTGCCGGGGACGATCTGCGCCATCAGCTGGTAGCTGAGGACGAGCACGCCGACGCTCTTGTTGCCCTTGATGGTGTTGTTGCGGATCTCGGTGTCGTCGGCGCCGACGACGATGACGCCCGTCCCGTTGGGGACCGAGGCGACGACGGTGGTCGGGTCGCCGAAGTTGGGCCGGTTGTTGTCGTGCACGTTGTTGTCGTGCAGGAGGTTCTTCTCGGCCGTCTTCTTGTCGAGGTTGCCGAGGAGGAACACCGCGAGGCCGGCGGTGTTGTCCCAGCACTCGTTGTCGTACGCCTCCCCGTTGGTGGTGTTCTCGAGCTCGATGCCGAGGACGCTGCCGTGCGCCTTGTTGCGGCGAATGATCGCCCCCGTGCTCTGCCCGACGTAGATCGCCGCGTCGGCCGCGCCCTCGACGTCGCAGTCCTCCACGAGGACGTTGGTGCACTCGGCCGGGTAGATCGAGTAAGCCCCGTTGGAGGCCTTGGAGCCGCCGTCCCAGCTCACCTTGAGCTTGCGGAAGGTGGGCTTGTCGGCCTGGCGGACGACGACGCCGTTGCCCGGCGTGTTCTTCACCCAGAGGTTCTCGATGGTGAAGCCGTCGCTCGTCACGAGCATCGTGTCGTTGCCGCCCTTGAGGTCGCCCGCGAAGTCGAGGACCGTGTCCTCCATCGCGGCGCCGACGCCCTTCACCGTCACGTTGGGCACCGTGAGGCTGAGCTGCTTGTCGAGCTTGAACGTGCCCGGGCAGAGGCACACCGTGCCGCCCGACTTCACGTCGATGAGCGCCGTCTGGAGCGTGGTCGTGTCGTCCGCGCCCGGGGCGACGACGCTGCCGCAGCCGGTGGTGTCGACGGTGACGGCCGCGCCGCACTCCTCGCCCATCGACGCGCCGGTGGAGCTGGTGGTGCCGCCGCCGCCGCCGGTGGGCGAGACGGGGTCGCTGCCGCAGCCGGTGAAGAGGAGCGATCCTGCGACGAGGGCCGCCGAAGTGGTTCCAAAGAGAAGACGCTTTCGCATGCCGAGAGGCTCCCACGGGCCGGGCGCGGCTGTCGAGCGCGAAGAATCTACGCACCTCGACGCAACGCGCGACGGATCAATGCTCCGATGCGGACCTCCACGAGCGCGCCGTGCCGGGCGCGCGACACGATGACGCGCCTGGAGTAACACTCCCCTTCCCCATGCCGCACTGGACCATCACCACCCTCGCGCTCCTCGCCGCAGCGGCGCTGGTGCTCTTCCTCGTCGCCGCGTGGGCGCACCTCCGCTTCTGGACGCGGCGCCTGACGCTGGCGCTTGAGTACGCGTCGTCGGAGCAGCTCACCACGCCCGACGGCGCCACCATCGAGCTGCGGCGCATCCCGATCCCGAAGAGCACGACCAGCGCCGATCTCCCGCCGGTGCTCCTTGTCCACGGCCTCGGCGCCAACCACCGCAACCAGGATCTGCACCCCGACTTCTCGCTCGCGCGCTACCTCGCCGCGCGCGGCCGCGACGTGTGGCTGTTGACGCTCCGCAGCGGGCTGCGGCCGCGGAGCTGGGCCGAGCGGCAGCGCGTCCGCTTCGAAGCGATGGCCGAGAACGACGTCCCCGTGGCCGTGCGCGGCGTCCTCGAGCGCACCGGCGCGGCCGCGCTCGACTACGTCGGCTTCTCCATGGGCGGCATGCTGCTCTACGCCGCGATCGGCCGCAGCGTCCCGCAAGAGCTGATCCGGCGCGTGGTCATCGTCGGCTCGCCGGGGCGCGTCGGCGTCGCCCGCTGGATGCGCCCGCTCCTCCGCCGCCTGCCGCGCGCGCTCGTGCCGACGATGCGCTTCCGCCTCGGCGCCGCCGGCTTCGCCTTCGCCTCGGAGTGGCTGCGCACGCCCTTCCACGCGCTGACGATCAACCCCGGCAACGTCGCGCCCGGCATCACCCGCGCGGCGATGATGAACCTGATCGAGGACGTCCCCGGCCCGCTCTACGCCGACTTCATCGAGTGGGCCGGCTCCGACGGCGAGATCCGCACCAGCCGCGGCGCCGCGCTGCCCGGCCTCCAGCGCGTCCACGCCCCGGCGCTGTTCCTCGCCGGCACGGTCGACAAGCTCGCGCCGATCCCCGCCGTCCGCCGCGCCTTCGACGCCTGGGGGAAGGACCTCCCCGGGGTCACCAAGCGCTTCGTCACCGTCGGCCGCGCCTACGGCCAGCTCCAGGACTACGGCCACGGCGACCTCGCCATCGGCGCCAGCGTCGCCGTCGATCTCTTCGCCCCCATCGCCTCGTTCCTCGAGGAAGACGTGGCCGAGGTCGCCGCCGACACCGCCGTCGCCGAGCTCGCCGAGGTCGCCGACGTCACCGCCGCCAGCGCCTGAGCCTCGCGCCGATCGCGCGCATCGTCGCGCTACGCCCGGCCCCGCGCCTCGTGCGATGCTCGCCGCATGAAGGACAAGATCATCGTCATCACCGGCGCCAGCGCTGGAATCGGCGCGGCCATCGCGCAGCAGGCCGGCGCGCGCGGCGCCCGCCTCGCCCTCGCGGCCCGTCGCAAGAAAGAGCTCGAGGACGTGGCCGCGAAGAGCGGCGAGGGCGCCCTCGTCGTCGTCACCGACGTCACCGCGCGCGCCGACGTCGACGCCCTCGCCCGCGCGGCGATCGAGCGCTTCGGCCACGTCGACGTGTGGATCAACAACGCCGGCCGCGGCATCTCGCGCCTCGTCTCGGAGCTCCGCGACGAGGACATCGACGACATGATGCGCGACAACGTCAAGAGCGCGCTCTACGGGATGCAGGCCATCCTCCCCCACTTCAAGGAGCGCGGCCGCGGCCAGATCATCAACGTCTCGTCGATGCTCGGCCGCATCCCCTACGTCCCCTTCCGCTCCGCCTACAGCGCCGCCAAGCACGCCCTCAACGCCCTCACCGGCAGCCTCCGCCTCGAGCTCCGCGCCACGCACCCCGCAATCCTCGCCACCATCGTCTCCCCCGGCCCCGTCGCCACCGAGTTCGGCTCGAGCGCCCTCCACGGCGGCCCCGACTCGCGCGCCATGCCCGGCGCCCAGACAGCCGACGAGGTCGCCGCCGTGGTGATCGACGCCATCGAGAACCCGCGAATCGACGTCTACACGACTGCCGAGCAATCCGGCGCGGTCCGCGCTTATTATGACGATATGGAGGCCTTCGAGAAGGCCTCTCCATTCGCTCAGCCGCGCAAGGCGTGAGCGGCGAGGGGGCTTTGGGCGCAAAGCAAGATCAAAACCCCCGCAGAGGGAACAGAGAACACAGAGGGTCAGAGGAAGGTGGAAGCCAAAAAACTTCTGACCTCTGTGTCCTCCGTCCTCTGCGCCCTCTGCGCCCTCTGCGCTTCACCTTCTGGATGTTCTGAGCGAGATCAGGCGCCGGATTTCGCGGCAGGAGCCCCAGCGGGCGCCTCGCCGGCGGCGGCGTCCGACTTATCCGCTCTGACCGAGGAGCGATCGCGCTTGCAAAAGAACGACTCGAAAGACGTGTCGATAGACGACGTGCGTGTAGCTGCGGCCGCAGAGCCCGTTGAGCAAGGCGTCGCTCAAGGCCATCACGCGCAGGTCGAGGACCACGTCGCGAACATTGTAGTGGGCGCGAGCCTTGGTGGCGGCGCGAGCGGTGGTGTCGGAGACAGTCGCGATGTCACGGAGCTTGGCCGCCGCGCCCGCGACGAGGAGGTTGGCCTCGGCCACGGCCTTGGTCTGCGCAGGAGTGATGAGCTCGGCGTCGGCCCAGGCCTCCGCGGCGCCTTCGAAGTGGTCGGTGTGATCGAGATAGACTTGGCTGCTAGCGTTGGGACTGGGCAGCTGCATCGGCGCCTCCTTCCGCGCGCTGGGCGCGGCGATGCCGGGGAGAATCGCCGACGGAGGACAGCAAGGCAAGAGATTTACGGGGCCGCGGCGGAGCGCGGAGGGCGCCGCCGCTCCTACACCGATGAGCGAGGCAGACAGCGCGGACACCGACCAGACGCGGGCGGTGCGCTGACGGAGCGTAACAATGTCCTCCGCGACGATGCGACCTTGACGCTCATCGGAGGAACGGATTGGATTTCATGAGACCCCCACGGAGCTCGGGCTGCACCCTTGAGCCTCCGCGGGTCGGTACTTCTTCAGGAGTGAGCCATGATCCGGACGCCCTCGACACCTCGACGCGCCGTAGGTTTCTCCAGGCGAAGCGAACGGGGGCATCAGCCGCCGGCTCTTCTCGCTCGCATCCTGCTCCCTCTTCTCGTCCTGGTGATCGCCGTTCTCCCCGGGTGTGGTCCCAGCACTACGCCGCCGCCGACCGGTCCATGCGCGTCCGGAACAGTTTGCTCCGCCCTCGTTGTCCCGGACTGCACGACGCCACCCGGCCTTGCTACTCCGCCGGATGCTCCCAGGCCCCTTCAGGCCTTGCCGGAGTCCATTGTTCCCGCGGCGGATGGAGGACTGCTCCCGGGGAGTGGCAGCGTCAGCGCGACGGGCGAGTATCAGTACCGCATTCCGATCGACGTCCCTATCGGCCGTGCTGGAGTTCAACCTTCGCTGGCGCTCGCCTACAGCAGCCGCGGAAGTAATGGGCACCTCGGCGTCGGCTGGCAGCTCGAAGGATTGTCGGAGATCAACCGCTGCGCCAAGACCTTTGCCACGGAGGGCCACGCAGACGGCGTCAACT
>FSTQ01000418.1_pt1 | contig 36892 bp, 33 predicted proteins | sample 1637281 | NCBI WGS metagenome assembly FSTQ01 (sample SAMEA3914818, study PRJEB12502) | metagenome | biome: forest; material: soil | place: Canada | collected 2010-06-26 | depth 0.1 m
CACGTAGAGCAGGCACATCGGTATGGCCATCGCGAGCTGATCGGGCACGTCCGGCGGCGTGAGCACGGCGGCGATGACGAAGGCGACGAGGATGAAGTATCGGCCGTACTTGATCAGGTCCAGGTAGTTGATGATCCCCGCGATGCTGAGGAAGAGCAGCAGCATCGGCAGCTCGAAGACCAGGCCGAAGCCGAGGAGCATCTGCGAGCAGAAGTCGATGTACTCGCCCATCATGATCGTGGGCGTGATCGTCAGCCCGTCGCCGCCGACCGGGCCGGAGAGGCCGAGGAAGTAGTTGAAGGAGATCGGGAAGGCGACCCGCCAGCCGAAGTAGCCGCCGCCGACGAAGAGCAGCGTCGACAGGAAGACGAAGGGGATGACGTAGCGCTTCTCCTTCGAGTAGAGGCCGGGCGCGATGAACGACCACACCTGGTAGAAGATGAAGGGCGCCGCCATCGCCGCGCCGCCGATCATCGAGATGCGGAAGTAGCCGGTGAACGCCGCGCCGGGCGCGCTGAAGTTGAGGTTGGGCGCGCCGTGGAGGTGCTGGTCGTTCCACGCGTGGATGAAGGGCTTCGTCAGGATCGAGAGCAGCTCTTCGTGGACGCCCCAGGCCGCGAAGCAGCCGCCGAAGAAGGCGAGCACGCTCCAGATGAGGCGCTTGCGCAGCTCGTCGAGGTGCTCCCAGAACGTCATGGGCTTGCCGCCCTCGCCGTCGTCCGCGGGATCTTCGCCTGCGGGGTCGGCGTGCTCCTGGGTCGTCATGAAGCGGCGCTCTCCTGGGCGGGTGCGGGTGCGGCGGCGGCGATCTCTGCCGGCGCCGTGTCTTCAGCGGGAGCGACGTTGGCGGCCGGCGTGGCCGGGGGCGCGGCCGGATCGTGGAGCACGTGCCCCTCGGCGTCGATCACGTGGCCCTGGGCGCTGATGGTATGGCCCTCCGCGTCGATCACGTGGCCGTAGGCGTCGATCACGTGGCCGTAGGCGTCGACCATGTGGCCGTCGGCGTTCATGGCCATCGCCGTCGCCGCCTCGGTGGCGACGACCTCGGGATCGTGCGCGGTGTACGAGCCCGCGTCGTCGGCGAGGGCGCCGTGGGCGTCGCAGCCGGCGAGCGGATACTCGCGCTCGCGCAGCGGGGCGGACGGGTGAAACTCGAGCGCCCTCCCGAGCTCGGGGGCGACGGAGGCGCCGGGGTTGTAGGGAGCGCGATCGCGGGCGCCGGCCGCGGGGATGGCGCCGAGGGCCGGCGTGATCAGCGTGTCGACCACGTTCATCCGCGCGAGGGAGCGGAGCTCGGCGATCTCCTTCTCCAGCCCTTCGTGGCGGATGAGGTCGTCGATGCCGCTCTGGGAGCGGAGGTCGGTGCTCATCCGCCGCAGCTTGGTCACCCACTGCCCGGCGGTGCGCATCATCGACGGCAGGTTCTTCGGACCGATCACGACGATGCCCACGATGAGCAGCACCATGATTTCCCCGAGGCTCATGCCAAACACGCTGGCAAGCTAGCGCGTGAGCCGCTCGGGATCCACCGCCATGCACCCCGCGGTCACTTACTTCCTCGCGTCGCTCCCCGGCGCCGCGGGATCCCCGGCGCTGCCCCGCGGAGGTGGAGCGCTCGCTGCCGGCAGCCGCGGCGACGACGCGGACGGCGAGGTGGCCGCGTCGATCGGCGCCGGGCGCCCGCGCACCACCGAGGCGATGATCGACGCCGCGACCACCAGCGCGGCGATCCCCGCGGCGATGGGGAGCCAGGCGCGCCGCGGCCCCGGCGCGCTCGTGGAGGCGCGGGCGCGTGAAGGCGCGAGCGGCGATACGCTCGGCGAGGCGGCCGGCGATCGCGGCGGATCGGCGTCGAGCAGCTCGGTCGGGCGCACCGGTGCGGTCGCCATGCCGAGCACCGACGCTACCCTCGCCGCCAGCGCCGCGCCGCGCTCGGGGAGGAACGGCGCGAGCGCGGCGGCGAGATCCGCGGCGTTGGCGAAGCGGCGCGCGCGCTCCTTCTGCAAGCACTGGAGGATCACCGCCTCGAGCCCGGCGGGCACCGCGGCGACGATCGTGGAGATCGGCCGCGGCGCGCCGTGGAGGATGCGCGCGTAGAGCTCGCTCGGCAGATCGGCTTCGAAGGGCCGCGTCGCCGTCACGAGCTCGTAGAGGACGACGCCGAGCGACCACAGATCGGTGCGCGAGTCGACGTCGCGCGAGGAGACCATCTGCTCGGGCGACATGTAGAGCGGCGTCCCGACGGCGACCGCGGCGCGGGTGAGGGCGAGCTCGTCGCCGAGGAGCTTGGAGATGCCGAAGTCGAGCACCTTGATGCAGGGCGAGCCGGCGGGATCGCGGGTCAAGAACAGGTTCTCGGGCTTGAGATCGCGGTGCACGATCCCGGCGGCGTGCGCCTCGGCGATGGCCTCCGCGGCTTGGAGGACGTACTCCACCGCCTCGGCCGCGGGCAGCGCTCCCCGGCGCGCGATCAGCGCCGCGAGATCTTCGCCGTCGAGGTGCTCCATCACGATGAACGGCGCCCCATCCTCGAGCACGCCGACGTCGATGACGCGCGCGGCGTGCTGGCTGCGCAGGCGCGCGGCGGCGCGGGCCTCGCGGAAGAAGCGCGGCCCCGCGTTGTGCCGGCCGACCCGCTCGGGGTGCATGCGCTTGATCGCCACGCGCTGGCCGAGCACGACGTGGGTCGCGGCGAAGACCGTCCCCATCCCGCCGGCGCCGAGGACGCGATCGACGCGGTATTTCCCGGCGATGAGCTCTCCCGACGCGTTGCCGACGGCGCCCACGTGCCCTCCTCAGGCTCCGGGCAGCGCGGATTTGGTGGCAGTCACCGCTGACGCGGCGCGCTTCGAGCCCGCGTCCGCCGCGAGCGCGCTCGCTTTGCCGCCGCCGCCGGGGCGCGAGAGCTGCCCGCACGCGGCGCCGACGTCGCTCCCGCCGGAGTAGCGCACGATCGTCCCCACGCCGCGGGCGCGCAGGACGGCGCGGAAGGCGTCGAGGCGCGCGGAGCGAGCGAACACGTCCCCGGGGCCGATGGCGTTGTAGGGGATCAAGCTCAGCCGCGGCGTCGCGCCGTGCTGCTCGCCGAAGGTCCGCGCGAGATCGGCGAGCGCCGCCGCGTCCTCGTCGGCGTCGTTGACGCCCGCGAGCAGCGTGTACGCGAACATGGGCGAGTGCCGCGTGGCGCGGGCGTGCTCGCCCGCCGCGGCCAGGACGTCCTCGAGCGGATGAGCGCCGTCGATCGGCATCAGCGCGCGCCGCCGCCCCGGGACGACCGCGCCGAGCGAGACGCCGAGGCGCACCGCCGGGATCTCGCGGTAGAGCCGCCGGATCCCCGCCGGGAGGCCCGCGGTGCACACCGTGATGTTGCGCATGTCGATCGCCTGCGCGCAGGGCTCGCCCAGCACGCGGATCGCCTGGATGACGCGATCGAGGTTGGCCATCGGCTCGCCCATGCCTTGAAAGAGGACCCCGTGGACGCGCCCCGGCGCGGGGATCCCAGCGCGCACCACGCGCACCTGCTCGATGATCTCCCAGGCCTCGAGGTTGCGCGCGAGCCCCATCTTCCCCGTGGCGCAGAAGGCGCAAGCCAGCGCGCAGCCGACCTGAGAGCTGACGCACACCGAGTAGCGCCCGGCCTTCTCGAGCGGGATCCGCACCGTCTCCACCACCGCGCCGTCGGCGAGTTGGAAGGCGTACTTGACGAAGGGATCCTCCCGGCTCTCGCGCCGCTCCGCGATCGTCAGCGACGGAATCGCAAAGCGCGCGCGCACCGCGTCCAGGGCGCTGCGGCGGATCGTCGCGGGCGAGCGCTCCGGGAGCGCCCCGGTGCGGTGCCCGAGCGAGATGATCCGCCGCGCGTCGGCGATGTCGATCTCCACCGCGAGCGCGAGCTCCTCCGGGAGCATCGCTTGCAGGGGGCGTCGCGAGGGGTCGAGATCGGTCACGGTGGATGCGTACCGCGCTTGGCCCTCGGGATCCATCGGGGTAACGTCGCGCGCATGCCTTCGCGCCCGCCTCGCCGCCTGCTCGCCTGCGGGCTCGCCGCGATCGGGGCGCTCGCTCAGGCCGCGCCCGCAGCGGCCTCGCCGGAGGACGTCCTCGGGTTCGGCCCGCGCTCGATCGCCATGGGCTCCACCGGCGCCGCGGGGAGCGAGGGCTACGAGTCGGTCTACGGGAACCCCGCGCTCCTCTCCACCGCGCGGAGCCGACAGCTCACCCTCGGCTTCGTCGGCGCGGTCTTCGACGTCCACGCCAACGAGCAGAAGATCGCCGCGGGCCCGCTCCACGGCAGCGTCATCGGCGCCACGCTCCCCGTGCCCTTCGGCGGCGCGCTCAAGGATCGCGTCGCCATCGGCCTCGGGTTCTTCGCGCCCACCGATCTCGTCGTGCGCGGGCGCATCCTCTACCCGGAGAAGCTGCAGTACCCGCTCGTCGATCGCGTGCAGTCGGTCGCGGTGCAGGCGGGGATCGGGATCGATTTCGGCCATGGAATCCGCGCCGGCGGCGGCTTCGCGGCGCTCGCGGCGCTCTCGGGATCGGTCCTCGTCGCCACCGACGCCTCGGGCCGCATCGGCACCGTCGTCGAGGACACGCTGGTGGCCAGCTACGGCCCCATCGTCGGGCTGAGCTACGACATCGGCGACGCCTGGCGCGTCGGCGCCACCTTCCGCGGCGCGCTCATCGGCCGCTTCAACGTGGTGATCACCGTGAAGGACCTCGGCGATCTCACCGTGCCGCCGCTCAACATCTCCGGCGTCGCGCAGTACGATCCCTGGCAGATCGCCCTCGAGCTCGCGCGCGTGAAGGCGCCGTGGCGCTTCGCCGTCGGCGCCACCTTCAAGCGCTGGTCGGCCTACCCCGGCCTGAGCGAGGCCACGGTCCGCTGCCCGACCCTCGATCCCGACACCGGCCTGCCCGCGGAGGCCTGCAACGCTCTCGTGCCCGACAAGCCCGGCTACCACGACACCGTCTCGGCGCACGCCGGCGTCGAGCGCTCGTTCTTGCCCGCGCGCGGCGTGGAGATGCGCGCGCGCGCCGGCCTCTTCTTCGAGCCGTCGCCGGCCCCGTCGCAGACCAAGCTCGCCAACGTCTACGACAACGCCCGCGGCGCGCTCAGCGCCGGCTACGGCCTCGCGCTCGGGGATCCGTTCCCCCCGCTCGATTTCGACCTCTTCTCCCAGCTCCAGTGGCTCCTCCCGCGCGAGCACGTGAAAGAGGCCTCGGTTCCAGCCTCGAACCCGGGCGCGCCGCGGACCTCGGTGGCCGGCCTGCTCGCCTCGTTCGGCATGACGGTGGGGGCGCGATTCTGATGCGAGCAGCCTCGACCTCGACCTCGACCTCGATCTCGATCGCCGGCGCGATCCTCGCCGCGTGCGCCGCGCTCACCGCGACGAGCGCGGCGCGCGCCAACGAGGCGGACGCGTACGGCCTCGGCTCGCGCGCCGCGGCGCTCGGGGGCGCGGTGGCCGCGGACGCCACGGATTTCTCCGGCAACTACTACAACCCCGCGGCCCTCGTCGGCGCGAAGGGGGTCAGCCTCTCCGTCGGCTACATCCACGTCGAGAACAACCTCCGCATCAACGATCGCGACAACGGCGTCGCGCCCGCCCACGGGATCGTCGGCGGGATCGTCGCGCCGGGGAGGCTCTTCGGCGTGCCCTTCGCCTTCGGCATCGGGACCTACCTGCCCGACGCCGGGCTCTCGCGCATCAAGGCCCTGCGCCAGGAGACGCCGCGCTGGGCCCTCTACGACGAGCGCGCCTCCATCGTCTTCCTCGCCGCCAACCTCGCGGTGCGGCCGCTCCCGTGGCTCGATCTCGGCGGCGGCATCGCCTTCCTCGCGGCGACCAAGGGGCGCTTCGCCATCTCGGGGACCGCCGACGTGCTCCACCCGTACGACTCGCAGCTCCGCCACGAGGTCGACGCCGATCTCACCTCGATCCGCTACCCGCAGGTGGGCGCGCGGATCAAGATCGGCGAGCTCGGCTACCTCGGCTTCGTCTACCGCGGCGAGACCAAGCTCAAGCTCTCCATCGACGCCAACCTCTCCGGCCTCGTCGACTTCGCGGGCGTGGAGATCCCGCTGCTCTACAACCTCGCCTCGCGCACCATCGACGCCTTCTTGCCGCAGCAGGTCGTGCTCGGCGCCAGCTTCCAGAAGGTCCCGCACCTGCGGGTCAACTTCGATCTCACCTTCGTCAACTGGGCGGCCTACGAGAGCCCCACCGCGCTCACGACCGCGCACCTCGCGCTCGATCTGCCGCCGGGCACGACGCTGATCCAGCTCCCCGCCGATCCCAAGCCGACGGTGGTGATCGCGCCCGCGTTCGAGAACCGCGTAGTCCCGCGCGTCGGCGTCGAGTACACGGTGCCCGCCGCGGGCGCGCTCCGGCGCGTGCACGGGGAAGAGCACCGCCTCTTCGAGGTCCCGATCCGCGCCGGCTACGTCTTCGAGCGATCGCCGGTCCCGCCGCAGGCCGGCGTCACCAACTTCGTCGACGCCGATCGCCACACGCTCTCGCTCGGCGCAGGGCTCATCGTCAACGCCCCCTTCGCCGAGCTCCCCGGGCAGATCCAGCTCGACGTCCACGGGCAGCTCTCGCTCTTGCCCGAGCGGATCACCCACAAGGACAACCCGGCCGATTTCGTCGGCGACTACCGGGCCTCGGGGACCATGGTCGGGCTCGGCTCCACCCTCTCGGCGGTGTTCTGATGCGCCACGCGCACATGGTTGCAGCAGCAACGATCGGCCTCGCCGCGTGCGCCACGATCCCGGAGGCGGGCGGGGGAGGGGAGAACCTCCCGAGCGCCGTCGCCGGCCCGTTCCGCGCCCTCGTTGCGGGCGAGATCGGGAACCTCCGCGCCGCGCCCAACGCCCTCGACAACGACGTCTTCGCGCGTGATCCCGCGGTCATCGACGTTGACGGCGATCCGAGCACGCTCGCCGTCGCCGGCTACTTCGGCGCCGCGGTGGCCCAGGGCGGGAAGAAGCCGGTCGCCGCGGATCCGACGCGCGTCATCCTCCGCTTCGGCGCGCTCGACGGCCGCTCGTTCGATCGCGCCGCCGAGGTCGTCCTCGAGCCGACCGAGGCCTGGGAGGGCGGCGTGATCGGGCAGCCCGCAGCCCTCCTCCGCGACGGCGAGACCTGGCTCTACTACGCCGCAGCGGGCGGCATCGGGCTCGCGAAGAGCAGCGACGGCCACGCGTTCACCCGCGTCGCCGGGCCGATCCTCGCCCCCGCCGCGAGCGGCTGGGAGGCTTCGGGGATCCCGTCGAGCCCCGGCGTCGTTCGCCTCGAAGACGGCTCGTTCCGCCTGTTCTACGCGGTGACGATCGCCGAGGACACGCAGGCGATCGGTGAGGCCTCCTCGCCCGACGGCGTGACCTGGACGCGCCTCGGCGAAGGCCCCGCGCTCGCGCCCGCGGCGCCGCTCCCCGGCGCGGAGCAGCCCTACGACGACGCCTCGGTCGGCTCGCCCTTCCCGGTGCTCGCCGCGTCGGGCGACGGCCGCCCCCTTCTTCGCGTCTACTACGGCGCGCGCGATCGCCTGGGGAACGCGGTGATCGGGCTCGCCGCGCGCTACCTCGACGCGCCCTCGTCGCCGCTCGAGCGCGCCGCAGCCCCGGTCTTCGGCACCTCGAAGCCGCTCTCGCCGCGCGAGCCGTGCGTCCTCGTGTACCCGGGCTTCACCTGGCTCTTCGCCACCGAGAAGTCGGCCAGCAACGCCGATCACCCCGCCGTCGCCGCCGCCGTCGCCCCGGCCCTCGCCGACCTGCCGCCGCCCGATCCGCTGTGAATCAGCGGGCGCGATCGCGGCTCCGGGCAACGTCGCCCTCGCCCTCGACGGCCTCGACGCGAGCCTCGACGCGCGCGCCGGGATCAGCGATGCGCAGGCGCGCCGCGTCCGCGCGCTCGAGCTCCGCCAGCGCGCGCGCCTCGGCCTCCAGCGCCCGATCGTGCGCGACGATCACGTGGGCGGCCGCCACGCTGTAGAAGGGCCGCAGCGCCACGTAGAGGCCGGGCACGTGCCGCAGCGTCCGCGCCAGCGAGAGCCCGGTGAGCTCCCACGGGCGCGCCTCGAGCCGCGACGCGGGCGCGAAGAGCGAGCGCGTCGAGCGGCGCACGAGGCGGCCGTACGTCTTCGGCGCCCAGCGCAGGGCGCCGGGGAGGCGGCCCGTCACGCGCTCCCAGCCGCGGAGGAAGATCGGATCCGGCGCGCGATCCTCGTCCTTCCAGCCGTGGATGGTGCGCGACGCCGCGAACACGCCCGACCAGTACACGCTCCACAGCGTCAGCAGCGCCGCCGAGAGGTAGGGCCCGATCACCGCGATCGCCGCGACCAGCCAGAGAAGGGGCACCACCGAGGCGAACACGAAGAACCCGCGCGCCTTGTCGCGGACGCGCTTCCACATCCACTTGGGATCGATGCGCACGCGCGGCGCCTTGTCGTCCTCTTCGGGCGTGAGCCCGGTCAGCAGCGAGGCGTCGCGCGAGACGCCGTCGTGGTAGTCGCGTGAGAGGGCGATCACCACCCACTCCACACCGGAGATCGTCGCGTAGAGCGCGGACCACAGCCCGGCGGCCGCGGCGAACCCCACGTGCACGTCGGAGTCCCCGTCCGGCGGGAAGGCCTCGGACAGCGAGTACGTGAGCAGCGTCAAGAAGAGGCCGATCCCCAGCGTCAGCGCGAGCTGGACGCCGACGACGCGAAGGTAGCGCCGCCGCGCCGCCGGAGCCTTGAGCGTGGCCCGCGCGAGCGCGAACGGGAGCGCGAGGCCGTACCCGAAGCGCTGGAGGCGAGCGCCGCTCGGAGGCAGCTCGAAGCGCGTCGCCCGCGCGGTCGCCGCGCGCGCCTCGGCCGCCAGCTCCGCGGCCGAGGGCGGCTCGAAGCGCGAGGCCCGCGCCGACGCCTCCTCGAAGAGCGAGCGCGCCTGCTCGCGCAGCCCGCCGTTCGGTGCGCGCGAGCTCCGATCCGCCATGGCCCGGACCTTAGCGCGGCCGGGAGAAAAAAAGCCCGCCCCTTGACGAGGACCGTCCTCGTCGTCGATAGTGAGCACCCGCTCATTAAAAACCATGGCCCGCCCCGTCAGCATCAAGACCGAAACGATCATCGAGGCCGCCCGCGAGGTCTTCCTCGAGCGAGGGATCCAGGCGACCACCGCCGAGGTCGCGGAGCGCGCCGGCATCTCCGAGGGGACGATCTTCAAGCGCTACAAGAGCAAGCTCGAGCTCTTCCGCGCCGCGATGGGCGACAACTTCGTCGAGCCGGACTGGACGCGGCAGCTCGCCGCGCGCGTCGGGAAGGGCTCCGTGGAGGAGAACCTCTTCGACATCGGCATGAGCATCATCACCTTCTTCCGCGACCTGATGCCGCTGATGATGATGGCCTGGTCCAACCCGGCGCCGAACGGCCTCCCCGGCCCGCTCGCGGGGCCGAACCCGCCGCCGCTGCGCGCGCTCAAGCTGCTCACGGGCTTCTTCGAGGCCGAGATCCAGGGCGGCCGCCTCCGCCGCCACGACGCGGAGATCGTCGCGCGCACCTTCCTCGGCGGGCTCAACAACTACGTCTTCTTCGAAGTCCTCTACCGCGCCCACAACGAGCTCCCGCTCGGCGCGGAGCGGTACGTCCGCGGTCTCGTTCAACTCCTCTGGGTCGGCATCGCGCCGATCCCGCAGGCCAGGTAGCCGCATGCTTTTTTTTGAACAATTAATGAGCGTTAACTCATTTACACGCCGCAGCGCGGGCCTCGTCGCCGCGCTGCCGCTGCTGCTCGCGAGCGGGAGCGCGCGCGCCCTCCAGCCGCTCGACGACTTCATCGCCGCGTCGCGGGCCGGCAATTTCGATCGGCGCGAGGCGCAGGCCAGCGCCGAGCAGCGCGCCGCCGAGGCCGATCAAGCCCGGAGCCGCCTCGCGCCGTCGCTCACGGCCCGCGCCGGCTACACGCGCAACGAGCGCGAGACGACGATCGTGCAGGGCGCCACCACCATCACCATCACGCCGCTCAACCAGCTCGAGGCGACCTTCACGCTCAACGTGCCGCTCGTCGACGTAGGCGCGTGGCTGCGCGTGAGCGCCGCCTCGGCGACGGCGGACGCGGCGCGGCTGCGCGCGCAGGGCTCGCTCGACGACGCCGAGAAGAGCGTGACGCGCGCCTACTACCAGGTGGTCGCCTCCGAGGCGACCAAGGTCGCCGCGGCGCAGGCGCTGGCGACCGCCGAGGAGAGCCGGGCCATCACCCAGCGCAGGGTCGAGGCCGGATCGGCCTCGGATCTCGACATGGAGCGCGCCCGCGCCGATCTCTCCGTCTCGGCCCTCGCGCGCGCCGAGCAGCTCTTCAAGGGCGGCGCGATGACGCAAGAGGAGCTCGATCGCGCGCGCCTCACCGCCGACGCTGACAAGGAGACGTCCCGCGCCGCCGCCGCGCGCTCCCGCGCCGCGCAGGTGGGCTCCCGCTCCGAGGACATCGCCGCCGGGAGAGCCGCGCTGGCCTCGGCCGAGGCCCGCCTGGCTCAGGCGAAAGCGACGCTGGATCGCCGGCAAATCCGCGCGCCCTACGCGGGCGAGGTGCTCCAGGTGAAGGCCCGCGCCGGCGAGTACTACACCCCCGGCGCGAGCGAGGCGCCGGTGATCCTCGGCGACACGTCTCACCTCCGCGCGCGCATGGACGTGGACGAGCGCGACATCGCGAGGCTCGCCCCCGGGCAGAGCGCCTACGTGATCGTCGACGCCTACCCGGGCCTGAAATTCCCAGGAAAGGTGGCCGAGATCGGCCGCCGGATGGGCCGCAAGAACGTCCGCACCGACGACCCGACCGAGCGGCTCGACACCAAGATCCTCGAGGTGGTGATCGACCTCGACGATACGACGAAGCTCGTGCCCGGCCTGCGCCTCACGAGCTTCATCAACGCGGGGAAAGGGAAGTAGCGCGAGCGCTTCGGCCCTCGCGTCTCCGCTCAGCGCACCTCGAACCGCTCGCCTCGCCGCTGCCCGACCGGCAGCGCTCGCCCGAGGCGGATCATCGTCCACACCGTCCCGGCGATCTTCCGCAGCTTCGAGGTGCCCACCCGCTCGTTGTAAGGGATGGCCATCTCCACCACGTGATAGCCGCACTTCGCTGGGTAGAGCAGCGTATCGATCGGGAGCGCGTCGCCCTCGCCGTCGAAATCGAAGGCGCGGATCGCGCCGCTCCGGTAGCCGCGCATGCCGCTGTGCACGTCGCACGTCGGCACGCCGTGGAGCGCGTGCGCCATCGCCGCGAAGCTCCGGTTGGCGAGGAAGTTGGGCAGCGGCATCGCCTCGGGCTTGGTCCGCGTCCGCGCGCAGTTGACGACGTCGACGCCCTCTTGCTCGATGAGCCGGCGCACCACCGGGATGTTGTCGGCCGGGTAGGTGAAGTCGCAGTCGAGGTAGATGAGCATCTCGCTCTGCGCGGCGGCGCTGTACATCAAGAGCTCCATCGCCGGGCCGTGGCCGCGCGGCGGGACCTGACGGAGCACGCGCGCCCCCAGGCTCTGCGCGATCTCGGGGGTGCGGTCCTTGGTCGAGCTGTCGACGCAGAGGATCTTGGCGTCGGGCGCGACCCTGCGGATCTCGCCGATCATCGCCGCCACGCTCTCTTCTTCGTCCATCGTCAGCATGCCGACGGTGAGGCTCATCTTCCGCGCCCTCGGCGGCTTGCGCGCGAGGATCACGTTCTGGAAGGCGAAGAGCCCGGGGAGGCGGTTGGCGATGAGATCCTCCGCGGGGCGGACGAAGGCCTGGTACGCCTTGTAGGGCAAGGACGATCCCAGCGCCGTCGGATCGACGGCGTCGCCGCCGAGGAGCAGGGCCTTCTCGATCAGGCTCTTCGCGCCGCGCACCAGCATCGGGTTCTGCTCGACCCGCAGCACCTCGAGCCCGGCGGCCTCGATCATCGCCACGGCGCTCTCGCGCGTGAAGAAGCGCAGGTGGGTGTCGTCGAGGATGCCGCTCCTCGTGTACTCGAAGCGCCCCGCGAGGAGGCCGAGGCGCACCGGCCAGGCCGCCACGTTGGGGAGCGAGATCAGCACGTGCCCGTCGTCTTCCAGGTACGGGACGAGGCGCTCCAGCACCGCGCGCGGCTCGGTCGTGTGCTCGAGCACGTCGGCGAGGAGCAGCAGATCGAAGCGGCGCTGGCCCAGCGCATCGCGGAGCGACGCCTCGCGCTCGATGTCGGCGACGAGCACCTCGTCGAGCACCTTGCGGGCGCGCTCGATCGAGGCCGGCACGATCTCGATCCCGGTCACGCGCGCGCCGGTGCGCTTGGCGGCGGCGCCGTTGAGCCCGATGCCGCAGCCCACGTCGAGCACCGTGCGCGGCCGCCCGAAGAGCGCGCAGAGCGCCCGGTTCTGCTCCTCGACCAGGTACTTCTGCCGCGGCGTCGCCTCTGCGTTACTTCCCACGGTTGGCCCAGGCGGTGTTGAACTCGCGGATCGTCTCGTCGGTCTTGGGGTTGTGGAGCATCTTCCGCAGGATCGCGGGCGGCACCGTCACGATGTGGGCGCCGGCCTCGAGCGACTCGTTCACGTCCATGAAGTGGCGGATCGACCCGATGATGATCTTCGCCGCGAGCCCCTCGCGATCGATCTGCTCGCGCGTCTGGGCGATCACCGGGCGCACGTCGTAGCCCATGTCGCGCACGCGCCCGCTGAAGATCGACACGTAAGTGCCGCCGGCGAGCGCCGCGAGGTAGGCCTGGTTGAAGCTCATCAGGCAGGTCACGTTGGTGGACACGCCCCGCTTCGTCAGCGCGCTCGTGACGCGCAGGCCGATCTCGCTGAACGGGACCTTGATGCAGATCCGCTCGGGCGCCCACGCGTGGTAGGTGCGCGCCTCCTCCAGCATCGCGGCCTCTGTCTCGGTCGTCAGCTCCACCGACACCGGCCCGTGCGAGGCCGCGACCACGCCGCGGATGCGCTGCTCGAGATCGGCAGCGCCGGCTTCACGCGCCAGGATCAGCGGGTTGGTGGTGACTCCAGCGACGACGCCCCAGGCGAAGATGTCGCGGATCTCTTTTTCCTCCGAGCTGTCGAGAAAGAACATGCGGCCCTCGTGCGCGAGCCCCGGCTTTTGCCCGGGCGGTCGGCGCAACAGACCACATTTTATCCGTAGCAAATAGTCCTTTGTCGCGAGCGCTTCACATTTGCCATACTGCGACCGGTGGCGACGACCGATCTCCTCCGCAGCATCCCGATGTTCGAAGGCCTCACGGCCGACGACCTCGAGCACCTGTCTCACCAGCTCGTCGAGCGGAAGCTCAACGGGGGAGCGATGGTGTTTCATCAGGGGGACGCCGGCGCGGAGATGTACATCGTCGCCAAGGGCCACGTGAACATCCACCTCCCGGGGGAGAACTCGCGGCGCGTCTCGCTCAAGGACATCTCGGTGGGCGAGTACTTCGGTGAGCTGGCGCTCTTCGACGACAAACCCCGCAGCGCCAGCGCCCTCGCCACCACCGACGCCGTCCTCCTCGAGCTCACCCGCGACACGCTCTCGGCTTACCTCGAGCGCCGCCCGCGCGTGGCGATGGTCATCCTCCGGACCATGGCCGAGCGCCTCCGCCAGACCAACGCCATGCTCTCCGAGCGCGCCGCGAGGAACGTCGTCGAGGAGCTGGAGAAGCACCTCTCCTGGAGCGACAAGCTCGCCGACAAGGTGGCCGAGCTCAACGGCAGCTGGGCCTTCATCCTCGGCCTCGGCGTCGTCTCGTGCCTGTGGTTCGTCATCAACCACCAGGGCCTCTTCGGGTCCGAGCCCTTCGACGCCTACCCCTACGTCTTCTTCAACCTGCTCCTGGCGATCCTCGTCGCCCTCCAGGGCCCGCTGATCGTGATGAGCCAGAACCGCCAGACGATCAAGGATCGCGCGACCGCCGAGACCGACTTCAAGGTCAACCTCAAGAACGAGGTCAACATCGAGACCATCCTGCGCGAGCTCAGCGAGTTCCGCGCCGAGAGCAACCACCGCCTCGACGATCTCGAGGCGGTGGTCGGCGCCCCCCGCACCGTCCGGGCCCCGGTCACGAGCCCGATCGACTCCACCCAGGTCTGAGCTTCGCTAGCGATTCGTTGGAGCAGCAACGATCGCCGCGGCCAGCCGATCGAAGCGCGACGCGATCAGATCCGGCGCCGAGCCCGACGCCCCCGCCTGGGGCCCGACCTTGCCGGGGCAGAGCTCGCAGCGGCGCTCGTCGAGGAGCAGGCCCGCGCGCATCCCGGCGCGGCGCGCGGCCCCGACGTCGGCGGCGGTGTCGCCGATCATCCAGCTCCGGGCGACGTCGAGATCGAGCGAGCGCGCCAGCCCCACCAGGAGCCCCGGCGCCGGCTTGCGGCAGTCGCACGGGCCCACCAGCCTGGCGTCGCCGCCCGGGCCGCCCTCGGGGTGGTGGCCGCACACGGCGACCTCCTCGACGAGGATCCCCTCGCTCGCGAGGCGCGCCACCAGCGCCGCGTTGGTCCGCTCGATCGCGCTCCAGGGGATCTGCCCCTTGGCCGCGCCCGGCTGGTTGGTGGCGATCGCCAGCGTGAACCCCGCGCCCGCGAGCGCGCGCAGGCCCTCGAGCACCCCGGGGAGCCACCGGATCTGATCGGGGTGAAACGCGCTCACCACCGCGCCGAGCTCGGCGTCGCGGTGAAAGTCGATCAGCGTCCCGTCGCGATCGAGGATGACCCCCCGTCGCGCCAACCTAGCTCTCCTGGACCATCTGCAGCAGGCGCTCGCAGATCAGGTGGTGGAAGACCTCGTGGAAGCCCTCGACGTGCGGCGTCGAGGTGTGGCCGTCCGCGGCGACAGGCACGATCACGCTGGCGTCGGCCATCGTCCGCAGCGCGCCGCCGTCGTAGCCCACGAGCGCGACAACCTTGCCGCCGTTCTTCTGCACGAAATCCGCGGCAGCGACCAGGTTCTGCGACCACGGCCCGGCCTTGTCCGCGCCGGAGCCGCCGTGCACGCTCAGGCACACGAGCACGTCCCCCGCCTGCATCCGCCCGTCGAGCTGCTCGAGGAAGATGCGGTTGAAGCCGACGTCGTTGGTGAGCGCGCTGATCAGCGCCGCGTTGTCGCAGAGCGAGCTGCACTTGAAGCGCCGCTTGCCCTGGGCCCAGGTGAACTTGGCGATGTCGCAGGCCAGGTGGCTGGCGTTGGCGGCCGATCCGCCGTTGCCGCACGTGTAGATGGTGCGATCGTTGCGGTAAGCCTCGAAGAGGACGTCGATGACGCGCCCGAGATCCTCGCGGCTGGTAGCGAGGGCGATCTCGGCGGTCTGGCGGAGGTAGGTGTCGACGAAGTCGGCGGTCGTGAGCATGGCCCGCGTTATAGCGCGGGCAGAGGCGGACGAGGGAGGGGCAGGGGCCCGCGGGGCAAAAGTAGGGGCGGACAGGTCAATGCGTGAGGCGTATGGGTCAAATCGAGGAGCACATGGGTCAAAAACTGGGGCGGGAGCATCAATCCGCGGGGCGGGCGAGTCGCGGTAGTTGCCGGACGTGTCTCGGCTGTGCGATGACGAGGTAAGCGGCGTATGAGCGAGAACGAGCGTAGGAGCAGGGCAGAGATCGAGCAGCTGGTCGCCAAGGAGTTCAAGGCGGCCGGGTATGAGGTGTCGCAAAGCGCGGGGACGCGGCCGGGGGAGGTGGACTGGTTTGCACGGGGCAAGACCAATTTGGAGCGCCCGACAACCTACTGGCAAGTGTGGGATGCCTGCCCGGCTGCGCTCGATGACGCGCTCAGCGCCTTAGAGGAGACGAGGAAGCTTAGAGAAGTCGACTACGCCCTTGCTGTGGTCGATGATGCGTTACCCGTCGGATATGCAGCAGATCTACAGAGGAGAGCGAGTAATGTCATTACCATTCACCGGCTGATCTTCGAGTTGCGCGGGATTGCAGATCGAGTCCGCGAGCAGAAGGTCAAGTATGAAGCGGGGCCCGAACATATCCAGTTTCTTCCGCGCCGAGCCCGGACACCAGACGGCGAAGTCGCTGACGCTGTATCTTACATTAAGACATGGCTACAGCACAGCGATGGCGAGAAATTGGCGATCGTAGCTCGTCAATACTCTGGACGCTCGAGCGTAATCGAGCGTGTCGCTTATGAGCTTGCTTTGAAATTTGACAAAGACCCCGAGAATACCATCCCACTCGTTTTTGCGAGCTCCGATTCGAATGCTTATGCGTTCGTACCAGATCTTCATCACTGGGGCGTGCGCACAGTCTACGCGGTGGATGCGGAAGTTGAGTCAATCAGTGATAAGAGGCTCAAAGAAGAGACTCTTTTGGAGTTACTCAACCCAACACACGCAGAGATTGAGGAGTGGTTCCAGTCTCAAGCACTTGCACCAGAAACAATCGAGCAGTTCTTCTCAGCGCGAGAGGAAGTGACAGACTTCAAAGCGCTTTCGAGCATGGTTTCGAATTTGAATCCGCTAATTCGTTCAATGCGTCGCTTGTCGCCTCCGACATCGAAAGACGCTAAAGAATGGATGGCGGAGATTGTTTCAAACTATGTCCAAAATCTGTTTCCTCTCTCCGTCGGTGAAATGTACTCTGGAGCCAAATCGGAAACAACGACAGCATCCACGCAACACCCAGATCAAGCAACGATGTTTGAGGACGCGGCGTTTCTACAGTTTTCATTGGGACAATCTGCGCATCTAATTCCAATTGCAGACCTTGATGAGAGCAAGCATCACAGTGCAATAATTTCGACGTGGACAAATTGGGGGTCGCACGAATTCGGTCCGCCAGGCAATAGACTCGGAAGACGAAAATCGAGTCAAGCCATTACGAATAGTCTCATTCTCGACTATTTCATTGCACGCAAGATCGTTCGCGAAATAGTTGCTGGCAACATCACTATTCTCGCTCGCCACCAGTTTCCCAAAGACTACGTACTCTTGTTCCTGGCCACGTTGTCCCCGAGCGCAGCGGCGCAGGCCACGGCGGAGCGCGGCGCCGAGATCCGCGCCGATATCGAGATCGAAGTTGAACGTCGCCTCCAACTCACGCTGGCACACCTCTTGAAGCGATCCGTGGGCGCGATTCGACTCAACGTCGGAGTCATCCAGGAGGGCATTTCTTCTGCTGACGCGGTGAGCTTTCATCAGGAGTTCTCCCGCATCGAAGAGGAACTCTCGCTTCAATCGGCGCTGGCCGAGCAGACTGGCCGCTGGCAAGAGGTACCGAACGGTACCCCTGAAGGTCTTGCGCTTTCTGAGATCCTCGGCGCCGCCATCGACCCCATCCGACAGAAGTACCCAGCCGTCGTGTGCGAGATCGAGGTTCCAGCGCTGCTTCGCGTACGAGCGAGTCGGGTTGGGCTGCGCGAGATCTTGCACTGCCTCATCGAGAACGCCTTCCACGCTGTTGCCTTTATAATGGCTCCGGAACCGTATGTAAGCATCCGCGCGGTATCCGAAGGCGACACCATCCGCCTCGAGATTATCGACAATGGTCCAGGGATAAGGCCAGAGGATCGCGAGCGAATCTTCGAGCCCTACGTCACCACCAAGAAAGATGTCGGGCGGCCGTTCGGTACAGGGCTCGGTCTCGCGATCGCTCGGCGGTATGCCGCGAAGATCGGCGCGCAGGTTGTGCTCGACGCCGACCGGCCCGAGACCTGCTTCGTCGTTCGATTCGTCACATGGAGGGAACCGTCATGACGGACAAGACCGCGCCGAAAGTGCTGCTCGTCGAGGATCACATGGCCTCCGCGGGCGACTACATCCGTGTTTTGCAGACGAACGGCTTCGACGTCGAGCACGCGCCTGCCGCCACGACCGCCATCGAGAAGGCCGCGGCGTTTCACCCCGATGTCATCCTGCTCGACTTACAGATCCCCTCCGAGCCGGGGCGCCCCGATGAGAGCGTCGAGCACGGCTTTCGAACGCTGGACGCTTTTCTCAAAGAGGATCCATTCCGGCCCGTCTGTATTCTCACCGGGCACAACGAGCGGGAGTTGATCCGGCGCGCCATGCAGATTACCCACGGCGGCCCGTTCATCTTCAAGGATGACGATCTTCGCCGCGTCCTGCCCAAAGCGGTGAATGTCGCCCTCGCCGGCCCGGCTTACAAGATGAGCAAGACCGTCCGCGAGTTTCGCGCCCTCGTCGACAAGAACGAGCCCGAGGACGTCTATCGCAAGTTCATCCACCAGCACTGGGGCGCCATCCTCGGCCCCGAGTATCAGGACGTTCGCTCGCCGTACCCCATCACCCGCGGCGGCGAGATCGATCTCCTCGCCATCCGCTGGGACGGCTTCCCCGATCTGTGGGAGCTGAAGCGCCCGAGCGATCCCGTCTTCAAGGAGTACAATGGCTGGCTTCACCACAGCGTGGAGTGTGCGCGAGCAATTGGCCAGCTCATGTCGTACCATGACGCCGCCGAGAAAGAGCCTCACGGCGCCCTTGGGTATGAAGGACGCCGGGGGATCACCGTTCACCTCCAGCGTCCCCGCGGCTTCGTCGTCATCGGCCGCTACAAGAACGACGCCGAGCGCGAGCGGCTGCGCCTCGAGAACAGCTTCCTCGCCGGCCTTGCAGTGCTCACCTACGATGATCTGATCGAGCGCGCCGAGCAGTTCCTCCAGTTCCTCGTCCAGCACCGGAACGGCGACGATCCGAGCGCCTGAGCGCTCACTTGAAGTCCTGCGTCGCCCAGACCTTGCCGTTGGCGAGCACGTGGAACCCGCAGGCCACCTTGGTGTACGACGTGCTCGACATGTTGATGTAGTGGCCGTGGCCCTGGTCGAACGCCCCGGGCCCCTCGTCCCACATCATCTGCAAGCAGTCGCCAATCATGCTCGCGGGCGGCCCGCCCCAGCCGGGGCACTCGTTCTGCGCCCACTCCCCGCACTGGCCAAAGGCGCTGTGAGCCTGGTTGGCCGCCGCGTCCTTGGCGGCCTCGTCCGAGGCGCACACCTCCTCTGGAGTCCAGCGCACGTAAGGCGGGAGATTCAATGTCGCCCGGAAAGCGTTGATGCCATCGACGCAGATCTGCGCCGGATCCGTGGCCCCGCCGCCCGTCGTCGCCGCGCTGCTGCTCGCGGCGCTGGTGCTGGCCGCGCTGCTGCTCGCGGCGCTGGTGCTGGCCGCGCTGCTGCTCGCCACACTGCTGCTCGCCACACTGCTGCTCGTCACACTGCTGCTCGAGGTCGAAGCGCCGCCGGCGCCCACGGTCGTCGCGGCGCTGGAGCTGCCGACGGTCGCATGGCCGCTGCTGGAATGACCCCACTTCGTCGTGTCCCCGCCGGCCCCGCCCGCTCCCTCGCCAATCGTGAGATCGTCGACGCCGGTGACGGAGTTGCAGCCGAGCCCGGAGCCAAAGGAAAGAGCGATGAGCGCGAGCCCGGTCCGAAGGCAAAGAGATGTCGTCATGTGGACCTCCTGCCTTTGAAGGTACCGGTCTTCGCCAAGGGATCAACCGATATAATATTCCAGGGCGCAGGACTGGAATCATCCAGGGCTTCTCGTTCGAGCTTCACAACCTCGCTCGCCCTGTTGTAGTCTGGCTCCCATGCGTCGTCCCCTCGCGATCGCCTCTCTGCTCTCCGCGCTTGTCCTTGCCTGCCCGGCGTCCGCCGCCGCGCCTCCGGCGCCTCGCGCGGCACCCTCCGCGCCCTCGCTTCACCTGCCGATCGAGCGGTTCACGCTCGCCAACGGCCTGCGCGTCGTTTTGCATGCGGATCCCACGCTTCCGACGGTCGCTATCTCACTCCTCTACGATGTGGGATCGCGGAACGAAATCGAGGGTCGCACGGGGTTTGCTCATATGTTCGAGCACATGATGTTCCAGGGCAGCGCGAACATGAAAAAAGGCGAGCATCCCCAGCTCGTCGTGGGCCGAGGTGGCATATTGAACGCGGGCACGGCGTCGGACATCACGCAGTACGTTTCGGAGCTGCCTGCCAGTGAGATCGCGCTCGGGCTCTGGGTCGAGGCCGATCGGATGCGATCGCTCGATGTATCCCCCGAAAATTTCACCAGCCAGCGTGAGGTGGTGAAAGAAGAGGTGCTCGGCGGCCTGAGCGGCCCCCTGGCGCACGCAGGGAGACGCCTGGAAGAGCTGATGTTCGAGGGGAACTGGCCTTATGCCCATCCCACGGGCGGGCGCGTCGAGGACCTGGATCGAGCAGAGTTCGCCTGGATCAAAGCGTTTCATGATCAATACTATGGCCCCAACAACGCGGTTCTCGCTGTCGCGGGGAGCCTGGATATCGAAGCCACGAAGGGCCTGATCCACAGGTATTTCGATAACATCCCCAGGGTCGCGACGCCGCCGTAGGCTTCGACGTTCCCCATCCCCCGAGATCGCGGAGAGCGACGAGCTCGTCTTCTCCCGGCGGGCGCGGCGCTGCCGTGAAATAGGCGTGAAATAGGTGAGCTCCCGGGATTGCCGTACCTTGGCAGCACGTCGAGCGGAGAGGACACCCGCGCGGGCACGCGGAGAACACGGGTGCATGTCGTGCTTGCGCCTTTGTAATTCTGGGATCTACTCGAGCTCAATCTGGAGGATTCTTTCATGGCAAGGATGCAGAAAGCGTGGCCGACCGTCCTGGTGATGGTCGTGGCTGGGGTCATCAGCGCCGCAGTGCTCCCGAGCGCAGCGATCGCCGAGGGGAAGTGCGATGGTAAGGCGAAGCCCTGTCCGCTCCAGCAGTGGATGCGTGACAACGCAGGTACGCCCATGGCATCCGGCGAGTTTGCCAAGATCGCGACGTCGATGGAGAAGGCAGAAAAGTTCGGCGGCCCGGCGATGACGGACTGGTTCAAGCTTGCCAAGAAGACGAGCGACGACGCCAAGGCCAATAAGTCAGACGACTTGAAGGCCGACTGCAAGGCGTGCCACGACGCCTACAAGGAAGCCTACAAGAACAACGTAACCCTCCGGAACAAGCCGCTCCCGTAAGCCGCGCAGAGATCTGAGCCCGCCCGAAGTGCCATCCAGTCTTACGAGGCGCCCCCTGCTTTTTCCCCGAAGCAGGGGGCGCCCCGGCGTCAAACGCTAGTGCCCGCGTTGACGGATCAACCCCTCTTGCGCCGTCGAGGCGACGAGGCGGCCGCTCTGGGTGAAGACCCGGCTGCGCACCAGGCCGCGCGCGCCGTGGGCTGCGGGGCTGTCCATCACGTTGAGGAGCCACTCGTCGACGCGGAAGGGCTGATGAAACCACATCACGTGATCGAGGCTCGCGACCTGCATTCCCGGCGTGAGCCAGGTCACTCCGTGAGGGAGCAGCGAAGTGCTGATGAACGAGTGGTCGGAGGCGTAGGCGAGGAGATAATGATGGAGCGCCGGATCGTCGGGGAGGCGCGAGGTGGCGCGGAGCCAGACCATGCGCTCGGGCGGGCGCTTCGAGGGGAGGAAGGGGTCGTCCGCGGGGCCGACGGGCCGCAGCTCGAACGCGTGCTCGGACGCCGCCCGCTCGCGGATGAAGCGCGGCAGGCGCGCCGCGTAGGCCGCCACGCGCTCCTGCTCGGTCGGTACCGACTCGGGCGGGGGCGCGTCCGGCATCGTGTCCTGGTGCTCCAGGCCCTCTTCCACCTTCTGGAAGGACGCGGCGAGGTTGAAGATCGGCTTGCCGCTCTGGATCGCCACTACGCGGCGGGTGGTGAACGAGCTCCCGTCGCGGATGCGATCGACGTCGTAGACGATGGGCTTGGCCACGTCCCCGGGGCGGAGGAAATAGGCGTGGAGCGAGTGCACGTGGCGCTCCGCAGGCACCGTCTGCACGGCCGCCGAGAGGGACTGGCCCAGGACCTGCCCACCGAACACCGTGCCCCAGCCGAGATCCTGGCTTTGCCCGCGGAAGAGGTTCTCCTCGATGCGTTCGAGGGCGAGCAGCTTCACGAGCTCATCGAGCACGGTCGACATGAAACTCCTGGTGCGAGGTGATCTCTGGAATTCTCGGCGGCCGCGAAGCGGACGCGGGGTTTGGGGCGCAGCCCCATCGGAGACTACACCGAGACGCCGGGGAGGGGATCCCCCAGCGCGTAGTCGGGATGCCCGAACCCCTTGGAGATGTCGAGCCCGAAGTAGCGGAGGTAGTGCATCAGCAGCAGGTTGTGGCGCGAGCTCTGGTCGCCGGCGAAGCGCAGGTAGCGGCCGGTCTTGAAGTAGCCCTGGCCGCCGCCGATGATGTTCCACGCCGGAGCCTTGTAGTCGTGGGAGGCGCCGTCGCCGATCTCCGATGTCCACAGGATGGTGGTGTTGTCGAAGACGCTGCTCCCGTCGGCCTCCTTGAGGGCCTTGAGCTTGTTGACCAGATAGACAATCTGCTGGGCGCGCCACGCGTCGGCCTGCCCGAGCTTGTCCTCCGGGCTCGGGCCCTCGCGGTGGCTTATCTGGTGGAAGATCATGTCGTGTCCGAGCCACGAGTAGATGCCGTCGCCGTCCATGTCCGGCGCGTGGAGCTGGAAGCCGACGACGCGGGTGAGGTCGCAGGCGAAGGCCATGGCGACCATGTCCATCATCGCCGTGGTGAGCGCGGGCGCCGTGGAGAAATCCCCCGGGACGAGGCCGTCTTGCACCGCGGGGACCGCACAGGAGAGCCCGCCGCCGGTGAGCTTGAGCCGGCCGAGGAGGTCGTCGACCTGGCCGAGGTGCGCGTCGAGCCGCTGGCGATCCCCGCCGCCGAGCTTGCAGCGGAGAGACTGGTAATCTCCGTGGAGCGAGCCGAGGACGAACTCGCGCTCGGCCTCTCGATCCTTGAGCTCCTGGAGCTTGGCCGGATCGAGGTCGCCGAAGACGGTTTTGAAGACCTTGTAAGGATCGCCCTCGGGGGCCACGGCCGTCTGCCCCGTGGCGTAGAAGACGCGCCGAGCGAGGGAGTTGTCCGAGGGGTGAACACCGACGCAGAGCGAGGGGAACCGCGTCGCGTTGCCGACCTGCCGCGCGATCGCTTGATCGACCGACTCGAGCTCGGGGAACCCCGCGGTCTTGTCCGGGCTGCCGCCGTACTGGGTGCCCGGCCCGGCCCACGCCCCGGTGAAGAGCGCGCCGGTGCCGCCCGGGTGCCCCTGCGCGGGGTTGCGGCTGTCCAGCGCCGAGCTCATCGGGACGCCCTCGAGGAAGAGGCAGTCTGCGGCGATGGACTGAAACTCTTTCACCGTGTCCGAGAACGGGAACGCAGGATCGAGCAGCGAGGCTTCGCTCCCCTGAATCGGGCACTTCCAGCGATCCATCATGAAGCCGTCGGGCGTGGTCAAGAAGATGACCCGCCGCGGGGGCTTCGACGGATCGGCCGAGGCCGTGCGGATGCCGCCCACCGGCAACATGGCATCGAGGAAGGGGAGGCCGAGGGCGAGCCCTGCGGCGCCGCGGAGCAGGTGACGGCGGCTGAGAGGCTTCATTGGGCGCACGCCTCGAGGACGGGGGAGTTCCGGTGGGTGAACGCGGTCGTCCGGGTGACCGCGAGGAAGAGCTGCTTGATCGGCGACGTCGCGGCGGGGAAGGCCTTTTGCAGCTCGTCCACCGTGAAGGCGTCGCCTTCGCCGTCGGGGCGCCCGAAGGCGTAGGTGAACCATTTACGGGCAAAGCACTGTCGGGCGAGCGGGCTCTCGGCGACGAAGCCGGCGAGCTCGACGGCGCCGTCGAAGCGGATCTTCTCGCCGTCGAGGGTCAGGTCCCCGGTGGAGTCGATGGCTTTCCCGTTCTCCTTGGAGCGGAAGCGCCCGATGGCGTCGAAGCTCTCCAGGCCGAAGCCGAGGGGATCCATCACCTGATGGCAGCTCGCGCAGGCCGGGTTGGTGCGGTGCTCGTCGAAGCGCTCGCGCGTCGTTTTGGTGGGATCGGGCGTGGGGGGCACGCCGGCGCCCGCGAGGTTGGCCGGGGGCGAGCCCACCGGCTGGCAGAGCAGGTCTTGATAGATGAACTTGCCGCGCGCCACCGGCGAGCTCTGCACGTTGTCCGCGAGCGCGGCCATCACCCCGACCTGGGTCAAGAGGCCCGCGCGGGGCTCGGTCAGCGTGGCGAGCTCGAGGCTCTCGCCGAAGGTGCCTTGGAGCCCGTAGAGCGGCGCTGTCCTGGCGTTCACGAAGGCGTAGTTGGCCGTCATCAGCTCGCGGAGGCTGCCCTCTTTGGAGTCGAAGACGACGTGATCGACGAAGGCCTGGGCGCCGTCGGCCATCGCCGCCTTGGTCTCCTCGGTGAACTCCGGGAACAGCTCGGGCGCCTTGACCGCCTTGCCCAGGCGATCGAACGGGAGCCACTGGTGAAAGAACCGCTTGATCGCCGCGCGCCCACCGGGGCTGTCGAGGAGGCGCTCGGTCTGCGCCTCGACCTGCTCCAGCGTGTGGACTTCGCCCTTGTCCGCGGCGGCGAGCAAGGCCTCGTCCGGGCAGGAGTTGAGGAGCAGGAACGAGAGCCGAGTGGCAATCTCGTGATCGGTGAGCGCGAGCACCTGCGTGCCCAGAGGCCCCGGCGAGGCCACGCCCAGCGCCCCGATCTCGGGGCGATAGAGGAAGTGAGGCGACTGGAGCAGCGTCATGATCACCAGGCGAACGCCGGTCTTCAGGCCTCCGCGGGCGATCCCCCAGGCGAGCGCTTTGCCGAGGCGATCGCGATCGTCCTGGGTGAGCGGGCGGCGGTAGGCGCGGTGGCCATAGGCCTCGACGAACTTCGTCCCGCAGGCCACCGCCTCGCCGCCGGACTGCGCCGAGCAGGGCAAGAGCACGTCGAGGTGAAGGACCGCCTCGTCGGCGACCTGCTCGGCGCTCCGCATCATCTGATCGACGAGATTGGCAGTCGCGCCTTGACCGCTGATGTCGTTGTCGAACCCCGAGGTGATCCCCTCGGCCGGCCAGGCGTCGGCCGGAGCGCTCTTGATCCCGAAGAGGTCACGCACCGAGTTGTTGTACTCGGTGCGGTTGATCCGCCGGAGGGGCGCTTGCCCGATCTCCGCCTTCGCCGTGCCCGTCGGCGCGGGCGAGTCCCCGCCGAGATCGCCCACCACGCAGCCGGCCGCGGCCGCCGCGAGGAGCAGAGAGGCCGCAGCAATCCCGCCTTGCCGGCCGACTCTGCCCCCGAGGCGCCCTGTTCGATTGTTCGCCACGAAAGCACCCTAAAGGATTTCGCGGCGCGCCGGGTGAACAATCTCGGCCGGCTTCACGGCTGCATTCGCACGGGAATTTTCAATGGATAGAGCGTCTACTCTTTCTTCACCACCTCCGCGGCGATCTCCCGACGATCCCCCGCGAGGACGACCGCGAGGAGGGCGGTCACAGGCAAGGGCATGAACACCAGAGCGAGAATTAGGGCGACACGTATCCCCTGGAGAACGAGGCGAAAGAAGGCGCGCGCAAGGGTGCGCGCGCGCCGGAGAACAGCGCGCATGGCAAGCTCCTCATCGAGGTTGAACGACGTCCCGGGAACGAAGCTCCCGGGCGGCTCAACAGAGGAGGGCGCGATTGAGGAGAAAGATGCGGCGCGGGGGAAGCGGGGAGATCGACGCCGCCACGGCGTTGACGATCGGAGCCGGCCACGACACCGGCGCGGCCTTCACGCCCGCTTCGAGGCGAGCCCCCGAGCGCGCGGGCGCAGGCGCAGGCTCCGCGCGCGGCTTTGCGAGCTCGCGTGATGTCGCGCCCGCGATCGCCACGACGGCCTCGCGGTAGCCCGTCGCCGGCGCAGGCGCGCTGACCCCCGTCAGCACCAGGCAGACGAGCGTCAGCCGCAACCACAAGACGACGCGGTGCAGGCTGCCTGACATCGGCTCCGACGATAAGCGCCCGTACCATGTCCGTCAATGTGGGCGATCGCTACAAGACCGTCATCGTCGAGGACACACCCCTATAAGTTTGGCACCGACGCATGGTAGCGTGGCCTCATGAAGACCTTGAGCTGCCTGGGACTCGCGGCGCTGGCCTTGGGTGGATCGCTCGGCCTCGCGGCGTGCGGCGGCGCCAAGCCCGCTCCCGCCGAGGAGGTCGACGCGAGAGCGCCGAACACGCTCGTCAACGCGACCTCGGTGGTGAGCGCCTGTCCCGACAGCAAGCGCATGAACACCCGCGACGGCTCCAACGCCATCAATCGCCTGGTCGAGCCCTGCGTCGCGGTGCCGGGCGGGCGGGCGCATTTCTCGGCCACGCTGCTGCCCGGCGGGAAGATCGAGCTGGCCTCGCCCGAGGGCAACACGGCCGACGGCGTCGTCCCCACCTGCGTGCTGCACAGCGGGCTGCGCCACAAAGTCCAGCTCCGGAGCCCTTGCACCTTCGATGTGCAGCTCGAGGAGCGGAAGGTAAGCGGGAGCGCGCCCGCGCCCCACTGAGCGGGGAGGTAGCTTGATACCAAGGCTCCGAGATTGCCAGTCCGAGTCGTGTTGGCTCGAGTCTGTCACCAGGCACGCTGACGAGATCAGGTCAGCTCGTGGTGCCTGGTGAGTCCGTCAGACCTCTTCCTCGCCGCCGAACAGCATCGCTACCTGGAGATCGATGGCATCGAACGGCTCGGCGCGCACCACGTCCTCCTCGCCGGCCGACAGCGCATAGAAATAACCGTCGACCGTCCAGCGCAGCACCGTGAGCGTGCGGTGCTCGGGATCCACGATCCAGTAGTGCGGCACCGCGTGCTTGCTCAACGTTCGCAGCTTCTTCACCAGATCATTGCTGGCGTTGCTCGGTGAGAGCACCTCGGCGACCCAGTCGGGCCTCGCGTGAACGAGTCGACCGCTCGGCCGCTCAGGGGTCGTTTCGCGTCGCCAGCCGACCAGATCGTGACGGTAGATCTGCCCCTCTTCGTACTGGACCTCGACCTCGGTCGCGAGCCACCACCCGCCGGGGGGGCCGCCTCCAGCTCTCCGGTTGTAGGGCCCGAAGAGCTGCGAGCCGACACCGAGCTGGGCGGAGCCGTGCTCGAAGGACGGCATGGCTTTCTTGACCAGCTCGCCGTCGATGATCTCCGCGGCCACCTCGTCGGGCAGCCGCAGGAGATCGGCGGCGATGGCGTCTCGGCGGTGAGGTGCGGCGGTCATCCGGCGAGCCTACTCCAACCCTGCGGCGCGCACCTCTGCCACCTGGGAGCGTGTCGGGCAGAAGCCCGACACATCAAAATTGCACGCCAAAGGCGTGCCCGCGTGGGGTGGGGACCCCAAAAAACCGCGTTTTTTGGGGCGGGGCGGCGCGTGCCGCCCCGTGATGACCAAGGCCCAGGAGCCTGGCGGGCTTTGCCCGACAGGCTCCTGGGTCACGAGCGGTGCAGGTTGGCGACGATCCTCGCCCCGTCGGTGTCGAACCGGAAGCGCAGGATCCTGAGGCCGCGCGCCGTCATCGCCTCGATCACCCGGCGCTTGTCCGCGGGGCGCGTGTAGAACATGAAGAAACCGCCGCCGCCGGCGCCCATGAGCTTGCCGCCGATCGCGCCCGCGGCGCGCGCGGCCTCGTAGTGCTCGTCGAGGCGGCTGTCGGTCATCTTCGACGCGAGCAGGCGCTTCTGGGTCCAGTGGTGGTGGAGCAGCTCGCCGTAGCGGTCGACGTCGCCGGCCACGAGCAGGCGGAAGACCTCGTGGCCGATCTCCTTGATCTTGTGCATGCGCTCGATCACGTCCGGCTCGAGCCTGCGCATGCGCTCGCCCTGCTCCTGGAGGACCACGCTCGCCGGGCGCTCGATGCCGCTGTAGACGATGACCAGGTTGGTCTCGAGCTCGTCGAGGACCTCGTCGCGCACGGGGACGGGCTCGACCTCGACCGAGCCGTCCTTGGCGAAGTGGAAGGCCGTGACGTTGCCGAAGGCCGAGATGTACTGGTCCTGCTTGCCGATGGGCTCGCCCAGCTTCTCGATCTCCAGCTCGCACGCCTCTTCCGCGAGCTGGCGGGAGGAGACGAACTCGCGCTTGTACGCGTGGAGCGCGTTGAGCAGCGCCACGGTGAACGAGCTCGAGGATCCGAGGCCGCTGTTGGCGGGGAGATCGGCGACGCTGGTGAGCTCGATCGAGTGCTCGATCTTGGTCATGCGCAGCGCCTCGCGGAAGATCCGGTGCTCGATCTGATCGACCCCGGCGACGATCTCGGTCCGTGAGTACGCGAGGCGGATGTCGCGGTGGAAGCGCTTGTTGGCGGTGACGTAGATGTACTTGTCGATCGCCGCCGAGACGAGGTAGCCGCCGAACTGCTCGGAGTACGCGGGGAGATCGGTGCCGCCGCCGCCAAGAGAGAAGCGCACCGGGGCGCGGGAGACGATCATCGCGGATGTCCTTCTGAACGGGTGAGCTCGGCCTCGAGATCGGCGAGCCCCTCCGGGGATCCGATCTCGAAGAAGCGGCGAGGGGCGGGGAGGGCGCGGAGGAGGCCGCGCGCGGCGAGATCGCGCTGCACGACGTCGAGGCCGAGCGGGGCGCCCTCGGGCAAGGCGGCGACGACCTCGCGGCGGAGGGCGATGGCGCCGTAGTCGATGTGATCGACGGCCGGATCGGGCGCGGCGTCGCGGGCGCGCTTCTCGTAGCGGACGACGATCTCGCCGGCGATCTGCGTGTTGGATCGATCCCAGCGATCGTCGTTCTTGAAGACGGCCATCGTGCCCTGCGCCGCGGCGTGGGCGTCGAGATCGGCGAGCGGCGCCGCGTAGTCGAAGGGGAGGAAGGAGTCGCCGTACGTGACGAGGAACGTGGGCGCGAGCTCGGGCAAGGCGCGGCGGAGGGCGCCCGCGGTGCCGAGGAGCGTCGGGCCCTCGTCGGCGTAGCGCACGGCGATCCCCGAGGCGCGGCCGTCGCCGACCTCTTCGCGGATCATCCCGCCGAGGTGGGCGATGCAGAGCAGGGCCTCGTCGAAGCCGGCCTGGGCGAGGCGCTCGAGGAGCCACGCGGCGAAGGGGCGGCCGGCGACGGGGAGCAGCAGCTTGGGCACGCGCTCCGTGCGCGGGAGCATGCGCGTGCCGAGGCCGCCGGCGAGGATCACCGCCTGCTTCACGCCGCGGGGCTCTCGGGGAAGACCTCGCGGGCGAGGGCGGTGACGGCGAGCTCCACCGCCTCGTCGCTGGTGTAGCGCACGGCGAAGCCGTGGAGCCCGAGCTTCTCGGGGCTCATCCGCGAGCGCGGCACGTCGCCCGGCCAGCCGCGATCGCCGCCGGTGAAGCGGATCTCGGCGTCCTTGTAGGGCGACGCGGCGACGCAGAGCGCGGCGATGCGCGCCACGCTCGTCTCGTCGGGCGGCGCGAGGTTCCACACGTCGAGCGGGCCCTTCGCGTGATCGAGGCCGAAGACCAGGCCCTCGGCGCAGTCGGAGACGAAGAGGTAGGGCTTGGCCTGGCGCCCGTCGCCGAGGACCTCGAGGTGGGTGCGCGCGTCGCGGAGCTTGCGGAGAAAGTCGAGCGCCGCGCCGTGGGTGCCGCGCGGGCCGACGACGTTGCCGAAGCGGAAGATGGTGGCGTGGAGGTGGAAGCACTCGACGAAGGCGCTGATCAGCGCCTCGCCCGCGAGCTTGCTGGCGCCGTAGAGCGAGATGGGCAGCTTGCCGAGATCGCCCTCGGCGCAGCGCGCCTCGGTGTCGCCGTAGACGGTGCCCGACGAGGAGAAGATCAGCCGTGGCACCCCGGTCCGCCGCATGGCCTCGAGCACGTTGTAGGTGGCGATGGTGCCCTGCTCGAGATCGAGCCGCGTGCGCTCCAGCCCCCAGCGCGCCTCGGGGTTGGCGGCGAGGTGGAAGACGGCGTCGTGCCCCTTTATTTCATGGACCAAACGATCGAGATCGAGCGCGTCGGCCTCGACGAGCGTGGCCCGCCCCGAGGCGAGGTGCTCGGCGATGAAGCCCCGCTGCCCGACCGAGAGGTTGTCGTAGACGGTGACCGGCCCGCGCTCCACGAGGCGGTCGACGAGGTGGCTGCCGATGAAGCCGGCGCCGCCGACGAGAAAGGTTCGCATGCTCATGAGCTCGCCCCCGTGTGTTGAATTTTTGCCGCAAATTGCAGGCGATCCTGGGTGACCAGGCGCCAGGGGAGATCGTGGATCCGGAGCGGCCACTCGAGGCCGGTGATGCGCCCGCCCGCGCCTCGCACGAGCTCCGCCCACTCGCCGGCGGTGAAGTACGTGCCCCGCACGAGCACGCCCGGCGCGGCGTTGCCGACCTGATCCATGGCGAGGAGGATCGCGCCCGAGACGCGATCGAAGCGAAAGTGATCCTTGATGGCGACGACGCGCGCGGCGACGCGGAGGGCCTCGCGCAGCACCACGGCCGGGCGCTCGCAGTGATGGAGCACGTCGGAGATGACCACGGCCTCGAAGGCGCCGTCGGGGAAGGGGAGGCGCTCGCCGTCGTACGCAGTGACGGGGATCGCCGTCGCGGGGCGAACGAGGACGTCGACCCCGGCGACGCGCTCGGCCCCGACCGCGGCGCCGATGCCCTGTGCGACCGTTCCATCGCCACAGCCGATATCGAGCAGAGACGCCGCGCCACCGATCTGAGCCGCGAGGGCGCGGGTGACGCGCTCGACGCGGGGGACGTGGATCGCCCGGTGATGAAAGGCGAAGAGGGCGCGCGCAGCGGGGCTCGGCGATGCCATGAGAACGCACCCCTTAGTCGACCCTGCTCTCGCGGGCAAAACGTGGATGAGGGACGCAGGCTCGAGGCGATGAAGCAAGGCATGCGCCCCGGCGCGGGCGGAGGATTTAGGTGCCGTAAATTGACGGGGATCGATATGCTCCAGAGATGAACTACTTGCGTCGATTTCGTACGGTTGTTGGGGCTTCGGTGGTCGTTCTCGTGGGGGCAGGGGCGACGGTCGCGGCCTGTGGGGGAGGGACAGAGACGGCGGGAGCCACGACGACCTCGAGCACGGGGGACACGAGCTCGAGCGCGAGCGGCACTGGCGGAGCGTCGACGGGGACCGGGGGAGCCGCGTCGACGACGACCGGGACCGGCGGCACCGGGGGGACGCCCGCGCCCGGCTACGACTGCTCGCCGCCCACCGGAGCCGCGCCGGCGCTCAAGCTCACCGAGGTGGCCAGCGGCCTCACCCGGCCGGTGCTCGTGAAGGGAGAGCCGGGGGACATCACCCGGCTCTACGTGGTCGGGCAGAACGGGAAGATCTGGATCATCAAGAATGGAACGCTGCTGCCGACTCCATTCCTCGATATCTCGGCGCTCGTTCACCAGGCCAGCGCCGGTGACGAGCGCGGCTTGCTCGGGCTCGCCTTCCACCCGAAGTACGCGGAGAACGGGCGCTTCTTCGTCTACTACTCCAACGACGCCAAGATGGGCGCGTCGGCCGCGCAGAACCTCGTCGAGTACAAGCGCTCGGCGGCCGATCCCCTGGTGGCGGCGCCGGATCCCGTGCAAACGCTCTTCACCGAGAAGGACGGCGAGGCCAACCACAACGGCGGAGTGCTCGAGTTCAGCCCCAAGGACGGTTTCCTCTACGTGGGGATGGGCGACGGCGGCGGCGCCGGCGACCAGCATGGAACCTTTGGCAACAGCCAGAACCTCTCGTCGCGCTGGGGGAAGATCCTCCGCCTCGACGTCGACTCGGCGACCAAGCCCTACGGGATCCCCGCGGGGAACATGACCATGGTCCCGCTCGCGGATCCCAACGATCCCGGGCACATGGGGAACCCCAGCAGCCCCGCGACCCTCAACGTCGAAATCTGGGATTATGGCCTGCGCAACCCCTGGCGCTTCAGCTTCGACGCCTGCACTGCCGATCTCTACATCGGTGACGTCGGCCAGGACAAATACGAAGAGATCGACATCGAGCCGGCCGGGCAGGGCAACAAGAACTACGGTTGGCGCCTGACCGAGGGGTCGCACGATTACAACCCGGAGAATTACTCCACCAGCAAGGTCACGTACCCGAACTTCGAGTACGCGCACAAGAAGGCGGCCGAGGTCCCCGGGACCCAGGGGAGGTGCTCTGTGGCCGGCGGCTACGTCTACCGCGGGAGCGCCATCCCGGGCCTCCGCGGCACGTATATCTTCGGCGATTACTGCTCCAACGAGATCTGGACGCTCACGCCCGGCGTCGGCGGCGCGGCGCCGATCTCCGATTACAAGGAGAGCGCCGCCAGCGCTCTGCGGGTCCCGGGGGATCTGCTCCTCACGTCCTTTGGCCAGGACAACCTCGGAGAGATCTACGCGATCGCCATCGACGGTCACATCTACCGTATCGATGCTCAGTAGTCGTTAATCGAGGACGGCGCCCCGGGAGGGGTGCTGTCGCGAGCGCGTCCCTTGGCCGAGGGGCGCGCTCTGCTTTTGTGAGGCGCGTCCGCCGCGCCCTCGGTGCTATGGTCCGCGCCCCTCGTGAACCCCCGAGCCCCCATACGCGTTAGCCGCATCGAGCGGGCGCGCAACTTCTCCGGCGGACCGGAGGCGCCCGAACTCGCGCGCGGCGCGCTCAAACAACGGGCGCCTCCGGCCCACCTCCGAAGCCGCGCGCCCGCTCTCCTGGCTCCGCTGCTTCCTTTACCCCACGTTTTTGTCGCAATTACAGCCGACTAACGCGTATGCCCCGAGCCTCTCTCCGCCGGGCGGCGGCCGATCTCTTCGCCTCTCCCTGGCGCGCCGCCGCGGCCGTCCTCGCGCTCGCGGCGATGAGCACCACCGTCACGCTGGTGCTCGCGCCCTGGTTCAGGGAGACGCGCACCTTCGGCTTTCACGACTGGGACGTGCAGGCGTCGCACCGCTACCTCGTCCTGCTCTCGCTCTTTCGCTACCACGAGTTCCCCGCGTGGAATCCCTTCGCCTGCGGGGGCTTCCCCGCGTGGGGCTACGTCGAGTCCGACACCATCGTCGTCTCGCCTTTCCTGCCGGCGTACCTCCTGCTCCCGCTCGCGCTGGCGCTGCGGATCGAGGTGCTGGGGATGGCGGTGATCGGCGCCGCGGGGGCCTACGCGGCCGCGTCGCGCTTCACCTCGAGCCACGCGGCGCGGGCGCTGACGGCGGTGATCTGGGCGGTGAACGGGCGCTGGGCGCTGCAGATCGCGGCGGGGCACACCTGGCACCTCGCCTACGCGTGGATGCCGTGGTGCCTCTTCTTCTTCGAGCGCGCTCGAGCGAGCGAGCTCGGCGCGCGCGCCTCGCGGCGGATCCTCGACTACGGCCTCGGCGGCGCGTGCATCGCGATGCTGGTGTACTCGGGGGGCATTTACCCGCTGCCGCACACCGTCCTCGTGCTCGGCGTCTACGCGCTGCTCCTGGCCGCGCTCGAGCGATCGGCGCGGCCGCTCGTCGTCCTCGCGGTCCTGGGCGCGATCGGCGTCGGGCTCGCCGCGCCCAAGCTGCTGCCGCTGATCGACGGGTTCCGCAAGGCGCCGCGGCTGATCGAGTCCACCGAGACGATGGACCTCGGGGCGCTCTGGGCGATGCTCACCTCGCGCGAGCAGTCGTTCTCGTCGCGGCCGGCGCGGGTCACGCCGTACGGCTGGCACGAGTGGGGGATCTACGTCGGCATCGGCGGCGCGGCGCTGCTGGTGCTCGGCGTGGTCTTCGTGCAGGGGCGGCGCGAGGCGGCGCTCAAGGGGCTCGGGGTCGTCCTCGTGGCGCTGGGCTTCGGGGCCTTCCACCCCGAGGCGCCGTGGACGCTGCTCCACCGGCTCTCGCCGGTCTTCCGCTCGCAGCACGTGCCCTCGCGCTTCCTCTACCCGGCGATCCTCATCCTCGGCCTGGTGGCCGCGGCGGGTCTCGGTCGGGTGATCACGCGCCGCGAGCGGACGGCCCCGTGGCTCGACGTGGTCGCCGCCGCGCTGGTGCTCGCGCTCGGCGTCGACATCGGCCTCGTCGCGCGCAAGCCCATGCTGCAAGCGATGTGGATGGTGCCCCCCGATCGCATCCCCCAGGGCCGCCCCTTCCACTTCGAGGCCGAGCCGCCCTTCCAGTACAAAGTCCGCGACTGGGCCGGGCCGATGTACCTGGCGATGCTCGGCAACACCGGCGTGATCAACTGCTACGGCGCGCCCCCGTTCGATCGCAAAGGAGCGATCGCCGTGAAGGACGCCCGCTACCGGGGCGAGGTCCGCGTCGAGGGCGGAGGCACCGCGACCATCGCCGCGTGGAGCCCGAACCACGTCGTCATCGACGTCGCCGACGCGAGTCCATCGTCGCTCCTCGTCTACAACATGAACTTCGACGAAGGCTGGAGCGCGGACGTCGGGACCGTGGAGGCCTTCGAGAACGCGGTGGCGACGCGCCTCCCCGGGGGCAGCGCGCGGGTGACGCTGCGCTACCGGCCGCCGTACCTCGTCACGGGCCTCTTCCTCGGCGCGGCGACGCTGGCCGGGCTCGGGCTGCTCTACCGGCGCGCGCGGCGCGAGGAAGGGGCAGGGGAGCCGGCATGAGCCAGAGGCCGAGCCGACTGCGGTGGGCCCTCCTGGCGGTCCCGCTCCTCGGGCTCGTCGAGCTCGCCGGCCAGCGCTGGGCGACGCACCGCGCGCCGTCGTTCGACGCGTGGTCCGCGATCGAAGCGCAGGTGCGCGCGCTCAAGCAGGACGGCGATCTCGTGGTGATCGCGCCGGACTGGGCCGATCCCCCGGCGCGGCGCGCGATCGGCGACGACCTCATGCCCCTCCGCGACGTGGCTCGCCCCGACGAGACCCGCTACGCCCACGCGATCGAGGTGTCGATCCTCGGCGAGCGCGCCCCCGAGCTCCGCGGCTGGCGCGAGGAGAGCCGGCGCGTGGAGGGGCAGTTCACGATCCGTCGCCTGGAGAACCCCGCGCCGCAGAAGGTGATCTACGACTTCGTCGATCACGCGCGGCCGGGCGAGGCCGACGTGCGCGGCACCGATCCCCCGCTCGATTGCCCCTGGAACCCGCACGCGCAGATCCTCGCCGGCGGCCTCGGCGGGCACCCGACGTTCCCTCCCGAGCGCTTCGAATGCCCCGTCGGCGTGTTCTTCAACGTCGGCGTGACGGTGATCGCCGACGAAGAGTTCCGCCCGCGCCGCTGCCTCTGGTCGCACCCGCTCGCGCGCGGCGAGATCGTGACGCGCTTCCACGACGTCCCGCTCGGCCAGGTGATCCGCGGCCACGGCGGCCTCTACTGGATGGTCGAGCGCGAGCGCAAGGGCGCGCCGGTGACGCTCACGGTCCGCGTCGACGGCGACACCGTGGGCGCGTTCACCCACCGCGACGGCGAGGGCTGGCGGGCCTTCGAGGTGCCGCTCGGCGCCCACGCCGGCCAGCGCGCGCGCGAGGTCGAGATGGCGGTGACCTCGCCCAACTACAAGGATCGTCACTTCTGCTTCGAGGCGGACACGCGATGAGCGCGGTGAGCGACAAGGCGCGCGAGCGGATCACCGACGCGGTGATCGCGCTGGGGCTCTTCTTCGGCTACGTGACGACCTTGCTCCGCGGCGTGCAGGATCTCGGCTACGCGCGCGACGAGGGCTTCTACTTCCAGGCGTCGTCGAGCTACGCGCGCTGGTTCGAGCTCTTGCTCAAGGACCGCAAGGCCGCGCTGGTGCCGCAGACGGTGGACGCGTTCTGGAACGCCAACCCCGAGCACCCCGGGCTGATCAAGGGGCTCTTCGCGCTCTCCAACCTCTTCCTCCAGAAGAAGCTCCACCTCTTCGCGATGGAGGGGACGAGCTACCGCTTCCCCGCGATGGTGCTGAGCGGGCTCGCCCTCGTGCTCGTGTACCTCTGGGGCACCGAGGCGCGCGGGCGCGTCGCCGGCCTCTCCGCGGCGCTCTTCCTCGCGCTGATGCCGCGGCTCTTCTTCCAGGCGCACCTGGCCTGCTTCGACGTGCCCATCGTGACGATGTGGACGCTGACGGCCTACGCCTACTGGAAGTCGCTGCGCGCGCCCTCGATCCTGTGGCCGGTGCTCACCGGCGTGGCCTTCGGGCTCGCGCTCGACACCAAGCACAACGCCTGGTTCTTGCCCTTCGTCATCGTCGCCCACATCGTTGGGCGCGAGGTGCTCCACCAGCTCGACGGGCGCCTCCACGGCGTCCGCGATCCGGCCTTTGGCCCCTCGCGGATCCGCTCGCTGACGGCGCTCGGGGCGATGGCGATCTTCGGCCCGATGGTCTTCGTCCTGCTCTGGCCGCACCTCTGGCACGACACGGTGGCGAGGTTCCGGTGGTACGTCTCGTTCCACCTCAACCACGAGTATTACAACATGGAGTTCCTGGGGAAGAACTACTGGTCTCCCCCGATGCCGCGCGCCTACGCGTGGGTGATGACGGCGACCACGGTCCCCGGGATCACGCTGCTCCTCTTCTTCGTGGGCCTCGGCGCGCGGGCGCGGGCGCGCCTGCTCGTCCCGCTGGCGACGGCGCTGAAATCGCGCTCGACGATCCTCGCGCGCTGGGCTGCGGATCTGCCGCGCCCGCGCTTCGATCCCGGCTCCACCGATCTGCTCTGGCTGCTCGGCCTCGTGGTCAACTACGCGGCGTGGACGTCGACGAACACTCCAATCTTCGGCGGGACGAAGCACTGGATGACGGCCTATCCCTTCCTGGCGCTCTTCGCGGGGTGTGGGTTTGCCGCGGTGGTGCGCGCTGCCCGGCGCGAGCTCCTCCGTCATCGACGGCGCTTCACCTGGGCGCTCTTCGCGGGGCGAAGGACGCTGCCTGTCGCGTTGATCGCCGGAGCCGCGGTGCTCGCGGCGCCCGCGGCGGAGACGCTGCACGCGCACCCCTGGGGCCTCTCCACCTATACGCCGCTCGCGGGCGGCGCGCCGGGGGCGGCGACGCTGGGGCTCAACCGCTCCTTCTGGGGCTACACCACAGGCGCGCTCGTCCCCGAGCTCAACCGCGAGGTGCCCAAGCGCGGGAGCGTTTATATCCACGACACCGCGGGGCCGTCGTGGGACATGCTCGCCACGGATGGGCGGCTGCGGCGCGATATCCGCGGCGTGTGGTCGGTGGCCGGCGCGGATTACGCGCTCTATCACCACGAGAAGCACATGCGCGGGCAGGAGTATCAGGCCTGGGTGGCGTATGGCACGGTGCGGCCGGCG